>Ga0194126_10006716_pt1 | contig 16309 bp, 19 predicted proteins | sample TA2KigC150mmetaG_FD_148641 | JGI IMG/M metagenome (GOLD analysis project Ga0194126, IMG submission 148641) | Freshwater microbial communities from Lake Tanganyika, Tanzania - TA2015035 Kigoma Deep Cast 150m | ecosystem: Environmental > Aquatic > Freshwater > Lake | place: Tanzania: Lake... | reverse complement strand
TTCCCGTTGATGGTATCCGGTGATAGGATGATATTGTTGAAGGCTTTTTTGATGAAATAGTGGGATGCCTTCCATCGTCCGTAATAATCAACGGATGACCAGGAGATAGCCGGCCAGCAGTCGTTGAACTGCCAGTAAAGGCTGCCCATGCAGTTGGGCATGGCTCTCCGGTGGGCTTCGATGGCTGTCTTCATCGCCTCGGCCTGCATGAGCTGGCTGACATACACATAGTCCCCGAATTTTACCGGAAGAAGATAATCCCTTCCCATGTATTCCTTAATGTATTCAAATCCCTTCGGATGTTTCTGGTGTTGCTGCAGCGCAGGGGAGGAGAAGGTGGAATCTGCAGGCCCGGAGAATGCCTCAATGGTTTTGATGTTTGGGAAAGCTTGCATCCCATATTCCGACATGAACCGCCCGATCTTTTTACGGTAATTCGAGATGGGCTCTTGTCCCCACCAGATGCCCCAGTAGTGTGAATCGCCGGAGGTGAGGCTTTCGGGACGACCCCAGCCATGGCGGGGCGAGGTTGGAATGTAAATCCTGGCTGAATCATACCGGATGACAGACTGTGGCAGGGTTTCGGAAAAAATCTTTTGATGGCCCTTCCACATCTCTAATGAATCCTCCTTGTTTATTCCATATTGTTTTTGCCACCCCCAGTTAAACCACCCTTGATCGAATTCGTTGTTGCCGCACCAGAGGGCCATACAAGGGTGATTCCTGAGACGGACGATTTGCTGAATGATCTCAGAACGGATAATGTTCAACGACTCCTTATCGGCAGGGTATATCCCATTGGCAAACATGAAGTCTTGCCACACCAAAATGCCGTTTTCATCGCACAGGTCATAAAAAAGATCGTTTTCATAGTTTCCGCCACCCCAGACGCGCAGCATATTCATGTTGGCCTTCTTCGCATCGGTGATGATCCGCCGGTAAGTCTCTTCTCCCACCCGTGTCATGAAGTTATCAGGAGGAACGTAATTGGCTCCTTTCATGAATACCGGGATACCATTCAGCTTGAAGTAGAAAGATTCTCCAATGGAGTCTTTGTTGGTGACGATCTCCAACTTTTTAATCCCGTAACGACACGTATGAATGGCTTTCTGTTCTGTGTTGATGAACACCCGGCTGATGAAGTTGTAAAGGTAGGCCTCTCCCAGACCATTGCTCCACCACAATTTCGGGTTTTTGATTTGGAAATCCACAATCACAATGCTGGCTCCCTGGCGAAGCTCAGCTCCACGCCGGATCACCTCCTTGCCTTCCGCTTCAATAGCAAATTCTGCCTGTGCAGGAGCCATCGAGTTGATGACAATTTCAGCCCTGAACTTAGCAATACTGTCATTGAGGTGGGTGAGTTTGTATTGAATACCCAGGATATACAGGGTGTCCCAGAGGCGCAATTCCACAGGTTTGTGAATACCTGTTGTCAGCAGTCGGGGAGACCAATCCCATCCAAAATGATAGGCCGCTTTGCGGGTCATCACGCGGGGGCCTTCCGGCAGTTTATAGCGAAGCTTGTTGTATCTCCGTTCACTCTCCTTATCCGGAGAAAGAAAATGGATACGAATGGTATTGTCCCCATACTTCAACCGTGCCCTGCAATCGACAAACCACTCCAGGAACTGGTTTGCGCCCCTGACGGCCAGTGAATCATTGATGTAAACCCGTGCATAAGTGTCGAGTCCCTTGAAGGACATGTCAATCCGCTTATGCTTCAGGATGGATGAGTCGACTTTGAATGTTTTGATGTACTCCCATTCTTTCATCCCTACGTCCTGAACCAGTTTTTCATTGTCACCAAAGAAAGGGTCAGGGATAAGCCCGAGCTTCATCAGATCAAGAAATACGTTGCCCGGGACTGTCGCTTCCTTGAAAGCATCCATGTTGTACTCCCTGAATTTCCAGTTATCATTCAGCGGGATGATCTCCAAATCCTGGCTTAATGCCATGTTGCTGATCATCAATAAGATGGTAAAGTAGAAAACGGCTGTTCTTCTGCGCATATCGTCGTTTTTTTGCGGTCAAAATTACAAATACTCCCGTTACGGAGATTTCCAGTAAGTTTACAGAGATCAGGTTTCAAGGTGCGGGGAAGTGGTTCAACTATCCTTTTGGCATCATGGATCAGTTTGCGAAGCTGGGCTTCAATTTCCCCGGAATGGAACTGCTTTTCTCCGGAGATGGTTCCATCCAGGAAATTTCCGGAGTAAAATTGCACACCTGGCTCTCTTTATTCAGCACATAGTTGTGGTCGTATCCGCCCGGCACCTGGCCAATCCTTTCTCCAATCAGATGAGCAGCCGTGAAATCCATGGCGTTGCCCCTGACTTCCCGGAGTTCTCCTGTGGGGATGAGGTTATCATCCACAACGGTATTCCGGTCGGCAGGAATCAGCAACTCATGCCCGAGAATACCGGTATCGGCTCAAGCCAGGTTAAAATAGCTGTGGCTGCTGAGGTTGACGGGCGTGGGCTTATCGGTTTGTGTCTCAAACAGGACGGAAACCTGGTTAGCCTTCGCCAGGATATAGGTTTTACCATCCAATGAAAACCTGCCTTTGGCAATGCGGTTGGCATAGCGTCCGACGATAGCGCCAAAATATGGACTGTTTTAAATATATGATGACAAAGAATCATATCCAAGCACAACGTCTCCCGGATTGCCATTGCGGTCTGGAACCCACAGTTGAGTGACAATGCCACCATAATTCGTTACATAGACCGTCATGCCTGACGGGTTCTTCAACGTAAACAACTGAATATCCTGACCGTCAACCTGGCCGAAGGGTTCTTGTTTGACCGATAATGTAAGTGTATCCGTGAGCTGACCGGTTTTATTTTCCATTCCCGGTTTGCAGTCGATTTGGGCTAACAGGAACAGACAAAAGGCAATGAAGAACCATGATGCAAGTTTTTTCATAAGATAGAATTTTCATGAGAAAGGTATAACATCACAGCGTTTACGTATGATATCACTGTGCGACCAGGATGGCGATTAGGGTGAAAAGTGTTTTCATCTTGAATTATTTTACTTCATCAAAGAGAAGAAAAGTTTTCAAATTTGTAAATCGTCAATAGAATTGTCAATTGTCAATCGTACATCGTACATCGCTTCACGGTAACATCTGTATCAGTAACCCAATCGTTCCCAACGTTTGGGTCAAAATGGATATACGTGAGAATGGGATATGTTCGTGTTGTGATGCCTGCCGGGTGAACCGTTCTGCATAGTCGACAATGCCGGCTAATCCATCGAAGTTGATCAGATGGGTGTCGTCGTTCCGGGTGTGATATTGCCGGTGTGTGCCGGTGGAAAAGTAGACCACCGGAATTTCTTTCTGCAGAAAAGGGTAGTGATCTGAAAATGGGGGAGCGGCCTGTTTCATTTCGATACGGAACATGGGGTTTTTATCAACTTTCCGTTTGATATGCTTCCATTCCCTGGAGCTACCTCCGCCAAGCATCTCTACCGCGTTGCCCATGCAGCCCAATCGGCCAACCATGTCGAAATTCATCATGAAGAGCACATCCTTTACTGGGACTGCCGGATGATCACAAAAGTACTCCGATCCCAGCAGACCTTTTTCTTCGCCGGAAAAACAGATGAAAAGATAGTTGGCCTTCGGGTCCGGATGAGCAGAGAAATAGCGGGCCAACTCCAACACTGCAGCCGTTCCGCTTGCATTGTCGTCAGCGCCATTGCACACAGCCATGTCCCCTGTCATACCCAGGTGGTCGTAATGAGCTCCAAAAACGATGGTCTTCTTCGCGCTATGATCAAGCAACCCAACGACATTGCAATAGGGTGTTGTGTGTCGGGTGATCCCGATTTCCATTGCGATCTCCTTTCCGGGATCGTTGATCAGCTCCATCGCCACATCACGGGATACATTGATAACCGGAACAGTAAGGGTATCAAACCGGGTAAAATCAAATAGCTGTTTCCGGTATTTTGAAGGACAATTCCAGCAGATGATGGCACATGCTCCATGTGAAACGGCCTGTTTCAACCGTTCAAACGGATCGGTGCTTTGGCGCTTCCCTGATGCACCCGAATAGTTCTCAGGGCTATCCAGGTCGATCAATGCGATACAATCATGTGGACGAGGATGAAGGGTTCGTTCGTTGTCCCAGCCAATTGCATTAATCACTCCTTTTACCTCTCCGCTGGCTGAACAGGCAAGCAATCCATAGTCACTTTTGTAAGTCAGCAGACGTTCACCAATGGAAACCTTGTTATATCGCGAAATGTTGACAGTACGACGTGGGAAAGGTTGCAGGAAGGAGGTATCCCCACTGCCGGCAGGTTTACACCGCGTCTTCCTGAACTCGTTGATGATATACTCGCTTGCCATCCTTTCTCCCGCTGTGCCTGATTCGCGTCCTTGCAGCGAATCGGAAGCGAGAATCGCCACATCTGTCCGGAGTCGATCGATAACCTTGTCATTTTTAAAATCAACAGGGTTTCCTTGACAGACTGCTAAAAGTGGCAGGATGGTGAAAACAATCAGAAGAAAAGAATAATGCTTCATATTGCTGGATTGAAAGGCGAAATTATACAGATTCATCGACCTGAAGAGGTCATTTGACGAAAATTATCTTGCAGGGTTACAATCATTGAACATCTTTGCACCTGTTGCCACAAAAACTCATAAACACAAATGAACACCATTGGCTTATGTCCGAATTAGTATTATTTGTGAATCTTAGTGAATTCCGTGTTTTCGTGGCGGAAAAGAAAATTTCCGGAAGAAACGCGTAACATCATTTCACTCTTGTTCATCGAACCTACCTTTCATGTATCGGCTAAAGAGTTCGAAGAAACATATGATGGGCAGTGTGTAAAACGAAAAGTGCAAAATGCAAAGTGTAAAATGCAAATTATTACACTTTGCACTTTACACTTTGCATTTGTTTGTGATCCGCCTGGGATTCGAACCCAGGACCCCCGCCTTAAAAGGGCGATGCTCTACCTGCTGAGCTAGCGAATCTCCTGAAAACAGGGGTGCAAAAGTACAGACAATTTTTGAGAGATAAAACGATTGTGGAAAAAAAATTAGAGCAACAGGATCCCTTTTCCTTCACGAACGACTACAGGTTCGCCGGTTGTGCAATCCACGATCGTGGATGGTTCGTTATCACCGAATCCGCCATCAATCACCAGGTCAACCTGCTTCATATACTTCTCATGGATCAATTCAGGGTCGGTGGTGTATTCCACAATCTCGTCATCATCGTGAACCGAGGTGGATAGAATAGGATGCCCCAGTTGCTTGACGATCTCCAGGGGAATATTGTTGTCGGGGATACGGATGCCGATGGTTCGCTTGCTGCTATGGAACATCTTCGGGATGTTGTTGTTGGCATTGAGAATAAAGGTAAACGGCCCGGGCAGGTTTTTTTTCATCAATTTGAAAATCTGGTTTTCTATCGGCTTGGTGAAATCAGCCAGATGGCTTAAATCACTGAATATGAAGGAGAAATTGGCTTTTTCAACTTTGATCCCTTTCATCTGTGCCACCCGCTCCACACTTCTTGGTTTATAGATATCACACCCGATGGCGTATACCGTATCGGTTGGGAAGATGATCACCCCACCATCGTCCAGGTGCTTGACAACTGCCTGGATTTGCCGTAACGAAGGATTATCAGAGTAGATCTTCAAAAGCATACATCACCGGGATTTCACAGCGAAGATAGAAAAAACAAATTTGATAAATGAGGCTGATCCGAAATATCATGATATTGGCTTTGTTTTGGGCTAAAGCCCTGTTTGCCAATTCTTTGACTTACCCCGGCCTTAAGGCCGGGGTAATTGGTAGTCAATGCTTTCCGGACTTTAGTCCAAAATTATAACCTTCTTGGAGCAAGCTCAAGAATTTTTTACAAATAGTAATAAAAATGTATATATTTGTAAAAAAATGAACCAGCCATGAAGACATTTGTAAAAGTTTGGTATGGCATTTCAGCCATTTTGGTGATCATACTGATTGCCGGTTTCAGCGGAACAAACAAGATGTATCCCTCCGGAGCGCCTCCGGGATACTCCAATTCCCCGGGAGATGGAAAAAACTGTACTTTTTGTCATGGAGGTACCGTAACGCCTGTTACCGGATGGATCACATCCGATATCCCGGTCGATGGGTATGTGCCGGGAACCACCTACAATATCACCTTCTCTTCCAGCGGTGCCGGCGATAAAGGATTTGAAGTTTCACCGCAGGATCTTTTGGGTACTCAAATGGGAACACTCATCGCAGGAGGAAATAACCAGATTCTGCTGAGTGGTAAATACGTCACGCATACCAGCAAGATCACTGCCAACACGGCAACATGGAGTTTCCAATGGACTGCGCCTTCAGCAGGTAGCGGAGACGTTACCTTCTATGGCGCAGGAGTTATCACTAAGGAAAATACCTATGTGACCACCCTCGCTGTGCAGGAGCACCTCTCATCTGTAGCAGATCCTTCAGGAAAGCCTGTCATCAGAATATTTCCTAACCCTTCAAGCGGACCTGTAAATATTGCTGTTGAGCTGAAAAAACCAGCTGTCATTTCCGGTGATGTGTTTACGCCGGATGGAAAAACGGTTCTGACTATCCCGCGTGAGACAGTGCCGTCAGGTACTTATCTAAAGAGCCTGAACATTGAAACAGAAACAGGAAATGCATTTCTCATCTTGAATCTCCTGATTGATGATTCAAAACATGCCTATCGAATTCTAACATATTAACATGAAACCAACTTTCCTGGTCATCTTGTTTTTTTCTTCCATGTTGCTGGGGTTCATGATGTGCAAGCATGATCCAATAGAACCTCCTGCTAACGGTAATGACACCATTACGCCACCGCCACCTCCACCGTCAGATCCCTGCGACCCGGATACCGTATATTTCGGTAGTACCATTCAGCCATTACTCCAATCAAGTTGTGCCATGTCAGGGTGTCATGATGCCGGAACCCAGGCAGGCCGGGTGCGGTTGACAGACTATTCTTATATCATCCAAACCGCAGAGGTACAGCCTTTCAATCCTGGCAATTCCAAGCTTTATGAAGTCATTACAGATAATGATCCCGATAAGCGGATGCCCCCACCTCCTGCTGCAGCGCTATCTTCAAATCAAATACAACAGATATCTGGCTGGATAAGCCAGGGCGCATACAACAATGCCTGTGAAGGAGGCCCCTGCGACTCCCTAAATGTTTCTTTCGCTACTGACATCTGGCCTGTGATCCAAACCTATTGCTATGGGTGCCACAGTGGAAACAATCCTTCCTATGGGATCAGCCTGACAAACCACGCCACAATCGCCACTGTGGCCAATGGTGGCAGACTGCTTGGAAGCATCCGGCATGAACAAGGTTACTTTGCGATGCCCAAAGGTGGCAACAAGCTCTCTGCCTGCAATATTGCGATGATCAAACAATGGATACTCGATGGAACACCGGATAACAAATAAACGACTTCTATTCTTGTCGGCTATAGCCATCTTGTCACTGTTCATGATGCAAGGCTGTTATTATGATAATGAAGAAGAAATGTACCCTTCCGTACCTTGCGATACGGCAAATGTTACCTATAGCAATACCATCGCCCCGATCATGGCTGATCGTTGCAATACCTGCCATAGCCAGGCCAGCCCATCCGGACAAGTTGTCACGGAAAACTATAATGGTTTGAAAGTTGTCGCAACTGACGGCAGACTTCAGGGATCAGTTAACCATTTGTCGGGATATAGCGCCATGCCACAGGGCGGCGCCAAGCTCTCAGCGTGCAACCTGAAAAAGATTGATATTTGGATCAGGAAAGGAAGCCAGGACAATTAGCAATGAGCAATTAGCAATGAGCAATTAGCAATCACTAAATCACCAAATCACCAAATCACTAAATTTTAAGATGAAAACGTGGGTAAAAATATTACTGGGGCTGGTGGTTCTTGGGATCATCGCCGCGGTGCTGGGGTATTTTTTCGTGTATAATAAACCTCACAAAGACATCGAAAAGGCGAAGCCGGAATATTCCCTTCAGGCCTTGGCACTTTTTAATGAATATGTTACAGACCAGACGGCTGCAGGAGAGAAATACAACGGCAAGGTGCTGGAAGTTGGCGTTACCGTGACAGGGATCGAATCAAATGATACCCTTGTCACCGTTGTTTCTGTCCTGAACCAGGGAATGTTCGGTGATGAAGGCATTCGTTTCACCATGCTGGAAAAGTATTTTGAAGCTGTCCGGCAGCTCGAACAAGGAAGTAGCGCTACCATCAAGGGTTACTGTGTGGGTTATACCGGCTCGGATGTGATCCTTGAGAAGTGCTCTATCATTCAATAATCACTAATCATATCAATACAAATGAAACATTTAACAATAGCGCTGCTGCTCGTGATGGTCATGGCAGGAGCAAATGCTCAGAAATATATCACCAAGAACGGATATATCCGGTTTTTCTCGGATGCTCCGCTGGAGAAGATCGAAGCCCAAAACCGGCAGGTCAATGCAGCGTGGGATATGGAAAGTGGTCAGTTGGCCTTTAAGGTGCTGATCAAAGCGTTCCAGTTTGAAAAGGCGTTGATGCAGGAGCATTTCAACGAAAACTACATGGAGAGTGGAAAATACCCGGATGCTACATTTTCCGGGACAGTGACGGATCTCAATGAAGCCGATTTCCAGAAAGATGTCATCAACCCTGTCACGTTAATAGGAAAGATGACCATTCATGGAGTAACCAAAGACATTGAGGAGAAGGGAACATTGCAGATGAAAGAGGGCAAGATCATTGGGAAGGCGAAGTTTTTCATCAAACTGAAAGACTATAACATCAACATCCCCCAGGCGGTGGTCAAGAATATTTCGGACCGGGTAGAGGTGACGGTGGATGTGACCCTGGAGAAACTGGTTAAATAACATATATTGAAACGATTTGCAGTTCTTATTCTAACATTGATGATCGTTACGGGCGGGCGCAGTCAGGATGACCTGATGAGCCTGCTCGGCGATGATCAACCACAGCGTGAGTTCGCTTATGCTGCATTCAAATCCTCCCATCTCATCCTGGGCCAATCCATTGAGATGCCCTCGCCCGGGGATATGAATTTTTGGGTTTCCCATCATTTCGGACACATTAATTCAGGGTTTGAGAACTTCTACGGCCTCGACCAGGCTTTCATCCGTTTTGGATTTGAATATACCCCGATTGACCGGCTGTGTCTCGGCATTGGAAGGAGTACGTATGAAGAAACGTTTGACGGTTATCTGAAGTTCAAGATCCTCCGGCAGAGCAAAGGTGCTGTTGTGATGCCGGTCACCCTGGCCTTTTTCTCCAGTGTGGCGCTCAATTCCTCCAAATGGGCTGATCCCGACAGGAAGAACTACTTTACGAGCAGGTTATCGTACACCTTTCAACTCCTGCTTGCCAGAAAATTCAATGATTACATCTCCCTGCAACTGATGCCTACCATGGTTCACCGGAACCTGGTACCAACAAAGGCCGATAAAAACGATGTCTTCCTCATCGGAGCGGGGGGCAGATGCAAGATCACTAAAAGACTATCCTTTAACCTGGAATATTATTACCTGTTACCAGACCAGGTGGTAAACCCGCCTGCTGCTGTACACAGCTCTTTTTCAGCAGGCCTTGACATTGAAACCGGTGGTCACGTGTTCCAATTGTTTTTCACCAATTCATCAGGGCTTCAGGAACATGCTTTCCTGACCAATACCACAGGCGACTGGTTTATGGGCGACATCTATTTCGGCTTCAATCTGATGCGGGTGTTTACCATCAAGATGCCAAAGATCCCAACAGACTGAGAAGGGTTAAAAAAGAAGGGTAAGCTACTTATATCGCACCGCTCAACCACGTACCCTTGCTTCCTTCCGGACCTGGGGGGATTCAGCAGGAGCTGGTCGTATAAGACTTACCCGGTGCAAAGATACGAATTTTTTCCCGTTGTCAAGGTTTTGTTTACTTTTGTGAAAGCTTTAACCTTTATCAATTATGGAAAATATTGACATTCAATCTGAAAAGCCGGCAAAGTCACTGTTCGTTCATTCCATGGGATACGGGATCCTTTTTGGAGGTGTGCTGATTGTCTATGTCCTCATTCTCTATATCCTTGAGGCAACGATGTCAACATGGGCAAGTCCTGTTAATTATGTACTCCTGATTCTGGGCATGGTGCTGGCTATTACCAGCTATAAAAAGAATGTATTGAATGGTTTCATCTCTTATGGAAAAGCCTTTACCATAGGAATGTTGATCGGTCTCTTTGCATTTTTTATCCTATCAATCTACCAATTTTTGCTTTACCAGTTTTTTGATCCGGGCTTAATAGATTTGATCAATGCTTCAGCCGAGGAAAATATCCTAAAAAGCAACCCGGAAATCTCCCCCGAGCAACTCGATGTGGCCATGGGATGGGCCAAGAAGTTCACAACGCCTCCAGTGATCGCTGTGATGACCTTAATTACTGGTTTTTTTATGAACCTCATCCTGGCCTTGCTGGTAGCGCTCTTTTTGCGCAAAGAAGAGAAAGTTGTCAATACGAACATTTAATCTCGCTGGATGGATCTGTCCGTTGTCATCCCTCTGCTCAATGAGGAGGAGTCGCTGAAAGAGCTCAGTGACTGGATTACGCGTGTTGCTGAGACCAATCAAATATCCTGCGAAATCATCTTTGTGGATGATGGTAGTCGGGACAAATCCTGGCAAGTCATAGAGTCCCTTGCTGCAACCAATAGTCATATCAGGGGTATCAAGTTTCGCCGGAATTATGGCAAGTCGGCCGCGCTGAATACCGGCTTTCAGGCTGCGAAAGGAGACATTATCATCACCATGGACGCTGACCTGCAGGATAGTCCGGATGAGATACCTGACCTGGTTCGGATGATCCGGGAAGAAGGCTATGACCTCGTCTCCGGATGGAAAAGAAAACGGCATGACCCCATCATCAAACGGTGGCCATCGAAATTCTATAACTGGACTACCCGCAGGATCTCCGGCATCATGCTGCATGACTTCAACTGTGGACTTAAAGCATACCGTGCCGACGTGGTGAAAAACATCGAAGTGTATGGCGAAATGCACCGGTATATCCCTGTCATTGCCAAACGTGCAGGCTTTGGGAGAATTGGAGAAAAGGTCGTTGCCCACCAGAAAAGACCCTATGGCTATACCAAGTTTGGCTGGGAACGGTTCATCACTGGCTACCTCGACCTGCTTTCAATCGCTTTTGTAACGAAATTCGGGAAAAGGCCGATGCATTTTTTTGGAACCATCGGCAGTCTGTTTTTCCTGGGCGGCGGCCTCATCTCGCTTTGGCTGATCGGTCTGAAAATCTTCCACGTGATCCAGAACACCAAGATCCGCGGCATCACTGACCAGCCTTTGTTTTTCCTTGCACTGGTTGCCATGATCATCGGGGCGCAGTTATTCCTTACAGGCTTTTTGGCTGAGCTGGTCTCCCGAAATTCCCCCGACCGGAACCAATATCAGGTGGAGAAGGAGGTTTGATGTGTTGATGTGATAATGTGCTGATGTGCTGATGGGTTGATGAAATAGATAGTAGTGACGTATTTCATAGTTTCTGATTTCTGATTTCTAATTTCTGATTTTTGATTTGTTATCTGTCGTGATCATCGGTTCGGCATATCCTCTCCGGGGTGGATTGGCTGCCTATAATGAGCGGCTGGCGAAGGCTTTTCTGGAGCAGGGATACCAGGTGACCATCTATACCTTCAGCCTGCAATATCCTTCCTTGCTTTTTCCTGGCAAAACACAGTATTCTACAGAACCTGCGCCTTCAGGATTGGATATTCGCGTGAAGATCAACAGCATTAGTCCTTTCAACTGGATCAAGGTAGGGAAGGAGATCAGCGAATTAAAGCCTGACCTGGTCATCATCAAGTTTTGGATCCCTTTCATGGCGCCCTGTCTCGGGAAGGTCGCCAGGATGATTCGTAAAAATGGCCATACGAGGGTGATCTCCATCCTCGACAACATCATTCCCCATGAGCATAAGCCCGGGGACAGGATGCTGGTTAAGTATTTTGTGAACGGCGTAGATGGATTTGTCGCCATGTCAGATTCGGTGATGAAGGATCTCCGGCAGTTTGACAATGAAAAACCATGTGTGTTCAATCCGCATCCCCTGTATGACAATTTCGGAGAGCCTATTTCAAAGGAGACTGCCAGGAAGGCGCTGTCATTGGGTGTTGATGAAAAGATCATCCTCTTCTTTGGTTTTATCCGGGATTACAAGGGGCTGGATTTGTTGTTGAAAGCCATGGCGCATCCGGAGATCAGAAAAGCGGGGATCCGGCTGCTGGTTGCCGGCGAGTTTTACACCAATGCCAAACCTTATCTTGATTTAATCAAGGAAAACGGACTCGAGCAGTCGGTTATTTTATCGAATGACTTTATCCCGGATTCCCAAGTCGCTTCCTATTTCTGTGCTGCCGACCTGGTTGTTCAACCCTATAAAACCGCCACCCAGAGTGGGGTAACCCAGATCGCCTATCATTTTGAAATCCCGATGATCACGACCAATGTCGGCGGGCTTGCGGAGATCGTTCCGGATGGGAAAGTGGGGTATGTGGTCGAACCTGACATCGATCAAATTGCGAAAGGCATTCTTCGTTTTTACCAGGAGAAGGATCATTTAGATTTCCGGAAATATATTCAGGAGGAGAAGGGAAAATATTCCTGGGAAAGAATGTTGAGTGCTATTCATAACCTGAGGTGATTTTCGGTTGGTGAACTTTCCTTACTTTTGTCCTTCAGATAAAGAAATGGGTATTCTATGATTGTCCGCAGCAAAGCGCCGTTACGATTAGGTTTGGCAGGTGGAGGAACAGATGTCTCTCCCTATTCTGACCTCTATGGCGGGGCGATCCTCAATGCGACTATCAGCATGTATGCCTATGCCACGATCATCCCACGGAATGACGGGAAGATCATCATCCATGCTGCGGACAGAAAGCAAATGCTCGACATTCCTTCCAAGGATGTTCTCGACCCGGATGGAAACCTGGATCTGTTAAAGGGGATCTACAATAGGATAGTTAAGGATTATACCAAAAAGCCTCTTTCCTTTGAACTTCACACATATGTAGATGCACCGCCGGGCAGTGGTTTGGGATCGTCATCAACACTGGTTGTGGCGGTACTGGGCGCTTTTGCCGAATGGCTGCACATTCCGTTGGGAGAGTATGACCTGGCTCATCTGGCTTACGGAATCGAAAGGATTGACCTGAAGATGGCAGGCGGTAAGCAGGATCAATATGCTGCTACGTTTGGCGGGGTCAACTTCATGGAGTTTTATGGTGAAGACAAGGTGATCGTCAACCCGCTTCGTGTAAAGGAAGATTTCCTGGATGAGCTGGCGCACAACCTCCTCCTCTACCATACTGAGACCAGCAGGATTTCTTCGGAGATCATCGCATCCCAGTCAAAAAACGTGCAGGAGAAAAACCAGACCACACTGGAGGCCATGCATAGGCTGAAAGAGCAGTCTATAATGATGAAGGAATGCCTGCTGAAAGGGGATCTGGATGAGATCGGAAAGATCCTTGATTTTGGTTGGCAATACAAGAAAAATATGGCAAAAGGGATCACCAATCCGCATATTGACGAGATTTACGAGACAGCCATCAAAAGCGGCGCTTCCGGCGGAAAAGTTTCCGGTGCAGGCGGCGGAGGCTTTATGTTCTTCTATTGTCCGGGCAACACCCGCAATCAGGTGATCCAATCACTCACGAAATTCGGTGGACAAACAAAACGGTACGATTTTACTGCTAATGGGCTGAGAACATGGTCATTATAATTAATAATTAAGAATTAATAATTAATAATTAATTGAGTGGGGTTTCTTGATCTTGCTAAAAAGCGTTGCTCCGTTAGAAAATTTCTTTCGAAGCCGGTTGAAGGTGAAAAATTGAATTATATTCTTGATTGTGGGAGGATTGCGCCTTCGGCAGTGAATTTCCAGCCATGGGTTTTCATCGTAGTTAGGGAAGAAGAAAACAGGAAGATGATATCGCAGGCATATAGCCGTGAATGGTTACTGACGGCCCCCGTGATCATCATCCTGTGCGGAGATCACCAGACAGCCTGGAAACGGGCCGATGGAAAGGATCATACCGATATCGATATCGCCATTGCTGCAGATCACATGACCCTGGCCGCAGCAGAGCTGGGTCTTGGTACCTGCTGGATCTGCAATTTTGATAAGGAAAAACTGATATCCATCCTGGAACTGCCGGAAAACCTTGAACCCATTGTGATGCTTCCTTTGGGCTATCCTGATGAATCTGTCCTGAGTGATCGGCATCTGAAAAGAAAAGGGATGGAAGAGATCGTGAAACATGAAAAATACAAACCATGAATATTCCTGAGATCATATCCGAATCTATTGAGGTGAAGAAGCGTATCCTGGAGGATCAGTCGCTGTTGGAGTTGATCCAAAAGGCTGCTGATGTTTGTGTTGAAGCTTTCATATCTGATAAAAAGGTCCTCTTTTGTGGTAACGGAGGCAGTGCAGCTGATGCCCAGCACCTGGCTGCCGAGCTCTCAGGCAAGTTCTATTTCGACCGGAAACCCTTGTTTACGGAAGCGCTGCATGTGAATACTTCTTATCTCACTGCTGTTGCCAATGATTACTCCTTCGAGGAAGTGTTCAGCCGGCTCGTTGTCGCCAAAGGACGGCAGGGAGATGTTCTGGTTGCCCTCTCTACCTCCGGAAATTCTCCTAACATCCTTCAAGCACTTGTAACAGCGCGCAAATATGGATTGATCACCATCGGCCTGACTGGCGGAACAGGAGGCAAGATGAAAGATCTTTGTGATCATTGCATCATCGTCCCTTCTGCTGATACGCCGCGGATCCAGGAGTGCCACATCATGATCGGGCACATCATCTGCGAGATCATAGAAAGCAAACTCTTCTCCCATGACGGATGAAGCCATCATCCTGGCAGGTGGCTTTGGCTTTCGGCTTCAACCGGTTGTGAATGATGTCCCGAAAAGCATGGCGCCGGTGGCTGGCCGTCCCTTTCTCGAATATCAACTGGACTATTTAAAGACACAGGGGATCAGGCATGTCATCTTTTCGCTCGGCTATCTCAGCGAAGTCATCATTCAATATTTTGGAAGCAATTACAATGGAATCAAGCTCAGCTTTGCTGTTGAAAATGAACCATTAGGAACGGGTGGCGGCATCATGCTGGCCATGCAACGATCAACCCGCGAGCAGGTCTTTGTTTTGAATGGCGACAGTCTTTTTCTGGTGCCATTTGATAAGATGTCTGATTATCATAATGAAAACTCTGCTGACATAACCCTGGCACTCAGAAAGGTTGAAAATGCCAACCGTTACGGGACGGTAGAAGTGGATGAGCAAAGCAGGATCAGGCATTTCATGGAGAAGTCTGGCGAGATCCAGCCGGGACTGATCAATGGGGGTATCTATTTGATAAATAAGCCTTTTTTTCAGTCTTTTGAGATGACTGGCAAGTTCTCTATCGAGAAACAGTTCTTCCCACAGGCATGTATTCAGCATCAGGTATTTGGTTTCTCTGCTGATGCCTATTTCATCGATATCGGCATACCACAGGATTACGAAAGAGCACAGCATGAGTTTAAAAAACTGGCATATTGATCCGACCTGGACCTTGTTCCTCGACCGGGATGGGGTCATCAACCGCAGGCTGGAAGGGGATTATGTGAAAAGATGGGACGATTTTGAATTTCTTCCCGGGGTGAAAGAGGCCATCGCTCTGTTAAGCAAGCATTTCAGGTATATCTTCATCGTGAGCAACCAGCAGGGGATCGGCAAAGGGATCATGACCCATGATGACCTGGGTATCATCCATGAGAAAATGGTGCAGGAGATAACGGAAGCAGGCGGGCGGGTTGATCACATCTATTATAGCCCATATTTGGAAAGTGAAGACCATTTCATGCGCAAGCCCAATGTTGGCATGGCCCTGAGAGCCAGAAAGAACCATCCGGGGCTGATATTCAAGAAATCGTTTATGGTAGGGGATTCGCTGACGGATATGATCTTTGGAAAAAGAGTCGGTATGAAGACGGTGATGATCGAAGACAACCCCAATTTACCCAGAAAGTATCCTAAACTGATGGATTTTTCGTGTAACTCGCTGGTGGCGTTTGCCGCTATAATTCATAATTGAGTCCACTCTGAAAAGTCTTTTTTATGCCACTAAGGCACTAAATCACAAAATTGCACAAATTTTATTTGTTTGATTAACAGCATTTTGTGTTTCTTTGAGTTTTTGTGGT
>Ga0194126_10006714_pt1 | contig 16311 bp, 18 predicted proteins | sample TA2KigC150mmetaG_FD_148641 | JGI IMG/M metagenome (GOLD analysis project Ga0194126, IMG submission 148641) | Freshwater microbial communities from Lake Tanganyika, Tanzania - TA2015035 Kigoma Deep Cast 150m | ecosystem: Environmental > Aquatic > Freshwater > Lake | place: Tanzania: Lake... | reverse complement strand
TCTGACGACCGTCCACAATTATTTTGTGCCGCGGAAGGATGGCACCACCGCGGCCGAGCGATTCTTTGGCTCCAAGCCCAGGAGTCTATTTGACTGGGTCTTGGAGCGAGTGGATCTCCCGGGCTGGCCCGCTCAAAAACGGTCCAAGCCAAAACCGAAAGCATATCTCGCTCCAGCTATCGCTGGGGCATAATGGCCGAAACGAAGATCATCGCCCAACAGATCGAAACTCCAATCCATCGCGGCGCGCAAGGTTTGATGGCGTGGTAACGCCGTGCGACTGGCGGCGGTCAGCAAACTGAAACAATCGTGGAGGCGCGCGGCAATCTGTTCCGCCGACAAAACTCTGAGCCGCGCCGCCGCGAGTTCAATGGCAAGCGGAATTCCATCCAAGCGCGCGCAAATGCGCGCGACGGCAGAAACGTGGTCGGCAAGTTTCCAATTCGTCGCGACGGCAGTCGCGCGTTCGGCGAAAAGGCGCACAGCATCGAATCGCGTCATTTGCTCCAACGATGGCGCGTCGTCGGGGTCGGGCGTAGACAGCGAGGGCACTCTCCAAGTGACTTCGCCGACGATTCCCAACGGCGCGCGGCTCGTCGCCAAAATGTTCAAGCGCGGACACGCGGTCAACAAAGTCTGCGCCAGGCGCGCGCAAGCATCGCCAAGATGCTCGCAATTGTCGAACACGAGGAGGATTTCTTTTTCGCGCAGATGCTCGATGAGAATCGAAATCAGGGGAGTAGGCGGAGATTCGCGGAGATGAAACGCCGCGGCAACGGCGGTTGCGACGAGCGCGGGATCGCTCAACGGCGCGAAATCAACCCACCACGCGCCATGCTTGAAACGCTGCGCGGTTACAAGATCGGAGACAACTTGAATCGCGAGTCGCGTTTTGCCGCAGCCACCCGCGCCGATCAGAGTAACCAGACGCGCGGTCTCTACCTGTTGGCGAATCTCCGCCAATTCGGTTTCGCGTCCGACGAAACTGGTCAGCGGGTTGGGCAAGTTCGTGAACGATGCTTCGCGCGATGTACCAGACGATTCTGCCTGGATTTGATCGCGCAAGTCAATCGTCTCGCGCGACGGCTCGACGCCCAGCTCATCGCGCAGCAGGCGCGCACATTCGTCGTACTGTTTCAGCGCGGCTGTGCGATTGCCTGCTGCCGCGTAGCAGAGCATCAGATGCTGATGCGCTTTTTCGTTGGCTGGGTCAGTTGTCAACAACTTGTGCGCCAACTCAATCGCGCGCTCGTATTTGCTTTCGGAACGAAATTGCTGGATCAAGCGCAACAGCGCATCGAGGTAGAGCGCGCGGAGTCGTTCGCGTTCGAGGAGAACCCAGTCGTCGTAGAAATCAGGCAACAAATCGCCGCGGTAAAGAGAGATTAGCGATTGGAGATTAGAGATGGCAGAATCTCCAATCGCTAATCTCCAATCTCCGATTTTTTCAAATTCGCGCGCGTCGATCACTAACGGAAAATCAGAGTTGAGTTGCACGATCTCGCGATTGGTGAGGAGGAGGTGGTCGTCGAGTTCGGTGCGGAGCAGGTTAAGCGCGGTACGGAGCGAGCCGCGCGCTTGTTCGTCGGTGGAGTCGCCCCAGAAAAGCGCGGCAAGTTTTTCGCGCGGATGTTGTTCAGGGTGGAGCGCGAGAAAAGCGAGGAGCGATTCAATCTTGCGCGTGGAAAATCGGATTGGGTGAGAATCTTTTTCAATCCGAAACGTACCGAATAGATACAAACGATACCTTGGATGGGCTTGAGGCATTGGTGTCTTCCCTGAGGAGCACACAATTGCAATCCAATTTCAGACTCGTGCCCAATTCTAGCACCAAGGCGGCGCGCTGTCAACGGGTGTTTCTGGCAACGTGATTGTTATTGCGCGCACGCTTCTTGAAATCGGCGCAACTCTTCTTCGATTCGCACGCGCGGCAACTGCAAACTAACGTCCGGCACTTTGAGATTGAACGTGTCAATCATTTTGTTGAGCGCGGCGGCGCGCTCGCGATAGACGCGCGCGGCGCGTTCGCGCGCGTCGGCAAGGCGCGCACGCTCGGCGAGTTGCTGATCGGGTGAGAGCGATGCCAAGCGCGCGCCGCGTTCACGCTGCCAGCGCGTCTGCTGTTCGAGAAATGTTGCGAGCGCTTGTAACTCGGCGCGAATCTCTTTACCTTGCTCGATCCATTCCGGCGCGCCGCCCGCATCTTTGAGAATTTTGTACGCCAGTTTCCAATCGTCGGGCGTGTGCGGATCATCGTCGAGGTTCAGCGGCTTGCCCGCGCCGCGTAAATTGTCGAACTCGCCGCGCTCCATCGCCTCGCGGATTTGTTGGTCAATCGCGCTTTCCCAATCGCAGACAATTTGTAACTGCTCAGCCCATTGTCATGCTGAGCGAAGCGAAGCATCTCGCTAATCGCGAATTGCGAGATTCTTCGTCGCAAAAACCGCTCCTCAGAATGACAGCCTGAGCAGTTACGACAATTTAAGATAAGAACTACAGCAATTTCTGGCGATTTTTGCGTCAGCTGTCCCGCAAGCAGTCGCCAAGCACGCTCCGGAAACGGGCTGTGGCGGCGTCTGGCAGACCGGCGCAATCGTTTTTGACCGGAAAAACCGCACGATTTGCTTATCTTAAATTGTCTGTCCCAATCGCGCGGTGGTTTTTTCGCGCCACTCATGAATTTTCTCCGTGTCCCCTGTGGCTGAAATAAGAACGAAGCATCCGCGATTCCGCAAATGCTTCGTCCCTAATCGAACAACATCTAGCCTTCCTCTTGCATCGAGCGCATCCGCATCATTCGGGCGCGGCGCCGACCCTTGCGTTCGTCCATACGACGTTGCTCGCCTTTCGGAATGAACCAGCGACGACGGCGTAAATCTTTCATTACGCCGCCTTCCATCACTTCTTTGTTGAAGCGACGGAGCAGACTGTCGAACGATTCGCCATCACGCAGTCTGACGGTCACAAAAAATCACCCCTGTCTATTTTAGATTAGCGTACGATTGCCGACAACAGAAACGCCAAGCGACGTTGCTTGGCAACCTTAAAGCGGTTCGCATATTACCATTGGCGCGCGGAATTGTCAAATGCCGCGCGCCCAGCGCGTCGGTTACCCAAGACGAAACATTGACTCGCTGAATTGCGCGCGCGCTCGTTTGATATTCCTGAGGTCCGAACTTCCTGTCTCAGTACATCACAGATTGTCATTCTGAGGCGCGCTTTTTGCGCCGAACGCTTTGCGTCTCGCAATTTGCGATTAGCGAGATGCTTCGCTTCGCTCAGCATGACAAAATTGTGATCTACTGTGTCTGCCTCCGGCAAAGAATTTGCAAACGCGAATTTGCGCGGGTTGGATTTGTCTGTTATAATATCGCTATCCGATAACGTATTACGATAATGAAGGAGCGCTATGGAATATCTCGTCGTGTGTGCTGTGGCGTTGGGCGTCGCCGCGTTGACACTGTTTTCGGGATTCGGGTTGGGGACCGTGTTGATGCCGGCGTTCGCTTTATTTTTTCCGGTCCCCGTCGCGGTTGCGGCGGCAGCAGTCGTGCATCTTGCCAACAACATTTTCAAAATCGGTCTCGTCGGACGATACGCGGACAAGGATGTGTTGGCGCGCTTTGCCATTCCGGGCGCGCTGGCGGCGATGGTTGGCGCGGCGTTGCTGAATGGGTTTGCCGATTTGACGCCGCTCGCAGTGTACGCGCTCGGAACGAACCAGCGCGAGATCACCGTGGTCAAATTGGTGATTGGCGTGGTGATCGTTTTCTTCGCGTGCTTCGACCTGATTCCCCGCTTTCAAAACCTCGCGTTTGATCGCAGATATTTGCCGTTGGGTGGAATCCTTTCCGGCTTTTTCGGCGGCTTGTCCGGGAATCAAGGCGCGCTGCGCTCGGCATTCCTCATCAAAGCCGGGTTGAGCAAAGAAGCGTTCATCGGCACCGGCACCGTCGCGGCAGTCGTCGTGGATGTGGCGCGCCTTTTGGTCTACGGAGCGAGTTTCTACGCGGCTCAATTCGCCAAACTCGATTCGAGCATCGCAGGGCTGGTGCTTGCCGCGACGCTTGCCGCGTTCGTCGGTTCGTACTTGGGCGCGCGGCTCGTCAAAAAAGTGACGCTGCGTGCGCTCCAAATCATCGTCGGCGTGATGCTCGTCCTCATCGGCGTTGGAATGGCGAGCGGACTGATCTAGCGTTGTGCGGGAGCAATACAATCGCGCGTTTCTGACGACTGTATTGGGCGAAATTCCAGAACGCGAAAACGCGTTGCAGGAGATTTTTTCTGCGCTCAAGCCGGGCGGAATTCTCTCGGTGACCGAAGTGTTGATTGACCCACACTACCAAAGTCGCGCGACGGTTCGTCGCTTGGCGGAGCAAGTAGGTTTTCGGCTCGCGCAGGAATGGGGGACCGCGCTGAACTTTACAATGCATTTGGCAAAGCCAGCGTAACCGTTGGCTGAGAATTCGAGATGGTTGGCGATGCGAATATTGGTCGTTGACGATGACGAGAAAATCGCCCGGATGTTGCATCGTGGATTAACCTTTGAAGGGCATAAGACAAAAGTCGCCAGCACGGGCGATCATGCCTTGCAACTTGCCGCGCAAACTTCTTACGACCTGGTGATCCTCGATGTTGTTATGCCCGGTTTGGATGGCATCGCGGTTTGTCGCCGCTTGCGCGCTGCCGATGCCGCGCTGCCCATCCTGATGCTCACCGCGCGCGACCAGGTGGAGGATCGTGTGATCGGCTTGGATGCCGGCGCGGATGATTATCTCATCAAGCCCTTTGCCTACGAAGAACTGTTGGCGCGCGTGCGCGCGCTGTTGCGCCGCCGCGACGCGACGGAAAATGTCGTCCTGCGTTTTGCCGATTTATCGCTGGATACAAAATCGTGGCGCGTGCGGCGCAGCAATCGCGAGGTGGACGCGCTGTCACGCACTGAATTCGACCTCCTGGCTTTTCTGATGCGTCACCCGGATCAGGTTCTTCAGCGCGAGCAAATTCTGACTCACGTGTGGGGTTTTGACTTTGAGGGGCAAACGAATGTGCTCGATGTCTACATCGGATACCTGAGACGCAAATTGGAAATGGATGGTGAGACGCGATTGATTCACACTGTGCGCGGAGTGGGTTATGTTCTCCGCGAAGAGTAGATTGCAGCGTCTCCCGATTCGAACGCGCTTGACACTGCGCTACGTCGTCGTTCTCGCTTTCACGCTCTTGGTCTATGGCATCCTCGTCAATGTCGTGTTGGTCTGGAACGCATGGGCATTGCTTGACCGCGACCTGACGATCGCGGCGCAACAAGTGAACGCGCGGTTAGAGATCCGACCGGAAATTCCTCTCGCCGATCAGCCGACGCTCTTGCCGGATACCAGCCACATTCTTTCACCCGATTTTCTGATCCAGGTCATTGACCCAGACGGCGCGATTGTCGCGCGTTCGGCAAACTTTGGCGCGCGCGAGTTACCCCGGCAACAAGGTGTGCTGACGCAAGCGCTCGCCGGCAAACCAACCTTTACCACACTCGAATGGCACAGCTTGTGGTTGCGCGTGTATCTGTTGCCGCTGACTGAAAGCGGTCAGGTCATCGGGGTCTTGTGGATCGCGCGCTCGATGGAAACGCTCGGCAACGCGCTCGATCGACTCCAAATGACTTTGATCGGCGTGGGCTTGGGTGCGCTGATTCTCGCGGGCGTATGGGGCTGGCGCTTGGCGCGCGGCGCGTTGCGTCCGGTGGACGAAATGACGCGCATTGCGCGCGCCATCGAGCAATCGCAAGACTTGACCAAACGCGTGCCGTATCGCGGACCCGCCGACGAGTTGGGGCGACTCGCTTTCACTTTCAACGAAATGTTGGCGAGTTTGCAAACCGCGCACGAGCGAACGGCAAACGCGCTCGCCGCACAGCGCCGCTTTGCCGCCGATGCATCTCACGAACTGCGGACGCCGCTCACGAGTTTGCGCGGCAACGTCGGAATTTTGCGCCACGCTTTGGAGCGCTGGACGGGCGCGTCGAGTGATGCCGCCGGCATCTTGCGCGATCTGGATGACGAACTCGCGCGGCTGAGTCGCCTGGTGGATGACTTGCTGGTGTTAGCGCGCGCCGACGCCAAACAACCGATCGCAAAACAGCCGCTGGATTGGAGTGAGATCGTCCGCAAGATGTTCCAGCGCATCCAGAATCAGCATCCGCCGGTTGCGCTCGCGCTGGATTGCCAGGATCGCGTGAACGTCGTCGGCAACGCCGATCACTTGTCGCAATTGTTCTTCATTCTGTTGGACAACGCGATGGCGTACACTCCCGACGATGGTCGAATTGCCATTTCGCTCAAACGCGATGAGAATGACGCAACGCTTTCGGTGCGCGATACTGGCATCGGCGTTGCCGCAGAAGATCTGCCGCACATCTTTGAGCGATTCTATCGCACGCGCGCCGCCCGCGTTCAGCGCGGCGATGGTGCAGGACTGGGTCTCGCCATTGCGCGTTGGATCGTCGAGGAACACGCGGGACAAATTTCGGCGAGCAGTGAAGCAGGGCAAGGCACTGTGTTCGCAGTTCAATTGCCGCTCGCGCCAACAGCGGTCAGCAGTTCTTAGACTTGTCTTAATCTAACCAAAGAATCGTCACAGATTCATCCCGTACACTCCGATCAAGAAAACGATTCTGGAGGCGATTCGATGATTAGGTCTGCGACTTTAACATTACGCACACTTGGGCAAGCGCGTGAGTCTGCGCGTCATGCGACGCGCTCAATTCCGCTTGCGCTCATGCGTGCAATGAATGAGCACGCGTTCTTTCCCTACCGATACGCGCGGTTGACGAAAATGCTCAGTCCATTTTTATCCGATGTTCACAGCGTGTTGGATGTGGGAGCGTCGTGCGGGCGATTGGCGCGCCGCTTGATGAACGCGAACCACTGCAATATCGTGGGAATTGATGTGTGCGTTCAACCGCACGCGTTGATCCCAGTGCGTCACTATGATGGACACACGTTCCCCTTCGCGGACGGCGCGTTCGATTGTGTGATGATGGTGGATATGTTACATCACACGGAGAACATCGAGCCAATGATCGGCGAGGCGCGTCGCGTATCGCGGCGTTACATTCTCGTCAAAGATCATTACTGGGAAACCGAATTCGATCGGTTCAGACTGCGCGCGACGGATTACTCTGGCAATGCGCCCTACGGGGTTCCATTGCCCTACAACTTTCTGCGAATGGACGAATGGACAAACTTGTTCCAGCGCTGCCGATTGCGAGTTGTCGATCAAACGAGCAAGAAATTGCATCCCTTGGATCCATGTAAACATCTCATCGTGAAATTGCAGGTTGATTAACTTGCCAATGACAGAAAGACCGGGCTGCTGACGGTCTTTGTCACTGCGTTCGTCGTGATCGATTGGCTGTTGCGCTTGTGGCAGACCACGACCTGCGGCTGTTTAGTACGATCGTCTCGCGATAGGATTCGGAATTCTGTTGTGGGTAATGAAGCAATGATCACACAAACCAGCAAGCGTAAAGACGCCGTGTGTAACACCTGCACGCTGAACCTGGTGAGCATCGCCTACCAGCGCGCGCCGCTGTTTCGATTGCTGCGCGAGCCGCTAAAACTGGGAATGCGTGTGCTCGCGTTGATCTATCGCGTGAATCCGGGCGAGTACATCGTGCGGACGCCAAACTGTTACGGCTGTATTCGATTCTACAAAATCGCGCTGAAGGAAAAATCGGTAATCTTTCGTTGGCTGAATGATCGCGTCAATCCAATTTTCGATGCGGTCTTGGAGCAAATCGTCGCGCCAGACGAGCTACATCAATCCAAAACGTACGCGCGCGCCGCCACTTTGGGAACGGTGAATCCAGACCAAGCCGACGAGTGGATGAAGGGGCAGAAGGTCGGGTTCTAGTCATGCTTGCCATTGTCCAAGTATCGCGATATAATGTCGCTAAACGACAACGGACAACCAGATGTTGAAAGACTTTTTTGCCGGGTTTATCAAACTCCATATCGTCTATCACGCCTCGCACGCACCCGTCTTTGGGCTGGAGTTGATGCGCGAGCTGGCGCGGCACGGTTACCAACTTTCGCCCGGCACGCTCTATCCGACATTGAGCAAATTGGAGCGTGACGGCTATTTGCGGTGCGAGGAAAAGCTAGTCAACGGGAAAATTCGCAAGTATTACACGGCAACCTCCTTGGGCAAAAAAGCGCTCAAGGAAGCGCGCGCCAAAATCGGTGAGTTGGTGGCCGAAGTGCTTGAAGACGCGCCGCCCGCAACGGAAGCGTGAGCGCCGACGCGCGGGGTGTAACAATTGACATTCCGCGCTGGTTCGCTATAATAACGTCGCTGGGTTATTCAACACCATAAACAGCAGGGGAGAGTTCCAGCGCAGTTCGTCTGGACACCGAAGGGGCAAGCGCGCGGCGCGGCAGCCGCGCGACGAATCTCTCAGGTCAAGGGACCCTGCGAATTTATTCTCTGGAAAGTTGGACGCCAAAATGTTCAACGCCGATGGGGCAAGTCTCGACAATTTGGACGAATCTCTCAGGCGATCAAACAGAGGATGCGCGGCGAACCGCCGCGTGTCCTCTGTTTGCTTTCTTATGCGATAGGAGGCGCGGATGCCAACGATGATCCCGACTTTTTTGCTCAAGAAATTGTACGTCCAAGGAAGTTTCAAAAACACCGCGAACGGTTTTCAACTTGCGCTGCAGAACACGCTCGCGCCCGGCACGCTCATCGGTGTTGGAACGATTCAGATTGACGGACGCGAGATTGCGCGCGACAAGATTCTGATCGCGGTCAACGATGCCGCGCCGATCCGCGCCAGCGAGATTTCGCTCGACGCGCCGCGCCTGTTTCCGCTCAACGCGACCGTGACGTTTCGCGTCGAAGATCAGCCACTGACACCCGGCGCGCATCGCGTTCAGATCGCAGTCAATACAAAAGAGGCGGGCGAATTGAAAATTGATGCGGAGGATTCAATCGAATGACAAATCTGAAACGAACTCCACTGTACGACACGCACGTCGCGCTGGGCGGGCGCATGGTCGAGTTTGGCGGCTGGGAAATGCCGGTGCAGTATTCCGGGATTCTCGACGAACATCACGCGGTTCGTACCGCCGCCGGACTATTCGACACGGATCACATGGGGCAATTTGAAGTGACGGGCAAAGACGCGCTGCCGTTCCTTCAGCATTTGCTCACCGCCAACATCGAAAAACTGGAACTGTACGAAGCGGGCTATGGAATTTTGTGTTATCCCGATGGCGGCGTCGTGGATGACACGTTTACCTACAAATTGCCCGGCAAGACCAAAGGCACGTTCAAGTACATAGTCGTCGTCAACGCGTCGAATCGCGAAAAAGATTTCGCGTGGATGCGCGCGCACCGCGGCGATTGGCGTGTCAAGTTGGAAGATCTCTCTGACCGGCTCTATATGCTCGCGTTCCAAGGACCAAAAGCCGAAGCGGTCTTGCAAAAACTCGAATCGTTTGATCTGTCCAAGATCAAGTATCATCGCGCGCGCCACTTTGGGATCGGCAAGGAGCGCGGGCTGATCGCGCGCACCGGCTATACCGGCGAAGACGGCTTTGAACTGTTCATCCCGGTCAGCCACGGCAAGCACGTCTGGGACGCGATTCTCGACGCGGGCAAAGACGCGGGCGTGAAACCGATTGGCTTGGGCGCGCGCGATTCGCTGCGCTTTGAAGCCAAGATGCCGCTCTACGGTCACGAGATGGACGCGCAGACCACGCCGTTGGAAGCCGGGCTCGGTTGGGCGTGCGATCTGGACAAGCAGTTCAGCGGACGCGACGCGTTGCTGAAGCAGAAACTCGAAGGCGTCAAGAAAAAACTGGTCGGGTTCGAGATGATCGATCGCGGCATCGCGCGCAGCGGACACGAAATCACGCAAGACGGGCGAGCGATCGGCGCGGTCACAACCGGAATGTTCTCGCCAACTTTGCAAAAGAACATCGGCTTGGGTTTCGTCAAGCCGGAATTCACCGCCTGCGGCACAGAATTCGAGATCGTCGTGCGCGGCAACGCGCTCAAGGCGCGCGTGATCAAAACGCCGTTTTACGCGAACCGCGCGCGCGGCAAATAATCCATGTTCGATTCTTGATTGCTGGGTGAGCAATCGAAAATCGAAAATCAGAAATCTAGAACAAGGAGCAGAAAATGTCTGACCAACCTCTGACCTTCAAAGCCGATCGCAAGTACACCGCGACGCATGAATGGGCGAAACAAGAAGGCGACTTGATCGTCGTCGGTCTTTCGGATTACGCGCAGAACCAACTCGGCGACATTGTGTTCGTCGAATTCCCTGCGCGCGACAAAAACATCGAAGCCGGTAAAGGCTTCGGCGTCATCGAATCGGTGAAAGCCGCCAGCGACATTTTTGCGCCGGTGAGTGGACAAGTTGTCGCCCTCAACGAGGACCTGGGTAGCGATCCTGCGCTCATCAACAAAGACCCGTACGGCGCGGGCTGGGTGATCAAAGTGCGTCCCAGCAATCCTGCCGAGTTTACCAACCTGATCGACGCGGCAACGTACGAGCAGAAAGTCGAATCGGGAGAACTGGGACCGCATTAACCAGAATCCCACCGAGCCGAGGGATTCTCACGGAGCAACTATGTCACATCGTTTCATTCCGAATACCGATGCCGACCGCGCCGCGATGTTGCAGACGATTGGCGTTGCGTCGGTAAAAGAGTTGTTTGCGGATGTGCCGCAGGACGCGCTCTATCCGGAAATCCGATTGCCGCGCGCGATCGCGGAATTGGATTTGATGCGCGAACTGCACGCGCTGTCCGCGCGCAACGCGAGTGTCGACGCGCGCGCGTGTTTCCTGGGCGCGGGCGCGTACCATCACTTTATCCCTGCGACGATTCCGCATCTCGTTTTCCGCACCGAGTTCTATACCGCGTACACGCCGTACCAAGCCGAAATCAGCCAGGGCACGCTGCAAACGATTTTCGAATACCAATCGCTGATCTGCGCGCTGACCGGAATGGACGTGGCGAACGCGTCGCATTATGACGGCGCGACCGCGGCGGCGGAAGCGACGATTCTCGCGCTCAATCAGCTGCCGGGGCGCAACAAGATTCTCGTTTGCCCGACCTTGCACCCGGAATATCGCGCGACGATTCGCACGTACCTCGCCGGACACGATGTTCAAATCATCGGCGATGAAGATCCGCGCGCGACGTTCGAGCAAATGGTGGACCAGCATCTCGACGACCAGACCGCGTGTGTGATTGTCGCCAATCCCGATTTCCTGGGACGCGTGCGCGATCTGAAACCGTACGCGGATCGCGTCCACGAAAAAGGCGCGCTCTTCGTCGTCAGCGCGTACCCGATTTCGCTGGGATTGTATCAAGCGCCGGGCAAGTATGGCGCGGACATCGTCATTGGCGAAGGGCAATCGCTGGGCAACCCGCTTGCCTTTGGCGGACCGTACCTGGGAATTTTCGCGACGCGCGAAAAATTCTTGCGCCGAATGGCGGGACGCTTGGTGGGACAGGCGACGGACACCAAGGGGCGGCGCGGTTTCACGCTGACGTTGCAGGCGCGCGAGCAGCACATCCGCCGCGAAAAAGCCACGTCGAATATCTGCACGAATCAGGCGTTGTGCGCGCTCGCCGCGTGCGTCTACCTTTCGACGTTGGGCAAATCGGGTTTGCGCCAGGTGGCGGAATTGTGTTATCACAAAGCGCACTACGCCGCGCGCAAGATCAATCACCTCGTCGGCTATCGCGTCGATCTGAAACAAGAATTCTTCAACGAGTTCGTCGTCGAGTGTCCGCGCCCGGTCGCGGAGATCAACGCGGCGCTGCGCGAACGCGGCATCATCGGCGGGTACGATCTATCCCACGATTACCCGCATCTTGGAAACGCGATGCTCGTCGCGGTAACCGAAATGAACACCAAGGAACAGATTGACGCGTTGGTGGATGTCCTAAACCAAGTCAAAACGCAAAAGGAAAAAGGCAAAACGCAGAGGGGAAAAGGCAAAACGTAAAAGGCAAAAAGCAAAACAGGAAATGAAAGAGGGCGAGATGGAAAAGTTGGATGAACGGACGTACAAGTTTGCGTTGCGGATCATCAAACTTGTTTCAGCGTTGCCCAAGACAGCGGCAGGCGAAGTGTTTGGACGTCAAGTCCTGCGTTCAGGTACATCGGTTGGCGCGAATGTCGAAGAAGCGTTTGGCGCATCAACGAAACGCGAATTCACGTACAAACTGAACATCGCGTTCAAGGAAGCCAAAGAGACACACTATTGGCTTCGGCTGATTCGTGATGCAGGACTTGTGCCAGTCAAACGGATTGATGCGTTGATCCAAGAAGCGCTGGAGATCAAACTGATCCTTGCCAAGTCAATCGTCACGAGCCAGCAATCGAAAGCAAGAAACTGATTGAGCATTTGGCGATGAGGCAAAAACGTTTTGCCTTTTGCGTTTTTACTTTTGCCTTTTCGAAGGAGAACTATGACAATCGTAGCGAATAAACCAGAACCGATCATTTACGAATTGAGTTCGCCGGGACGCCAAGGCGCGGCGTTGCCCGCGTGTGATGTCCCAATCACCCAATTACCTAATCACCTAATCCGTGACGAACTCAAACTGCCCGAAGTCGCGGAAGTGGATGTGGTGCGGCATTTCACGCGCCTCTCGCAGAAAAATTACTGCGTTGACCTTGGCATCTATCCGCTCGGCTCGTGCACGATGAAGTACAACCCGAAGATCAACGAAGAAGCGGTGAAACTGCCCGGCTTGACCGGCATCCATCCGTACCAAAGCGCGGACGATACCCAGGGCGCGCTGCAATTGATGTACGAGTTGCAGGAGATGCTCGGCGAGATTTGCGGCTTGCCCGGCGTCACGCTGCAACCGGCGGCGGGCGCGCAAGGCGAACTTGCCGGGATTCTGATCATTCACGCGTACCACAAAGCGCGCAAAGACACCAAACGCAAAAAGGTGATCGTCCCCGATTCCGCGCACGGCACCAACCCGGCAACGTCTTCGATGAGCGGGTACGAGGTCGTGCAAGTGAAATCGGACGCGCGCGGCAACGTGGACTTGGACGAGTTGCGAAAAATCGCGGACGACACGACGGTCGGCTTGATGCTGACGAATCCGAACACGCTCGGCTTGTTCGAGGAAAACATTCGCGCGGTCTGCCAGATCATTCACGACGCGGGTGGCTTGGTCTACGGCGACGGCGCGAACCTGAACGCGATCGTCGGCGTCGCGCGTCCGGGCGATCTGGGGATTGACATTTTGCACAGCAATTTGCACAAGACGTTTGCCGTCCCGCACGGCGGCGGCGGACCCGGCGCGGGCGCGGTGATGGTGACGAAACAACTCGCGCAATTCTTGCCGGGACCAATCGTCGTGAAGGGGCGTTTGATGAAACGCCCCTACGAACTCGCAATGCCGCGCAAATCAATCGGACGCGTGAAATCGTTCTATGGCAATTTCCTCGCGCTCGTGCGCGCGTACGTCTACATTCGCTCGATCGGCAAGGAGCATCTCGCGCAGATCGCGGAAGACGCGGTGATCAACGCGAATTATTTGCTCGCGCGGTTGAAGGGTGTATACAAAGCGCCGTTCGGCAATCGCGTGTGTAAGCACGAGTTCGTGTTGACCGGCACGCCGTTCGCGGAAAAATACGGCGTCCACACGCTCGACATCGCGAAACGGATTCAGGATTTTGGGTATCATCCGCCGACGATTTACTTTCCGCTCACGGTGCCCGAGTGCCTGATGATCGAGCCGACGGAATCGGAGTCGAAGCAAGGGCTGGACGAGTTTGCGGACACACTCTTGAAGATCGCAGAGGAAGCAAAAACAAATCCGCAACTGCTTCACGACGCGCCGCACGACGCGCCGATCACGCGGCTGGACGATGTGAAAGCCGCGCGTGAACCGGTGTTGTGTTATCGGGGCTAGAAGTTGGAGATTGGAAATTAGACGCGCCGCGATGAGAGATCATCGCGGCGCGTTTTGATGTAGGCAGAACGCCATAGCACGCCGACCACGCCGACGCGCCACGCGAATTGAAGGCACGTTCCAACTATACCAGCCACCTCCGCCAAAACGCGCGTACCGTGCGTGGTCGGCGTGTGCGTGTTTGCGGACGCGCATCTTGTGAACTCATCCAAACTCGTGGTCGTATTCTGCGTGTGTTCCAATCCAGAACCAGAGTAGTCCTTCTTGAATCTCTACTGCCGCTGCGCGATATTTGAGACCAACCCTCACCGACCAATATTTGCCCACTTTTTTGAGTTGTAACGAAGGGTGCCGCGGATTTGTCTTGAGCAATTTGTAATTCTTGTCTGCCAATTCTTGAATGGGTGGCGGCAATCTGTCGTACAATTCCCAAAACGAGGGCGAGGTGAAGTGCGTCATAATTGTTTGAACTTGCCCGCGCGGAAATCCGCAATGGCTCGATTTGCTAGTTTGTCGAGTTTTCCAGACTTGGCATCTTTTTCAAATTGCCTGTCCCAAATCTTGGCGTCGAATTCCTCAAACCATTTCCGAAAACGCGCCAAGTCTTTTGGCGGCAACTGGGAGACCGCTTGTTCAAGTTGCAAAATCGCACTCATAATAAAATCCTCCTTGTGTTCTGATTATCGAATGCGCGTCACGCTCGGACTTGGAACGGCATGGCGCATAACGCCGTAGCGCACCGCAACGGCGGACGAATCGAAAGTTACTTCCGAATTGCGCGCCGTTCCGCCGTTGTCGGTGCGCGTGTGTTAGACGCCGTTCTTCCGATGTTATGTGACTACCGTGCTATCCGTGTCTTTAGGGCGTCCCCATTCCCACCTTAGTCGGATGTATATCAGTTGCGTTACCAAGATTATTATGAGTCCCGCCAATCCGCTAGCGGTCAAGAAAATCCAATCCGAAGTGAACATGCCCGCGCCAAAACCAAAGAGCACCGCGCCCACCGCACCGTTGCACAGACTTAGCATAGTTTTGGGTCCCCCAAACAACAAAGCGCGTCTAAGCATACCGCTAGCAGAAGTCCAGTAGGTATGTTCTCCTAACAATGGGCTGGACAATCTTGGGTTTTCAAAATATTGTTTTGAAGCAGGTGCAATTGTCGCGTATTTTCTCTGGATAGTTTCGCGTTTCCATGCGGCATTGTACCGATACAAATCGTAGAGAATAATCTCAAAGAGGGAGAAGAACCCAATTGCTAATAGCAACACGAGGACAAAGAACGGTGTCAAGGGATTAATGGAGAGATGTAATTGTTGTGAATAAGCCAAGCCGAAAAATGCAACTGCGCCCGAAAGAACTGTGAAGTAGAATTGGAGTTTCTTCTGTACAAAGTCGTTGTAGTGTGTCTCAAACTGAACAAGGGCTTGGTACTCCATTAGAAAAATCTGGCTGGCAACTTCGGTGCTGTTCGACTCAGAGTTTCCTTCATCTGGTTTCTCTATCATTTCAAATTCCTTTCAAGACCATGACCAAATCTAATGGAAAGAACCTGTACGATTACGTCCTGAAGGGTTGCTCATTGATAGCGATTCCAAATTCCAAATCGCTTAACAATTTGTCTATCCAGACATTGGCTACGTAGTCATATTCGGTACACTCAGTACAATGAAATCCCAAAGGAAGGTACGCATTGGTGCGAAAATTATGTTTTCGGTTTTCCAAGAGTCTTTGAACATCTGCGCTGTTTCTTATCAATCCCAAATGGAAAAGATTTGATTGGAGAGTTGGGTTTGCTCTCAAACAGCATGTCCAGAGATTTCCATAAGGGTCTAGTACTACAACGTTACTTCACGCTCAAAAACTGTGGTAGAATGCTCCCGATCCTTTCGGCAGGAGCAACCGATGAATCTACCACCGCGGGTTTCGATAGCGACACCACCACCTTCGGCAAGAGAACCGCGCTTCAATCTCGCCCCGCGCGATGTCGCGAACCTATTGAAAGAGCTGAAAGCCTTCCACAAAACATTCAGCCCGCACTTTCAACGGAAAGAACAACAGCACTGGTCACTGAAGTATATGCAAGGCCAGATGTTAAAAATAGAACGCAAAGCCATTGAGCCGATGGCACGGGCACTGGACGGCGGCAATATCCAGGCGATGCAACAATTCGTCAGTGTCGGTGCCTGGGAGGACGCGGCGATTCTGCGCACTCACCAGATGGTCGTCGCAGAAACATTGGGCGCACCCGACGGCGTGGTGATTCTGGACGGCTGCGACTTTCCCAAACAGGGTGACGACTCCGTCGGCGTCGCCCGCCAGTATTGTGGGCCCCTCGGCAAAGTCGCCAACT
>Ga0194126_10006709_pt1 | contig 16317 bp, 12 predicted proteins | sample TA2KigC150mmetaG_FD_148641 | JGI IMG/M metagenome (GOLD analysis project Ga0194126, IMG submission 148641) | Freshwater microbial communities from Lake Tanganyika, Tanzania - TA2015035 Kigoma Deep Cast 150m | ecosystem: Environmental > Aquatic > Freshwater > Lake | place: Tanzania: Lake... | reverse complement strand
AACCTCCAGATCCAGCGCCTCGTCCTGCACAACGACATGTTCGAGGTCCTCGCCACGAGCGGCACTTAGCCTCTGCCCGCCTGCTCGACGAACCAGGCGTACGTCTGCTCGATTCCCTTTTGCGCGCCTCAGGGTGATGGTGATCAGGCGGATGGAATCCGTGGGGTCTTCGTGCCCCAGGCGGGATTCAAGATGTGGGTGGTCTTGCCTGGAGTAGATGCTGCTCGCTACCTGCCACGTAGCGTGAGTGCGTTACCGAATGCTCTGAGCAGTATCACGATGTCCAGCCAAACAGACTGGTGCTTGATGTAATAGAGATCGTACTGGAGCTTGATGAGCGCGTCCTCAACGGAGGCCCCGTATCCCTGCTTGACCAATCCCCAGCCGGCCATGCCAGGCTTGACGGCGTGACGCACCCGGTAGAAGGGGATCTCCCTTGCCAGCTCCTCCACGAACTCCGGTCTTTCTGGCCTTGGCCCCACGGCGCTCATCTCGCCCATTAGAACATTGAGGAACTGGGGGAACTCGTCGATGTGCGCCCTGCGCAGGATACGGCCAACTCGTGTTGCCCGGGCATCGTTCCTGTCAGCCCACCTGGCCTGCCCGTTCTCAGCGTTTGTGATCATTGTGCGGAACTTGCACACCCTGAAACGCCGCCCTCCCTTTCCCACCCGCTCTTGCGTGTAGAAGATAGACCCCGGGGAGTCAAGGTAGATTGCGAGAGCGATGAGCGGGGTCACGATTCCCAGACAGACCAAGCCGACCGAGGAGAGGCCGATGTCCATGACCCGCTTTGCCAGAGGCCACAGGTTGCCCGTGCCTGGATGGTGGATCGGAACGGCCACGTGCCAGTTGTTGCCGATATGCTTTACGGGGACGCGCCCCGTGATCTGCTCGTAGAGCACAGGCATTGGCACGATCTCCACACCGTGTTCGAGGCAGTCGGTGAGGATCTGAATCAGATCACCGTCAAGCGCCTCGGCGATGGCGGGGACGAGGGTTGTCACCCTATGCTCGCTTACCAAGCCCACGACCGACCGGCGATCCCCCAGGACAGTCAAGGCGCTCTTGGAGATGTCGTAGGAGCGGCCCTGCTTTGAAGGGTCGTCATCAACGAACCCTACAACCTGGTACACTCCGTCCCCCTGCACGGCCAGGGCCTCCGCGATCGTCTGCCCGGCCCAGTCGGCGCCGATGATGAGAGCACGCCGGCCGAACTGGGGTTGGCCAAGAACCAGTACATACAAGCCCCGCCCGGCAACGAGCAGCGCGGTGAGAAGCAGTGGAAGCGCTACTAGTTCCAGGCGACGGTGTGGCAAGGCCGGTGTAACGAAGGGTATCAGCGAGTAGATGAGCGCGGTGAGCAGGGCGGGGCGGGTTACTGCCGCTGCAGACGTGAACATCCGCGCTGCCGTCCGGAGATTGTACACGTCAAAGGCGTGAGCAAGGGGTAGCCAGATGGTTGCCAGCAGGATGAACCACGAAGGATGCCGCCTGATCAACTCCCAACCTGTCGCTTGATCAGCCCTCAGCTCCATCACCAAGTAGAGCGCAACGCATACCGCCAGCAGATCAAGCCCAACCAGGGCCAGCCGGCGTTCGGAGTAGGGCATAGAGAGGTGAACAGAATCCATTTCCCCATCCTTTCGTGTGCAGGTGACTTGCACATCAGCTACTGGCTGCTGTGCCGTTGGGCGTGAGCGGCCGAGAGGGTCCGTTGGCGGAGCAACTTCCGGATCTCCACGCCTTGGGCATCATCGACGCTGAGGGGCGCGGCGGGTCGGCTCATGCCCGCAGCCTACCCGCGACACCATTAAGTGTCGGTATTTCCCGGGCTCCAGTGCAACCAGTACCATCTTGCCAAGCCACCCCGCACTGTGGTTGCGCGCGGGTGGGGCGCGTGTCTTCAAGTGCCAGTGAGCTGCCAGAACCCATAGCCCATCTTGTAGGCAGTTCGTCGTGGTGCTGCTCTCCAACGTTCCGGTTCTGCCGTTCACCCCGGGGCAACTACATACAAAGCGGTATTGCGCGGACTTGCATTAGCATGCCTGCTACGAAATGCGGCCAGCCCTGCGCAATTCGTCCCTTATCCACCGGAATGTGTGAACTAGACCCTCCCGTATGGGTGTGTGCGGTTCCCACCCAAGAATCCTTCGCAGGAGTGAGTTCTCGCTGTTCCGGCCTCGCACGCCCTGCGGCTTCGACACATCATGCTTCTTGCTGATTCGATAACCTGCGATGGCCGCGACGATATCGGTCATCTCATTGATCGAAAGCGATTCCTCCGTCCCTAGGTTGAGGGGTCCGGTGAAATCAGACTGCATTATGCGCACAATCCCTTCAACGCAATCCGCAACATACATGAACGAGCGGGTCTGCTCGCCGTCACCCCACACCTCAACATCACCCCCGTCGCCTGCCAGCGCCACTTTGCGACAGATTGCGGCGGGAGCTTTTTCCTTGCCGCCCTCGTATGTTCCCAGTGGTCCGTACACATTATGCAGCCTGGCGATTCTTGTGCTCAGACGATGATCCTCACGGTAGTACTGGCAGAGCTTTTCTGCGAACAGCTTCTCCAGCCCGTAGCCTTCCTCTGGCTCTGCGGGCCAAGCGGCTGCCTCCACTAATGGTATGTTCACAGGAGAACTTTGGAGACGGATTGGATACACGCAGGCTGACGACGTGAATAGGAACCGCTTGACGCCAGTGATGCGTGAGGCCTCAAGCATATGAGCGTTGATGAGGGCATTATTGCGGGCGATATCGGCATGACCTGCCGTTATGTAGCCGATGCCACCCATGTCTGCAGCTAGGTGGTATACGTGCTCTACCCCTTGAACGGCCGCCAAGCAGCTGTCCGGAGAGCGAAGATCGAGCAACATGAACTCGTGGGCTGGACTGGGTTCATATTCAGGGCTCTTAAGGTCTGCACCACGGACCCAACAGCCGACCGCTACAAGATGCTTGACAAGGTGATGACCAATGAACCCGCCAGCCCCGCTCACCAGTACTCTCATTGAGCTTCCTCCTTCAATGCCAGGAATCGGTGGTACATCTTCCACGCGACGTTAAGGAAGGGTGCCGCGAGCCCTAGCGGCCTCCCAACCTGGCACCATGCTCTCAGCTTGTCCGTGTTGCCGCGGATGATGTTGCGGATCGATCTGTTGCTGTTGCCGCCAAGCGTCATTCTGACTAGCACGCGCGGTATGTAGGCTGCCGTCAGCCTGTGCACTAGCAAGAGGCGAAGCCAGAGTTCGTAATCCGCTGCGACTCTGAAGCGCGTGTCGAAAACGCCGTAGGTGATATGGATGGCCCTCCTGATGAACACCGAGGGGTGCGGGGGGGACCATCCCAGGTGCAATTTGAGAGGCGAGTAGGCACCGCAGCACCACCGGCGAATGACCCGCTCGCTGTTGTCCACATAAACAAGGTCGCCAAAGCAGAAGTCCACTTCTGGGTTCTTCAGGGTTTCAACGACACTCCTGAAGACACCCGTGAATTCGTAACGATCATCGGCGCCGAGGAAGGCCACGATGTCTCCTGTCGCGCAGTTGATGCCTTTGTTCACTGCATCGAATATGCCATCATCTGGACCAGTCAGGACTCGTACTCGACCGTCCCCCTCGTAAGCGCCTAGGGCTTCAAGGGTGCCATCTTTAGAGCCGCCATCGACAACTATCACCTCGTGATCGCCTGGGTGTTCCTGAGACAGGGCCGAATCGATCGCCTTGCCCACCCGTAGATCGTTCAGTACGGGGATGACTACCGAAATCCTCATCGGTCTCCTAACAGGATTGCCCGCAAGGGCGCACACGAGGGTTCGGCGGGGCATGGTCGCTACAGGCGTAGTGCGCGTGAAGGCCGAGTACGTATCCAAAGAGGGGAAAGGCAATGGAATCGAATGCGAACCGCGGCAGCATGAAGACGAGAGCACTCACCAGTAGGGCAGACTTGACCTGTCGACCCCGGGAGATGCTTGTCCCCACAATCCAGCACACGGTCAGAGCAAGAGCCAGCCCTACGACACCCAGCTCATACACGGCCGACAGCAATCCCCCTTGGATCCCCCCACCCCGTGCTTGATCCACACCCAGCGGCGTCGCGAGCCACTCAGGTATCACTGGCTCCTGCCTAGCTGCCACGCCAAACCCAAGCCCATTTGTCTCTACGATTCCATTGAATAGGGCTAGTACTGGATTCAGAAGCCTTATGGAGATGCTCGGGTCTTCCTGAAATGCCCGCAGGCGATTGCTAGTCGCGCTGACTAGAACCGCCCCCGCTCGGGTGCTGAGCCCGGCGGAGTGGACGATGACAAAGCCACAAACAACGGCAAGCACGGCAAGTGACGACATCAAATGGATCTTCTTTGTTGCCCACGACTGCGCGACTAGGAGAAGTGACAGTCCTTTGGCGCAAAGGAAGAGTAAAGCCACGAGCACGCTGGTTCCAGAGGCAGAAAGCGCAAGCTGAGCGAGCAGGGCGACAAGGATTACTGCATATGAGAAAGGACCGTATCTCCCCTCTGCAAGCATTATCTCGTTTAGTGCTATGAAGGCTGCACATGTCATGGCGTAGTATGAGGGCTCGGGCGCGAGAGAAGTCAGTCCCCTATAGCCACCAGTGGAAACCCTGGGGACGATCCAACCAGTGATATCTGCCCCCAGGAATCCCTGGAGCAGGCCAACGACCAGCCATATGGCCACACCGGCCGCAAAGGACCGTACACTGATGTGGGTCCTGGTTCTATACCCCACTATTGCGAGGAGGGCTAGGGAGACATACCCGGCGAGAGAGCGAAGGCCTGGCAAAGGGTGATGTGCCTCAAGGAATGATCCCGCAATGAATGCTCCTGTTGCGTAGAACGCAACTAGGCCCAGAAGGAGTATGGGGGGTGGGCAGGAGAGCTTCCCTCTGAACATGAGGGCGAAGACGTACATGGCCGCACCGATCAATGCCCATGGCTGTGTGTCGAAGGGCGAGTTCAGTGGCGTGACATATGGGAAGAGCGCCAGACAGAAGATGGCCCCGGGAAGAAGGCTTCTACGGGAGATCATTTCGCTATTGCCATTGCTGTGAACATGGCTCTTCGGTAAACGCTACTGCCAAGGAGTGAGAGCAAGAAGCAAAGGGCGGGTGTCAGGCTTAGGGGGTTTGTGAGCACAGCTTTCAGCAGCTGGTGCCGGCCCCTTCGGAGGGCACCATAGCAACAGAGGCGATGCCCGAGCCTGAGATGAAGGGTTCCTCTCACCCCCTTGCTTCGTGACTGCAACCCGTGTTTCTCCCAGATTGCAGCATATCCAGCCTCCATGCAATCTGCGTTCGCCGACAACGAGGCAGTGCTCTCATGGTAGATAGTTAGGGGCTGATCTGTGCATACGAACTGGTACTTACCTGCTAACCTGAGCCACATGTCCCAGTCATCGCAGCTCGGTAGATTATTATCAAACTCGCCGCACGTACGAAGACACTCGCGTCTTACCATAACCCTTGATGGAGATCCGACTGGGTTGAGCGCCATCATTTCCTTCGATATCCAACCACCGACCTTGGCCCTCTTGATCCGCCTCATTCCCGTCTCATCGTCTGCAAACACGGCTGAGCAGTATGTGACGCCTATGCTTGCATCAGACGAATCGAGGACTGCAACCTGCGCCTCCAACTTGGTGGGCATCCATTCATCGTCATCGTCTAGGAACGCTATGTAACGTCCCTGCGTCAGCCGTATGCCCGTATTGCGTCCGGCAGCGGCGCCTTTGTTGCGCGAGTGGCGGACGTAGCGCAGTCTGGGGTCTGAGTGCCCACGAACAACCTCTGGTGTGTTATCGTCGGACGCATCATCGACTACTATCAGTTCCCAATCGGCGTACGACTGACTTAGGACGCTCCGTATCGCCCTGGCCAACAAGTGCGCGCGATTGAATGTGGGAATTATCACAGAGACTGAGTACGCCTTACTCATTTGGTCTGCCCACTGAGCCCTGTGGGTCTGAGAACCCGGCAAGAGCTAGATACCCGGGGATTACTGCCTCAACGCTGAACGCCCAAGCGCGGTGGCGCAGTGCGGATTCGTCGGGCGGCTTGCTCAGAACGTCCAGCATTGCTGCTGCAAGGGCACTTGGATCCCCAGGGATGACGAGGGACCCCCACCTCCCTCCCCCAAGGATCTCGACAGACCCGCCCGGCACACGCGTTGCGATGACTGGAGTGCCGAGTGCCATTGCCTCTGGCAGGACGAGGGAAGGCCCTTCCCAGGCGGACGACAGGACCAGCACCCTGGAGTTCCGGATGAATGGGTACGGATTTTCCTTGAAACCTGGAAGAGAGGTCCTGCTTGAGATCCCCAGTTCCTGTGCGAGAGCTTCAAGCTGCTCGCGTTCTTCTCCCTCACCCAGGATTACCAATCGAGCATCGCGATGCTCTAGCACGAGAGAGAACGCTCTGAGCAGTGTCGCGAAGTCCTTCTGCTTGTGAAGTCTCCCTATTCCGAGGATGACGGGACGGTCGCCGCCAACAAACCATGGATGGTCTGGCTTCTCCTCTGCAAGAGCGAACAGGCGCGGCGTGACCACAGGGTTGTAGGCGACGGCGACTTTCTGTCGAGATACACCAAGACCGGTCAACTCATTGGCGATCTCATGTGACGGTGCCAGAACCACGTCTGCTTGTGAGTAGAGGGTCCTGTACACAAGAGGCCGCAGCACGGCACGGAGGGGCGAAGTCGATACTCGTGAGCCGACTGATATGTGCACACCAACTATGATGCGAGTATCAACGCGCGCTATTGCTCTTGCAATGACAGCGACGACATTGGCGGGGGTTAGGGCAGCTATGAGCGCGTCCGGCCTTTCTCTCCGCAGGAAACGCACAAGTGCAGGCAGGCTGCTCAGCGGTCTTGAGGCACCCAGCTCCACCAATCTAACTTCGGAGGGCACTTGACTTGAGTATGGACCTGTCGCCTTAGTGGCGATGATGAGTGTGACGCTGATCCCGCGAAAGGCCATGCCCTCAGCGAGGTTCAGCATTACTCTTTCCACGCCCCCTTGGCCCATGAAGGGCAGGAAGAGAGCAACGCTTCTCGCACTCCCTGTCGACCGGGCAGTAGATGCTTCTGGATGGTTGAGCACTCTGCAACCTCCGCTCAGCGCTGATTGTCTTCTGCAATGTGGGGCGTTGGTGGAGAAGGAACCCGGCGCAGCATATCGCGTCTTTGCGGGGCACTTCCTGGAGGCTTATGATCCCTTTGTGTGTCAATACCTAGGGCTCCCGCCGTGCGCCTTACCTGGAGCTCGTTGCACACCCCGATGTTGTCGTATCCACCCCACCCGCATGGATCCCTTCTTGCTTGGTAGCCAATCGCCATGGCGCCAACAACCAGGGCTTTGGCCTACGCAATCGCAGCATGCTATCGGGCCAAATGGAGGAGAAACATGGGGACGCCAGACTTCGAGTGCTCAGCAGGCCGCACGGTCATTTGCCGATTGCAGCGCCAGCCATGAGCCCGTCTCTGACGGAGTCGGCGATTCCTTGGAACCTCCATCTAGCGAATCGCCCCACCGGGAATATGCCGCGTGCTTCAAGCATGGTCAGGGCTTCCTCGCGCCAGCGCGAGCCGGGCCAACGCCACGTGTATGCAACGTCAACCCATGTGGGATCTGCCACCTCCACCTGACGAATCCACCCCCACTCAAGGAGTTCTTCAGTGACGGAAGCAGAGACGCTCCGCAACTGGTCTGGGCTTGGTCTATCTCCACCGCGATATGCTCTTTCGACATACATGCTGACTCGATCTGGTCCTGATCGAGAAGATACTTGGAGAAATGACGGGTCGACGTTGCTGTAGATCCCGACACGGTGAAACCCGGACCTACTGGAGGGAGTGTACACCCAATGGTAATGAGGGCACGCATCCCCACGGATTCCCCCGACATTGAGAACGAGGACCGAAGTGTAAGGATCCTGCGGGGATTCTGTTCGAACGTCAGATATCTGCAAAGTGTGGTTCAGGGGCAGAGTTGAGATTAGCCCGGCATAGTCCACGCAGGAGCCGTCGGACATGTAGAGCATCTTCTCCTTAGTACTGATGCGCAGGACCGTCTTCTGGTAACGGATGTTGCACTTGGCGGCTAGGCGGTCGCACAACACATTGAGACCATCGCGAGGGTACACGAATCGGCTGTTGTATCCCTCGTCTGGGATTGGACCAAAGGCCCCACGGATAACGGACGCCATGTCCAAGGGGGACTTATAACCGTCCTGGGGTGAGGCTGTCTTCCACAAGCCAGCGGTATAAAGCTTGTGGAAATCGTCAAAGAACAGGCTGCAGAGGGTGGGGCCGAAGCTTGCACGCAACCATTCCGCGAGCGTGCCGGTATGCTCGGTCCTTGTTGAGGTTCCGACCATTTCAGCGAGTGCCTGTGCTGCCAGATCTGGCCCCAGGCATCTCAGGTTGTTCTGGATGGGGTAAGGGATGAACAGATTACGATCGTGCAGGTACACGGCAGACCTGCGTGTGTGGGTCCTGAGGGGAGCCACGGAGTCCAGCAAGCGAATCACTAGCGGATCGCCGCCGAATATCCAGTGCCCACCCCCCAGTTCAAATCGATATGAATCACCCAACTCAGGGGCTGCGAGAAGACGGTTGCTGTCGCCAGGGGCCATGTAGTACGATGAACAGATGCCTCCGGGAGACTCCATCGCTTCCAGCACTTGCAGGCCAGATGCTATGCCTGCGGCAATCCCGGTTACCCCACCTCCGATTATGAGCCAGGGTCCCTTCAGCCCTGCACCCCCTCTCGAGTCTTCTGCACCTGTCTTGTTGGCGCACCACGGCCCAGGGGCTTCAAGCCCGTAGCAAGGAGATACAAGAGCATAGATCCTGTTACGAATGCCTCGCTGCTTAGCACAGCAACCGCCATTCCAATCTCTCGCCAGACCGGGACGAAGACGAATGCAAGGAGTATATTCACTAGGCCAGCAGAAACCACAATCGCTGTGAATGCACGGTCTCTTCCAAGCGGCAGCATCGTCTGGACGCCAAGAGCATTGCTGGCAAACACCAACAAAGGCAACGGGGACAGGATTCGAATGATGTGAACAGACGATTGGAAATCGGGGCCGAGAACTAGATTGGCAATCCATGAGGCTCCGGCGAGGATCGAGACTGAGGCGAAGAGGCCTAGTAGGCTCATCCCCCACAGAATCAATCGTGCCCAGCCAAGCGCCTCCTCTGTTGTGAGTGAAGCCAGCCGGCTAATGCGTGGGTATGTCGCTTGGGCCAGAGGGCCAGAGAGGGCCGTCACAGCTTTTACGACCTTCTCACCGGCTGAGAAGTAGCCTACTGCCACAGGCGTTGACAGCAGCCCCAGCACGAAGGCGTTCCCCGCCGTGTACATTGTGATTGAAGCAGTCGAAATGAACAGCGGAAAGCCGTCGCGAAGAGCGTTCTTGATGTCAAGCCAGGATGGAGTTGTCAGTTGAACTCCGAGCAGTGCGAAAGCGAGCACCGCGCCAACAAGCCCGGCACCTAAGGACCCGATACTTGTGATACCTGCGTAGATTATGCCGTCTTGTGTCGTCCGGACTGTAATGAATACTCCAACCACGACTGCTGAGCGAACCGCCAGGTTCACTACGGAAACGATTGGCATCCGTTCCATCCCGAGAAACAGCCAGGTGGGAAAGAGAGCGTTCCCCAAGACCACACCATACAGAACGATCAGTAGCGCCGCCATCTCCCTGAAATGGCTGACGCTTACGATCAGGGCGCCAAGCAGAACAAGCCCGCCCAAGGAGAGAAGCGCCTTCGTTGCCAGGACAGTTGAGACGGTACGGCTCACGGCCATCGGGTCATCACGCTGCACGGAGATCTGTCGGGTTGCTGAGTATGTAAACCCGTATTCTGTCAGGGGTGCGATGCAAGAGACCAGACCCTGGCCGAAGGCGACCACACCATACTCTCTTGGGCCGAGTGTCCGGACAAGGTAGGGCACTATCACCAGCGGCAGCACATAGTTCGCGATGTGGATTGAGTATGTCGCCGCAGCGTTCTTGCCAACCGGGTGCTTTCTGGCCTTGTTGAGCGCTGCGGGCAACTTCACTAGTAGGCGCCACCAGCACCCGGGTCTCCGCGCCCACGGAACACGGCGGGCCGCGCTGGCAACAGGGTGATTCACATCAGATCAGCCCAATTCGGATTCGCCAGGCCATGAGGGAACAGCAGCCCTCTTGCCCGACCCGGCAAGTTGATCTGACGCTTCCTGATTGCGAGAAAGGCATCCGTGCCAACCTGGCGGGCCTACCGGCGCGATCGAGCACACGGAGATGACCCATGGTCCAAGGTTCGGAGCGAGCCGATCTCGTGGCCGCACTTGACCATACATGTCAATCCGAAGCTGGTCACCCTTGCAGACATCTATGACCTGGATTTCGTCCGTGTTCTCATGCGACCCTAGTGACCTTCAGGCGCTTCGGTAACGCCAGGTTGTTCTTCACACCCCCAGAAGATCTCGCTGCAGTAAGCATCCGGTTGGAGCGACATGTTCTTCGCGATGACCGCTTTGAGAACGGTCTTCTCATAGCCCACGCTTCGCAGCGTTGTGTAGAGGGATGAAGTGTCTTTTGGCAAGCACTTTCCCCCGAAACCGGGCGAGCCCGACCATGCGGCGGTGTGCATGGGGTCGACGCGCGGGTCGAGGGCCCATAGGTCGCGGACCTCCCAGTAGGGGACTCCGAGGGCCTCACATGCCTCTCGCATCTCTGCGGCCCAGATGACTTTCCATGCGATGTACTCGTTCGCGAAGGCCTTGACGGCCTCTGCCGCCCGCGCGCTCGTGATCCTGTACTTCTTGGTCGGTCCCGCAATCCGAGCGAAGATATCTACCATCTCCTGGCAGTCATCCGGGGCGCCGCCGAATATGTAGAAGGGGCTCTCGACCTCTTCGTGCATCATCCCGTAAGGAACCCAGTAGTCCGGCTCACCCACGTACTCGGGGCTGAAGACAACACGTTTGCCTGTGGATGCCTTCAACTTGTCGGTCGTTCCCGGAGGGACTGTCGACCGTATCAGGATCAAACGGGCCTTAAGGTGGCTGACGACATCCTCAACGAAGGAAGTGTCGCAGGACCCGTCACTTCGCATCGGGGTTGGTACGCAGACCACGGCGAGATCGCAGTCGTCCACAATGTCGCGATCACCAAGGCCGTTTGGGGGATCGAATGCGTGCGTCTCATACATGCGCGAGAAGAAGCGTTCCATGGCCTTGCCCACGCGACCGTAGCCGATTATTGCCACCCGAGGTTCGGGCACTTTCATCAACTCCTCCTGTTTGTCCGTTGCCTGTGCTGCCTTTGGCTCACTTGAGGTTGTCCTTGCCCTCCGACTCAGCCCCGTAGTACCCGCGATAGTAGTAGCCATAGCCGCGCCGGCCGGTTGGTACGCCTACAACCACCACGCCCAACACCTTGGCGCCCACCGCGTCGAGATGGTGGCGGGCGCGGAGGGCGGCGTCGCGGGGGGTGGTGGGGAGGTTGATCACCAGTAGTATGCCGTCTACCATGGGCGCGAGGACGACGGCGTCGGTGACAGGGAGGAGGGGGGGTGAGTCGATGACCAGCATGTCTGCCTGGCCGCGGCCGTGCTCGAGGAAGGCGCGCATCTTCTGGCTGCCCAGCAGTTCGGCGGGGTTGGGAGGGGGGGTTCCACCGGGCAGGAACCAAAGGCCTTCGATCTCGGTGCGGTGCAGAGCCCGATCCACCGGCAGACCGTCGACGAGCAGCTCGGTCAGGCCCCCGGTTCCGGCAGGCTGAAAGGCCCAGTGCATGCCCCCCTTGCGGAGGTCGCACTCGACGAGCCATACCTTCTGGCCCGTCTGGGTGAGGGCGATGGCCAGATTCGAGGATACGGTGGTCTTGCCCTCACCCGGCCCCGGGCTGGCCACCTGGAGGGCGCGCAGCGGCCGGTCGGGGCTCAGGTAGAGCAGGTTCGTTCGCAGGTGACGAAACGCCTCGGCGAAGGGCGAGCGCCGGTGCCGGTGCATGACGAGTTGCATCTCGTCCGGGGTCTGCGGCTTCCCGGCGTTCTTCCAGAAAGGCACCGCTGCCAGGACCGGCAGGCCCAGGGCCTGGCCGACCTCCTCGGGCGTCCGGAAGGTGACGTCGAGCGCCTCGAGCATGTAGACGGCGCCCAGGCCGAGCATGAGGCCGAGCAGGGCGCCCAACAGCGTGTTCATGCTGGTGCGGGGCCTCACAGGGGTGGTGGGGGGAACGGCGCGGTCAACGATTCGCGCGTCACCCACCACCGAGGCCTCGGCGATGCGCGCCTCCTGCAGCTTCTGCGAGAGCAGCAGATATGTCTCTTCCGCCACCTTCAGGTCGCGCGTGAGCCGGGCCAGGGCGATCTCCTTGGGAGGCAGGGTCTGAATGTCGCCGGCGTACCTGCGTACTGCCAGCGCCAGGGCGGCCTCGCGGGCCTGGAGGGCGTGCTGCTCGACCTCCAGCTTGATGATCTGGCCGGCGAGGTCCTGATGCAGTGGATTGAGTGTGGCCGTCTGGGCGGCCAGGGTCCGGGCCGCCTGCTGGCGCAGTTTATCCTTCACCTCGCCTATGCGCGCCTGGGTGGCCAGCACGCGCGGGTGCCTGTCGGTGAACTGCTCCCGGAGCCCTGCCAGCTCTGTCTCGAGCTTTGCGAGTTCTGCGCGCAGGCCCTCGACCACCGGGTCCTCGGCCGTGACGAACGAGGAAGGCACGGTGGGATGCTGCTGCCCGAGCACGGCCCTGGCCTGCCTCAGGCTGGCCTCGACCCCCTGGCGCTCGGCGCCGGCCACACGCCGCTGCGCCTCGAACTCGGCCAGCTTGTCCACTGCCAGGCGCGTCTGCTCGGAGAGCGCCACCTGGCCTCCCTGGGTCTTGTGCCTGGCCAGGGAGTCCTCGGCGAAGCGCAGCTCTCTCGTGAGTCCGGCGAGCTGTCCTTCGATGAACTGCCGCCCGGCCTGGGCCTGCGACCTGCGCGCCTCCACGTGCCAGGAGACGAAGGCCGAAGCCACGGCGTTCGTTGCGTCTGATGCGCCCTCTGGGGTCCGGCCCTCGGCCTCGATCTTGATCAGGTCGGCGCCGCGCACGCGCTGCACCCGCAGGCTCTTGCGGAAGCGCTCCAGCACCCTCTCGCGGTCGGAGCTCGTCGGGGCGGGCAGGCGGTCCAGCGCGCGCTCCGCGACTGCGCGGCTCCTGATGATCTCGGCCAGGGTATCGACGTAGGTCTGCTGGCTGAAGCCGGTCAGATCGGGCAGCAGGCCCAAACTCGCGCCCGAGCGGTCCACAACTATCGTGGTCGTGCCGCGGTAGACCGGCGGCGACAGCAGGCTGATCCCCAGCGCTGCTGGTAGGGCCAGGGTGATGGATGCCGCCACGACCCACCAGCGCCGCCGTAGGACGTCCAGGTAGTCGTGGAGGTCCGGCTCGCGCTCCACCATGCTTGCGCGCAAATCAGAACTCATACCGCGCCTCCCACTTCAAGAACCAGTCCTGCCGGTTCTGCCCGATGATGTGCCCCGCATTCGAGGTGGAGGAAAGGGTCAGGCTCACCGACTGGCTGAGCACCCGCGTCCACGTGTAGGCAAGTCGCAGGGCGTGGGTGGTCTCCACCACACCAAAGAGGAATATCCGCCGCCACGCGTCGTCCGGGTCGGCCCATGTATCGCCGAGCCGGCCTTCGCCCTTGCGCACGAGATCGAAGCCGATCTCCACGCTGGCCCCGGCCCCGAGGCGATGCGCGATGTTGGCCGAATACAGCTCGCAGTCCGGTGCGCACCAGTGCCCGAGCGTGCGCCCGCCGCGCACATAGTCATTGGAGCGGTCCACCGTTGTGTAGACCCAGTTGCTCGTGCGCGCGTGCTCGAAGCGCACGGTGGTGCGGCCGTCGCGAAACGGGTCACTCAGGAACAGGCCCAGCGTCCCCCCGAGGCGGCTTGGAAAGGGATTCCCATGCATCGTGACATCATCCACGTACAGCTCGCCGTAGAACAGCGCGCCCGGGCGGGGCGCCCAGTCGAAGTCCAGGGCGATGTTGTAGTTGTCGTCGTAGCCCATCCCGCGCCAGCGCACCCAGAGCTGGATGCCGTTGCTCAGAAGCGGAAAGGGGTTGGCCATGTATGGGAAGTAGAGGCCGCCACGCGCGACGACTGTTTCGCCGAGCCCCATTCTCAAGTTGTCCCGCGCCAACCAGTCGAGCCGGATTCCATAGAGATACTGGCCCTGGTGGTCGAGAGAGGCGACGATCTTCGTGTATCTTAGCCTGTCCCATGTTATCGAGGCGCGGACGAAGTCGAGCGGGCCGGCGTTGTCCGAAAGCAGGAAGGCGCCACGCCAGCCCGGGCCCCACCACAGATAGTCCCTGCCGGCCTGGCCTAGAAGCCCCATCGACTCGGCGCTGAGATATGCGCGGCGCACGCCGGCGGTGGGGTCGTCGCCCCATGTCAGGCCCTTGAGGATGTCGGCGCCGGCGGCAAGAGTGGGGCCGAAGCCGAGGGTGCCCTGCACCTGCAGGCGAAGGCTGCTCCCCTCGGCGCGCTCCATCCAGTGGGGCTCGCCCGACTCGATCCGGGCGACCGTGGCGCGGGCCAGGCGCACACCCCAACCGGTGAGCGCCTTCGCGGAGGGCGCCATTGGGGGATCGGTGATCCGGTAGCCGAGCAGCGCGAGCTCGTCGGCGAACTCGAGCACCAGTGCTTCGAGATCTTCCAGCACAAAGCGGGGGCGGGATGTTCTGGGCGCTGCCGCGCCCCGCTCCATGGCAAGGCGCTCCAGGCCCCAGGCCACCATCTTGGCCAGCTCCATTCGGGTCTGGGGGCGGGTTGAGGCCGCCCACAGCGGCGCCACGCCCCAGGAGGCCAGGCGGTAGAGGGTCTGGTAGGTCCAGTGCTGCGCGGGAACGATCTCCAGGGGGTGCGAGGCGGCCGGGTGTACCGGGAGCAGCGCTCCTAGGAGCGCTGCTGACATGCCGGCCGCGAGCACCGCGCGCCGCCGGTTGCGCGGCGCGACCATCACCGCAAGAGCGTCCGCAGATCGGCTAGGCCCCCAAGGATCGCGACTATGTTCTCGAAGGCCAGCGGGTTGTCGGGTACGTAGATCACATCGCCCCGCCGCAACGGCACGTCACGCGCCGCGTCGCCTTCGCGCAGGATCTTGTGCAGGTCCAGCGGGATCAGGCGCAGGGGCGGGCCCGCCTGCCTGGCCACGGTCACCGTGGCCAGCGGCAGCGGCTCACCGGCGGCCTCGCCGGTGCGGCGGATCACATGGGCCCTTCCGAGCATCGCCCGGCGCGTGGGACCGCCGGCAAGGCCGATGGCCTGCAGGGCGGTCATCGTCCCCCTCAGTGGGAAGACCCCGGGCCGCGCGACCTCGCCCAGGACGTAGACGCGGGAGGTCAGGTCCTCGGGGACAACCAGGGTGTCGCCTGTCTCGAGGCCGCGGTTGAGGTTGAGGTCGCCCTGGAGCAGGAGCCGCTCGAGATCTATCGTGATCTGGGGGGAGCCGCCGCGGATCAGGCGCACCTCGCCCAGGCCCGCGGTCTCGGCCAGGCCTCCGGAGGCGGCCAGGGCGTCCAGCACGGTCGAGCCCATGCGCAGCTCGTACACGCCGGGGCGCGTGACATGCCCCAGCACGGTGATGCGCACGCGGCGGAACTCGCGCACTATCACCGCGACCTGCGGGTTCTTGATGTAGCGCGCATAGATGGGGGCCAGCCGCTCACGGAGCTGGTCAGGGGTCAGCCCGGCGGCCCTGATCTCGCCCACCAGCGGGAGCGAGATCATCCCGTCCGGGCGGACCGTGACGACGCGTGACAGGTCGTCGTTGCCGTAGACGGAGACCTCTATCACGTCCTCGGGGCCGAGCACGTACGGCTGCTGCGCTCCGGCGCTCTGCGCAGGGAACGCGGCAGGGAGCATCGTCGCGGCGACGATGGCAAGCAGCGCAGCCGCGGCGCGGCGTTGTGCAGGGGTCATCTGATCACCGCCTTGGGATGGTGGCGCGGGTTCAGGCGTGCATGGCTCCGCCGCAAATGGGGCGTGATCCGCGCGCCCCACCGCCGGGGGATGGTCGAGTTGGGATGCCTCAATACTGCCTGTCAGCCTTCTGTCTTGCCTCTGCCTGTCTAGAGCGTCTCCAGATCCAGCTCGCCCACTTCCACGGGCGTGTCATGGCCCAGGATGTGCAGCAGTATCCTCACACGGCCTTCGCGCGAGGTGGGCCTCTCGAATATGCCTTCTAGATCGCTGAGCGGGCCGTACAGCACTCTCACGCGCTGTCCCGGCGTCCAGGTCG
>Ga0194126_10006706_pt1 | contig 16321 bp, 16 predicted proteins | sample TA2KigC150mmetaG_FD_148641 | JGI IMG/M metagenome (GOLD analysis project Ga0194126, IMG submission 148641) | Freshwater microbial communities from Lake Tanganyika, Tanzania - TA2015035 Kigoma Deep Cast 150m | ecosystem: Environmental > Aquatic > Freshwater > Lake | place: Tanzania: Lake... | reverse complement strand
TGCCGTTTTCGTCGATTTTGGTGAGGCGTCCTTCCTTGAGGGTAAAGAGGCTTTTGCCGTCTTTGCTGATTTCCAGTCCACCACCGCCGGCTCCCAGTTTGGCCAAAATTTTGGTATCGCGGGTTCTAGGCTCAGTGACCCAGAGATCGTAGCCTTTTTCAAAGGCGGCCAGGTAATAGACCTTGCTACCGTCTTTGTTGAAGGCATAATCCCCGATGCTGCTGCTGTGGATGGTGATGCGACGCACCCGCTCTTTGAGTCGGTCGGTCACCGGGTTCACAGCACTGCTGCTATCGGCCCCGGCTTTGCTGCTATCGTTCGCGGCTTTGCTTCCATCCGCCTTGGCCTTGTCGTCCTTCTTTTCGTCTTTTTTGTCCTTGTCCTTTTTTTCCTGCTCCTTTTTTTCTTGTTCTTCGAGCAAGGCAAAATCTTCTTTGCTCAGGGAATAGCGGTCAAAGGCGCTTTGCTCCCAGAAGCCGGCGTAGAGATCCATTTCGCGGCTGCCTTGGTAGGCCTGGCTTTTGCGGCCGTTTTTGGCATTGAGCCAAGCCATGGCCTTGCCGCCCATCACCCACTTGACCCGGTATTGCCCGTAACCGCTGGGCAGGGGATGCACATTGCTGCCGTTTTCGGCGTTGATCAGGGCCACGCTGTTGGAGAACCAAGCCCCTTCGCCGTCGTCCACCAGGAGGAAACGGCTGTCCGGGCTCCAGGCAAAATCCCAATCCCCGTCCGAATAGCTGTAATTGCGGCCTGCAGGCAACAAGGTCTTGGAGGATTTTTTGGCGATATCCCAGACCTTCAAGATGTTACGATCAGCGATATAAGCGACCGACTTGCCGTTGGGGGCGTATTTGGGTTGGAATTCTTCGGCCGAGGTGGCGACCAAAGGCTGCTCCTCGATGAGGGTGGAGGCGTAGAAATAGGGCTCCTCCTTGCGGACGATTTCGGCGGTGTAGATGTCCCAGCTGTCACCGCGCTCCGTGGCATAGATCAAGCGTCGGCCTTCGGGATGCCATTGGACCGAACGCTCCTGGGCCGGGGTATTGGTGATGCGCTTGGTTTGGGTGCCTTCGACCGAGGTCACAAAGATTTCGCCTCGGCTCACAAAGGCAATTTCTTTGCCGTTGGGGGAAAGGGCAAATTGGGTGACTCCGGTATTCACGGCCATGTTCTTGACGGCGTTGCTGCGACCATCGTGGCGAATCGTGACCTTGACCTGCCGACCTTGTTCCCCGTTGGGCTGCACATAAAGGTCCCCGTTGTAGGTATAGCAGAGGGTGCGGCTTTGGCTCACGCTGAGGTGCCGAACCGGGTGGGTCTTGAAGCGGGTCAAAGGGGTTTCCTTGCCCCCAGCCATGCGGACCACGTTGAGGCTGCCTGACTTTTCGCTGAGGTAGAGGAGGTCCCCTCCGCTTCCTTCAAAAACCGGGTCCAAATCCTCGCCGTCAAAACCGCTGATCTGGGTATAAACGCCTTTTGTGAGGTCCAGGGTCCAGATATCCCGGGTCACTGAGCTGCGGTGATGCTTGCGCAGCAGGTCCTCGTAGCCTTTGCGGTCCTGAAAAACCAGAAGACTTCCGTCCTGGTTGAGGCGGGCAGAACTCATCCCGGCCTCTGAGATCAGGAGGGGACGGCCCCCTTCGGCGGGGACGCTGTACAGGTTTTGAAAAAGCCGGGGGCTGTAGAAACGGATATTCTCTTTACTGACACAGCGGGCGCTGGTGAAGTAGACCGTCTTGGAATCCGGGCTAAAGTCCTGGGGGTAATCCGCGGCGCTGTGGTGGGTCAGGCGGGTTGGTTGACCCCCGGCAACGGGCATTACAAAGACATCAAAATTCCCGTACCGATCGCTGGCAAAGGCAATGGAACGACCATCGCGGCTCCAAACAGGCATCATATCGTGGGCTTCGTGCACGGTGAGGGGGTAAGCGGTACCACCTGCTGCAGGCACTATGTAGAGGTCGCCTTTGTAGCCAAAGGCAATTTGCGAGCCATCCGGGCTGATCCGGGGGTTGCGGATCCAGCGGGCCTCGTTTTGGGCCTGCAGTTCGAGGCTAAACAAGGTAAGGCTACAGGCAACGAGGGAGAAGGTCAAGAAAGTATTTTTCATAGGCCGAAAATAAGACGCTACCAGGGTTAAGAAATCCCATTTGTTTTGGAGTTGAAAACACGAAAAAATTTGGATTTTTGAACATTGTGGGGTCTATCTTTGCGGCGATGAAAGAGGTAACCTTGCATCAACGACGCTCTGCTCACACCAGGGGGTGTTCGCATGCTTTCCACCTGCTTTCATGGACTCAACTTTTTTCGCATGATTCGTGATTCATTTCGTTGCCTTTACCGTTGGATGCCTTGTGCTGTATCGGTGGGGTTTCTCGGAATTTTGATGGCCTTGTGGCCGACTTTTGCGGTGGCCCAAGCGGCCCCTCCTACCGAAGGTTTCGGAGACGGCCCCAAATTGGTCATCGCTCTGATCGCTCTTGTCTGGGTGATTTTGGCAGGGCTCAAGACCTTTTCCGCCAGCATGCGTACCAAAGGGGTGCGACTCTTTAACTGGAACAAGGTGAATGCCGTGTTGATGGTTTTCTTCCTAGTGGCATTTATGCTCTTTGTGTTATGGCATTTCCTCAAAGTCATGAAATTCACCTTACCGATTTCAGCATCGGCTCACGGAGTGGAATTGGATGGAATGTTGAGTGTAACCTTTTGGATTACCATTGTTGTTTTTGTGGCAACCCAGGTTTTGCTGTTCTGTTTTGCTTTGGCTTATCGCCAAAAGGAGGGTCGTAAAGCCTTGTTTTACGCTGACAATCATCAGTTGGAATTCTATTGGACGGTGATTCCCGCCATCGTGCTGACAATCCTTGTGTTGTACGGAACTAAGGTCTGGAGGGAAATCACTCAGGTTCAGCCCGCCAAGGATGCGCTCAAATTCGAATTGTTTGCCTATCAGTTTGGATGGCAGGCTCGTTACCCCGGTGCGGATGGCGTGCTGGGTGGCTATGATTTCCGTCTCATATCGGCGACCAACAGCATGGGTATCGAAGAAACCGACAGCGCGGGCAGGGATGACCTTTTGGTTTCTGAAATCACATTGCCCGTGAATCGCCCTGTCTTGATGAAATTGAGGGCCCGCGATGTGATCCACTCTGCCTACATGCCGCATTTTCGGGTTCAAATGAATGTGGTACCGGGTATGCCGACCCAATTCTATTTCACCCCTACCGTGACCACCAAACAAATGCAGGAAATCACTGGGAACTCCAATTTCGTTTACGAATTGGCCTGCAACAAAATCTGCGGTGCCGCGCATTTCAATATGCGTATGAAGGTTAATGTAGTTTCCGAAACAGAGTATGTAACATGGTTATCCAAACAGCGTACCTATTTCCGCCGTCCTGAACCTGCTCAAGAATTACTTTCGGCTCGATAATTTCCCCCCAAAATTTTACTATGTCCACGTTAGCGCATTCCCATAATCCCTCCAACGGGCACGGATCGCATGCCCACGATCCAATACACGGCCACGATAGCCATGGCCATCATCCCAAGGAGACTTTCATCACCAAATACATTTTCTCGCAGGATCACAAGATGATCGCCAAGCAGTACCTGCTGAGCGGGATGTTGATGGCCTTGATTGCGGCGGGTCTTTCTTTGTTATTCCGTTTGCAATTGGGTTGGCCTGATCGCACCTTCCCTTGGTTGGAGTCCATCATCGGAGAATGGGGCAAAGGTGGTCGATTGGATCCCAACTTTTACTTGGCGTTGGTGACATTGCACGGGACCCTCATGGTCTTCTTCGTGTTGACGGCCGGCCTCAGCGGGACCTTCTCTAACCTTTTGATTCCGTACCAAGTCGGGGCTAGAGATATGGCCTCGCCTTTCATCAATATGCTGAGCTATTGGTTGTTCTTTTTGTCTTCAGTGATCATGTTGGCCTCCCTCTTCGTCGAAAGCGGACCTGCCTCGGCCGGTTGGACGATTTATCCTCCGTTGAGCGCCCTACCACAGGCCGTACCGGGTTCCGGGCTGGGGATGACCTTGTGGCTTATTTCCATGGTGCTGTTCATCGCCTCTGCCTTGATGGGTGCCTTGAATTACATCACGACCATTTTGAATATGCGTACACAGGGCATGAAAATGACCCGCATGCCGCTAACGGTTTGGTCCTTCTTCTGTACTGCGATTTTGGGGGTGCTTTCCTTCCCGGTTTTGTTGTCAGCCGCTGTGCTCTTGGTTTTTGACCGCTCGTTCGGAACTTCCTTTTATCTCAGTGAAATTTATATCGCCGGGGAGGCCTTAACCCGTACCGGGGGTTCGCCCATCTTGTTTCAACACTTGTTTTGGTTCTTGGGGCACCCCGAGGTTTATATTGTGTTAATGCCCGCCTTGGGGTTGACTTCTGAAATTATTGCCACCAATGCCCGCAAGCCCATCTTTGGGTACCGGGCCATGGTCGGCTCGTTGTTGGGAATTTCCTTCTTGTCCTTTATCGTTTGGGGTCACCACATGTTTATCACGGGCATGAACCCTTTCTTGGGGAACGTGTTCATGATCCTCACCTTGGTGATTGCGGTGCCCTCGGCGGTCAAGGTCTTCAATTATCTGGCGACCTTGTGGCGGGGCAATATTCGTTTCACTCCGGCGATGATGTTCGCCATCGGTGTTGTATCCCTCTTTATTTCAGGAGGTTTGACGGGTATTTATTTGGGAAATGCGGCCTTGGATATCAATCTGCACGATACGTATTTCGTGGTGGCCCACTTCCACATCGTGATGGGTTCGGCCTCCATGTTCGGGATGCTTGCCGGGGTTTACCATTGGTATCCCAAAATGTACGGCCGCATGATGGATGAGAAATTAGGGTACCTGCACTTTTGGTTGACCTTTGCTTCGGTTTATTTGGTCTTTTTCCCAATGCACTTCATGGGTCTTGATGGAGTTCCTCGCCGTTATTACCAATTCACCGGCTTTGAGTTTATGTCGGAATGGATGGACATGAACCGCTTCATCTCTGTTTCTGCCATCATGGCCACAGCGGCTCAGTTAATTTTCTTCTATAATTTCTTCCGCAGCATTCGCCACGGTAAAGTGGCCCCTCAGAATCCTTGGAATGCGAACACCCTGGAGTGGACTACCCCTGTAGAGCGATTGCACGGGAATTGGCCCGGTGAGATACCCCACGTTCATCGTTGGCCTTACGATTACAGCAGACCCGGAGCTCCGCAGGACTTTATCCTCCAAACCGTGCCGGACGAAGAGCTTCCCTTGGCGGCCCGTGGTCGTCCAACCAACGAAGCTTTATCAGGAGCGGCAGTCACCGAACGAGCAAACACCCCAAGTGCCCAGCCCGTAGCCTCATCCTCGGTGTTCATCGCCCGCCTTTTTCACCGCATAGGCCTGCGCAGGGCTTAACAAAGTCCTGCCGGGATGGACGAACGCCTTGCCCGTTATCGACGTCAGCTCCTTCGCTGGAACAGGTTGACGCTCATCACCGTTTTGTTGCTCATTCTTGCCGGAGGAATCGTGCGATCCTCGGGTTCCGGAATGGGTTGCCCGGATTGGCCCCTCTGTTTCGGTCAGTGGATTCCTCCGTTGTATGAAGAGGAATTGCCTGCCAATTATCAAGAGATCTATGCGGAGCGTGGCTATAAGGATACCCGCTTTAATGCCCTGAAGACTTGGATTGAATACCTGAATCGATTGCTTGGGGCCTTGACTGGGCTGTTCGTGTTGGTTCAGGCCGTTTTGGCCTGGCGGCTAAGGCGGGCAAGGTTGTCATCCAATCAGGATAATTTTAAATCGGCCACCAATTCGGCCTTTCTTTGGGCCTTGTTGGCCTTGCTGTTGGTCTTGGTGCAGGGCGGTATCGGCGCATGGGTTGTGGCTACTCATCTCCAAGGATCGGTGGTGACCTTGCATCTTGTGTTGGCGTGGGTGCTGATGGCCGTGCAATTGTGGTTGGGGTTTGCTTTGACCTTACCCTCTGTTCAAGGCTCCTCGTACCGGCTTGGGGATCGTTGGGGCCTTGGCCTGTGGATGGTCTTGCTCTTTGCGCAACTTGGCTTGGGCTCTTTGGTCAGAGAGGCGGTGGATGCTTGGATGCCCACCTTTGCCTCGGATACGTTCACTTTCAAGGCCTTGGGCGAGGTTTACCTCTGGCACAAAAATCTCTGGATGCTGCTCCTCATGGGGGGCGCGTGGTTGGCCTACCGGCAATGGACGCTGTACGGGGATCGCCAAGCAGGGTTGTGGGCAGGAGCCTGCCTAGGGCTCTTGATGGTGCAGGTTATGAGCGGCCTGTGGATGGTGCTCTTCGGGTTACCGCCCATTCCCCGAACCTTGCATATCTTGTTAGGAAGCCTGTCCTTAGTTTCTGCTTTGGGTTGGTGGACTAGGCAATATTATTTGCATTCCAAGCAGCCTTCATGACGGCCTTACGCTCCCGTTTGGCGGACTATGGCCAATTCCTAAAATTGCGCTTATCCCTGCTGGTGATTTTTTCAGCGGTTTTGGGTTATCTGATTGCGGCCGGTGACCAAATGGATTGGGGTACGATAGGGTGGTTGGCCTTGGGTGGATTTTTGGTGACGGGGGCTTCCAACGGTTTGAATCAAATCATCGAACGTGATACCGATGCCCTGATGCGGCGCACCGAAGGTCGTCCCGTGCCCAGTGGTCGAATGGGGCTGAGGGAAGCCTGGGTCTTGGCCACGGTAATGGGCATCACGGGTTTGGGCGTCCTGTACCACGGAACAACCGAGTTGAGCGTGCAAATGGGGGCGGTTGCTTTGTTAAGCTATGCCTTTGCTTATACACCCCTCAAAAGGATTACCCCGGTGGCGGTTTTTGTGGGCGCCTTTCCGGGAGCCATGCCGGTTTTGATTGGTTATTCGGCTTTTAGAGGACATTTGAATTTGGAGGCAGGCTTGCTGTTCCTCGTTCAGTTTTTCTGGCAGTTCCCCCATTTCTGGTCCATTGCTTGGGTCTTGCACGAGGATTACCAACGCGCCGGTTTCCATTTACTACCAACCCGTGAAAAGCCGCAGACGTCCACCGCTCGCATTATTCTGTGGTACACGGTGGCTTTGTTGCCCTTTGCGATGGCTCCTTGGTGGTACGGGTTTCAGGGCATGGTGGGCGCCATCGTTTGCTTGATGATGACCTTGTGGTTCGTTTATGCGGCATGGCAATTGTACCGAGGCGCGGATCAGGCTTTGGCCCGCAAACTAATGTTTGCTAGTTTTGTTTATTTACCAATTGTTCAGCTTGCCTATTGGCTCGATGCGATTCGTTAATTTTTTGTTTCATGGATTCGTTGTGCATGGCATCCTGAATTCTTGTTCTTCAAACATTCCTTCACCATGAAAAGCCCTTCGCCTTACAGTCCATCCGGATCATCACCCCGTTCTGCGGTGCACCCTCGTGAATTTCTGATGTGGGGTTTTCTGGTTTCCGTTTTTATGTTGTTTGCGGGACTAACCTCGGCCTTTATTGTTCGTAGGGCCGATGGCAATTGGTTGCAATTTGAATTGCCGATGGCCTTTGCTGTTTCAACGGTGTTGGTGGTGATTTCCACCGTCACGTTGGAGCTGGCCCGCAGGGCAACCCGTCTCAACGAATTTAAATCCTTGCGCCTTTGGTTATGGGCTACCGCGCTCCTTGGTTTGGCTTTTCTGGCTTCTCAATTCTACGCCTACCTTCAATTGACCGAGCAGGGGATTTTTTTGGTGGGTAACCCCTCCGGCTCCTTCCTCTATGTGATCTCGGGGATGCATGCCTTGCACATTGTCGCCGCAGTCGTGGCGGCCTTGGTCACCTTGTACAAGGCCTATCGCTTGGAGTTGCATTCCAAGAACTTGCTTGGCATGCGCATTTTGGCCATATTTTGGCATTTTCTGACGATTCTTTGGCTTTATCTTTACACATTCTTGTGGTGGATGCATTAATTTTCCACCTCGTTTAAATTCTAGTATGTCATCTCAGGCCAGTCCTTCACTTCCCACCTCGGGCAAACTCTGGGATGGTGGTAACGAACCCTTTGGCGCCAGCTACGGTAAGCTGATGATGTGGTTCTTCCTCCTTTCGGATGCCTTTACTTTTTCGGCCTTGCTTTTGGCCTATGCGGCGCTTCGCTTCTCCTCCTTAAGCTGGCCGGTGCCAGATGATGTCTTTGCGGGGGTTCCTTTCATCCACGGTCATTTCCCTCTGGTCTTTGTGGGGATCATGACTTTTATTCTCATCATGAGCTCAGTCACGATGGTGCTCGCGGTGGAAGCCGGCCATCGGGGTGCTCGCAACGAGGTCGTCAAGTGGATGATTTGGACGATTTTGGGTGGCATAGCCTTCTTAAGTTGTCAAGCCTGGGAATGGACCCACCTGCATCACGACGGGGCATGGTGGGGATCGAACCCATTCGCCAATGCGGATGGCACACCGGGTCAAGTCAACTTCACCAATTTGTTTTTCACCATCACGGGATTCCATGGTTTCCACGTCTTTAGCGGCGTGGTGATCAACATCATCGTGACCATCATGACCGCGGTGGGCGTTTTTGATCGCCGCGGGACCTACGAAACCATCGAGAAAATCGGTCTTTATTGGCACTTTGTAGATTTGGTATGGGTTTTTGTATTCACCTTTTTCTATCTGATTTAATCGACGATTATGTCTGGAGAACACAGCAGCAGTTTTGATATCAAAGGAATATGGATGGTATTCTGGGTCTTGTTCGCCATCACCGCGGTGGAGTTTATCATCGCTTTGGCTATTCCGGAAACGTTCATGGCCAAGCCAATCAAGAATGTGATCTACATCGCCTTGACCTTGCTTAAGGCGTTCTATATCGTGGCTTATTTCATGCACCTGAAATTTGAGCGCATTAATTTGATATACAGTATTTTGTTACCGACCATCTTCGTAATTGGGGTTATCGCGGCGTTGATGTACGAGTCGGATTACTGGTTCACCCTGCGTTGATGCGCAAATTCGGGTTGCTCTTCCTGATGCTGGGGCTGCCCGTGGTGATTTATTTGGCCTATGTCAACCTAGCCGAAAATCGCTACCAGTCTTTACCCATTTGGGGGCCCAAGAAGCTTTTGCCAACCGCCCAGTCTAACGGGACTAGCCATCCGGACGATACTCTTTATGCTTCCTTGCCTGCTTTGGAGAAATGGATGGATCGCCGCAACAACACGGTCCTTGTTCTTCATTTGGTGCTTTATAGCGAATCTGCTTCGAACAGGGCCTTAAGGGACGCCCAAGCCGCTCGTATTGCGGATGTTTTTCGCAAGAACCCATTGGTGCATCAATACACCTTGGGTTTGGATGATTATCCTCAGCAGCAGCATGGAAGCATTCGCCCGTTCCAAGTCCCAGCCCCGATGGAAGAAGTCTTGGACTCGCTGCGCAAAGCCCAATTGTGGCAGGACCTTCGGGTTTATGCCCCGGATTGGCAAGGGCAATTCAAGCAAACGCCTCAAGAAGGGTTGACTTTGTTGATTGACCGCAGGCGCAGAGTACGCGGATTCTACCGAGGAGTGCTCAAAGACCATACCGATCGACTCATGGAGGATACCCGAACCTTGATTGCCGAATACGCCAATACGCCCAATCGTAGGCGACGTCGTTTGTAACTTTACACCATGTTTTATATGCATCATGCAAAGAAAATTGCGGATTTAGGTAATCGCCGAGTTTTTGCCGGGGTCATTATGTTGTCCCTGTTGGTTCTGGGCTTAGTGATCTTGTTGAATTCGTTGCCTCAGCGGGAGAAAATCCCGTCTTTTGTGGCTTGGTTGCCACGTCTTAACGCCTTGCTGAATGCGACCTGCACGGTGTTGTTGGTTTGGAGTTGGCGAATGATTAAAGCCCGCCGTATGGACCTTCACAAAAAGCTGAACCTGACGGCCTTTGTTTTGTCCTCTTTATTTTTGTTATCCTACGTTTTGTTTCATTCCTTCGGCATCGAAACCCGTTACCCGGAGGCCAATCCCCTGAGGCCTTTTTACCTGACAATTTTGGTATCGCATATTGTGTTGGCGGCCATTGTCCTGCCCATGGTTTTGCTCTCCTTTTATTATGCGCTCAGTGGCCAAATCGAAACCCATCGTCGATTGACCCGCTGGTCCATGCCGATCTGGTTGTATGTCACCACCACGGGCGTTTTGGTTTATCTGATGATTTCCCCGTATTACACCTTTTGATTCCTAATTGTTGAAGCCATGAAAGTTTATTGTTCTAGTTTGCGCCTTGGGCTCTGGGGATTGTTGCTTTGGAGCAGCGTGTTGACGGCAGTCCCGCAGAATGTGGCGGCTCAATGCCCCATGTGCAAGACCTCGCTGGAGTCCAACCGCAAGGATGACCAAAAAGCGGTCGGTCAAGGCCTTAACAAGGGTATCCTTTATTTATTGGCGATGCCTTTTCTGTTGGTCGGTACGGTGGGTGGTTTGTATTGGCACCGTCAACGTCGCTTTGAGGAAAGCGAGGAGCGCCGTCGCCGAATTCTGGAAAACTAGGACCATGAAATGGTCGGATCTCAGCCAGGGACGCTGCCCGCGTTGCCGTACTGGTTTGATGTTCCAATATTTGGCCACCGATTTACGACGTGCCACCCTTATGCACGACGATTGCCCGCACTGTGGGTTTCACTTTGAAATCGAGCCCGGCTTTTTTTGGGGGGCCATGTACATCAGTTACGCGTTCTCGGTAGCGGTTTCGGTCATCTTTGGGGTCGCGGCGTATGTGGTCTTCGATGACCCAGCTTTGTGGGTTTATTTTCTTTGCATTTTTACTCCTTTGTTGTTAATGGCCCCGTTGAGTATGCGCTATTCCCGGGTGCTCATGCTTCACTGGTTTGGAGACGAATAGAAAGCGGGTATGGTGGAGTTAATCAAGGATATCGAAGCCTACCATTCGGCGTACCGCCATAGCGTCCAAGACCCCGAGGGTTTTTGGGCGGAAATTGCTTCGGGTTTTCATTGGCATAAGCCTTGGCAAAAGGTTTTGGAATGGAATTTTGAAGGGCCCAGGGTTCGTTGGTTTGAGGGTGCTGAAACCAATCTGTGTTATAATGCTTTGGATCGGCATGCCATTCAGCATGGGGATCGAATGGCCTTGCTTTGGGAACCCAACGAGGAGAGCGAAGTGGTACGGCAGTGGACCTACCGAGAATTGCTTGAGGTGGTGGTTCGAACGGCCGGGATGCTGCAGGATATGGGCGTGAAGGCGGGCGACCGCGTTGCGATTTATATGCCGATGGTCCCTGAATTGTTATGGACGGTCTTGGCCTGCGCCCGTTTGGGGGCGGTGCATTCCGTGGTTTTTGGGGGATTTTCGGCGCGAAGTTTAGCGGATCGTATCGCCGATGCCGGCGCTGCTTGGGTGGTTTGCTCGGAACAAATCCGCCGAGGGCCTAAGGCTTTGCCTTGTCGTGCCGTGGTCGTTGAGGCGCTGGCCTTGCTTGACCAAGCTCAAGAGAACCCCGTGGTCACCGTTTTGGTCCAAGGCGGTCTGCCTAACCAAGAGAACGGACCCTCCAACGGACCCTCGAAATGGCTGCGGTGGGAAGACCTGTGGCAATCCACCTTGTCGAGGCCCGAACCGCGTTGGATGAATGCCGAGGATCCCCTGTTTATTCTTTATACGTCGGGTTCCACCGGCAAACCCAAAGGCGTATTGCACAGCACCGGAGGGTACATGGTGTATACGGCCTATTCTTTTGCGCAGGTTTTTAGGACCCAACCCGGGGATGTGTTCTGGTGTACGGCCGATATCGGTTGGATTACCGGCCACAGTTACCTGGCCTATGGTCCTCTCCTTCAAGGGGCGACTGTGGTGATGTACGAAGGAATTCCTACCTTTCCCGACCCTTCACGCTTTTGGAAAATTTGCGAAAGGCACAGGGTCACGCATTTTTATACCGCGCCAACGGCCCTTCGGGCTTTGATGGTCTTCGGGGAGGCCCCGGTTCAAGCGGCGGATTTATCTTCCCTGCAGGTCCTAGGTTCCGTGGGCGAGCCCATCAACGAAGAAGCATGGTGGTGGTATCACCGCGTGGTGGGCCGCGAGCGTTGTCCGGTGACCGATACCTGGTGGCAAACCGAAACCGGTGGGATTCTCATTGGAGCCTTGGCCGGCTTGTCACCGCTCAAGCCCACCTTTGCGGGTTGGCCCCTTCCCGGTGTTCAAGCCGTTTTGCTCAACCCGGAGGGTCAAGAACTGTTGCCTACCGACCCACCCACCGAACAAGAAGGATTGCTGGCTCTTCGCTTTCCGTGGCCTTCCATTTTGCGTTCAACTTGGGGTGATCACGAGCGTTGTCGTAACACCTATTTTGCTCCTTTTCCGGGCTATTATTTTACGGGGGATGGGGCAAGGCGGGATGCCCAAGGGATGTACCGGATCATCGGCAGGGTGGATGATGTGATCAATGTTTCGGGGCACCGCTTGGGTACGGCCGAAATCGAAAACGCCATCAATCGGCACCCCCAGGTGGTGGAATCGGCGGTGGTGGGCTACGAGCATCCTATCAAGGGCCAAGGCATTTACGCCTTTGTGATTTTGCGTTCCTCGTTGGAAGGCAGCGAAGACCTTCTGATCCAGGCGCTTTCCGATACGGTGGTTCGTGAAATAGGGGCCATTGCGCGACCCGATCGAATTCAGTTGGTTGACGGTTTGCCCAAAACCCGTTCCGGCAAAATCATGCGTCGGTTTTTGCGCAAAATCGCTGCCGGGGATACGACCAACCTGGGTGATACCACCACCCTTCTGGACCCTTCAATTCTGGAGGCTATCTGGGTGGGCCGGAAGGCGTAAAGGATTTATATTTTCAAAAAAACTAGCCAACCCAGGACCAAGAGGATCTGGAAAACAAACATGCCCAAGGCTGGCATCAATGCACCGCGACCTTGGTGCAGGACCTCGGAAATCCGAATATTCATCCCAATAGCCGCCAAGGCTATCCATAACATCAATTGGGTCAGGTTTTTGATGGAAGACAAAAACCAATCCGGCCAAGGCACAAGGTTGGTGGCCACAGCGCATAACACAAAGCCACCTACATAAAAGGGCACACCGCGTACAAGGGTAAGGGTTTTGGCAAAAGGTGAATCCGCAGCATGATTGTTAGGGTTTCCCGGGCCACGAAGACTCTGGAACCATAACAACAGAGGAATAAGAAGTAAGATTCTACCCATTTTGAGGCTCACGGCCAAGAGCGCAGGACCTTCCCCCAACCCGGATGCCGCCGCAGAGACATGACCGACGGATTGAAGGAGGCTTCCCATCAATACCGCTTTTTCGGTGGCATCCATACCAAGTAGGGAAGCCCCAGGACCCAAGAACAAGGTTCCAAAAAGCCCCAAGGTATTGATGAGGGTGACTGCAACCGCGATTTGGGCAGGGCTGGCCGCGAGCAGTGGATGTACCGCCGCCACCGCGCTGTTGCCACAGATGGCATTGCCCGCGGCGAGCAGGCGGGATTGAGCAGCTTGCTGGGGTCCCCTGGCGAGCCATTCGCCGACCCCTACCGCTCCGATCACCGATAGCAAGAGAGCAGGCACAAAGGCCAAGGGAATTCCGGCCAAAAAATGGGTTTGCAATTCAAAGCCTAAGAGGATGGTGGCCCAGGCCAGCATGTTTTTTTCGTTCCAGCGCAGAAAAGCGGCGGGGCCAGGCTTGGTCCAAGGAGATGGCCAAAAATTACCCAAGGCCATCCCAAGCAAGAGACATAGCATGCCGTTGCCCCATCCAGGGAAGTAGGGTGCAATCGCCACCGATGCCAAGGTCACCGAGGCCAGGGCCAGAGCCGTAATCCAGGACCAAGGAACCGCAGAGAGCGAAATTTTCACGGGTTGAAGTTAAAGACCACCCGACCAAGGGTTACCCGAACCAGCCTGCCTTGGGTTGTATTTTTGGGCATGCTGTATCCGCTCCGATTTCGTCCAGTTTATTTATCCAAAATTTGGGGTGGAGAGCATATGGCCACTCTCCCTGGTCGTAATACCGAGGGTATGTCCAAAGTAGGGGAGAGCTGGGAAATTTCCGGGGTAGAAGGGCAGGTTTCCGTGGTGAGCGAAGGACCCCTCACCGGTAAATCCTTGGATGACCTTATCGAACGATGGGGCGCTGATTTGTTGGGTCATCGGGTCATGGCCGTGCATGGAAGTCAGTTTCCCTTGCTTTTTAAATTGTTATCCTCTGCCCAAGATTTGTCCCTGCAGGTTCATCCCAACGATGAACAGGCGGGTCGAATGGTGGCTCCCGGCGCCTTGGGCAAAACCGAAATGTGGGTTGTTTTGAAAGCCGATACAGGGGCCTGTCTATACAACGGATTCGTAGAGGGTTATGATGGCGCTGATTTGCAGGAAAGAACGCATGAAGGCCGCCTTATGGAGGTGATTCATCGCTGCGATGTCCGAGAAGGAGATGTGTTCTATATCCCGGCAGGAAGGGTGCATACCATAGGTGCCGGGCTGCTCATCGCGGAAATTCAACAAAGCAGCGATACCACCTACCGCATCGATGATTTTGGGAGGCTGGATGATCAAGGCAAATTGAGGGCATTGCATTTGAATGAAGCGCTGGAGGTCATGCGTTGCGATGGGCCAGGGAGACCCGCTGCTTCCCAATCCTTGGAGGGATTGCCCGGCCACCTCCTGGCCAGAGGGCCCTATTTTGAGTGCAACCGTATGGCCCTTGCTCGTGGTCAAATGCTAAACCGCCAACACGATGGCTTGGATTCGCTCGTGGTGTTGATGATTCTCCAAGGGATGGCGGTCTTGGTTCATGATGGCGGGCAAACCGTGGTGCGATCCGTCGAAACCTTGATGTTACCTGCGGCCGAGCCGTCTTACCGAATGCATGCCCAAGAAGATACGGTTTGGCTCGAAATTTATCTTCCTTTGACGGGTGTTTGAGCATATTGATTTGGGCCGTTTGGCCTACGAGCCGGCATTGCGTGAACAGCATAGCCGCTTTGACCCGATGGTGAAGGCCAAGCTTGATCGAAGGGCCCTCCCATGCGATGGGGCGGGCTATGTTTTGACGGTGGAGCATGAACCCGTTTATACCCTTGGCAAAAGCGGCAAACAAAATCATCTGTTGTTATCAAATCCCGAACTTACCGCAATTGGCGCGGAATTTCACCAAAGCAGTCGTGGGGGGGACATCACCTTTCACGGACCGGGTCAACTTGTGGCGTATCCCATTTTGGACCTTGAAAGGCTCAAGCCGGATATTCATTGGTACATGCGGACCTTGGAGGAATCGGTGATACGAACCTTGGCGTTGTGGGGTTTGGATGGGCAGAGGGACAAAGCCTATACCGGCGTTTGGATTGATGCGGGTCTCCCCTCAGCCCGCAAAATATGTGCCATGGGGGTCAAAACAAGTCGTTGGGTCACTATGCATGGCTTGGCTCTCAACGTGAGCACGCATTTGGATTATTTCCGCCATATTGTGCCTTGTGGCATTGTCGATAAATCGGTTTGTTCTCTGCACGGTGAACTCCAGAAGCGAGGAGAGACAATCGAAAATTGGCCGAGCTTGGCCACAGTCCAAAACGCTTGGTTACAAGAATTTCAGAGCTGCCTGGAGCAGCGTTGAAAGATCTTAAAAGAAAACTTAAAGGAATGGAGAACTCTTACGGGTTCGAATTACCCGATGGGATATTACCCGATGGGATATTACCCGATGCGGGTCTTGATTCTGGCTTTCTTACCGCGGGCTTCGCGCAAATAGAACAGGCGAGCTCTGCGGACCACCCCTCTTGATACGATTTCAACCTTCTCAATGAAAGGTGAGGATGTGGGGAAGATTCTCTCTACCCCTATGCCATTGGAGATTTTCCGCACGGTGAATGTTTCGTTGGAACCTGGATTGCGACGCTGAATTACAACCCCTTGGAAGACCTGGGTTCTTTCTTTGTTGCCCTCACGGATCTTGTAATGCACTGCGACAGTGTCCCCGGATTGAAATTCTGGGTGGGAGGGGGTAGCCTTTTGGCTCTCTACGAAAGAAATGGGATCTAGGGCAGTGCTCATATCGTTGCTTTTACAGGGCCGGAATCGACCATATTTCAAAGGGTTGCAAATATAGACGATTGGACAGGCTTTTCCAAAGCCTTTGGCCTCAAATCACGGCCTTTTTTGGCAACATCTCCCTCAGATAGCTCCCTTAGGATGGTAAGTCTTGGTTGGAGTCCAACAAACCAGGTCTTCGGCGCAGGGTTCGCTCCAAGGCTTGTTCATGCCTCCATTGGTTGATTTTGGCCTCGTGGCCTGATCGTAGAATTTCGGGAACGGTCCAACCTTTG
>Ga0194126_10006703_pt1 | contig 16322 bp, 9 predicted proteins | sample TA2KigC150mmetaG_FD_148641 | JGI IMG/M metagenome (GOLD analysis project Ga0194126, IMG submission 148641) | Freshwater microbial communities from Lake Tanganyika, Tanzania - TA2015035 Kigoma Deep Cast 150m | ecosystem: Environmental > Aquatic > Freshwater > Lake | place: Tanzania: Lake... | reverse complement strand
TCGTCGCGCGCGCGGCGCGCATCATGCGGTCGAGCGCCCACATCAGATTGACGGCGGTGGGACGCGTCGCGCGCAAAATCTTTTCGGCGGCATCCAAATCGCGCAACAGCGCGTCGCGCGTCGGCGCGCGCGATTCGCGCGCCGCGAGCGCGAGTCCAAATGCCGCCGCCGCGCCAATCGCGGGCGCGCCGCGAATCGTCATATCTTTGATCGCATCGGCGAGCGCGCGATAATCGCGGCACTCGACAATTTCGAACTGGCGCGGCAGTTTGCGCTGATCGATCATCTTCACCACGCCGTCAATCATTTCGATAGTTCGCACAATGTCTCCAAAATAAAAAATTCTCTCCGATGAGAGAGAATTACAAAATCTCGTTCTCATCTTCCAAGCGCGTTCGTTCCGCTTGCCGGAGTTGGCACCTATCCCAGTGGGCAGTGGACAGTGGGCAGTGATCAGTTTCTGACCACCGACCACTCACCACTAACCACTGAGAGGTTGCCGAGGTTTCACAGGGCCGTTCCCTCCACCTCTCTGGATGAGTGTCCAGTCCTATTCAGTTGCGGGTCGTTTATAGCACAAGGAAAACGTTTTGTCAATTCACGCGCACGACCGCCAGCGCGATAAAATCGCCGTCGCGCGTCGTCAACCGCGCGCCATCGCTCACGCGATAAACGCCGACACGCACGCGATATTCCCCCGGCGGCGCGTCGCGTGGAATCGCGAGCGCGTATTCGTCCGCGATGATTTCGCCCGCGTCCCAGAACGACGTGGGATACGCGCCGCGCTGCGGTGGCGCGTCGTCTTGCGCGATAATTTTTCCGTTTACGTCAACGAGATGAACGAAGACGGTATAATCTTCCGCGATTGATTTCTGCGCGCGCCAATACAATTTCAGCGCGAGCGTCGAACCGCGCGCGATTGTTTCTGGTCGCGCAAAACCGATCAGCGCGATCTGATCGCCAAAGACGTACGCGACCGCGTTTTCGATGCGCGGCGCGGTTTGGGTTTGTCCAGCGATCTTGAATCGTGCGATCGTCGGCGTGACGATGTTGCCGCGCGGATCGCGCGCGGTCAGCGTTTCCAGTGGCACGCGGCGGAACAACCCCGCTTCGATCCGCCCAACGCCCGCGCGCGCGTTGTGCGGAATCGGCAAGCGGTACTGATCTTCGATCACTTCACCGGGCTGCCAGACGCGCGTCGGATACACGCCGCGTCCGGGAAACGCATCCCAGCGCGCGATGATCTTGTCCTGCGCGTCGAACAGGCGAACGAACACAGAAAAATCTTCCGCCATCGGTTCACGCGCGCGCCAGTAGAGCGTGAGCGGCAGTTCTGCGCCGGGCGCGACGCGCGTCTGCGGCAACGCGTATCCAACCAATTCGGCTTGATTATCGAACGTGATGTGAACCGAGTGTGGCGCGACCGCGTCGTCGGCAAAGCGCGCGGGGAGCGCGTACGCGGGCGCGATGAGCGTGAACGGTGCGAGCGCGGAAAAAGTAAAAAGGCAAAAGGCAAAAGGCAAAAGTAAAGCGAGGGGCGTGAGGCGAGGGGCGTGAGGCGTGACTGCTGACCGCTGACCGCTGACCGCTGACTGCTGACCGCTGACCGCTGACCGCTGACCGCTGACTGCTGACTGCTGACCGCTGGCGAATCCACACACCATCAAAACCGCCACCGCCGCAATCGCCGGAAAGATCAGCCGCCCTTGCGATGCCATCGTGAGCCACGTCCAGCGCACAAGCAAAATCGAAATGAGCGTGAGCCAGAGCGCGGGAAGCCACAACAAGCGCGGCAAGGCGCGGCGCGCGAACCCAATGAGCAAGCCGATGATCGCGAGAATGGTAAACACATCGAGAACAATGTACACCCACTCTGGCGCGATCAAGTTGACGCCGCCAAAGTTGCCCCAGAACGAAATGCGAAAACCCTGAAACTCGTTAAGCAAACTCACAAGCGTCACCGGCGTCGGGCGTCCTCCGGCAATCTGCACCCACACATCGAACGCGGAGAAGTCGTCGTACAGAATCCAATTGCGCGCGTACCACCAAAACGCGATGGCAATGACGAACGCGGCGCAGAGCAAACTCCCAGCAATGACCGACGACCGATGACCGATGACCGTCATTCCCAACCGCCGGTCGTCGGTCTTTGGTCGTCGGTCGCGAATCAACAAGTATGTAAAAACGATCGCCGCAACAATCAACAACCCCAGCAAACTCACCTTGGTCAACGCGCCGAGACCGAGCACGATGCCCAGCGCGATGAATCGCCGCGTGGTCGCGCCGCGCGTGATGAGTTGCACGAGCAATAACAGCGCGAGCGTCGCGAGCATCGTCGCGAGATTGTCGTTGTTGACTGACGCGCTGATGAAGAGGAACATCGGATTGAACGCGACGAGCGCAGCGGCAAACGCGGCGAGCGTTTGATCGCTCTTGATTTCGAGCGCGAACAAGTACGTCAACGCAACGGTGATCGTCGAAAACAGGATCGAGAGCAAGCGAATGAGGTGAACCGCGAGCGTCGTGTTCTGCCAGGGGAAATTTTCCGCGCTCGTGTGGACGATCATATTCTTGTTGCCAAAATCGAGCGGGATGCCGATGCGCGCGTGCGGATTGTGCCACAAACGTTCCGGCAAATCGCGCGTGTCAATCCAAAACGTCGCGAGCGCAGAGAGCGCGTAGTACAGCGGCGGCTGTCCACCTTCCTGCTCCCACAACGTTTTAACATTCGGGTCTTGCACCGGCAGACCGTTTCCGGTTGCCAAATGCTGGACGAACGGATAGTGCCACACCTCATCGCCCGCCTCGAAAATCGGCGTGACGATGGAGTATGTGACGGCAAGCGCGACGAACGCGAAGAGGATGAAGACGAGCGCGCGGTGCGATCGGATATTTGCGGAAGAGCGGTTCACGTCTGCCTATTCTATCATATGCGCTGACCCCAGGTCGACGCGAATGGTTTCCGCAATCAAGAATAGCGGACGCCGCCGCGTTTCGTCCAGCGTCCGCCAGAGATACTCGCCGAGAATTCCTAACATCGTCATCTGGATGCCGGAGACGATCAGAAGCACAATCATCAGCGAAGCCCACCCTTCGACCGGGAATCCCTGCGCCGCACGCAGAGCAAGCACGAATAGCGCGTAAAGAAATCCAAGAATCGCGAAGGATATGCCGCCCAGGGAGGCAAGGCGCAATGGAAAGTAAGAGAATCCTACAAAAGCGTCAATAAAGTACTTGATCTTTTTGCCGAGATTCCATTGTGATTTTCCAAAGGGACGTTCTTCTCTGGCATACACGACGGTTTCAAATTTAAAGCCCGACCAAAGCAACAGTCCCATTAGATATGTGTTTCGCTCGGCGCTCTGGGCGAGCACGCGAACGACTTGGCGATCCGCAAGGAAAAAATCAAAACCCTGTCGCGGGAAGTTCGGGAAGACCAGACGGCGGAATAACCAGTTGAACGCGTCGGCGAACAGTCGCGTCAAGAATGGATCGCGCCGCGCCGCGCGCGCGGCAAGGACCACTTTGACGCCTTGCTGCCATCGGCGAATCATTTCTGGAATCAGCTCGGGCGGGTCTTGGAGATCGGCGGAAACGACGACGACGCAATCGCCGCGCGCGTGCGTCAGACCGGCGAGAATCGCAGTGTTGGAACCAAAGTTACGGACGAAGCGAAGCGCCTTGACGCGCGCGTCTTGCGCCGCCAGAGATTGGAGCACCGCGAACGAATCGTCTGCGCTGCCGTCATCTACGAACAAGAGCTCGTATTCGCTGGCGACAGTTCGCAAAACATCCGCCAATCTTCGGTGCAACAGCGCCAGACTGGGCGCGTTGTTGTAGACTGGGACGACCACGGAAACCATCTGCATCTGTGCCTCCACTCATTCCGCCGGTTCTACAGAACTGGTCTGAGCATATCAGTTGGCACATCGCCCTTGACGCGCGCGGGGATGCCGATGGCGATTGTCCGCGCGGGGACATCCTTCGCCACGAGCGCGCCCGCGCCGACGATTGCTTGTTCACCGATCGTCACTCCAGCCAGCAGAATCACTCCGACCCCGATTGAAGCGCCGCGACAAATATGCGGTCCCTTCCTCTGCACATTCGCAATCAATCCCATATTGTTGTCGTTCGCCGTGCAGACCCCGGGCCCGATAAACGCATCTTCCTCGATCAAGATATCGCCCCCAAAATGGCTCAGGTCCATAATTCGAACCCGGTCACGGATTTCGATATTGTAGTTCAGCATCACGCCGCGACCGATGACCACGTGATTACCAATCCGACATTCTTCCCGGATACACGCCAGATCGCCAATCAAGGTACTGTCCCCAACCGTCGTACCAACGTACAGGACTGCCCCAGCGCCAATGACACAACCGCTGCCAATTTCAAGCGGTCCAAGCTGGGGCTTGGGTAATCGTTGAATGATCCCCGCCACCTGGGGCTTGCGTCCGAGAACGACGTTATCGTGAATCGTCGTCCCCGCGCGCACGATGACGTTTTCGTGAACCACGACGTTGTTTCCCAGGATCACTCCCGGTTCAACGATTGCCTTTGGATGAACCGCGACATTCTTCCCCCAACTCCCGTCGCCCTTCGTTTTGTAACCACACGACCTTGCTTTCTTCACATGGACCCCATTCGGAATTTTTATCGCACATTCGAAATGAGCATTGATCGCATCGGCAATATTTACCTTCCAAGCGAACGCAATGACTCAACAAGCGAATGTTTCGAATGCCGATCTGCACTGGCGCATCCGCTGGTTCACAACGTACTGGTCCATACGCGATGTCATTCCCCCATCCTCACTGGCTCGATAATGATCCGATCCCGTCCTGCCTGATCGAGTAACCGCTTCATCGCCGCATCGGTCATCCCAATTTCGATGCGGTACACACCAGGCGGCACATCCGCTTGAATCGGCAAAACGATGGCGTCCACAATCAATTCACCCGGTTGCCACATACTCGTCGGCGACTTGCCCCGCCGCGGCTCTTGCTCGTAACTAGTCGCTACACGACCAGCTGCATCCGCCAGTTGCACGATCACCTTGTAATTATCCGCTATCCGTCGCGTTACCCGCCAATAGAGGAGCATCACCACCTCATCGCCGCGTTCGATTCGATCACTCACCAACTCGAATCCTTCCAGCACGATGGACTCGCCCAACGTGATCGGCAACGCGGCGCGCGCGTCGAGGGTCTTTGCGGCGCGCAACTCTTTTTGATTGCCTTGCTCATCGAACAGATAAACGAAGGTGGTCGCGTACTCGCGTAGCCGCGCCGGTTGTCCGAGATCCGTCGCGCCGACTGTGACTTGCGCGCCATAGTGCCAAAAGAACATTCCTATCAGGTTCGAGCCCGGCACCGGGGGGTTGATGAAATATAGATACGTCCCCGCGAGTAAAGTCGGATGCGCTTGACGAACGTTGCGGAACGGCACGCGTGCCACGCGCGCCCATTCGCCAAAATCATTCGCGTCGTTGGTGATGCGCCAGCCACCAAACAAAATAACGACGCCCAGTATTACCATCGCCAATCCCCGCGCGCGCGCTTCGACACGAGTCAAGACCCAGCCATAAAGAATCGCCGGCACAACACTGGCAACGTAGAGAAAACGATGCGCCACAAACGGAAATGGCGCAACCGGCAAAATCACCAGCACCGCGCCTATAAGCATCGGCAAGAGAGAAAATTTTTTCCACCGCACCATCAACAAAGTCAAGCCCATTCCGACGGTCACAAGCCAAACGTGATTCGCCACTGGTACAAACAGCCAAGGAAATGCAAGCGCGGCGAGATAATCGAACAGGTTGGAAAAAAGGGCGAGCGTCGGTGAATACCCTTCGCGACTGATGAATACACTGCGACTGATGGCAAGATATTCGATCGGCAAATAAACGAGCCAAACCAGGACAAAGCCGATGTAACGTCGTACCAAGGCCTGGACTCGAATCGGTCGAGCCACCACACAACGATCAATCAAGAACAAGATAATCGGTATGGACACACCGATTTCTTTGCTAAATAACGCCAGCCAGAACGCGAGGAATGTCAGCGCGTAATCGCGCGTCCGAAGCGATTGGAGATAACCGACCCAGAAAAAAATCGCGGCGAGGTAAAAGAACGCTTCGAGCGGGTCCACGACGCCGGGCCAGAACACGGCTTGCGCGCCGAGCGGTAACGCGGCAAACAGCAACGCCGCAAACAGGGCGAATTTTCGATTGCGCGCAACACGCCCAACGATTGCCCACACCCAAAAACAATTCGCGAGATGTAGTAAAATGTTACGCCAATGGTATGCCGAGGTGTTGCCCTCCCAAAGCACATACTCGACGCGAAAGAGGAGCCCTTGCACCGGGCGATACCACGCGGTTTGCGCGCGCGGATCGAAATACTTTGTAAGATACTCGAGCAAACTCAACCGACCCGCCAGTTGATAGAAAATCCAATCGTCGCCGTAAAAGCCGATGTTCAGCGCGCGCTGATACACTACCAGAACGATTGCCGCAATCGCCAAGAGACCCAGCACATCCCAGCGTCGAATGACTGTTTGGCTCATTCGACTACCCTGAAAGATGAAATCGTAATCGAATCGCCTGGTGGTTGTCCCGGCGCGTCTTGGAGTAGCACACGCATGCCAGTCCGCACCGCGTAGATGCCTATGACCAATTGATAGTTCTCGCCCACAGATACATCGGCGTCAATCGGAATCAGAACGACATCGGTAAACGACCGGCGCGGCGTCCAAGTAGTCATCGGAGCTCGACCTTTGCGTGGCTGACCATCCGATTGTTTGACAAGTGTTCCATTTCGATCAACCAAATGTACAAACACCGAGTAATCCTGCGGAATGTCGTCCAGCGCGCGCCAATAGAAAATCAACGCGAGCGGCATGCCACGCTTGAGTGTGATATGCGAAACCTCGTACCCTTCCAAGCGAAGTGGTATCTGAAAATCAATTGGAAGCGCTGGCGCAACGATGGTGGTTGCGTTCTTCTCGACATTGATTTTCTGGGGACGCCGTTGCTCGTCGAAATAGTACACCCACGCCGCGTTGTGTTCGCGCAAGCCTGCATACTGGGTCCAATTCCGAACTGTGACACCTTTGCCGTAGCGCAGAAAGAACATTCCAGAAAGTCCGCCTTCCGTTGGCGTGATGGGATCAATGAAATACAGCAAGGTGTCTGGCGGAAACGCTGGATTCTGGCGTTCGATGTCGCGATAGGGCACGCGCAATTGGCGCGCCCACTCTGCCGCCGTCGCCACCGAATCGTTCAGCGCGAGTCCGTTACCGAAAGCGATCAGCGCGAGCGCGAACGACGCGGCAACAATCGCGCGACGATACTGGCTCCACGTCGCGTGTGTGCGCTGCCACAACCAACCCAGAATGACCGCGACCGAGATAATCGGTAAATAGACGTAACGATGTTCAAGAAACGGAAAAGGCAAAACAGGAAGCAGGGTCAGCGAGGTAAACATTGCCAGCACGAAGAGCGCGCGACTGCGTTTGAGTACGCCAAAGACGATGAGCAAACTCAGTACCATGACAACCCACGCGTAACTCCACGCGTCGCCGACGTGCGGCGGATTCAGATCGATCGAAGGGAACGCGCCCCACGGGACGAACAAGAGGACGAGGTATTCCCAAAAGATGCGCGCCATTTCCGGCGTCGGTTTCCAGCCAAAGGTGCCGGCAAAAGTGTAGGTGCTTTGCGCCGAGTATTGCAAAAACACAAAAAAGAGCGTTACGAACACCAAGAGCGCGTACCGCCGAACCAGCGCGACGACGCCTAGTGGCTGACGAACGATGAAACGGTCAAGGAGGAAGAACACAATCGGAATGGTAACGGCAGTTTGCTTTGCCATCAACGCGAGAATCAATGTGACGAGTGCGAGTGTGTAATCGCGCCGCTTTGCTTTGGCGAGATAACTCCACCAAAACCAAATGCTGAGCAAGTAAGGCACGCTAAGCAGGGGTTCGACGATTGCCGCCCAATTTACACCCGAAATGTACACTGTGAAGGTCGCGTAGAAAAACGCGCTCGCCAATCCCAGCAACCATTTCTGGGACATTCGCCACGCGAGCGCGTAAACGAGCAAAACGTTGATTGCGTGGTACGTAATGTTGAGCAGATGATACGCGTTGGCATTCGCGCCAAACAAGCGGACGGCGATGAAAAACTGCAAGCCCTGTAGCGGACGATACCACAAGGTCTGCGCGCGCGGATCGAAAATTTGCCGCAGCGCATCCGATTCTTCGATGCGTCCCGCGCGCTCGATGTTGTAATAATCGTCCAGATACAACCCCATCCGAAAACTGGGCTGATAGGTGATCAAGACGAGCGCGACAAGGACGAAAGGGGCGCCCCAGATTTTCATCGCTCGATCCTGAACGAACCGATCACAATCTTGTCAGCAATCGGTGTGCCGTCAACATCCACAAAGGACAAGCGTTCCAGGGTCTCCAAGTCGTACATTCCAATTTCTAAACGATAATCGTCACCGATCGGCGCGTCCCCTGCAAGCCGCAACACCGCCGCGTCAACAATCGTACGATGCGGGTCCCAGCGTGAGGTTGGCGCTTTGCCGTTGATCGGCGGACCGTTGTACTCGGCAATCAGATTTCCTTTGCCATCTACCAAATGAGCAAATACGCTGTAATCTCTTTCGATTTTTTCCGTCGCGCGCCAGTTGAGAATGACGACAAGCGCCTTGCCGCGTTCGAGGCGTGTCGTCGGCGTTTGGTATTGCTCGAGTACGATCGGAATTTGCAAGCGCGCGGGCAAGGCAGGATTCACCGCTGTGATGCCATCCTTGTCCACGCCGATTTCAATCGGCTTGCCTGTTGAATCGAAATAGTACACGTAGGCATGATCGTACTGCCGCCAGTTGGCAGGGCTACCCAGATCGGTCGCATTCACTTTGACGTTCTGACCATAGCGCGCAAAAAACAAGCCCTCGAAATCCCAAAACGAGGTGAACGGCGAATAGACAAAGTACACGTAACTGTTTGGTGGGAATGTGGGACGGGCGCGCGCAATGTCACGAAAAGGAACGCGAATTTGACGCGTGTACTCCGCCAAACCAGCCGCCGATTCAGCGACTTGGGCGCTGCTGACAAGCGCCACTAATCCGACGAGGAAGGCGACCGCTGCGCCCGCCACACGGCGCGCGCCTATGATGCTCCACAAGCGTTCAAATAGCACAGCCAAAACGATGGCGGATGAAATCGTGGACAGGTAAAGATAGCGCGGATGGAAATAATCGAGCGGAAAGCCGAGCAAGGGCGCGATGTTCAAAACGGCAAAGAGCGCGAGCAACAGCAAAATCGCGCTGCGCGTGTAAATCATCACGCCAACGTACGCGGCGGCAACAAGCGCGAGCCAAACGTACGCCAACGAATCGGTTGGCAACTCTGTGAACCAGGGGAACGCCAACACCGCCGCGTACGGGATCAAGTTGTTGAGCATATGCGGTCCGATGCGAAAACCGAATTGCCCCACAAACTCGCCGCGGCTTTGCACCTGGTAGACGAGCCAGAGATACGGGATGCACGCGAGTAGAAACGGCGCATAGCGCGGCGCGAGCGCGCGCAAATTGGGCGGGACGCGATAAAACCACCATTCGATCAGGAACAGAAAGAGGGGCAGAAAGATCGCGATCTCTTTGCTGAAGAGCGCGAGGACGAACGCGCAAAATGCGACCGCATAGTCGCGCGCGCGGCGCGTATCCAAAAAGCGCGTCCACAGCAAAATCGTCAGCAGGTAGAAAAATCCGGCAAGCGGATCGACGACCGCATGCCAAAACACGGCGAGCGAATAGTTGGGGAGCACGGCATAGATGAGCGCGGCGACGAACGCCATGCGCCAACGCGCGCTCAATGTGCCGACGATCAGGAAGAGCAGAATCGCGTTGGCGGCGTGCAAAAGATTGTGCGCCCAGTGATAGCCATCGGGATTGAAGCCGAACAGATGGTAGAGCAAGTACATATACAAGCCCTGCACCGGACGATAACCTTGCGTGATGTTCGCCGGATCGAGGAACTGGGTGAGATAGCGCGGCAAGTCCATCGTCGCCGACCAGACAAGGTACCACCAGCCGTCGTAGAATTGAATTTTGAGCGCGGGGAGGTAGGTAATCCACACGACGATGGCAATGACTAAACTGTTCATAACCAGAAAGATTTTCTTCAGCGCGTTCATCGTCTCAACCCAAGCCAACCTAAAACGACCAGGATCGCCGCGCTGATGCCGCTGATCCACGCGCCCACCGTGAACGACAACGGATGATACTCAAACACAACTCGATGTGTGCCCGGTTCGAGACGCACCGCGCGGAACATATAATCGGCGCGCCGAATCGGGACGGACGCGCCGTCAACCGATGCTTCCCAGCCCGGATACCATGCGTCAGTCAATACCAGATAGCCCGGCTCATTCGTCGCCGCGCGAATGACTACGCGCTCCGATTTGTATTCCTCGATCTGCACATCAGCCTGCGCCACCGCGCGCGCGGAATCGAGCGGCGCGCCATCGCTCAACAAGACGATCTGATCGGGACGGAAATCCGGTTGCGCGAGACGCGCCAGCGTCTGATCGTCCGGTACGATTTCTGCCTGATGAACGATGAACGCGCGCGGCAAAACATCGCGATTCTCCCACATCGCGGCAGTATGACTGCGAAAAACGAGCGCGAGATCGTTGCGCTGAAGCAAGGATGACAACGAGACCGCGCGATTGCCTTGATCGCGCAACACGACTTGCTCAATGGTCAGACACGCCTCCGGCAAAAGTGTGCGCGTGCCGACAGATATGACCGTCACCTCCGCCCCATCTGCAATCGTATGCCGCGCAACATATTTGTGCCCGTTGAACTCGCGTCCGACAGAACTGAGATACGCGGGAAAGGCAAGCGCGGGAGTGGGCTTGCTGTGTCGAGGTGGCGCGCTCAGTGCATCGTACGCCCAGTCCGCCGTTTCGATACCAATGCGAATCGGAAAAGTCTTGCGCGCGCCATCTGCCAAATCCAAAAATAATTCGCCTGTGAGGAAACCGTCTGGAAGATCGCGCGCCTGATCAACATAGGATGTAATTTCGATCTGGGTCGCGCGCGTCGGCGGAATCGCCGGTTGCTCGGCAAGCACGCGCATCGTCACTCCGCCATTCGGTTCATCTTCGTCGAACGGCGACGGCGCGCCGGGCGGAAGGATTTCGAGCGGCAAAAGATAATAGCGGATGTTGATCAGGTTCCGCATACTCAAAGACATCGCGCGGATAAATTCTTCGTTGCGCTGGAGCGCGAGCGAAAAAGGCATATACCCAAGAACGATACCTTGCTTGTTGTGCACCAGCGGAAGCCCGCTCCACATCGTCGCGCGCATCGCCGCCAAGGTAACCGCTGGAAAACGATTCGCGAACACGCGATAAGGTTCTGCGGTCGCGTCCATCGTGCGCACGGTGCGCGGGCTCTGAATCAAAACGTCAGGCGAAGACATTTGCGTCAGGTTCGACAGGAACGGCGCGGCGAACAATGCGAGATCGCAAACGACGATCGTTATTCCCGCCAGCGCGAAAGTCGAACGCGGGGGTTGCGCCCAGCGCGCAACAACGAGTAGGGCGATGCTCAATCCGATCAGGACGAGCGGCAACGCCTTCCAGGCGCGCAACCAAACATCAACGGGTTGATTGTGCGCCAACCAGACGATTCCGCAGAACGCGCCAACGCCCAGCGCGCCGAGCGCGGCGATCCGCCAATTTTTCTCGCGCGGATCGCGCAGACGTTTCTGCAGTTCATCGAAACTTGTCGCGGCGAGAAAGGTGATCGCGAAAAGCGCGGGCAACAAAAAGCGCGCCGGGACTCGAAAGCGGTTGAGCAAAGGAATATCGTACAGCGAAGCATAGAGCGGCGTGGCATCCCCCAGCGCCAGCACCAGCATCAACAATCCGAATCCAGACAGAAACACAGTCCGAAAATCGCGCCGCAACAACGGCGCAAGGAGCGCGAGCAAAATCGGCAATGCGCCCAGATATCCCCAGAATTCCATATTCGCGGCGGACGGTTCACCCAGGTACGCGAAGGGTGATAGGAATTGCGTCAACGCCAAGGGATCGAGCGCGTAACTTGAAAAAACGTGGCGCCCTAATTCCCGGTTTCGTAGCGAAAAATCCAACAATTCAAACGTCGGAAGCAATTGGATCGCGGCGAGTGCGGTCCCCAAAAAGATCGTCGCCAGAGTGATCAAAAGCGCACGCGCGAAAATTCGCCCAAGTGAGTAGGCGGTACGATCGCGTGAATGGATTGTCGGATCACCCCATACCAACGGCGCTAATCCACCCAGAAGAGCAAAAGTAGCTACGTTCAACAATGAGATTTGCGGCGATCCGCTCAGAAATTGTAGCCCGATCGCGGCGGACGACAACGCTAACCAGACTCCCGCCGGACGCCCCGCGAATTTTGCTTGCCAGTATTTTTGTTGAAAGAAAATCAGCCATGCGAACCAGGAAACTGCGGTCAGGACGTCTAGGTGAGAGACGCGCGCAAGCACATAGCCGTTGAACCCGAACGCAAGCCCCGCCACAAACGCGCTTGACGCTTGGAATCCGCTCGCGCGCACACACGCATACATTCCAAGCGACGTCCAGATCAGATTGAAGAGAATCGTGTAGGAAAAAGCCAGATGCGCGGGAACCAGTTTATAGAAAAGCAGATTGAGTGGGTAGAGCGCGGTAACGTGCCCATCGGCGAACAGGGGCAAACCGGCTTGCACCCCCGGCGTCCACAATGGCAGACGATTTTCGGCGAGCGCGCGCGCTAACTCCACGCGCGTCGGAAAATAAATCCAAAGAATATCGCCCTCGGAGAATGCTTTTTGTCCGAGCGTGATGGGAAAGTAATAGATCAGCGGAACGGCGATCAAACCGATGATCGCCCAAAAATCAAGCGTTCGAATCGCGCGCATCATTTTCGACGAATCATCCGTATGGACACGCCGACGGGGGCGCGGCTTGAATCAGCGGAAAAAAGGTCAGCGTCCCGCCGGTCGCCGGGACGCGCGGGCGCATCGGTGCGTTGGGCGGCGCGAACCTGCGTTGAATGTTGCTGATGCGCACTTCGTCTATTCTGCCTTTGAAGCACCGGCTCCAGCCGTCGCACCCAAAGAGATAACGATTATTGATTTCGGGATACCCTGTGAACGCGTTCGTTCCGCGCAGGACGCCATCGATCCAGATTTCCATCCCGCGTTCACCCCAAGTCCCGGCGACGTGATGCCAACATCCCGTCAGCGTGCTGTAGTGTACACCGCTGTCTGCTTCATATTTGATCTCGTTACTCTTGTTTATGATCAAACGAATCGTTCCCGGCGATTCCATCCCCAGGAAAAATCCCCAACTGTAAACACCCGATTGGGGTTCGCTACTATTACTCAAGATCATATAGGGCGCAGTGGTCTGATCAGGATTGAACCAGGCTTCGACGGCGCCCGCAAAAGGAATATTCATAGGCTCGGCTCTCACATACGAGAGGTTGCCGTCCAAACGCACTCCCGCATTGTAACGCCCCTCGGGGACAATTGCCGCGCTTCCCAGCAGACTGCCGTGCCACAATTGCGTAGCTTCGTTCTTAACGCTGTTCCAATCGCCTGCCGCATTCAAGTGATAAAGCCCGAATGTTTTGCTATCCGCGGTATATTCGCCGCCGGTACTTTCCGGAGTGCGCGTGGGCGTCGGCGTCGAAGGTGGAACCACGTCAACGGTGTACGTACGCTGAATATTGCTGATCCGAACTTCGTCAATCCTTCCCCGGAAACATGATGTCGCAGTTGAGGAGTCACAACCGATCAAGAAAGTCAAGTACGGTGGAATTCCTCCGGCATATTCAAGCGGCACCAACCCCATCTGCGGCTTACGGCAGTACGGGTAGAACGTGTTCGCCGGTTCGATCTGCGCCTGCGGGTTACACATATACTCGGGATGCAAATTTTCGTAAAAACTGAATTCGGCGCGATGAAAGTTCACCCCATGCAAAACACCATCCACCCAAATTTCAACCCCGCGCGGTCCCCATGTTCCAGCAACGTGATGATAGCGCCACACTTCATATGGCCAGCGAGTGTGATACCCAGAAGGCCAAAAATAGGGCTCAGTGTCCCCACCTGCTAAATAGCGACACGGATTGATGCCGCTGTTTGCCCATTGCCATTCTCCATTCGCATAAATCCCAAAGCCGAGTCCCTGATAGGTCGCCAAAGCCAAGCGCGTGTCCCCGCTGCCGAACTCGCCTCCGGCAGAAAGCATCGTGAACCATTCGTTGATACTATCGCACGCGGTAGAAAAATCAACGTACGCTTCAATCGTACCCGAAACCAGATCGCCCAAGTGTCCCAAGCGGACATAAGAGCCGGGTCCGCTCCTGCCATCCAGCGCGAGCGCGCCGCTAAACAAACCCGAGCTGACAATTCCCGCATTACCTTGCAGCGTTCCCGGATAATTTCCCGTCTGGTCTTGAACGAGCCCCCCAGTCTGCGAATCAAGATGATAGAGCGCAACCGTGTTGGCGTCCACTGAAAAAGCGCGCGGCTTTCTACCGATTAGAACGGGCGACGCAGTTTGCGCGGGTTGCGGCTTCGTCAAGGTCGGCGTTCCACCCTGTTGAGGCTTCGCGCTGGGCGCAAGGCGCGCTGTTGCACTGGGTGTTCGCGTGGATGTGGGCAAACTATTTTGCACGCTCAACGCGCTCTTCGGATTCGCCGCGTTCAGCGGCGCGGACCGATTGTGCGCGAGCCAGACAATCCCCAAGATGCTCAGAAACACAGCCAATTGTAAAATGATCCGAAACATTCGAGTGGGATAGTGAAAAAATGCTGAATGGTTCCTCATAGAAAACCCTGCCTCACTGGTCATATTGCCAGCGGTGGTGAAGAGACACCGATGACGGCAACATTGTAACTATCTCACGTGAAATGTCAATGCGCGCCCAATTTCGGATTCAAGCGCGGGCGTGTCTCCTTGTTCATTGGAGGGCACAGATACACCAGTCACCCTGCAAAGAGCTACAGCGCGTAAAAATCGTGATTGACCGAATCGCAATCTCGGCAGGAGCATCGACTGGATCGAACCGGAGTTGCGTGATGTGATCTCCCATCAACAGCATACCGCTCTTGGCAATATCAACGTGGTACGTCCGCCACGTTTCATCCGCGATAACTCGGAATGCCGATTTGAGTCCGGGGGAAAAATCGGTCTGCCCTGATGCCAACCAGTGCAACTCGCCACCCAGAATGGATTGCGCTGCGCGAACACGCATCGTGATCTGAATCTCGCCGATCGCGATGGCAGGAATTTCAATGGGCGGACTCGCCATAATCGGATCGGTGCCTTCAGAACGCACAACCAATCCGCCATCGCGAATGGCCGATTCGCTCAACTGATTCCATAGTTCCCACTTGTTCAAGCCCTCCGAGTCCCAGGTTAAAAGTGGCGCAGAATACTCCTCGCATTGAGCGCGCTTCCTCAGCACCCGGATCAAGTCAGCGCGTTCAATCACTCTACGATGGTCCACTTGAAAATAAAGAATCTGCTCAGTCCCATTCAGCCAGAGTGGAAATTTGTTGGCTTTCAGAATTGAGAGCGTAGGATTCCGATAGGTGATTTGTAATGAATTAGGAAAACCAGTGATATACACGAGCGTCCCGCGTGCAGTATAATCAGGTACTCCCACAAACACGAGTCGCGCCTCGGCAGGCAAAACCGGATATAAATGCTGCACCTGTGCTGGAATTGCTTCCGTAGTTTGCCCCGCGCGATAAATGTCTTGGTTGCGTGTATAAAGATTTAAGGTATATGTGCCGATAATGCTCACCAACGCGAGCAGTCCTATCACTCTCAAAGCGCGGTTTGGAGAATACATTCCCTGTGCAAGTACTCCACCAAGAACTAATGCCAGTCCGACAGATGGAAGATAAAATGAACGATCGCTGGAACCGCTCGCGAGGGTGGCAACTGCCATCAGGGGTATCCACGCTACGCCAAAGAGAATATGCCTTTTTGAAAAGAAAATCAAACATACGAGCAGAACAGTGAAAACCAAAAACCACCTAGACCCTGGCGATATTTCGTCGGCAATTGGTAGAACCAGTCTAGATAATGTTGCATCCAGCCAGTATAGAGCTTTTTCTACGTTAACTGCCAGTATCATCTCAATCTTTCAGGGGAGACGCCGGCGAAACTCTTGTGAAAATCTGACCGCCGTTTGACTCGGCTTGATACCACCACCTGCGATAATCATGGCAACCCTGATACCGGTAGGCGACCTGAG
>Ga0194126_10006700_pt1 | contig 16325 bp, 21 predicted proteins | sample TA2KigC150mmetaG_FD_148641 | JGI IMG/M metagenome (GOLD analysis project Ga0194126, IMG submission 148641) | Freshwater microbial communities from Lake Tanganyika, Tanzania - TA2015035 Kigoma Deep Cast 150m | ecosystem: Environmental > Aquatic > Freshwater > Lake | place: Tanzania: Lake... | reverse complement strand
ATGACACCCACCGCCCCCTCTTGTCGTAGTGTACCCGCCATCAAAGGTCCGGTTACCGTATCCATATTAGCGCTAATAAATGGGAGATCAATATAGATATCCCCTACTAACCTCGTACTAAGGGACACGGATTTGCGCGAGTATATCTCACTGTACTGCGGCACAATCAGAACATCATCGAAGGTAAGGCCAGTGGGCAGCAGTTCAATCACGTGAGTACGTTTACCTCGAAAATATATTCGACGTTGTTTGTATGGGTAACTTCGCCGACCTTGTGGCCCTGCGGATTGTGTACTCCGATCTGGGCCCCCACGTACCTCTTATAGTCAAAGGCGTGAGTCGTAACTAAGCCTCTTTGCGAAAGAATTTCTTCCATCCGCTCTCGCGAAACAAAACCTTCATTACTGAATGACACCAAAATCTTACTAACTTTAAGTGCTAAAATAAGTTTATTAAAGTAGTCTTCAAATTGCCTTTTGGAGTTTAGGGCACTTTTCTTAGATTTCGTATCAATTCTTTTACAGGCAACACCATACACTTCCGGCTTATCCCAAAGAACTAAAGATTCCCATATGTGATAGTTACCTAAATAGGAGTGTTGATTGTACGGGGGATCTAAGTACGCAACATCCCCGCTTACTCTAGTAACAAAATCCAGTGCGTCAAACCCGTAGGCGCGACACTTCCCCCCAGAAACCCGAGGTACGAGGTCCGGCACGCGAAGCTCCAGATTATTAAAGGAACGAGAGGCCCACTTCTTCAGGTATGCCATTTGGACCCCCGTAGTGGAGTCAACGCGATCCGCAGCTTCCATAAGCGAAGTAAGTAGAATCGCTTCAAGCTCAGGTTCCAGACATTTAAGTTTTATGGCTTCTCGGATTGCGTCAATTTTCTCACCATTAAAGGGCTGAAAAAACCTTGATTGCCTACAAAACGTATCGGTAAAGTAGCCATCTATAGGTTTAACTTGCTGTAGTTCTTTAAGTAAAGTTTCTACAGTTTTAAGGTGATCTTCTTGATCTACTTGGCAGTAAGTAGTCGCCAATATACGAGCATAGGTACTTAGATCATTAGATACAATATGGTGGCCAGCTTTTTTTAGAGCGTGGGAGACCCTTGCTGTTCCACTGAATACATCGAGAACGTGAGACTGTTCCGGGACTAAGGCTAAAATCTGCCCCAGCAGCTTACGTTTGGACCCTAAGTACTTAATCACATGCTTATTGTAGGTAAGGTAACTTTTTTCCAGTGAGGAATTTAGGAAATGCTCGTTAGTTTTGCGGCTAAGCTGTGGATGTCCTTGAAGCGTTTCCGGAGCCGCAATAAGGCAAAGAGAGTACTCCGAGATTCCTTACCACAACTAGCTACCGTCCAAGAAGTTGCGGAGTACGTCACCCAGAAGCTCACGTATACAGGGGATCCTGTTCTGGGTGGTCTAGATGATTTCTATCAACATCCCGAGCACTTACAGTACTGCATTAATGCTAAGCTAACCCCTCCTGTGGATTGTGATGATTATTCTGTTCTGGCGTATGCTTTACTAAAACAGATTCCGGATGCCAAACCCCAGCTGATTGTTTTAGCAATTAAACTAAAGACTGTCTTAGCTATGACACTAAAATCTCTAGCTAAATTTAAAGTGCCTTATTTTCCATTCCATGAAGGCTGCCTTGTAGAGCAGGGGGGTGTTCTTTGGTTTATAGATACAAATGGCCTATGGTTACTGAAGACACAACAGGATCTAGCAGACAGATATGGCAAGGCCTGGGGCGTAGAATTTATTATTCTGCCTACGGAATATCCTTTTAATTAAATGACTCGTCGGTTTGCTATAGTTCGCTATGGCAAACATACCCAGAATTAAAGAGCTTCTTTCTTCTACGGAAACTTGGCTAGTTCTTAGGGACGCTGACGGGCAAACTTATCTACAGGACGTTACAGGGGTCCCCATCGCGGGGCCCCTGGCTCCTGAGCATGCGGAGCTCATCTCGCGTCTTCGTAATTACTTTCCGTTGTTTCTCGAAGAAGTCGAACAGGCTCGGGCTACCAACACTATGATGCAGTAGGAGGACACTAATGTACCCGCAAACACTCTGGGGCGGAAACGCTCTTAACCCTGCCAATAGCCTCGTTCCGGTGGTCCTTGAGCGCACTGCTCACGGGGAACGAAGTTTTGATATTTTTAGCAGGCTCCACAAGGAGCGTATTGTTATGCTGCAGGGTCCCGTTGAGGACGGCATGGCTTCTATTATTAAAGCCCAGCTTCTCCAACTGGAGTCCGAAGATCCACATCGCGATATTAACTTGTACATCGATAGCCCCGGAGGTTCGGTGCTTGCGGGACTGGGCATTTATGACACCATGAACTTAATCTCTTGTGATGTCGTTACAGTGTGTACCGGGCTTGCCGCTTCTATGGGTGCTTTTTTGCTTAATGGCGGCACTAAGGGTAAGCGTTTTGCTACACCAAGTTCGCGCATCATGATTCATGCAGTCTCTTCTGGTACACGCGGTACCGTTCACGACCAGAACATTCAGATGGCTGAGAGTAACTTCTTGAATGACTACCTTATGCGTGAAATGGCTAAGAACAGTAATAAGAGTTTTGAAGAGCTTTTTGAGGACTGCAAGCGCGATAAGTTTATGTCTACGCAGGAAGCCGTTGACTACGGCCTCATCGATGGCTTCGTTAACAGCAACAAGGGTAAGGAAAAGCCTAAGGGACTGATCTAACCTTCCTTACTGCGTGGTAGGCAGGGCTTGTCTTTACGGCAGGCCCTGTTTTTTGCCCAAAAAGCTTGACATGTGGCATCTTCTGGTGCTATAATTGGAGTATGTTCAATACTGTCTTACTGGTACTTGCTCTCAGCAATCCGCTTGAGAAGCAGATTAACCGTCTTTGTCAGGGCGAGTTTACCCCTAAAGTGGCTTCCGAAAAAGCCAAGTTCTATGCTCCATTAATCCAAAAGGTAGCAAAAAAGCATAAGGTTCCCGCCCCTGTATTAGCCAGCATCATCTGGCACGAAAGCAATTTCAAGCCCGGAATGGTTAGCCCAGCAGGGGCACGGGGCCTCATGCAGGTTATGCCGTTTTGGTTTAAGCGTGGGCAGAACTGGCGTGATCCTAAGACTAACCTTGAAGTAGGTACGTCGCTTCTTGTCCAGTATAAGAATAGGTACCATGGGGACTGGCATAGGGCGCTTACCGCATACTGTATGGGCCCCCTGAGGGTATCTCGTGGGACCTATCGCTCTAGGTACTCAGTCAAGGTCCTCAAAAAGGCTTGGTAGGTAACTTAGGCGTAGTAGTAGCCCCAAACGGTACAGTGAAACGCACCTGAGAACCAGATTTTTACTTGCTGGGTTTTTGCGTGAATTTCAAACTCTTGATTAAGCAGCCCTGCCATGCCGGAAGAAGAAGTTGGCGTGCCCCCGAAAGGGTCAACTCGCAGTACAGCCTGTTTGTTTAGGTTGGTAGGATCTACAACGAAAACGTGGACTGGGTCCATAGCCTGTGGAAACGTAAAAGTGAACGTATAGTTACCATTGCCGCCGACTTGATCTGCTAAGATTACGCCGCTTGAGTAAACATCTCTTACGTAACCAGAACCAATTAGCTGCCTAATTTGATCTAGTTCTCATACCGTCGTACCAGTTGTCCCGCTTGTGCCCACTCGACTATCAATAGAGCTAAGGCTCGTATTACCTGTGACTTGTAGCGCTGCCGTTGCTACTTTGGTGTCAATAGGGGTTAAGCTAGCGTTGCCTGATGTTTGAAGTGTAGCTGTGGACATATCTTCAAATATGTTGCCCTGAATGACGTTTCCAGATACTACCGCATCCCTAATCAAGTATAAAGCGTCAGCGCCACTATGCTGTAGGTCATGGGCGGCTAATCCAATAGCCCCACTAGGTAACTCGCCCCCTAAAATACTAGAAGTAAGAAGGTTAATAGCAGTCTTGACTTCTTCGTCGTAAACCTTTGCCCCGCTCTGAGCTACAGCAAGCTGTCCTGCTGTTTCATTAGCTGGATAAGCTACAACTAGGTAATACCCGTCTACCGAATGCTGTACGGCACTGAGTACCGTGTAGCCTTCTTCAGATGGGCAGCAAAATGCTCCACCAGTACGATATCACTGCGCCACTCATTTGGGGTCGGCATAATCTAGAGTTACCTCACGCAATACGTGATTTAAAAAAACTCAATGACTGGCAGGTCATTATCTTCTATTATCGAATCTTTCTCGCTGCCACGGCTTAAACTTTAAGTGAGCCTCATCAAATATATAGCCTATTTTCTGCTCTGTTGTAGCTATAAGCCTGTCAATTTTTATCTTTTGGGTGCGAAGCTTATTCTTTTCCGCGTTGCTAAGACGCTCAAACTTAATCTGTATGGGGTCATCGATCATTGCTCTAATTTTAGAAAAGTAATTATTTCTTTGGCTTTTCAAATCTTTTGCGTCTTTGAATTCTAACTTTTTAACTTCGTCAACTACTTCGCTCAGTTTACTTGGGGCAGAAGCGAACATCTCATCCAGGGTTTCCGTGAACTTTATATTTACGGTAGGGACCGCTCTCACTGTAGGGGTATCCGTAGCGCAGCCCCCTAAGCCTGTCGCTAGAGCTACAGCAGGCAGAAGCTTCTGTGTAAGATAACCCTTGGCCACTTTAGCCGTAAGTTCAGTATTTTCGTGCATAAAAATACTCTATATTAACCTACTATGGATGATTTCGAAAAAGCAGTAAACGACCAGCGTAGCCTTCTCGATTCTCTAAACCGAAGAATCACTGGGCAGATTCCTGAGATTGACTTTGAGAAACTTAATCACGGAACCTTCATGAGTCGCTACTACTTGACCAACTGCCTTGAGCAAGGCTGGCTACAGTCCTACGACCCAGAGACTCGAAAACTAATTATAGGATGGGCACAAGACTACCCTGAGTTTTTATCGAAGTGCTTGAAGCAAAACTGGGTATCAATAGATGAGCCTGATGTAAAACAACTAATCTTGAATCACGCCTATAAAGCTCCCCATCGGTATACCCTACACTTCTTGTTAGAAGGGTGGATTGCCCCCGAAGACCCTAAGGTAAAAGAGCTAATTATTATTACGCTAAACGAGGGTAATAGCAATATTTACCTAGATAGGGGATGGCTCACACAAGATGAAGTTGATGACATTTTAAATAACTATTAATTTTCTTAAGTATTGCATCTTTAGTAGGATATACCTAAAAAATGAACTTGTCTTACCGAGTAGTCGTGGCCCACCTACTTCGCAATGCTGTGAGCCCAGCCGTACTTGCACAAGCTGAGAATCTAATTGCAGAAGCTTTTCAGGACTTGGGGTTTAGCGGCGAGGTTACTCTTGACCAGATTAGCAAGGTTCGTAAAACTTTAGCGCGAAAGCTACACCCTGATGTTTCGGGACTAGATCCTGCAATTCTTGCTGCTGTAAATCTGGTCTTAGATAAGAAAAAGATTAGGCCTCAAGCTAAAAAGTTAGCCCAGGAAGCTATTGAAGGGTCTTCTGGATTAACGCCAAGTGAGGTTAGGTTGAAAGTTTGGAATGAGCATTTCGCTATAAGCAGCAACCCCAAAGATGACTCATACGGCGTGATAGAACCAAATAAGCTAAGCGCTGATAAGCGCGAGGCTTGGATTATTATTGACGCTCTTTTAACTAAGCATTTTGGGGATGAAGTAAAGCAGCAACCTGCTCAGGCATCTCCGCCAAGTTCTGCCCCTTCCGGTAAGTGGTATCATGATATAAATGATCCAAAATATGGACCTTCATCGGGTACCAAATCGGCTCCCGGAGGCGCTGAGGTGTCTTATAGTTTTACTAGCCAGTATAAACAAGCTAAAGATATCGTAGAGTCTGTAATGAAAATTTTCAATACCACGAGAAGTAACGATCTAAACTCTACCCAAAATCTTCTAAATAAATTAAACCAAGCCGAAAAAGAAGTTTCTTCTATCCTAGAGTCAGTAGACAAAAATACAGACCTTTACGCCAGAATACAAGAATTATTAAGCAACTTGCGCTCAAATAAACAAGTTGTAATGGACAGGATTTTCCCTAGGGTATAAAAAGTTCCAGTAGTAAAGGCCTAGCTTTTGAGATAGGCCTTTACTACATTAAGTAGACTCCCCGTTTTACTTCGGGATCTGCGGACAACCCACTTATCGTCTTTGTTTTTCTTATACTTTTTCTTTACAGCAGCCCAAGCTGTTGCGTGAGCAGTAGCTTCTTCATCGTACTGCTCGTGGGCGCTATTGAAAGCAGCCATATAGATTTCTTTTGCGTGCTTAGGTAGCTTGCTTGTACCTTGAGGAAGATCGGCAACAGAAGAGTAGGGCATCTAGTTTAGGTTTTATTCGCTACAACTGTACACATATTATCCCCGCGTGGGATAATTGAAAATATTGTCCAGCCTGCGTCAGTTAATGCAGTTAGAGGATCGACTAGATCATCGAGATAATAGTTTTGTACGTACCATTCCATATATATAGCAAATTACAAACGAGCTAAATTAATACAGCCTGCTACGTTAAGCAAGTCAAGTGCTTGTGGGTACAGCGCGCCAACGTCCTCTGGCTTATGTGCGTCAGAGGACAGTACAATAGGTACTCCACTTTGAACTAGAAGTTTAATCCAGCTCGGATGAGGATAGATCTCTTTGACTGGCTTTCTCCAACCTGCCGTACTTACTTCTACGCGCATGCCGCTAGCTTTAATCTTAGGGGTAAGTTTTCTATGCCACCCATAAGAATAAGCGTCAGCTTTAAACCCGAAAACTTTAATGACATCGGCGTGGCCAATAATAGTACAAGGCGCTTGCTCAATCATCTTCTCCAGTAAGCCAAAGTAAGTATTGTAGATATCTTCAACCATCCCTTGACGCCACTGATCCTTCAGCTCTTCTAGGTCAAAGCCGAAGCCGCCTAGCCAGTGGATAGAGCCGATGGAGTAATCAAAGGGATACTGCTTGATGAAATCTTTCATGGCATCAGAGTTCTCAGGCATCCAATCCATCTCGATACCTAATTTGAGATCTATGCCTGCATCTTTTTTGGCATCCTGTATGAGGGCTATATAAGCGTCAAGATCTTGCGTTTTCCTCTGATTAACCCAAGGATTATCTAGCAAGTGCTTGGTTTGATGGAAGCGATAGGCGTGCTCAGATATACCTAACGAGGATATACCGGCTTTATGGGCCTGCTCGATAAAACGATTGAGCCAGTCCCTCGCGTAGGGACCACGCTCAATGTGTACATGATAATCGGTGATGAGCATAAAAATTAGGCGGATTCGAGCCGCCAGTCTGCATTGTAAGCATACGCTTGTTTAGTAAACAAGTGACTTAAGCCTCTCGGCCATCTCTCCCTAAAGTATTATAGTAGCGCGCTACTCCCAATCATAGAAAAATTCTGCGACGATCATCGCTGGCAGAAACGCGAGGAGCATGGCGTAAGCAAGCGTCACCCGCAAGTCGCTTTTATTGTTTAGCAGATCTCTAACGTGCTGAGCCGCTTCTGGGGTACCCCGCTTTTGGCGAAGCTCTTTTAGCTTAAGTGCATCAACTACGAATAGAAAAGAAGCAGTACCAATGAAAAGATACAGAGTTAGATAACTTAAAATAGTCATGCTGGATCCCCACAACCGGAGTTGTTAATTGTAGGTAAGCAACCCAGATTGCTTAAGTAGGAGGCAACATCTTCTACAGTCATATCTTCGGGCTTATCAAAGTGGATGATCACCTGATTTGTTGCGTTGACCATTAAGGAAGCGGTCTTTAAGAGGTGTTCGATCCGGCTCGTAGTTTCGTCTCGTAATTTTACTACCATCATTCATCTCCAAAACGTATTCGGTGTATTCTTCTTCAATATTTGTGTAGCTTGGCTTAAGCACCAGAAGTTCTACAGCTTGCTCCAACTCTTCAGGCGTAAATGGATTATATTTCCACAAAGTCCCACGGATGTAATCTTTTGCTGCTCGTCTATGTATGAACATGGATTTAAAATCAGGTTTGTTGCTGCGTATTTAGGCGTCGATTAGCTACTTGGATGTAGTCAGGATTAAGATCTATTCCTATATAGTTCCTATTGTTCTTCTCTGCTGCTAAACCTGTGGTCCCAGATCCGAAGAATGGATCAAGAATTGTCCCACCCTCAGGACATCCCGCTAAAACACAGGGCTCTACCAAATCAAAGGGGAAAGTTGCGAAATGAGCGTCTTTAATAGACTTTGTAGGTATAGCCCACACAGACCTTTTATTTCTGAGCCCACCGCCACCGGAAACCGCTGGCTCAGCAATGGCTTCTGCGTCAAAATAATAATGCTCAGATTTGGTTAGCAAAAACAGATATTCGTGTGATTTTGTGCATCTATCTTTAACACTTTCTGGTCTTGGATTTGGCTTGCTCCAGATGATGTCTTGCCGTAAATGCCAACCATCGTCTTGAAGAGCAAAAGCTAGGCGCCAAGGGATCCCAATGATATCTTTGTGCTTTATCGAAGTACCTTTAAACGTCTCAGCGCTTCTATTCTTGGCTTTACCTTTTTCAATGGTTGTACTATCTTGAGATTTACGCAAAGAATCTGAAACTGTTTTTCCATCTCTAAAGCTAGCATAACTATCGCCGATATTAAGCCATAGAGTTCCTTCATCTTTAAGTACTCTATGTACTTCTCTAAAAACGCTGACCATGCCTTTTACATAATCAAGGGGGGTATCTTCAAGTCCGAGCTGTCCCTCGACTCCGTAATCCCTAAGACCGAAGTAAGGAGGGCTTGTGATGCAAGAATCCACGCTTTTGGCGGGCATTTTCCGCATAGCCTCTAGGCAATCGCTGTGTATTAAGTAGGACATTTTTTATACGTTCTTTATAATTATATGTAGAACTAACTAAGGTTTACATATGAGCAAAGTTTTTGAAATTACCGACGACCAGCTTGCTCAAGAGAAGTCTGGTGAACTAAAAGTGGTCAAGATTAATGTAGATGACTGGTTCGGGGCCGCTCAGGCGTATAACGTCATCAATGTCCCTACCTTGATTTTAGTTAAAGACAAGAAAGAAGTTGGGCGCGTAATTGGCGCCAAAACAAAAGAGCAGCTTATTACTGCGCTTAAGCTTTAGCGGATGGCACGGGACTCGAACCCGCAAGTCATTTCTGACCGCTCCGCTTCCAACGGAGTTCCTAACCATTCGGCTACCATCCAGATAACCACAATACTATTATAGAGCACGAATTGCTACGTTGCTAGCTTTTTTACACTTGACAGCTAAATCAGAGAATGTTACAGTAAATACAATGGATCGCTACCACTTCATCGTCACGCTGTTTGAGAATGATGTGATTCGCGTAAACCTTCACGTGAATCCTACCCCCTTCGTTGAGGGGGTATTTCAACTTGCGCATGGCTTTAACGAACTTGATCTCGCTATTCGCCGTAGCATTTTAAGACTGTTTTGACAATCTGAGATCTTACTACGTCTTGTAGCCCGAAATCAACGATAGCAATATCGGGACGATCTACAAAACGATTGAGATCATGGCTGCAGGACGCGCCTCGATCCGGCAAATCGCACTGCTTAGGGTCCATAGTGACGTACATTTTACAATTCTCACCACCTCGTGTTAGAAACGTCTTGAGTTGTGCTGAGGTGGCATTCTGCATTTCGTCGCCAATCAAGTCACAGTCGTTGAAAGTTCGCCCTCTTAGATACGTCAAGCTTGTGACTTCTAAAATGCCAGCTTCCATAAGAGACTTCATTGGCCCATCTCCGCCGACGAAGAATGAAATCGAATCTAATACAGGACGTAAGTAAGGATTCATCTTTTGGGTCAGATCACCAGTTAAGAATCCTACGCTATCCCCTGCTTCTACTGCGGGCCTTGCCGCCACAATTTTACTAATCTTACCTGTCTTCAGTCGTTCAATAGCGTGAGCCACTGCAAGAAATGTTTTACCGGTGCCTGCAGATCCCACTAGAAACGTAAGCGTGCTTTCGTCTAAGGTCCTCATTACCGATTCCTGCTTGTAGTTACGAGGACGAAAGGGCTTGTATCGAATCACTTCCGGCTCCATCCAACTTTGGGCCAACTTGGCACCTCGCGGAACACCCTCATGGGGAGTACTGTTCCGTGAAGAAGAGGAGGACTTGCGCGAAGGACGAGGCATGTGACTCCGGACTTTTTATCAAAATTTAAAGGGGGTTGTACATTAACCTCAAATATTCGTAATCTATTAGGGCCCCTTTACGAACTATATTATTCTTGTACTCCTGTTTTGTAGGTAAGCAGCTTGGACTTGAAGCACATATTTCTGTCTATATTTTGCTTATTACTGGCGCTACTTGTTGGAGTACTGACACCCGAAAGTGGGGATAAATGAGTGACGAAGACATCGCAGAGATGCTAGCTACATTTGCTAGTGAGATAGATAATCAGTTGGCAGCATATGATCGAGCTAAAGAAAGCAATAGTTAGATTTTCGTTTACTTTAGCTGTTTTAGCGTTAAACGGTTGTCCTGATGAAGTTGTGGGATCAATTTCTGTAGGCATACCCCTACCGTCCCCTTATAAAACATCTTCCTTGTGAAGCCCCTTCAAATAAGCCTTCTGGTTAGCGTCGTATTATTACTTGCTAAACTAGCTATAAGCATCTATACAAACTCTTATAGCGTCCTTGCAGAAGCAATACACTCGCTATCTGACATAGCTAGTGCTTTATTAGCTTTACTGGCGGTAAGATTAAACAAGGAGCACTTATCTCATAAAATAGAGGCTATTATCCTACTGCTAGGGTCTGCGTGGGTTAGCGTAGAGCTTTTTTCTCATACTACCCAAACATCAAACCCCCTACTGGGGGCTTTTGTTTGCTTCTTGAGCTTGTTGCTTTATAGTCTGACATACCGACATAATTATACTCATAACCACTCTAAAGCAGTTCGAGCTAATTTAACCCACTTAATGTCTGATATAGGTGCTTCAGCGGCAACAGGAGTTAGTCTTTTAGCTATGGCTGCTACGGGCTGGCTATGGTTAGATAAACTTGTAGCAGCCATAATCGTTGTTTGGCTTTTATCTCTAGCGATGAAGTTACTAAAAGAACATTAGTTTAGTAAGTTACTAAGAGCTTGTTCTGATTTTACTTTAATTTCTTCGAGTGAAAGTTCTGGGTCGGCTTTGAGCGAACCCCATGCATAAATTCGATTGATTAGCTTTACAAGATTCTCATTATCGCTTGTCGCGACGAGCCGGTATATCCGCTGCAGTACGTTTTTGTAAATTGATTCTTCATTTTCGTAAAGTTCCGGGCTATAAGTATCTTCAAAAATGTCGGCCCTACAGGGGTAAAGCTCCCCTATGGCGCCTCTAATGACGTAATCCCCGTAGTAGCCCCGCATAATGCCTTCTAGGGTCTCAATCTCTGCGTAGACTAGATCATCATTTGCATGTATGATTCTAAAATGATCTGCATCTTGAGCCCAGCTAGGGGGTTCATCTATTCCAATGCGAAAAGCTTCAATAGTGATCGGTTTTTTACGAAATCTCTTCGCCGTCACAGGTACCTCCACTTTTTCACATCGACAAACCACTGGTTGCTATCTGCTGTTCGCCAGTCCGGTTCGATTCCAGTTTTGTATACACGGTAGCAAGCTAAACGCTCTAATCCATCTGCGCACAAAGCTTTTACAGGACTTGACTGATTCCAAAATAAGTCACAATCAGCACTTATCTCCGGGACCTCTAGGCTAGCATCTCGCCAGTGTTCATTTTGCATATAAGTACACGTCGTGAGCCGGTAGAGCAATAAGGGTGTCTGGGCCGATCTCAACCCATCTATCTGTGCTATCAGTTGTATTAAACTCGACGGTATGGGTAGCGATTTCAACTATCTGACGCAACTCTATCTCATTCCGCATTAAAATCTCCGCCTGATTGTCGTCGATAGGGGCCATCGCATAAAGTATCATTCCATCGTAAAGATCAACACAATGGGCATAGTACAACTTGCGTTCTTTTTTCACCAAGCCCGCAAGCATATATCCACTATACGTATGAAAAACTGCTTCTATATCTAACACAACGTCACCTTTTTGTGCTATATTATAGCATCTACTTTATTAGTAAATCACTTTTTAAGTAGAGTACTTTGCTAATAAGGATTTAGAGTCACATGGCTAAGTTTCGCGGTATTCAAATTAGAGATGGCGCTATTACGTCAACCCATCTTGTTACCGGAATTACAGTTAACGGTATTACGTTATCTGGAAGTGCCGCTAACCAGCACACGTTTGCCGTACTTAACTCAGTAGGACTTGAGGGGACAGCGGGTAGCTACAACTTAGATAGCTTCTTAATCAAATCTGGGGGTACAGTATCCGGTTCTCTCACCGTTACAGGAAGCCTTACGGTAAGCGGAGGAGTTGTAGTCCCTAGTGGCACGACACTGCTAATCGGCCCCGCTCTATCGGGCACAGATTTGATTCAAGCTCTTTCTGGAATCGATGCAGGCGTTACTGCAACTAAGTTAATTCAACTAACAAACACCTCAACTGTAACGGGCCATACGCATACCACCTCTTCTTTAAGCATTAAAGAAGAGCACATGTTAACTAAGGTAGCCACCTCAGGTACTGACTATATTACGCTAGACTTTGGTACTGCTAGTAACCTGTCTTTACCTACAGGTAATGGAGCTGTGTCCTCAGATATTGAGGCTTTTATTAACGGTCAGCTTCTTGAGTATAACGAGTCTGTCGGCTTCTCCCTATCTGGAAGTGACGTAAAGTTCAATCCTGCAATCTCGGGGGATCACTTGGCTGTCATCTGGCGAGCACTTGGCTCAAGTGGTGGCGGTGGTGGCGGTTCGGTTCAGGAGACTATAACATTATCATCTCGATTAGCTATCGAGCAAGATCTAAACTCTGAGTTCCTACCCTTCACCGAGACGGATTTTAGACATATGATTAAAATTGCGCAAGCCTCCACTTGGGGAACGATGCCGACTTCTCACTATAGTGACTGGCTTGTTCATGGCAAGAATCTGGCCAAAGATATCCTAATGAGGACCAGCGGTTCTTATTTTGGAGTCCCCACTAAGTTGCAGGGCATTTTCTCGGGTACCTCATGGACAACTGGTACTGCCAGTAAAAATTGGGTTCTTGAATTTATCGCTTTCTGCGCCTCTTGGGCTTGGAAAATCCAACATCCTCTATTACCCACAGTTAGCGGAAATAATTACAACCGCTTATACAAGTGGGAGACTTGGGATTATTTGGTCGAGTACCTTAAGCCCTGGTCCTCTTACTACGTAAGTGATGGCTGGGCTAACACTAACCAGCCTGAGGTTTCCGTAGCCCAAGGGGACATGGCTGGCACAATACCAAACCATATCAGGCTACATGACCTAACTTGGAGCGAGGACTCAAAAGCTGGGGGACAGCCATTCAATCAAGATATAGAGATTAACCGCCTTACTGTATTTGGTGATGTTCTCGCAACTAACGGTGCAAATACCAACAAGCTGATTGTTAGGACAGAGTGGGAAGGGACTTCTTCAGACTTCGGAGGGAGCACCACGATTAGGTCTAATGAGGCCATAACCACCTATAATAATGCTTACTACTCTGCTGGCTTATCCTACTCGGGAGGAGTTGCGACAGTAACCGGTTCTTATGCTGCAAACAATACACTCACTCCGGTCTATGTCGGAGCAGGCCAGGTTTGGCAGCCCGGAAACTTTACGGGCCCTGCCGTAACGCAACCTGCTTATCATGTAGCAACAGTTTCAGCTAGCGACGCTACCAGTGACATTGCGTTAACGCAAAACGCTAGTGAACCCTTACCGAGAGTTGACAGAATACGTCATGTAGTATTTAAGTCCGCTCAGCAGCGACCTTACGTTAGATTGGGATTCGTCCCCGAAGGGCTTGCAATGGCCTCTGAACGGGCTAGGTATGGGCAAAGTCTAGCGATGCAGGCCCAGTATGCTACGAGCAGCTCCAGACAGTTGCTCGCCAAGCACATCCTGTCCCTCTACCCCCTAAATAGCGGCTCTCTTACCATGGGTAGTATAGATGGTTCGTACTATTACGATAATCCACTAGAAAACGACCCTAATTGGATACCGCTTAAGCCAGAACTCACAAGCCGCTACCCGACAATATCTGGAATTACTTTTTCTGGCTCTACTTATAGTCCGTCAAGTATTCCTATCAAAACTGGCACTTATAAGGCTTATACCCACGGCGGGGGACTGATTGGGTTCCACCCTTATCTAGGGAACGATATCTTATCCTATCTCTGGGGCAATAACGAGTCAATCGCGTCAGGGAGCTATATGATTGACGGGTTCCTAGGCGACAACTATACTATCGTAATGTAACTACTGGAAAGAGATGCCTACTTCTATCAGGATCGGCATCTCTTTAGTTCACAGTCAGTCACCTTTTAGTATTAATCTGATATTTTCGGCTATATTAGTTTTGTTTCAGTATCGTTTACTTGGCGTTGGTTGACATTTAGCAGTACTCCGTACCATAATTGGTGCGGAGTACTTTCATGAAGCCACTTGAAATCAAACCACAGCCCTACCGAACAGAAGTGAGGGAAGATGGCCGTGTCTGCACTAAATGTAAGGAATTCAAAACGTGGGATAACTACCTGCGCGATATCCTGTCTCGGACAGGCTACGGCGCCAACTGTAAGCCGTGCAGAAATCGTAGAAAGTAACACTATAATGTAATATGGAACAGAATCCCGACTATTTTTTCACCTGCAATTGGTGCGCTAAAACTTACTACTACGGACCACCCGACGGGCATCAGAGTTACTGTAACGAAGAGTGTCGCCATAAAGAGCACCAAAAGGCTCTTGAAGACATCAAGAGAAAATATCCAGATAAACGTTGACAGGCGATGTTTACGCATGTTATTATTGAGGCATGCGTACAGCTGCAGTAGCCCCCAGTTCCTGCGCCGCTTGCCATAAGCCCTTCGAAGCCGCAGGTAGATCTAAGGTATATAAAGCTCTTTGTCTTAGCTGTGGGTCAGAGCGTTGGGGCCAGATCGTGCACGCTAGCGTCGAGAGACGAATGGCACGCGCCATCGGCCTGCCCTGTAAGAGCTGTGGTGATGTTACGCTTACTGCCGAGAATCAGGTTAAAACCTACCCCGGTATGTGTCGCAGTTGCTACAATGTAAAGCACAAGAGCGTAGCTAAGGCATCGCGCTCTACCCGCCTCAAGAATGCACTAGGTAAGCTTTGCAAGCAATGCTCCGTTAAGCTTACCGAACAAAGTTATTCAGTATCCCAAATTGGGTATTGTAAAACTTGTGCAAAATCTTACGGACAAACTAAGCGACTTGAGAGGGTAGCTCAGGTTATTTTATCTTCAGAAACGTTAAGCTGTAAGTCTTGTAATACTCCGTTGACTTCTAACAATATATCGAAGGCTACCCCTCACATCTGTAGGTCGTGTAGGGGGGAGAAAGCTAAAATTTATGCAGCTCTACGTCCTGACAAACACTTGAATGAGCCTTGTGCTAGTTGCGAGGAAATTCTTACTCCTCAAACACAATCTCGAACTAGCCCTAAGCTTTGCTTATTCTGTGCTCGGGTTGAAGTAAAGACAGCTTTTGGCTATAACATCGGAAAGTCTTGTAGTAAGTGCAGTACGGTACTCACAGAAGCTAACCAGTCTCGTGGGCACGTTGGTAAGTGTAAACCTTGTCGTAATTTAGAGCTGAAGTGCTCTTCTTGTGGTAATAAGGGCGGCGTCTACAAAGGTAAGCTTTGTTCGGCTTGCGCTAAAAAGTAAGCCCATTTCATTACTATAATCATGAGTGGGTGTTTTTTTAACTTTTTACTTCTTGTGGACCGTCCATATCTACATTAGAGTTCACGAATCAATTGTGATAGAAAAAGATAAGATTCATTTACCACTGTTAGTTGTGTTAAATGTAATACTTACCTCTCCTGTTTTTTATTTGATATCTCTTGTGGATTTAAGTAAAGGTAAGCTCACCCGGCAAGTTCTTTCGCTAAGTTTTAGGTTTGTTTTACTTAAAATAATTACGGCTTACCGCTCTTGACACTCCGTAATTTATATGGCATAGTTTAACCATGCCCCCTGTACCTCCTTCCTCTGACGAACCTTGGCCCGAGCATCCTTCTTCTACCGAAGTAAGGATTCATTGTGCCCCTACAGTAGACTCGGACTACTGGTCACCGGCTCGTCGTTATGAGTGGGCTTGTATACATGGCATCGGACACCCGGACCCTACTAAGAGGGATCCGGTACACGGGT
>Ga0194126_10006697_pt1 | contig 16333 bp, 15 predicted proteins | sample TA2KigC150mmetaG_FD_148641 | JGI IMG/M metagenome (GOLD analysis project Ga0194126, IMG submission 148641) | Freshwater microbial communities from Lake Tanganyika, Tanzania - TA2015035 Kigoma Deep Cast 150m | ecosystem: Environmental > Aquatic > Freshwater > Lake | place: Tanzania: Lake... | reverse complement strand
AGCTGATGAGATATTTATGACAAATTCCCTGATGGAGATAATGCCGGTAAAGCAGGTGGATGCTTATAAGATTACAAATGGCAGTGTTCCAGGTGACATTACAAAGAAAATCATGAAATTTTATGAAAAAATTACAGGCAGTATTTGATTAGTAGAAAATAATATGGTAATTTTTACAAAGTATTTCTTTTCATAACATTATATAGTTTTTATTATTAATTTTATTTTAATCATCTTGTTTTAATTCCTTTTGATTGGAAGGAGAGGCTAATGCGAAAATATAAAAGTTTAATGGAAATTATTACTCATCGCAGAAGCATTAGATCATATTGCTCGCAGGAAGTTGAATGTGAAAAACTTGATTATATTTTTGATGCATTCAGAAAAGCTCCGTCAGCAAAGAATTTACAGCCCTGGAAGCTGATAGTGGTCAAAGACAAGAATAAAAGACATGACCTTGCAATTGCCTGTAATAATCAGTCCTTTGTAGCCGAAGCACCAATCATAATTGCTGCTTGTGCAAAAGAGGATGAAGCGTATGGGGTAATGGGTGGATATATGAACAGTTATCCAATAGATATTGCAATTGCAGTAGAACATTTAATTCTTGCTGCTACTGAACTGGGGCTTGGGACCTGCTGGATTGGAGCATTTAAAGAAAAGCTTGTCAAAGGTATTCTTAATATTCCTGAAAATGTAAGAGTTGTCGCACTTACCCCTCTTGGATATCCGGGTCCTGCTGCTGATACTCCAAAAAGAGGAAGAAAATCGGTTTCGGAAGTAGTTTGCTACGAGAAATACTGTGATTAGGCATGGAAATAATTGTAACTCATGTTAGTTCTGATTTTGATTCCTTTGCTGGAATGGTTGCAGCAAAAAAGATTTATCCCAGAGCTGAAATAATTCTACCCAGCTCAATTAACCAGAATGTAAGAAAATTTATTACACTTCATGAGGAAGCGCTGCCTCCCCTTAGGGATCCTCAGGAGATTAATTTAGATTGCATAGATAGAGTGATAATTATCGATACTAAAATCCCTTCAAGATTGGGGCCGGTTAAGGATTTGCTGGAGTCTAAAAAAATAGAAGCTGTCATTTACGACCATCATCAAAAATCAGGAGAGGATCTTGATTATGGGATTGATAATACACAGAATGTTGGGGCAACTACAACAATAATTGTTGAAGAAATAAAAAAGAGGAAAATAAAATTATCTCCCTTTGAAGCTACACTATTCTGTCTGGGAATTTATGAGGATACCGGCTCTTTTACTTATCCAAATACTTCTTATAAAGATCTTAATGCTGCATCATTTTTAAAGAAACAGGGTGCCAACCTTTTTGTGATATCGAAATTCTTAAATCTTTCCCTTACCGATGAACAGCATGCCCTTCTTGAAAAATTAATTACGAATTCAAAAAAAATAAATATAAATGAGAAGGATATTATTCTATCAAGTGCTGAAACTGATAAATTTATAGAAGGTCTGTCCGTTCTGACAAGAAAGTTGGCTCAAATCGAAGATATAGATATTGTATTCTGCTGGGTTAAGATGAGAGACAAGACCTATGTTGTTGCAAGAAGTGATGACGTAGATGTTGATGTATCCAAGGTTCTTGATGTAATTGGAGGAGGGGGACACTCTCAGGCGTCATCTGCAGTTATTAAGGATTTAAGTTTTGAGGAAATTGAAAGAAGAATAAATACCTCACTTTTTAAAAATATTAAAAAACCAGTTGTAGCAAAAGACATCATGTCTTATCCAGCAAGAGTAGTAAGTGAGGATGAAAGTGTTTATAGGGTTAATGAGTTATTAAAGAAATATGGGCATTCCGGTATTCCTATTGTTGATTCAAAAAATAATCTGGCTGGAATTATTACCAGAAAAGATATTGATAAAGCAATCAAACACGGACTTTCACATGCTCCGGTAAAGGGCTTCAAATCACACGGATTAGTTACAACAGGTCCAAATACAACAATTCAGGAAATACAGAAACTAATGGTTGAAAATGGAATCGGAAGAATTCCCATAATACAGAAGGGTGAAATAATTGGTATTGTAACCAGAAAAGATATTTTAAGGTTTCTTCATGGCAGAAATTATTTAAAGTATCCTGAAAAAACAAAGGGAAAGAAAAAGTATGATTTTACAGTAGGCCAGGTAGTGGAAAGGATGAATTCCTTATTTCCAAAAAAGATTATAAAAATATTTGAATTAGTTTCTATTATTTCAAGGGAATTAAAGTACAGGGCATATCTTGTTGGTGGTGTTGTCAGGGATTTATTGCTTGGAATTCAAAATCTTGATATAGATATAGTAGTCGAGGGAGATGGAATAATATTTGCAAAAAGACTTGCAGAAGTCTTAAAAGCAAGGGTTGAAAGCCACCAAAAATTTAAAACAGCAGTACTTGTTCTTGAAGATGGAAAGCATATTGATATTGCTTCTGCGAGGGTTGAATACTATGAAAAACCAGCAGCACTTCCAGATATAGAACCGGGAAATATAAGGCAGGATCTGGCACGAAGGGATTTTACAATAAATACCCTTGCTCTTTCATTGAATAAAAATAGTTTTGGAGAAATACTTGATTTCTTTGGCGGAAGAAAAGACCTTGCCTTAAAAAGAATTAAGGTTCTTCATAAAATGAGCTTTATAGAAGATCCTACAAGAATATTTAGAGCTGTTAGATTTGAGCAGAGGCTTGGGTTTAAAATGGACAGTCAAACAGAGAAACTGGCATTATCAACGATAGATTTAAATATTGTATCAGAACTTACAGGTATAAGAATAAGAGAAGAACTTATTGCAATTTTTAATGAGGAGAACCAGCATAGAGCCTTAAAGAGGCTTAATGAGATTGGTGCGCTTAAAAAGATTGGTATAAATATTAAAATGGATAAGTTGCAGTTAGAGAATATAAGAAGCACGGTAAAAATGGCAAAAAAAAAGTCATTTCATTTTACAAAAGGGTTTGAAATGTGGAGAATGATTCTTATTATTTTAATGCTTAACAGGGGAGCTGGTTTTATAAGAAAGTGGTGTACTGAAATGAAGATCAGAAAAAGGGATATGGATATTATAAGCCAGTCAGTTGATGGTTATGTTCAATTGAAGTCTGTTCTGGGCAGGATTATAACAAAAAACTCTACATTATATTCGTATCTCATCGATAAACCTGAAGAGCTAAAGATATTAATTTCTACAATAAGTAAGATTCACTATGAAAATATAAAGAGATATTTTGAAAAACTTTCAAATATAAGAGTTCTTATAAATGGCAATGATTTAAAAAATTTAAATTTTAAACCTTCAGAGGATTTTAAAATTATCCTTGGTGAGATTCTAAAATTAAAATTGGATGGTGCAGTAAAGACTAAAGATGAAGAACTGGCAAAAGCAAGGGAGTTCTCTGTAAGAACAAATTCTTAATAATTGATTTAAGCTATTAATACTTTATTGTTTCAAACTCCGCATAATTAATCATCACTAAATTATTAAAAAATCCACTAAAAAATATTTTTAATCAAATTTATTTTTTATCACATAATTTTAGATGCTAACATTTTAAGAAGAGTGATTGCATATTATTTAATAATTATGTATAATATGCAAAATTTATTAATTATAATAAATTCTTAATTATGAGGGATATATTTTATAGTTTAATAAAAAAGGTGGAAAAATTTAAAAATGGAAAAGAATAATTTTGAGGTTATACATAATGGAACAATAACGACTGTTCCCGGTGTCTTTGCAGCTTCATGCCATTGTGGCATTAGAAAATGGAAAGAGGATTTTACTGTAATATTTATACCGGGCAAAACTGTATGCAGCGGAGTTTTTACAAAAAATAAATTTGCTGCTGCACCTGTTTTGGTCAACAGGCAGACACTTGAAAAAAATAGAAACATAAATGCAGTTATTATTAACAGCGGAACTGCAAATGCATGCACGGGAATTGAAGGTATTGAAAATGCAAAAAAAGCAATTGGGATTGCCTCCAAGTATTTAAAGGTAAATCCGGATAATATTCTTATTTCTTCAACAGGAAGAATTGGAAAGCATCTGCCGCTTGATAAAATAGAAAAGGGTCTTGAAATTTGCAGCAGGAATTTAAGCAGTGAAGGCGGACACCATGCAGCAAGGGCAATACTTACAATAGATAAGCATCCCAAGGAATTTGCAGTGAAAATAAATTTAAAAAATAAGGATATATTAATTGGCGGTATAGCAAAAGGCTCTGTAATGGTTGAGCCGGATATGGCAACAACACTTGTATTTCTTGCAACAAATGCAAAGATTTCGAGAAGTGTGCTGGATATATTGCTTTTTGAGTGTATAGATAAAACATTTAACTGTGTTTCAACAGATGGATGCCAGAGTACAAACGATATGGTTATTATCATTGCAAATGGTGAAAGCAATGTTGATATATTTGAAGATGATAAGACAATCTATGAACAATTCAAGAGCTGTTTGTTGTTTGTTCTTGAAAGTCTTGCAAAGATGATTGTCGAGGATGGAGAAGGAGCAACAAAAGTTGTTGAAATAAATGTTATTGGAGCAAGAGATGGCGGTGAAGCCAGGCAAGTGGGAAAGAGAGTTGCAAATTCAATTCTATTTAAAACTGCAATGTATGGCGAAGATTTAAACTGGGGAAGAATTGCTTCTGCGGCAGGTTCAACAGAAAGCAATATTGATAGCTCAAAAGTGGACATATTTCTAGCTGATATACCTGTAATGAAAGATGGTATGGCTGTAAATTATGATGAGGAGCAGGCAGGCAGGCTTTTAAAAGAGCGGTATATAAACTTTACAATTAATTTGAATACCGGCTCCGGCAGTGCAAGAATTCTTACAAATGATATTTCCAACGAGTACATAAAAATAAATGCACTCTATAAGAAGCAGAGGTAATATATATTTAATAAATACATAAATACCTTTTATAAATACATAAATGCCTCGCACCGCAGGCTATTTTTAGAATCAAATATTTTTAATTTAATATGATCAGGCCAAGAGTGCAGCACCCAATGCTCCTGTAATCTGCGGCTCTTCGGGGACATAAATTTTAACAGAAAGCAATTCTTCAAGGGCTCTGACCACAGCAAAATTCTTTGCCACACCTCCGGTTATGCATACAGGTTCTTCAAGTCCAATTCTTTCAACCATGGAAATTATTCTGTTTGAGATTGAATAGACAAGGCCCTTTATAATCTTATTCTTATCCACTCCATGACCGACAAGGGATACAATTTCTGATTCTGCAAAAACAGTGCATGTTGAGGAAATATCAACTTTTTCAGAAGTCTTTGTAAAAATTTCTCCAAAATGGCTCAAGTCTATTTCAAGTGCTTTAGCCATAACTTCTAAAAATCTCCCTGTCCCTGCAGCACATTTGTCGTTCATTAAAAAATCTATAGGATTGCCCCTGCTGTCAAGCTTTATTACCTTGCTGTCCTGGCCACCAATATCTATTACTGTTTTTATATCAGGAAAATAGCTAATAACTCCCCTTGCATGGCAGCTTATTTCAGTTATATTTTTATCTGCAAATGGAACATTAATCCTTCCGTAACCGGTTGCCGTAACTGTGTATATCTGCTCTCTTTTTAATCCTGCTTTATTTAAAGCATTGCCAAGAACTTTTTCTGCTGCCTCCTTACTGTCGCCGCCAGTAGATGAAATTATGTATGCAATAATACTGAAATTCTTATCGTCTTTCTTCAAATCATCTCTTTGTAAAATTACTGCTTCAGATGATACAGAACCAATGTCAATTCCGCATGTATACATTAAACTGCAATCCTTTCTAAAATCTTGAGTTAATAATTTCCATAAAGCCCTGAAGTCTTGTAGTAATCTGGCCTGATGATGAATTATTTTTGTTCAGGCAGTCACCGTCAAGAATAAGGGTTGGTATATCAATTTTTTTTAAGCTGTCTTTAATTATTCTCCCACTACCATTGCTGTGCCTGCAGCCCCAGTGTGAAAACATTACAACTCCATCAATTCTATAATCTTTTACTATTTCCATTATCATATCAACCCTGTTTTGTGCACTTCCGTTTAGAGGGTGGGAGAGGGTCTTTAATGCAAGGCTTTCAAATGGATTTTCACTGTCAAGCTCTGGCCAGTATACATAATTTATTTCTTCAAATGCAAGTATATAATTGTTTTTTTCAAGAAGGGTAAAGATTTCATTTTTATAATAAGGTTTTAAATGAAGCCATAAAAGCCTTTTTATCCTATCTGTTTTAATTTTTTTATTTTTTTGCTTATCCAGTAATTTCTTAAGCTCTCTATAAATATTTTTATAAAGAATCACAGCATCCTTTGTGCCTGCAAGTCCGTGAAATGGAAAAATAAAATTAAGTCCATTAAAATTTTTAGGGTAGACAGAAAGTTCTTTTCGCAAATCATTTACCTTTAAAGCCCAGTATCTGAATTCATTTGAAAGTTTAATTGTATTTTCAAGTCTGGCAAAATCCAGGTTTTTTTGAAGCTTTGTAGAAATGTCTTTACTTATCATTTTAAACTGCTCTGCAAGGTAAGAAATGGATTTGCTGTTTTTTTCATATGGAACATCAACAAGGTAGAAATTATCTTCAATGCCATATTTTTTCGCATCTATATAAAAAGTTTTCTGGGCTGCATCACATGCAAGGGTTGCGCATATTAAAAATTGAGGTATTGGAAACAGGTCAAGCTCAACAGCTCCCGATGCGCATCTGTGAAATGTACATAAATCAGGAGTATACCATTTTGATGAAGCTTCTTTTAAAGTTCTGTCTGTAATCCCAAGCCCGCCAGTAAAACCTGCTATAACCTCGGGCAAAAATGGGACAATTTCAAGCGAATGAAAAAGCTCATAAGGAAGAAATAAAGAGCCATAGGCCGTGGGGGATTTTTTATTATAGGATTTTTTAATATTTTTTATGCTTACGATATTCAAATATTTATCGGATTGTGATGAAAATGTTGCCCCGTATGCTAAAAGCAGCGGTTTGCTTCCAATGATGTTTAATATCTTTCTTATGTAATCTCTTTGCAGGTTATTCTGTATCCTTACTTTTAAGTTTTCTTTGATTTTTTCAATAATGCTCATCTTATTTATAATACTGGTCTTAACACTGATTTCTAAATATTATTTTAAATGATTTCAAGAAATGCCTGAACCCTTGTTTTTATCTGACCTGTGGAAATATTATTATGCTCAATTTCTAAAAGCAGGCTTGGAATATTTACCATGTTCAATTGCTGGCGAAAAAGCGGGTAAAACAACAGTGTATTATCACAGAATTTCTGGCTTATAAATATCACGCCGCCAATATTATTGTTTTTTATATTTCTTTTTATTTCAACCAGTTTAAAATTAAGATCTGACATTCTCATGCACTGGGGCTTATAAAGCTGCCTTACTGCTATATCTCTTATAAGCTTTAAAAAAATTTTATCTTTTTTTTCGCAAGTATTTAAATCTGCATAAGAATTTTTAGTTGAAAATTCAGAGTGATAGCCGTTCAATAAACCTGCTACAGCATGTGGTTCTGTAACATTTTCAAAATATCTGCTGGAATTGCATATGTCATCTGCAGAAATTTTACAGGAAAGCTCATCAAAAACATCCCATAATCTGTCTTCGTCTAAAAAATTTCCTATTATCATTATTCTACTTTCTCTGTTATTTGCTTCGGGATTATTAGAAATATTTGAACTTTTTTGTTTGTTATCAATTTCATTGTCAAGATAATTCAGGTATTTTTTTAGATCTTCTATAAAATTTTCAGGTTCTTCAGTCATTGCAAACTTGAGTATCTGAAAATAATTTTTAATGCCAATTTGAGACTGCAGATTTTTAAAATAATTATTTAACCTCTTAAGCAGTGCTCTTTTTTCATTACAGAGCTTTATTGAATTCTCCAAATCCGTTAATTCTATTGTTTTTGAACTTAAACTTTCAAGAAAATCAATCATTTTTAATATGTTGTTTTCAAAATGTTTAACTGCAATTTCATTTTTATTTCTTGGAACATCAAGTAAAAATGACGGCAGATCGGCAATATAGGTATTGCATAAATCATAAAGCCTCCGCATACCGTCACATGAATTTGTAAATACTATACCTTCAAGATTCGAAGATGAGTTTAATATATCTTCCAGGGCAGATTTAATATAAGGACAGAAATTGATCGGACAGTAACCCTCAGCCTTTTTTACTTTATCTTTACCGATTATTCTTGCTGGTGAAAATCCTGATGCTATGATTATCTCTTCAGGAACATAAGTGCAGAGCCAGCCAATTTTTTTGGTATATTGCTTTTTACTGTTTATATGGAATTGTGCAAAAGGAATAATTTCTCTATCCATTACCATTAAGTTTGAATCATTATAAGACTAAATTTTAATGATAATTTTTATTAGTAAGGTTTTAATCTTGAAATATTATCAATATCTGAAATATTAATATTCAACTAATATTCAAATTCAATTGATATTCGGCCATTATATTATCTTCACTGCGCTGTTTCTACTGCACTGTTCCTTTTTTTAAAACCTCTTCATTTCTTGTAAAGTCCTCATAGATTCCTACATGTCCCCAGAAATCCTCTATGTAAAGGCCATTTATCTGACCTTCCCTTTTCCCTTCAACTGTAATCCTTATTTTCTGAATTTCTTCAAATTCTGTAAGTGTATCTACTATTGAAAAAATTGCAAGAATTTCTGTGGTAGAACTGTGGGGTATTTCCTCTGTATTTGTGATTATTTCTTTTGAAAAGTCAACAACTGCAAGCCCTTCTTTCACTATCACAGAATTAACTTTTGTGTTTGATGGAAGTGTTGGATAAAGCTGCTTGCTTACCGGACCTTTAATAAGTTCCTGTATAATATTTTTATAAAAGTTTTCATCTTTTAGAATTTTTCTTTCTTCGGGTGAAAGATATACCTGATTGTCCTCATATTTCCCAAAATAGAGATTAACTTTTACCTTTGGTGTACAACCTGTAATTAATGATGCGGCAGTGAAAGTTAAAATTAATGTAAGAAGGATAAGGGATAAGACTGGTAAGATTTGCCCTGGATTATTTTTAGAATTTTTTAAGTTACCCATTTTTATATCCATTCCTTTCGCTTCGCTTAAGGCAAGGCACAAAAACAGATGAAAAACCGTTGTCCTTAAGCCTATTTTCTTTTATAAATATATATTATATGTATTGCCAATTTGATTTTCTTTTTAGCCCTTCTCTTTCTTTTTGTTAATTTTTTAGTGTTTAATGTTTTTTACTTTTTTTTAATTTTAATGTTTTAAAAGAATTATTTATTATTATCATTATATTAATCCTGTCAGAACCATTTTTTCCTTTTAAAATATATTACCATTGTAATGATAACAGCAAGCATTATAACCCAGACAACGGGGTAGCTCCATTTCCATGAAAATTCAGGCATAAATTTAAAATTCATTCCGTATATGCTTGCTATGAATGTTATGGGGATAAATATTGTTGAAATAATGGTTAAGATTTTCATTACCTCATTTAACCTGTTGCTTATGCTTGAAAGGTAAATATCTATCATTCCGGAAAGCATGTCCCTGTAGGTTTCAATTGTATCTATTACCTGAATTATATGATCATAGATATCCCTTATATAAATTTTCGTGCTGTTTTTAATAAGTGATATTTCACCTCTTTCCAGTTTACTAATAACTTCCCGAAGAGGCCAGACTGATTTTCGAAGAAAAAGCATATCTCTTTTTAAATTGTGTATTGCCTTTAAAGTTTTTGGAGAAGGATTTGAAACAAGCTTGTTCTCAATATTTTCTATTCTTTCCCCCACATTTTCCAGAACACTGAAATAGTTGTCTATTATGGAATCTATGAGCAGATATGCCAGGTAGTCTGAACCGGCTTTTCTTATTTTACTTCTGTCATTTTTTATTATATTTTTAATTGGTTCATAGATGTCCAGCGGTTTTTCCTGGAGCGAAATTAAATAGTTCTTTCCCAGGATAATACTTACCTGTTCAAATGTAATTTCCTTTAAATTTTTTTCATAATCTATCATTTTCAATACGATATAAATATAGTCTGTGAAATCCTCAATTTTGGGGCGCTGCTCTGTATTTAAAATATCTTCAAGGATTAAAGGATGAAATCCAAAGCAGTCACCCAGCTTGCTTAAAATTTCAATATCATGAATACCATCAATATTTATCCAGGTAACTGTTTTCTCATCCTTATATTCAAAGCACTGTTCAATATCTTTAATGTCCTGTTCAATAAAATCATGTTCACTATAATTAATCAGTTTGATTTTGATTTTATCTACTTTCTTTTCACCGATATGAATAAGGGACCCTGCTGGCATTCCAGCCTTGCTTGACCTCTTTTTAGAAACCTTTACCATAATATCACCTGATTTTTAGATTTAATTTATAACCATTACAATAAAATATTATAAAACCAGATATTATTTTAACAAATGACAATAAATCTTTATACAAATTAATGATGATAATTCTATAGTTATCAAGATTTTAATCTATTATAATAATAACAAAAGAGAATGCATATTTTATTAATACCTATTAATACCTATAGCAATATGAATACTTGAATGACCTGAAAACAAATTAGGTCAGGTGTGTAACTGCCACAGGAATACCAGCCGGCTATTTCATAGGTTATTGTTTACAGGATATTAAAATTTAAAAAAAGGATACTCGGGTGGGTAACATAAAAGAATGTTCAAAAGAGAGTTTAAAAAAAAGTTCAAACGAAGGTTTAAATGTAAGTACAAAAGCACTTATAATAGTGGATATGTTAAATGATTTTGTTCAGGAAGGGGCACCGCTTAAAGTTCCTGAAATTGAAAGTATAATTGGGCCTATAAAGCGGGAAATTAGAAAAGCGCATATAGAAAATTATCCGGTAATTTATATATGTGACAGCCATGACTGTGATGACAGGGAGTTTAAACTTTATCCACCTCATGCAGTTGAGAATACAAATGGTTCTGAAATTATTGATGAGTTAAAACCTGAAATCAAAGATTTGGTTATAAAGAAAAAAACGCTTTCCAGTTTTTATAATACTGGCCTTGAGAAAGCATTAAAGGAAAAACAGGTAGAAGAGATTATTTTAACAGGCTGTGTAGCAAATATATGTATTTACTTTGCTGCTTTTGAAGCTGTCATCAGGGGATTAAGAGTCAGTGTGGTTTTAGATGCCATAATGGGGCTGAATAGGAGAGATTATGATATTGCAGTTGAGCAGATGAAAAAGGTTTTAAAGATAAATTTAATTTAATTTTTGCTAAATTTTTCTGCAGAAATTAATAATTTCATGCTGAATATTTTATTATTCAGCGAGAACTGATTAAAAAATAAAAAATAGTTTGAAGTAAGGGAAAAAATCATGTTTTTTTCTTCAAAAGACGACGAAATAAAATCAGGTAAGACAACTGATGTTTATTTTGAAAGAACTGAAAAGATTTTAAAAAAAAGAAATATCAATCCTTCCGTAGCGGTTGAAATTTACCTGAAGGGATTTCCTGATAATTACCTGTGGGGTGTGCTTTCCGGAATTGAAGAATGCATAAGACTTCTTGAAGGAATACCTTCACTGAATATGAGCTGTATGCCTGAAGGAACAATCTTTAAACTTGAAGAGCCTGTAATGGCAGTGGAAGGAAAATACCTTGATTTTGGCAGGTTTGAAACCCCAATTCTTGGATTTTTATGCCACTCAAGCGGGATAGCTACAAAGGCTGCAAGGTGCAGGCTTGCTGCTTCTGATAAAGTTATTTTTAATTTTGGTGCAAGAAGAGCTCATCCGGCAATAACTCCAATGGTTGAGCGCAGTGCCTACATTGGCGGGCTTGATGGTGTTTCAACAATTGCAGGAGCAGAAGTAATAGCTGAGAGTGCTGTTGGAACAATGCCGCATGCACTAATTCTTATTATGGGTGACACTGTTAGAGCAGCACGTGCATTTGATGAAATAATAGAAGGTGATGTTAAAAGAGTTTGCCTGATTGACACTTTATGTGATGAAAAATTTGAAGCAGTAAGGGTATGTGAGGAGTTTGGAAAAAGCCTTTATGCACTTAGGCTTGATACCCCTTCTTCAAGAAGAGGTGATTTTAAAAAGATACTTGAAGAAGTTAGATGGGAGCTTGATATAAGAGGATTTCAGGATGTAAAACTTATGGTCAGCGGCGGAATTGATGAGGAAGATATTTTAAATTTAAAGGATGTTGCCAATGTTTTTGGTATAGGAACAGCAATAAGCAGTGCAAGAGTACTTGATTTTTCACTTGATATTGTTGAAATTGAGGGAAGAAAAATAGCTAAAAGGGGTAAAATGTCAGGTGTAAAAAAAGTAATCAGATGTAAAAAATGCTTTGACGATAAAGTCGTCCTGCAAAATGTCACAGCCTCTGATTACACCTGTAAAAATTGTGGAGTAAAGTATGAAGAATTGTTTGAAAATTATTTAAAAGATGGTAAACTTTCTCGAAGTTTACCTGCACCTTCAGAGATTAAAAAAAGAGTATTAAGTCAATTAAGTTTATTAAAACTTTAATATAAAAAGTTACGCACAAAAAGATACATATAAAAATACATACAAAAACTACTGAAACAGGAGAAATTTTATGGGTGTTAAGCTATTTCTTATAAGGCATGGACAGACAGAAAGCAATGCCCGGGGCATATACCAGGGAACAATGGATACAGAGCTTACAGAGGAGGGCATGGAGCAGGCAAAACTTGCTAAAGAATACCTATCCAATGTTACTTTTTCAAATATTTACTCGAGCCCAAAAAAAAGAGCTCTGGACACTGCAAAAATAATTGCAGAAAACACAGGCCTTGAAATTAAGATACGAAAAGACCTTGAAGAGATGAATTTTGGAAAATGGGAGGGTTTAAAATTTGAAGATATAAATACTCAATACAAAAAGGATTATCAGAACTGGCTTGCTGACCCTTTTATAAATCCTCCCCCTGGTGGTGAAAGCTTCGGCGAGCTTATAGCAAGAGCAAGTGAGGAGATAAATAGGATTGTTGCTGAAAATCCTGAAAGAAGTAATGTTTTGGTAGTAACGCATGGCGGGTTAATACTTGCACTCATTGTAAAATGGTTAAAAATTCCCAGCGAGTGCTGGCGCTCTCTTATCCAGCGGCAGGGGGCTATAAATGTGGTTGTTATTGATAAAGGTTTTCCTTATATTTCGTCAATAAATTATACAGGTCATATAAAGCCAGTTTATGATGACAGAGAAGACAGGATTATAGAAATTTACAGTAAAATTAAAGAAAAATAGTTATTGCTAATTAATATTAATTGTTATATTATCCCTTCGGAAGGCTTTTATAGTATGAAAAATTAAATATTTGTAACTATTTTTTTCCTTCTGCTCTATTAAAATATAGAGCCTAATTTTTAATTAAATTTTAGTCCGGAGAGGGAAATTTCATGAAAAATTATGAACTGGTGCTCATCTTTGATCCTGCTTTAGAGGAAGCTGCTGTTGAGGAAGAACTTTCCAAAATTTCTTCAGTTATTGAAAAAGCTAAAGGGAAAATCCAAAATAGCGATAAATGGGGAGTTAGAAAGCTTGCCTATCCAATAAAACATCAGGAAAATGGATATTATGTCATAACCTATTTTAGTTCCAGTACTAAAGTACTGTCAGAGATTGACCGCATCAATAAAATAAATGATAAAATCCTCAGACATCTCATTGTAAGGACAAATGAAAATAATTAATAAATAATTAATATTTTATTTTTTCTGAAAGCGGGGATATGCCATGGCTTCGGGTATTAACTATGTTACAGTTCTGGGAAATTTAACAAGGGATCCAGAGCTAAGGTTTACACCTAACGGAACACCGGTTGCCAGTTTTGCAATTGCAGTTAATAAAAGAATTCAGAATAAAAATTCTGGAGAATGGACTAATTCTGCAGATTTTTTTAATGTTGTTACATGGTTTAAACTGGCAGAAAACTGTGCTGAAAGTCTTAGCAAGGGCGACAGGGTGCTGATAACAGGAAGACTTTCACAGGAAAGCTGGGATGACAAGGAAGGTCAAAAAAGGTCAGCATACAGAATTATTGCAAATATAGTAGCTCCAAGTCTTGAATTTGCAACCTGTAAAATAGATAAAAATGCAAGAGTTGATATGCCAGTAAGTCAAAGAGAAGAAGTTGCAGAGGAGATTTCAGGGGGAGATCTGGATTTTAATGATGATGATATACCTTTTTAGATATACCTTTTTATAATATTTTTTATGAATTCTTTCCTTTATATATTATTGGATAAATTTTTAAAATAAAAGGAGTTGGAAGTTGGGTAGAAGAATTAATAAACCTCAAAATGATAGAAATGCAATTGGTCCATCCACTTTAGCAGTAAGACAGAGAAAGAGATACTGCTATTTTTGTAAAGAAAATGTTAATTATATTGATTATAAAAATGTTGCAGTTTTAAAAAAATTTGTTTCTGACAAGGGAAAAATAAGGCCTAAAAGGTCCACCGGAAACTGCGTTCAGCATCAAAAGATAATTGCATCTGCAATTAAAAGGGCAAGGGAAGTAGCCCTCATGCCTTATTATAAAAGATAATTTCTATAATTATCAATTTACTAATTAGAGTTTTAATTAATATTAAGATTATGTCCTTTGATAATTTAAATACTGAAAGTATAAAGAAGGCAAATTTAGCGGCGATGATATTATTTACAGTAATTGCTCTTGCATTGACTGTGTTTATACCTTTTTTAAATTTTTTAAGTCTTGCATTTTTGTCTGTCCCTGCAGCAATGCTTATGGTTAGCAGGAGAGTGAGGGATGCTGTAATTTGTGCATTTGCCGGTATTATATTGCTTTATATTTTTAATTATATACTTGCTACTGTTTTACTTGTAATTGTTTTAGCAATCTCGTTTAACTACAGGTATATTGTCAGCAAGGATAAAGAAACATCTTTTGCACTGCTGAGCATTTTTGCAATATTTGTATTATCAGCTGCTTTATTTATACTGGTAGCCGCTATTGAAAGCAGGCAGAATATTGTAACGGAAGCACTGTCAGAATATTATAAATATGTTGATAATTTAGCCCAGGATCCAGTTGTAAAAAACTATCAGAGCCTGCTGCTTATTGACAGCAATCAGTTCAGTGCTTTAATAGGGCAAACCCAGGCAGTGCTGCGGTATATCCCAAAACTTGTGCCTTCTTTTTTACTTGTTTATTTTGGTGCTGTCAGTATTTTCAATTATTATTTTAGTTACCTGTTTTTTAAAAGATATGGTATAAGCTTGAAATCCCTGCCAGCATTTAAGGATTGGGATTTGCCCTGGTTTTTTTGCTGGGGAATAATCATCGGGATAATTTTGATTATAATTCCGCAATTTAACAGGACTTTTTATACAGTGATGTATGCGATTGGTTTGAACCTGATAATAGTATTTGGATTTTTATATTTAATTTTAGGAGCTTCAGTGCTCTGGGGATTGTTTGAAAGAATTAATTTTAAGTCTTTCTGGCGTTATGTAATATTGATTTTCATATTTCTTACACCCGGACTGATATTGTTGCTACCTGTTTTAGGGCTAATAGATATCTGGGCAAATGTCAGAAAACTTAAGAGGACCTAGACTGGGTAGGAACCTGGACTGGATTGATTAGATAGATTCAAAGGAGGAAATTTTGAGAGTTATACTTGTAAGAGATTATGAAAAATTGGGCGGTGTCGGTGATATTGTAAATGTAAAAGATGGTTATGCAAAAAATTATTTGATTCCAAACAATATTGCCCAGATAGCAACTGCCGGTAACATCAAACAAATGGAGATTATTAAAAAATCTTTTATTAAGAAAGAAGCGAAAAATATCGAGGAAGCTTCAAAAATTGTGGAAATAATTGATGGTATGCAAATAAAATTCATTGTAAACACAAGTCCTGAAGGTAAGCTTTATGGTTCAATTACAAATAAAGATATTGTTGAAAAAATACTTGAAGAAAAGAAAGTTGACATTGACAGGAAAAAAATTGAACTGGAAGACCATATAAAAGAGCTGGGTTTATATGATATTGTGGTGAAGCTCTATAAGGATGTCAAGGCGGTATTAAAGGTTGAAGTTGTAAGTAAAGACTTTGCAGAAGGCGTCTCAGAAAGTGCTGCAGAAGGTGTCTCAGAAAGTGCTGCAGAAGGTGCTGACAAAGTTATAGAAGAAGAGGGTGGCGAAGAAGTTGCCGAATATAAGCCTGGCATTGAGGAAGAAAAGACGGCAGATGAAAAAAATACCG
>Ga0194126_10006685_pt1 | contig 16353 bp, 13 predicted proteins | sample TA2KigC150mmetaG_FD_148641 | JGI IMG/M metagenome (GOLD analysis project Ga0194126, IMG submission 148641) | Freshwater microbial communities from Lake Tanganyika, Tanzania - TA2015035 Kigoma Deep Cast 150m | ecosystem: Environmental > Aquatic > Freshwater > Lake | place: Tanzania: Lake... | reverse complement strand
ATCTGGCGGAATTTTGCTACCGCTTCAATCGACGCTTCTGGGAACCCCAAATGTTTAACCGGATGATCACGGCGTGTCTTAATGCTCAAACCGTTACCTTTTCGGAGCTAAGGCAATAAGCGGTTTAGCTTTTAGCCAAAAATAATTCCAATTCATTAATCGTTTGGGGATAATCTCCCATACCCAAATACTAGATATAGCGGGTAGGGCAGTAAAGTGCATAGCCCCTTTCTTCTATGTTTTCCCTGCGGTTGCGTGAAAACCGTATCCGCAAAGCGGTGGCCGACATCAACGCCCGCTTCCCCGAAGAGTCGGTGGAACAGCGGGCCCGCCGGCTCATTGAGGACCAGACTCAGCTTTCCTGGTTGGGAGGGTTGATGCTGGACTTGCCCGCCATGATCCCCGGCATCGGGCAGGCTCTGAAGATTCTGGGCTTTGTGGGGTGGCGCTTCGGCGCCGGTCCATCACCTTCATTGGCTCGCCGAGGCACGGCGGGGGGCCGCCGCAGAAACCGGTAATTGCCGCTCCTTGATGAGGGCTGTGACCTTTTCCCGCACCATCTGTCTCATGTCGAAAAGGTCCTCTCCCTCGACGCAGGTCACGAGATATTGCCTTAACCGTGTCGGGTTTTGCCGCCATATCCCGAGCAACTGGGTCCAGAACTGACGCCGGTACGGCGGCCGGATCCCTTGCCACCAGAGAATTTTGAAAAAAGACCGGATCTGGTTTAATCTCCAAGCCCACGTCATAGTTTGGGAGGGGACGTGGTCTCGGCGCAAAGGGGCCCCTGACGCCAACGCCTTATTCCGGCAAACCGGCCGCATGGCCAGATAATAGCGGTAGACTCTCGCCAGATAACGGGATGGTTCATATAGGTAGTCCCAGGCCTCGACGTATTCCTGCATGATCTCGGCTTCCGGTCGATCCGGTTCATAGTTCAGGGCGGAGAAGGTCCCCATGTCATCCCCCACATCTTTACGCAGGCGCCCTTCTTTCTCCAGGCGATGCCACAGCCGGGTATTCGGCGCGGCCTGCAGGAGCCCAAGCATCGTCACGGGTAGTTCAGTCTGTTCGATAAAGGAGCAGATGCGCTCGCCGGCCCCGGGCTTTTCCCCATCAAGACCGATGATGAAACTGCCGATGACCTCCATGCCGCTCCGCTTGAGGTTGTCCAGCGATTCTACCAGCGGGTTCTTGATGTTGTGAAATTTGTGGCTGGTTTTCAGCACATTCTCATCCGGAGACTCGATCCCGATAAAAACCTCCCACAGATTGGCGGCAATCATGAGGTCAATCATTTCCTGATCCTGCCCCAGGTTCACCGAGGCCTGGGTCAAGAACCGGTAGGGTTCTCCCCGGCTTTTAGACCAGGCCATGAGTTCGTGCAGAAGGGCGTGAGCCTTTTTCTTGCTGCCGATGAAGTTGTCATCGCAAATGAACATGTTGCCGGCGGCCCCGAGCCGGTAGAGAGTCTCCAGTTCGGCGATGACCTGCTTCGGAGTCTTGTGGCGCGGTTTGCGTCCGAAGAGGTTTACCACATCGCAAAATTCACAGTCAAACGGACATCCCCGGGAAGTCTGGATCGAGAAGGTCGCATAGTCGTCCAGCCGCAGCAGATCAAACCGCGGGATCGGCGAAGTAGTCATGTCAGGCTTCTCGTCAGTTTCGATCACTCCGGTCTTTCCGGCTTGCATCGCTTCCAGAAGCAAGGGAATGGTATTTTCTCCTTCACCCCGCACCACGAAATCACATCCGGCCTCCAGGGCTGCCTCGGGGAGCGAAGTGGGGTAGGGTCCTCCGGCTACGACGGTTTTGCCGCGCCGCTTGGCTTCTTTCACCAGGGCCAACAACCCCTCCCGCTGAATGTACATAGCCGATATCAAGATCAGCTCAGCCCACTGCCAATCTTGCTCCGTCAGGCTTCTGGCATTGAGATCAGCCAGACGCAGTTCCCATTCCGAGGGCAGCAAGGCGGCCACCGTCAGCAGACCTAATGGGGGATTAACCGTCAGGTTGCCCCTGAGCCGGCAAGATTTCCGGAAACTCCAGAAGGACAGGGGAAATTCGGGGCATATCAACAACGCGCGCATGGCGGTAACCCTCTAAATAACCAAATATTATGGGGAAACTTAGGGATCAAGCGCTCTAACTCGTTGAAGGGAGCTTTATTCCCGAACTTTAACCCCATCCTCTTTTCAAACGCAACCCGCTCCCTATAATTATGATAACACAAAAACTATTTAAAGGCCTGGGTCCCCAAGATTTTGGACATTCCCGGCCGGGGGAGAACAGTTCAGCGCGGATTTGCCCGCTTATCCGGTGGACCGGGCATCTTGAGTTCATGCGAAGGGAAATAGGCTGTAGATGGTGTCGCTGGGTTTAGTAACCATAAGGCATTAAATCGGTTCCACTTTTTTCCCTCTCCCCCAATGGGGGAGAGGGTTAGGGTGAGGGGGAAGTAATCTTCTCGGAGCAAAAAGAGCGTTAGTGAATTTATGAACTGTTGGACTACGTATAACGAGCATCCTTCAATGCAAAAACCAAACCGGACACTGCTGGGGGAAATGCCTGTTTTTGTATAATCTGATCGTGGCCCTACTCAAGACCGGCTCCGCCTTTTATGCCTTCGCCGCGGCGGTGGCTAAAACCCGGGACGACTTGAAGATGTAAGGGGTTTCCGGGACAAGGCCAGGGCCGAGTTCTTCTGCCATCCTGGCGCCCCCAGGCCATGGGAGGGTCGAAGGGAAGGTCATTAATAAAGACTTGGGAGGTTGAAGAATGTCCATCATCATCATCTCCCGTGGCTCTTACAGCCACGGCAAAGAAGTGGCGGAAAAAGTGGCACAGAAATTGGGCTACGAGTGCATTTCCCGGGAGGCTCTCTTGAGGGCCTCCAAAGAATTCAACATCCCGGAAATCAAGCTGGCTCGGGCCCTCCAAGATGCGCCGTCGTTTTTCGAGCGGTTTACTTTCGGCAAAGAAAAGTATGTGGCCTATGTCAGCGCCGCCCTGCTGAGCCAAGTGCAAAAAGACAACGTCGTCTACCACGGATTGGCCGGCCATTTCTTCTTGCAGGGTATCCCCCATGTACTCAAGGTGCGCATTATTGCCGACCCGGAAGACCGGGTGGCGGAAGAGATAAGGCGGGATAACCTGTCGGCTGAAGCGGCCCGAAAAAAACTGCGAAAGGACGATGAAGATCGGCGCAAGTGGAGCTTGCAGCTTTTAGGGGTGGACACCTGGGACCCCAACCTCTACGACCAGATGATTAACATCCGTTCCATGACGGTGGACAATGCCGCGGAGCTAATAGCAACCGCCGTAAAATTTCCCTGCTTTCAAACCACCCCGCAGTCACATCAGATGCTCAATGACCTGGCCTTAGCTGCTCGGGTGAAGGCTGCCCTGGTAGAGGAATTCCCCACCGCGACGGTCACAGCTACCGAAGGCCAGGTCCTGGTGATATTCTGGGGATCGGCAGAGGGATTCTGGGGATCGGCAAAGGATACAATGGATCTCACCGCCTATGTAAGGGAACTGGCCAGCCAAGCAACCGATGCTGAAGTCGAGGTGCGCTACCAGGTTAGGGTAAGTTAGGTCTAAGCCTGCCTTGACCTGCCTCCCAAAAACTGATCCACAGGTTATGTTATACCGTGTTCGTTTTGTAGGGGCGGGTTTGAAACCCGCCCCTACGAGAGATATCAATAGGTTATCTGGATGGTTTGTTTCATTTCAAAGGGAACACGGTATTAAAGCAGTGGGTCGAATAGAGAAAGGGCGATGAGCAGAAGCAGTTGACCTCCCGAGGAGAAAGCCCGTCTTTGAGGCTCTCGCTATCTGCCCTGACCAGAAACTTATCAATTGCCTCACAGCTTGCTACATATGATCCATATGAAGGGTTTTGAAAAGCTGCCTCGATATAGTCGCGGCAAAGCTGACCGACGAAAACCGCGATGCCGGTTCCTTTTGCTTTGCTGGCTGTTGCTGCCCATCTGGTCCGCCCAGGCCCAGGAAACCCTGGAGGCCCAGGGTATCCGCTTCCGGCTGATTCCCGGCGGTACTTATCTGCTGGGCTCCCCGGCCGACGAACCCGGCCGCTATGCCGATGAGGCGGAGCCCCACCGGGTGAGCCTCAAGCCATTTTATATCAGCGCCACCGAAATCACCAACGCCCAGTACGGCCGGTTTCTCAAGGCCACGGGGCATGATAAGCCACTCTACTGGGAGGACAAAAACCTCAATGGCCCCAACCAGCCGGTGGGGGGGGTCACCTGGCACGACGCCGCGGCCTTCTGCCGGTGGTTGACCAAAGTTACCGGGGCGCCCCATGAACTCCCTAGCGAAAGCCGGTGGGAGGCCGCGGCCCGGGGGGGCCTGGTGGGCCAACCCTACCCCTGGGGGGCCGAAGCCCCCGGCGCCGGAGGGGTCTTTCGCGCCAATCTCCGGAACGATCGAACCGCCAAGGACGGCTTTCTGTTCTCCGCGCCCGTGGGATCCTTTCCCCCCAATAGTTTTGGGCTTTACGATATGGCCGGCAACGTCTCCGAGTGGTGCCAGGACCGCTACGTGCCCCTCTCCACCGGCGGCCCGTTCAAGCCCGGGGCCTTACGCCTCCTCAAGGGCGGCTCCTGGCTCTCCGGGCCCCGGGACCTGCGCCCCGCCGCCCGCCAGTCCGCCCCGCCCCAATATGCCGACGGCTATATCGGCTTCCGGGTGGTGCGTCTGCCCCATCCCTGACCCCCCCATTTTTTTCTCGCCTGGTCCCAATTTATCTTGCCATGATCATGTATAGATGGTAATATGTTTATAACTGTGTGGTTCACTAATGGATGATGTTAAGGAGGCATAAATAAATGGCTGAGTTAGATTTTGAAAAACTAACCATGGACCCCGCGGCCCAGGAACTGTTGAAGAAGGCCCAGGCCGAAGGCGTTGAGACCATTTTTGATCGGGCCAAGGCCATGAAGCCTTGCCCCATCGGCATTGAAGGGGCCTGTTGCCGCATCTGCGCCCAGGGTCCCTGCCGGGTGCCGCCCCCCAAGAAGAAGGAAGGGGAGACCGGCGAAGAGAAGAAACAGCGCATGGGCCTGTGCGGCGCCACGGCCGAGACCATTGTGGCCCGGAACTTCGCCCGCATGGTGGCCGCCGGGACCGCGTCCCACAGCGACCATGCCCGGGGCGTGGCCAAGCTGTTCATCGAAGTGGCCAACGGCCGGACCCAGGGCTACCAGATCAAGGACGTGGCCAAGCTGCGCCGGGTAGCCCAGGATTGGGACGTGGCCATCACCGTGGGTGAAGGCGACGACGCCAAATCCCGCCCGGCCGCGGACATCGCCAAAGAGCTGGGCCCCAAGGTGCTGGCGGAGTTCGGCCAGCAGGAGGGCGAAATCAACTACGTCCGCCGGGCCCCCAAGAAACGCCAGGAGATCTGGCGCAAACACGGGGTGGTGCCCCGGGGCGTGGACATCGAGGTGGTGGAACTGATGCACCGCACCCACATGGGCGTGGACCAGGACTACCACAACCTGATCAAGCAATCCACCCGCTGCGCCCTGGCCGACGGCTGGTCGGGATCCATGATCTCCACGGACCTCCAGGACATCATGTTCGGCTGCCCGGTGCCCATCGCCGGCGAGATCAACCTGGGCGTGCTCAAAGAGGACCACGTCAACGTGGTGGTGCACGGCCATGAGCCGCTCTTACCCGAGATGCTCTTCGTGGCCTCCCAGGAGCCGGAGATGATCCAGTACGCCCAGAACAAGGGCGCCAAGGGGATCCAGCTGGCCGGCATGTGCTGCACCGCCAACGAGGTGCTCATGCGCCACGGCGTGCCGGTGGCGGGCAACTACCTGCACCAGGAACTGGCCATCATCACCGGCGCGCTGGACGCGTTGGTGGTGGACGTGCAGTGCGTGATGCAGTCCCTGGCCAACGTGGCCAAGTGCTACCACACCAAGATCATCACCACGGACGACCGGGCCATGATGGAAGGCGCGGCGATGCACATCCCCTTCGACGACCACCACGCCCTGGACGTGGCCCGTCAGGTGCTCCGGGCAGCCATCGACAACTTCCCCAACCGGCGCTCCCCGGTGCTCATCCCGTCGGATAAGTCCCCCACAGTGGTGGGCTTCAGCTCCGAGACCATCCAGTACCTGCTGGGCGGCTCCATCCGGGGCACCTACTACACCCTGAACGACAACGTCATCAACGGCCGGATCCGGGGCGTGGCCGGGGTGGTGGGCTGCAACAACTGCCGCACCGCGCAGGACACCTCCCACATGGTGTTGATCAAGGAACTGATTAAGAACGACGTCATCGTCCTGTCCACGGGCTGCTCCGCCATGGCCGCGGGCAAATACGGCCTGCTGACGCCGGAAGCCGCCAAGTACTGCGGCCCGGGTCTGGCCGAGATCTGCGAGACCGTGGGCATCCCGCCGGTTCTGCACATGGGGGCCTGCGTGGACAACTCCCGCATCCTGATCGCGGCCACCGCCTGCGTCAAGGCCGGGGGCCTGGGCACCGACATCAGCGATCTCCCCGCCGCGGGCGCGGCGCCGGAGTGGATGAGCGAGAAAGCCATCGCCATCGGCCAGTACTTCGTGACCTCGGGCGTGTACACCCTGTTCGGGGTGACCTTCCCCACCACCGGCTCCGAGATCTTCACCGACTACCTCTTCAAGGGCATCGAGGAAGAGTACGGCGGCAAGTGGGACTTCGAGGCCGACCCGGCAGTGATGGCCAAGAAGATGATCGCCCACATCGACTCCAAGCGCAAAGCCCTGGGCATCGACAAGGCCCGGGAGCGGGTGCTCATGGATATGGAAATGCGCCGGCAGATGGCAGACGCGGCCGCCGGGGAAGAGCACTAAGAACGAAGAAAAGATTTTGGGGGAGGGGCTAAGGGCTTTTTCGTAAGAGCCCTTACCCATCCCCCAAAGCCTCCTCCCCAATCCCTTAAGGAGATAAAGCGCCGGGACCGATGGTCCCGGCGTTTTTATGCGCCAGTGCCTGATCTATCGTCGGGCGGGGCGGACCTGCGTGTCCGCCCTATGGTTGATTTTTCTGGTGGGGCGGGCCTCCGCGCCCGCCCTGGGCGAATAAACTTTTCTCGGTTGCAATTGGCGCATTGCCGGAGTAAAAGGAAAGGGAGATGGTGGAAAAACCGGCAAAACCTCATTACCACGGACACCGCGCCCGCCTGCGGCAGCGCTTCCTCACGGGCGGCCCCGGGGCCTTGCAGGACTATGAACTCCTGGAACTGCTCCTGACCTTCGCCATCCCCTACTCCGACGTCAAGCCCCTGGCCAAGCGGGTGATCGAGCATTTCGGCTCCTTCACCCAGGTTATGGACGCTACTCCCGAGGCCCTCATGGAGTTTACCGGCTTGCGGGAGTATTCCGCGGTGCTCATAAAATTGGTGAAAGCCTGCTCCGACTTCGCGCTCAAGTCCGAGGCCCTCAAGCGCCAGACCATCAAGTCCCTGGACAACCTGGTGGATTACTGCCGCGCCTCCATGGGGGGCCTCCCTGACGAGCAGTTCCGGGTGATCTTTTTGAATAGCCAGAACGAAGTCATTGCCGAGGAAATCGTCCAGGAAGGCACGGTGAACCAGACGGTGGTCTATCCCAGGAAGGTCTTGGAACTGGCCTTGAAGCACAAGGCCACCGGGCTCATTTTGGTGCACAACCACCCCAGCGGTCACCTCACCCCGTCGGCCGCGGACCGGGAGCTGACCCGGGCCCTGGTGAAGGCCGGCCAGAGCCTCAACCTGACGGTCCACGACCACCTGATCATCGGCCGCCACGGGTATTTTAGTTTGGCGGAACAGAATATGTTATAGATGTAGCAGCTTTCCAGGGACAAGTATATTGGCAAGTTGCATGGAAAGTAGGTGCACCAACTGACTCCAAAGGGTAAAAGACGGGTAAAAGACCGGGCTTTCCGGCCAGTGCCGTGCTCGGTTTCCAGCTTGCCAAAATGATGTCTCGGGATAAGTGTTAGCATCTGATGAAAGATCGTGTTACAATGGGCTATAGTTAGAAATCTCCTTTATGTTTAATGGGTTATGGCTAACACATTGTAACAGATTCACAGGAGATTTCGGACTTTTTTTAATCTGTTAACCGGACAGCACTGATGAAAACCGTGTTTATGCTTGTGTTGATGTTAGCCGCCGGCCTGGTGGCCGTCGGCTTGGCCGACAATAAACCCCAAGAGAAACCAGGGAAAGGTGCTGCCATGCCTGAACCGCAAAAAAACTTGCGAACCGCCACCTTGGCCGGCGGCTGTTTTTGGTGCGTCGAAGCGGATTTTGAAAAGCTCCCGGGGGTGATGGAGGTCATCTCCGGGTACACCGGGGGTCGCGGAGACAATCCCTACTATGAAAATTACGGCTCAAAGGGGCACGTGGAGGCGGTCCAGGTGGTCTATGACCCGGCCAAAGTTTCCTATAAAGATCTGCTGGACTATTTCTGGCGGCACGTGGATCCCACCGATCCCGGCGGGCAATTCGCGGATCGGGGGGCCGAGTATCGCAGCGTCATTTTTTACCACGATGCCGAGCAGCAGCGTTGGGCGGAGGAATCCAGGCAGGCCCTGGAAAAGTCAAAACGTTTCGCCAAACCCATTGTGACTGAGATTTTGCCTTTCACGAAATTCTACCGGGCGGAGGACTACCACCAGGACTATTACCAGACCCACGCCGTGAAATACAAATACTACCGCTGGAATTCCGGCCGGGATCAATTTATCCAGAAGGTCTGGGGCGAGGCCAAAGCCGGCGCCGCCGCCCCCCCGGGCGACCCGAAATTCACCCGGCCCGGTGACGAGGAACTGCGCCGGAAGTTGACGCCGATGCAATATCAAGTGACCCAGAAGGAGGGCACGGAACCGGCGTTTAAGAATGAATACTGGGATAACAAAAAGCCCGGCATCTACGTGGATATTGTCTCAGGGGAGCCATTGTTTATTTCCACGGACAAGTACGATTCCGGGACCGGCTGGCCGAGTTTCACCAAGCCCCTGGAGCCGGGAAACCTCGTGGAGCGGGATGACCGCAAGCTGTTCTCGAAGCGCACCGAGGTGCGCAGCAAGCAGGGCGATTCCCATCTCGGGCATGTCTTTCCCGACGGCCCGGCGCCCACGGGTCTGAGATACTGCATGAACTCCGCGGCGCTGCGGTTCATTCCCCGGGAGGATTTGGAAAAGGCGGGCTACGGCACGTATCTCAGGTTATTCGGGCCGGAGCAAAACCAGAAAAAGTAGGAGAAAACTGGCGTCACTGGAAAAGATCTGGGGAGAGAGGGCCAGGGGCTTTTCCAATAACCGGGCGCACCAGCGGCGCCGGCAAGTGCCCCAGACTTATAAAATCCTGGCCTTCGATAATTGATTACCCCAAAACGCCAGATTCTGGGGACGTTCGATGGCCCAGGTCTCCTAAGACCTCGGCGTTGGTTCTGCTTGCCCGAACTTTGGTAGTTGCAAGGCGTTGGCGATCTGCTCCAGGTACTGGTCGTCTTTGATGTTTTTAAACGGGCGGTTCAAGAACAGGAACAGCAGGCGCATAACGATGACCGCGGCAACTCCTCCCAAGAGAAAGATAACCGCATAGATACTGATGTTCATGGCCTTCCCTCCTCCACTCAACACTTTTTCGAGCAGTGTAGGGCAGTAGTTCCAGCAAGACAATTAGGGGAACCCTCAATATGAGGGGGAGAATTTCAAAAAATTTGCTCCGTTATCCCTAATGGCGAAGCAAGCCGGGCGGAAGGCTGGGGAAACCCATAAAAGTATGGTGTCCTCTCGGCGAAAATCGCACCGAGGCAACTATAGCGTTTGCCATAAATTCCTTCCCCTTGGAGGTTCTCAAATCCCCCTTTTTCAAAGGGGGACTTTCCCAGCAATTCTCTGTAGTTCCCCCCTTTTCTAAAGGGGGGTTAGGGGGGATTAGAATGATTCCGCTATCGGAAAAAACTTTTGGCAATCGCTATAGTTGACAGCCTGGGAGGGGAAAGGAGATTACTTGCCCCTTCAGCCTCGCCGGCCGCAACTCACGCGGGTTCCCGGCGCGAGGACAGGGAAAAGACCCCCTCCGGGGTGAGGGTGGCGTTCAGGCCGAGGGTCCCCAGAAAGTCGCTCAGGGGGCGGCCCAGGAGAAATTCGGTGGCCCCGGGAGTCATCTCCCAGTCGTCGATGAGCATCTGGCGCAGGTAGTGGTCGAAGTGCAAGGCCTCGAACAGGGCGTCGCCGGCCGCCTCGCTTCCGTCTCCCACTTCGGCCAGGCGGCGAACCACCTCAGCGCAGTCACAGCGGGCCTGATGCGCCGCAATCAGGTCCCACATCTCGGGCGCCCCGGCGAACAGGTGGCGGCGCTGCAAGAGTTCTTCGGGCGCGGGTGGGGGCGGGGGCTCGCCCCAGCAATTCTGGCGGCGGCACTGCTCCGGCCGGTCCTCATATATCCGGCAGGTCTGGTTGGCCGCCAGGAAAAACCAGCACTGGCGGGTGCCCGGGACCTCCCGGACCTTCAGCCGCTCCTCCGTCAAGGCGATCACCTCCCCCTCCCGGGTGGTCGCCTTCTCCCCGGGTCTGAGGGTATAGACGTCGTTTAAGGTCAGGACTTCCCGGTGAAACAACCCCAGGTCGCGATTAAGCAGAATAGGACTCCCCTTTATGCAGCATTCGCCGCAGCGAACGCAACTTTCAGCTCGCTTCAGGAGATGGTTGCGGCTGGCGGTCATCAGGCGGCGCCAGGCGATGGCCCGGGACTCGGGCGGCAGGGTATTCCAGCCCTCATAGACCTCTTTGAACCCCGCCGCCGCCTCGATCTCCCGGCGCAGGATCTTGTAGCGCTCACTCTTGGCAGAGATTTGCAGAACCTCCGCCAGGTAGTCGTTCCAGATGGCGGCCAGCGCCTCCCGGGGGCCTTTGGCCAGTGCGTCCCACGGTTCCCCATGAATCTTGCCTAAGAATTTTTTGTCGGTCATGCCGGTCCGCCTCTCAATCTTTAATTATTCTATACTTATCACACCCGGGCGCCCGGCGCAGGGGCTTTTCCGGTTTTTCGGCTCACCGGCCTTCCCGCGCCACAAAGTTCGCCAGACCCAGGGTCAGTTCGGTCATGGCCGTGAGGTCCAGGAGGTCCATGACATCACCCTCCCCGTGATAATTGGGGTTGCGCATGAACGCGGTGTCGGTGAGCATGACGGCCGGGTACCCCTCGTCCCAAAAATTGGCGTGGTCGCTCAGACGCACTTCCGGTAGAATATGCCCTCCGAGCGGCACGGCCAGGGTGACCGCGGGGAGACGGCAGCCGCCCTTGATGGCGGCCTCAAGCCGCACCATGAGGGGCCTGGAGCGCCGGTCGCTCACCAGGCCGATGAAGTTGCCGGTGGTGGGGTAGCCCATGAGCCTAAGGGGCAGGGGGAGCGACTGGCTGTGCGGGGTCTGGGAGTAATATCCCACCATCTCCAGGCAGAGCATGCCCAGGATGTTGGCTTTTTGCTGGCGCGCCTTTTTCGCGTAAACCCGGGAACCCATGTCAGGGGTGAAGAAGGCCGGGGGCTCTTCGCAGGTGAAGCCGATAAAGGCCCAGGGCCGGGGCGGCGTCAGGTTTTGCGCCAGGCGGGCCACCTCCAGGAGCACGGCCACCCCGCTGGCGTTGTCGTCGGCCCCGGGGGTGCCGGCCACGGTGTCGAAGTGGGCCCCCAGGATGTAGTAGCCGCCGGGGTTTTCGTCCCCGGCGATGATATTGCTTACTTTCTCCCGCATGTAGGTAAAGCTCTGGCGCCGGGGCGCATAACCCATGGCCGCAAAATTTTCAGTGACGTAATCCTCAGCCGCTTTAAGGTTTTCGGGACGGCAGATGGACCGGTCTCCCAGGGTAACGCTCAGGTAGGTGAGATGCCTAGTCAGGTTGGCACGGATTACGTCGCGATCCATAGAGTCACCCCTTAGCGGGGTCAGCGTGAGGCCGATGATGGCTGCCACGACAAGAACCAGGATAAGAGCCGATTTTAGAGCTGATTTAATCTTAAGGCCTCGGTACCGGGAAGTCCATGTAACGGTGTTTAGAACCTATTATAACACCTGTCTTGGGCTGCAAATATGTTTTTCAACCAATCAAAGTTTGGGAAACGGGGTTTCAAGTCCCCCTGTCCCAAAGGGGGATTTAGGGGGATTATCAGGCGCTTATTTAATCCCCCCTGCCCCCCTTTAGAAAAGGGGGATGATTCTTTCCCAACCTAAGCTCCCTATGTTGATTCAAAATGACACCGAAAATCGGTTTTGCCATGACTTCTAGTCTGTTGGCTGAAAGCTGATTGCCGACGGCTGACCGCGATTTTCAGAGTAATGCAGGGCCAGCCACACGGTGGGCGTCTCCGGGGCGGTCCACTCTACCCGGTGGCGGCGGTGGGCCGGGATGAGCAGATAGTCCCCCGGGGAGAGCACCCGGGGCTCGGCTTCATCCTCGAAGCGCAGCCCGGCGCCGCCGGTTAAAAGCACCACCCACTCGCAGGTGTCCTGGTCGCACCACTCCCCGGCGGGCGTGGCCTGGCCCGCGGACACGATGCGCTCCAGGCGAAAATTTCCGGTGGACAGGAGAACCTGGATGATTTCCGCGGTAATCTCGGGGGGAATCGGGTCAAACAGATTGGCCACGGTCAGACCTCGTTCGTTAGCAGTTAGCAGTTAGCAGTTGCTCGTAGGCCTTTGGTCCACCCGTAACGCCTGAAAAGGCGGTATTGGCTGCTACTTTGGCACAGGCTGGAAAGCCTGTGCTACCGATATAAAGAACTTTTCAGGACAAAACACATTTTGCAAGGGTGCGTTTTACGCACCACTGGCGGGCGGGACGCCCGCCCTACGGCTTTTTGCCTATCCCCGCCGTCCGATGAGCCAGTGCTGGAGCCGGCCCTGGGCGTCCAGGCGCAGTTGCAGGACAAAGGGGAAGGCCCGGCCGGGGACGCTGAAACGCAGGTCCTGCCACTCCAGCAGTTGCTCGCCCCCCTGGGATTGGACATTGCAGAGCAGGGGAAACCTGGCGAACTCCAGAAATCTGCCCAGTATTACCTCAGCCTCCGGCGAATAGACGGTGGCAGCCGCCGGGGCCGGGTTCCAAATCTGGATGGTCAGTTGGCCGGGCTCCTGGTAAGGGATAGCCGGCGCCGGGCAAGCCTGGCTCCGGGTGACGGGGACCACCGCCGTCTTGCCCCCGTCGGCCTTGAGCCCCAGGGCGGCCTCCCAGGGAAGCTGCACAAAAGCCTGTTGGATTTCGGCCGGGCCGGCGGCGATCAGTTGCCAGCGGCGGCAAGAAAAGGGTTGGGGCAGGGCGGCCACGGTCTGCCCCCCGGGTTTGGCATCCTTAAATACCCGGCGGGCCAGGTCCAGGGCCTGGTGGTGATAGGAGGCGCAGACCAGCAGATAGACCGCCGCCGCGGCCAGAAACCAGGCTCCCGCCCGGGGGCCCCATAGGGGAAAGGACAGGGCGGCGATGGCCCCGGCCAGCAGCAGGGCGGTAAAATAGGGGTCGATGATAAAAATCCAGTCCAGGGCAAAGCGCCGCCGGGAAAAGGGGCTGAGCAACTGGGTGCCGTAGGAGGTGGCCAGGTCCAGGAGCAGGTGCGAGCCAAGGACCGCCAGCCCCAGGATGAACAGGGGCTTGAACCAGCGGGGGCCGCCCAGGGCCCGGCCCACCAGCGCCCCGGCCAGGGCAAAAAGCGGCAGGGCCACCAGGGAGTGGGTGAAACCCCGATGATAGCGGATAAAGGCCAGGCGGTCCCAAAATATGCAAAAGTAATCCACGTCCGGCCAGACCGCAAAGATAGCCCCGGCCGCCGCGGCCCACCACCGGGACGGCGCCGGCAGCATTTGGGAGCAGATGACCCCGGTGGCCAGGTGGGTCAGTGGATCCACGGCCACCTCCCGGTCTGGGTGCCGTAGTGGGGGAACCGGCGCAAGAGGTCGCTCCGGAGGGCCACGGCGCTCACGTAGCGCTCTTCCAGCTTTTTCTTGAGACACTTGAGGATAATGGCCTCCAGGGCCGGGGGAATCTCGGGGTTCTCCTCCCGGGGAGGCAAGGGCTCCTGCTCCAGGATCTGGTCGATGAGCAGTTTCTCCACTTCGCTGTAAAATGGCAACTCCCCGGTGTACAAAAGGTACATGAGCACGCCGATAGCCCAGATGTCGCTGCGGCGTTCGCTCTGGCCCATGATCTGCTCCGGCGCCATGAAGGGCCGGGACCCCACCATGGTGGCGCTGATCTCCTTTTCCCCCAGCATCTTGGCCGCCCCGAAATCCAGCAGCTTCAGATTGCCGTCGGGCTGGATGATGATGTTGTTGGGCTTGATGTCCCTATGCATAATGCGGTTTTTATGGGCATGGGCCACCACCTCGATAAGTTGCAGGATGATGCGCTCCACCAAAGGCCGGGGTAACTCCTGGTCCAGCATGTCCCCCAGAGTCATGCCCTCCACATATTCCTGAATTATTACCAGTTTACCCTCATCTTCCAACGTACCAATCAGCCCAGCCACCCCGGGGTGGGGGTCGAGCTTCTGGCAGATGGCCGCCTCCTTGCGAAACTTGGCGTTGGCGGCCTTGAGAAAGGGGATTTTGGCCACGTAGCGGCGCTCCGGTCCCAGGGTCTCCGTGTCCACTATCAGCCATACCTCGCCGAAATTCCCCTGGCCCAACTTCTTGACTTTTTCATAGCGGCCCCCTAACAGGGGGGTCATCTGCAGCAGGGCCAGGTAATCCCGGGCGCTGGGGAGCAGGTGGTCCACCAGTCCCTGGAGGGCCCGCTTGAGGGGGGAGGAGGAACCAACCGGCTGTACCTGGAAGCTTAAGACCTTGTCCGGGCTATCCTTAAGGGCCAGGTCGTTGATCAACACCGTCACCGGCTGCCCCTCCCGGTTCACCAGGTGCAGCTTCATATGACCCGTTTCCCCGGGCGCGGCGAGAATCCGTCGGAAGCGTTCCCGGTCTTGAGAAGAATAGAGCAATTCCTCCAGGGGCACAGGCACCGGGGCGCCCCTCTTGCCCGGATAATTCAGGAGGCGCCGCAAGGCGGGGTTGAGATTGCACACCGTGCCCCAACGGTCACAGAAAAAGAGGGGATGGGCGGTCTCCTGAAAGATCCGGGAAAACTCCTCGTGGGAGGCCAGGAGGAGGCGCCGGTCATGTTGCAGGCGGAGGACCACGGCCACCCGGGCCAGGACCTCCCGTGGTTCGAAGGGGGGGAGCAGGAATTCGTCCGCTCCCACCCCCAGGGCCCAGGCCGCGGCCGTGTCGGAGAACTCAGCCAGCGCCACGATGATGGGCAGGTCCCAGGTGGCATCATCGGCTTTGAGGCGGCGAATGAGCGGCTGGAGTACGCCGGCCTCTTCCAGGAGCACCAGGAGGTCCGGGGACCGGGCCTGGAGTTCGGCGGCCAGCTGGTCCCACCGGCACCGACCCACCTCATAGGGGCCCTGGGCCAGGAGATCGGCCAATCCCTGGCTGGTCTCGGTTTCAGGGCCGACGATGAGAACGTAAGGGTCCGGCAAAAAAGGTTTCCTTCTAGTCTGCGCCTGAGGCGTGAATTTCGCTATCCGCGGCTTCGGCCCGGCGGGCGCTCACATTCCTAAACAGGATCCTCTCCCCGTCACGCCGGGCTGGCAGCCGACTCGGCGCCTCAATTCCGGCCCCCGCCCCCTGCGGTCAGGCCTGGGGTAACCATGATGGCATAAAAAAAGACGTTTTTCCTTCAATGATCTCAGCCCGGTGCAGCCAGAAAATTGGCCAAATCGCCCCCCCGGAACTGCGGAATCCTGAGGCTCCGCCGCCTGGGGGACATTGTCCATGGATTTAAAGGATTTGACAAGGCCGATTTTGTATTGACAAAACCGGGAGGTCGGGATAAACAAAACACCTGGGAGGCGGGGTAGCTCAGCCGGTAGAGCAGCGGACTGAAAATCCGCGTGTCCCCAGTTCGATTCTGGGCCCCGCCACCAATAATATCAAGTAGTTAGCGAATCACGTATTTATAAAATCAGACTTTGGTTGCGGATAGGTTGCAGATGGTTGCCCTTGCGGGGAAGCTCGCAGGGGTTTTTTTATCTCTTGGAGAAAGAGCCTTTCCGGGCATTCATTTTGCATAAAACGGATGTTCCATTTTAAGGTGATTAAAAATATCCTATAACCTGTTGAAATACAAATATATACTATTTCATTGACAGTTTTTTCTGGTGGCTGCATGGGTTTTCCTCAGGGGCAGGGTGTCCGGCAATTTAACCTGGGCGGCGGCCAACAATTCCTGGTTGAGGCCGGTGGGCTGGGGGACTTTCTGGCACTTGACGTTGGCGATGGCCAGTT
>Ga0194126_10006674_pt1 | contig 16379 bp, 9 predicted proteins | sample TA2KigC150mmetaG_FD_148641 | JGI IMG/M metagenome (GOLD analysis project Ga0194126, IMG submission 148641) | Freshwater microbial communities from Lake Tanganyika, Tanzania - TA2015035 Kigoma Deep Cast 150m | ecosystem: Environmental > Aquatic > Freshwater > Lake | place: Tanzania: Lake... | reverse complement strand
GCTCCTCAGTCGAAGATCCAGGGAGGATATTCTCCTTCGTTGCGCCTCGCCATCCGGCCTTTGGCGCGAAAACAGGACCCCGCGGAATTTTCGGACACGCTCTTAATGTTCCGCAGAATCTCCCCCTCAAACTTGCTTACGGGATAGACGACGCCGCAACCAAACTTTTTGGACTGCGGCGGGAAGCGAAGCGCCGCGCCGCTTTCGCCGCCTTGGCTGGCCGTGCCAAAGCGGTGTCGCTGCTACGCTCTGCCACAGAAGTCCAAAATCGTCCCAAGCTGCGGCGATTTCCGACAATACTGATAGAGGGCCGTCCCCACTCGATAGATTTCAAAACCTTCTCGAACTTGCATCGAAAGAGGCAATGCGATACAAGGGCCGCCGAACTAATCCTGAGCGCCGCCGATTCGGCCTTGATTTCGCCGCCGTCCGCAACGCTCCGAGCCTTTGACCAATTTATGAAACAGATCCTCATGTTGTTGCCCTCGAATCCCGCAGTTCGAACCACGCCATACACCAAAATTCTCCTTTTTGTGTGTTTCCTGTGTCTCGTGGTTCCCACTCTTTTCGCCGCTGACAACTCGAACCGTTCGGGACTCCAGGCCGCGCGGGAGCAACTCAAATCGTTGAAGGTCCCAGACGGCCTGGAGGCCACGCTGTTCGCCTGCGAACCCATGGTCCGCAACCCGGCGGACATGGACCTCGACGCGCGCGGGCGCATCTGGATCACCGAAGGCGCGAATTATCGGTCCTCGTTTCAGAAGTGGGGCAAGCTCCGTCCCGAAGGCGACCGCATTGTGATCCTCGAAGACACCGACCGCGACGGCATGGCGGACAAGGAAACCACCTTTTACCAGGGCAACGACATCAACACCGCGCTGGGCATTTGCGTGCTGGGCAACAAGGTCATCGTTTCGTGTTCGCCCAACGTGTTTGTTTTTACGGACGTCGATGGAGACGACAAAGCGGACAAAAAGGAAATTCTGTTCACCGGCATTCAAGGCGTCGATCACGACCACGGTGTGCACGCGTTTGTGTTCGGGCCGGACGGCAAGCTTTACTTCAACATGGGCAATTCGGGCCGGCGCATCCAGCGCCCTGATGGTTCGCCCGTCATTGACATCGAAGGCAACGAAGTCGTCACAAACGGCAAGCCGTACCGGCAAGGGCTGGTGTTCCGCTGCAACATGGACGGCAGCGACTTTGAAGTGCTGGGGCACAATTTCCGGAACAATTACGAGGTCGCGGTCGATGCCTTCGGCAACCTCTGGCAATCGGACAATGACGACGACGGCAATCGCGGCGTGCGCATCAATTTCGTCATGGAATACGGCAACTACGGTTACACCGACGAAATCACGGGCGCGGGCTGGGGGGTGATGTGGAAACAGGCCCAGGCCAAGGGCGCCAACGAAGAAGAACGCTCCACTTATCATTGGTATCAACACGATCCGGGCGTGGTTCCGAACCTTCTCCAAACCGGCAACGGCTCGCCGACGGGCATCGCCTTCTATGAAGGCGCGTTGCTGCCTCAGGTCTTTCGCAACGCAATCATTCACTGCGAAGCGGGTCCGCGGGTCGTCCGCGCTTATACGCTGCAAACCGACGGCGCGGGTTACAAGGCGGGCATCGTCGATATCCTGACGAGCGACGACACCTGGTTTCGGCCCGCCGATGTTTGCGTCGCACCGGATGGCTCTCTCTATGTCGCGGACTGGAATGACGCCGGCGTGGGCGGTCATCACATGGTGGATCAAAAGCTGGAGACCATGACCGGCCGCGTGTACCGGGTGGCTCCCAAAGGGCACAAAGCCAACGTATCGCCGTTCGACTTCAACAACGCGAATAGCTGCGTGGGCGCGCTGCAATCGCCCAACCACGCCATCCGATATTTGGCTTGGACCAAACTCCACGAACTGCAGGGGGCGGCGGAAAAGGATTTGCTGAAGTTGTGGCGCAGCCGGGTCACGTTTTTCCGCGCGCGCGCCCTCCATCTGCTGGCCCGCATCAAAGGGAGCGAGCAGAAATACATCGATCTCGGCTTGAAAGACTCCAGCCCTGACGTTCGCATCACCGCGCTCCGCATCGCCCGCTCGCTCAAGATGGATGTGATTCCTCTCGCGAAAGCCCTGCTCAAGGATCCGTCCGCGCAAGTGCGCCGCGAAGGCGCGATCGCGCTCCGGCACAACAAGTCCTCGGAAGCTCCCAAACTCTGGGCGCAGTTCGCCGCGCAGCACGACGGCAGAGACCGCTGGTATCTCGAAGCGCTCGGCATCGGCGCGGACCAGCAATGGGACGCCTGCCTCGACGCCTGGCTGGCCCAAGTGGAGAACGAATGGAACACGCCGGCGGGCCGGGATATCATCTGGCGCTCTCGCAGTTCGAAGACTCCAGGGTTGTTGGTGAAAATTCTAACCGATGCGAAAACCGCCGCCGAGGACAAGCCGCGTTATCTGCGCTCGATGGATTTCCTGCCGAAGTCTCCCGAGAAGGATGCCGCGCTCGCGGAACTGGCGGTCCGTTCGTTGGAGTGATTCCGAAGCGTCGTTCCAATGCCCGTTCGATGTGGGGCAGCACTTGCCATGAACCTCAAGGCAGGGCGAGCCTGTCCCCAGCGAGCCGAACGGACGTGTTCCAAAGTCGTCGAGCGGCTCGCCGGGACTGGCTCGCCCTACCTCGTTCATGGTCCGTGTGCAGGATAACGCTTTTCTTTCTCAGTGTTGTCCTCGCGGTTGGCCAAAGTCTCGATCCGGATCGGATCAACCTCATGATCGAAGCGCTGAGCCGGTTGGACCCCGCGCAGGTCAACGCGAACCCGAAACTGAAGGACGCGCTTCAGAAAGTGCTCGACGCGACGCGCGGGACCCCGCGATTCGTCGAACTGGCGCACAAGTTCCAGCTCAAGGATCAGAATCGCGCCTTGCTCGACTTCGTTGTCGGTTCATCCGATGCCAGCGCGTGCGCCGAACGCCTGCGTTTCGTGCTCGAGAATCAGGGCGTTGAGCTGATTCGCAACGCCCTCGACGGCACCAACACGGTCAACGCGATCAAGCTGGCGGAAGCCTGCGGGAATGTGAGCGCAATGCAGGCCGTTGCGTTGCTTGGTCCTTTGCTGGCCGATTCAACGCGCGAGCCCGCGCTCCGCAAGCGAGCCGTGCAGTCCCTCGCGCAATCGCAAGAGGGATCGTCGCTGCTTCTCAAGCTGGCGAAGGAGGACAAACTGGGCGCCGACCTCAAACTCACCGCATCCGCCGAGCTGAACCGCAGCCGCTGGCCCAACGTCAAAGCGGAAGCGGCCCAGGTGTTGCCTTTGCCTCGAGGCCGCAATGCCCAGCCGTTGCCGCCGATTGCCGAACTCGCGCGGATGACTGGAAACGCCAGGCGCGGCGCGGAGGTATTTGCCAGCGCCCAAGTCGCGTGCATCAATTGCCACCAGGTCGATGGCGTGGGGATTGACTTCGGTCCCAGGCTCTCCGAGGTCGGAACGAAGTTGGCCAGGGAAGCGATCTACGAGGCTATCCTCAATCCGAGCGCGGGGATTTCCTTTGGCTACGAGGGCTGGCAAGTTCAACTCAAGGACGGCGAGGAAGCCATCGGTATCATTGTCAGCGAAACGAATGACGAACTCGCGGTCAAAGCGCAGACCGGAATTGTCACACGGTACCCGAAAAGCCAGATCACGCGGCGCGACAGGATGAACACATCGATCATGCCGGCTGGCCTGGAACAGGCGATGACCCTTCAGGATTTGGTGGACCTTGTCGAGTATCTCTCTTCGCTCAAGAAGGCCTCGCAGTAACGTAGGGCAGGCCTCCAGCCTGCCCGTTAACGGAGCATCCTTGCTCCGTTGTTCAAGGAGCAGGATGCCGCCCGAACTGGCAGCCTGGAAGCCTGCCCTACCTTCCCGCAATTTCCGCGCATCCCTCGCCAAAAATCGCTGAGTCAGTCGTTGCCTGGGGTGGAGAATGGAGGTTGAATATTCGCGGTGAAGACGCCGGAACATACGCCCGCCGATTCCGCGCTCAACGAACGCTGTCTGATGCGTGTCGTGGCCGAAGCCATGAAGGACGAACCCGCTCTGGGCGCCGTCAGGATCGACCGGCGCCAACGCTCCATCTCCGTTGCCACGCTGGGCAAACCCAAATCCTCTGAAGATCTGGAGCGATACCTCACGACTCAGATTCGCGAACTGGAACAGCCCGGATCAGGTTCCCGCTGCGAATTGCTGGAAGGCAAGAGTGATTGCTCGACCTGCCTTCCTCCCCTGCCCGTCTCCGAGGCCCAAAAGCTCGCGCTCCACCAGGATGCCGAGACCACAACCATCTCCCGAGTCACCTGTCCCACGGCCCCGAGCTTCTGGCGCTGGCGCGATGCGCCCTGGCCAAGGCTCGTCCCCCGCGAGGTCATGCTTCCTGATGAAGCCGAACATGAACGCGAATGGCAGTGGCAACTGGCGGCGGCCACCGTGTGCGGGATTTCGGGTTTGAGCGCCATGTCGATGGGAGAACAATCCTTCGCGATCTGGGCTTACGTTTTAGCCTACGTCTCGGGCGCATGGTTCACGGTTCACGAAGTCTGGGAGCGCCTTCGCAAAGGCGCGCTCGATGTGCATTTTCTGATGCTGGCCGTCGCGTTCGGCAGCGCCGCCATTGGCGCGTGGGGAGAAGGCGCGGCTTTGCTGTTCCTGTTCTCGCTCTCCGGCGCGCTGGAACATTACGCCATGGGCCGCACGCAGCGCGAAATCCATTCGCTTTTCAAAACGGCGCCCAAGACTGCAACCGTGTTGCGCGAAGACGGCCGAGAACAACTGAGTCCCGTCGAAGACCTGGCTCCCGGCCTGAGGCTGCTGATCAAACCGGGCGAACAGTTTCCCGTGGACGCGGAAATCGTGAAAGGCTCGACCGCCAGCGATGAATCCAACCTCACCGGGGAATCCGCGCCCGTCGAAAAAAGTGTGGGCGATACCGTTCTCGCGGGGACGCTCAACCTCTGGGGAGTCGTCGAAGCCGTGGTGCTCCGGCCGGCGAGCCAAAGCGCGCTGCAACGGATCATTCAACTCATCCGCGAGGCTCAGCATCTGAAAGCGCCGTCGCAGCGGTTCACGGACCGGTTTGGCACCGGCTACACTTATGGCATTCTCGGGCTGACCGCGCTGATGTTCTTTGTTTGGTGGCTTGGTTTTGGCGCGCCTCCGTTCCTTTCCACGATCGAGGCGAAGAGCGCGTTCTATCGCGCTATGACTTTGCTCGTGGTGGCGTCGCCCTGCGCGCTCGTGCTCTCCATTCCCTCCGCGATCCTGGCCGCCATCGCCTGGGCCGCGCGCCGAGGCATCTTGTTTCGCGGCGGCGCCGCGGTGGAAGGCCTTGCCGAAATCAGTGTGGTGGCCATGGACAAGACCGGCACGCTCACGACCGGCGAATTGCGGGTCGAACGCGTGGAAAGCTTTCCTGCCGGGCACGAAGCGGAAGTCGCCCAACTCGCGTATTCGTTGGAACGATGGTCAGCGCATCCGCTCGCCCGGGCCATAACGCGCTACGGAAAGCAGCGGCGCCTGAATGCGCTCGAGGTCCAGGCGTTCGAGTCCATCACCGGACTCGGCCTCCGAGCGAGCGTGGGCAAGACCGAGGTTAAGCTGGGCCGTCGCGAGTGGCTGGCTGAAAGCGGCCGGATCGAATGCGCCGCCACGGTTCCGCCGGCCGACGCCGGATTTTCCGAAGTTTGGCTGGCGAAAGAAGGCCTGGCTGGACGCGTCTTGTTGCGGGATGACATTCGCGTTCAAGCGCGGGATCTGATCGAACGTTTGCGGCAACTTCGATTGCGCACCGTCGTGTTGACGGGGGACCGCCGCAGCGCGGCGGACTTGTTGAGGGAACGGTTGCACCTGGACGAAATCCGGGCGGAACTGAGACCGGAGGCAAAAGTCGAGGTGATCGCGTCACTGCTCCGCGACGGCCACAAAGTGGCCATGATTGGTGATGGGGTGAACGACGCGCCCAGCCTCGCGGCGGCGCACGTGGGCGTGGCGATGGGCGCGCGCGGGTCGGATGCGGCGCTGGAACAGGCGGAGGTCGTTCTGATGCACGACCGCCTGGAAAACTTTTTGGCCGCCTTTCGCTTGAGCCAGCGGGCGCGTGGGATCATTCGCCAGAACCTCGTGATTTCCCTGGGAACCGTGGTCGTGCTGGCCGCCTTTGCGTTGCTGGGAGAAATTCCGCTGACGTTGGGGGTCGTCGGCCACGAAGGGAGCACCGTTGTGGTTGTCTTAAACAGCTTGCGCCTGCTGTTCGGCGGATTTGGCGATATTCAACCGGACCATCCAATCGCCCTCCAGGGATAAGCTTTTTCCGTTGTCGTTTGTGGAGGAACACGGTAGTTGATGCTCTCGAACTGCTGGGAGCGAATCGCGCCGAACTTTTCGATCAGTGTGTTCGGACACCGCTGAACACGATGCAACTCATGCGCCACCGACGCCCTGGCGATAATCCTATGGACCTTCATGATCGAGCGCGGGGTTGGCTCGATCGAGGCACGGACGAAGTGCATGTGGAAGTCTGGCCGGGCCCTCCGCGTCGCGGTCAGCCGACTCTGCGAATCGAATTTCGAGTTCAAGGCGGGCGACCTTTGCCACCGTGGTTTGGCCCGCAGGACCAACTCCCGGAACGCTGGCGCCATCTCCTGAGGCCCGACATGCTCGGAACGCCGCTGGCGTTTTAGAGATTGGCTGGACGAAACTGGCGACCCTACCGGGAATCGAACCCGGGCTACCACCGTGAAAGGGTGGTGTCCTAACCGCTAGACCATAGGGTCGCCCAAAAGCGGTGTCGGAATATAAAGGCAGTTCGGTCCCTGTCACGAAAAAAACTGACCCCCGATCGGCGCGCCAGTGCGTCCACAAGTTATCAGTCCCATGAAGGCTCTAGCTGGGTGGAGCGGGCTACCAACCCGCCTCGCGCGGCAACCTGCCGCATGAAAGGTCGCGGGTAATTCCTTGCGATCCGTCCAGGACTGATCCGCGACCATCCCGTCCGGCTGGTAGCCGGACGGCACAGGCAAGTTGCCTGTGCCACCGAGTCTCGCCCCACCTTGCCGCACCTGGCGTGGTGGGATCCTCAGACTTGCGGTTGAGATTCTGACGGGCGCACGTACTATCCGGAGCGTGCGGGCAACAACCATTCTTCACCCGGCGGTCCTCGAGCTCACCGCCAGGCCTTTGTTCTCTTTGTGGCTTTACTGCTTGGTCCGCGGGATGGACGACAAAGCTCGTAGCGCAGAGTTGCACTCTGCCGTATCGCAGAATTGTATTCTGCGGGGCGTCCCCCAGTCCGAGCACGCTGGGACTTGCCGGCGCCCTGCTGATTGGAAATCGACGATCCAGCAGATCGAAAATCTGCGCTACGGTTCTCCGGTCGATCTGTCGTCAATCTCACGATCTGCACAGCATGTGAATGGAACAAAAGGCAACCAGGGTAACGAAGAGCGGCAACCAACGGGCGGCTCTTGCCTGCGGAGTTCCGGTGTTTGGGCGGTGCTGCTGGCGGTGGCACTCCACTCGACAACGGCTGCGGCGCCGCTGGAATGGCGAAAGGCGCAAGGCCACCGCGAGGCGCGACTGGCGGTTCCGGAAAACGGCAAGACCGGTTTCTCGTCGCTCGCGCCCTCGACGACAGGAATCCGCTTTCTCAATCAACTGTCGGAAGCGCGTGTGGCGGACAACCGCGTGCTGGACAACGGCTCCGGCGTGGCGCTCGGTGATGTGGACGGCGACGGGCTTTGCGATATCTATTTCTGCGGGCTCGAAAACGCCAACACGCTTTATCGAAATCTGGGCGGTTGGAAATTCGAGGACATTACCGCAAAGGCCGGCGTCGCTTGCCCGAGCGATTTATCGACGGGCGCGGTCCTGGCGGATCTCGACGGGGACGGCGATCTCGATTTGCTGGTGAATTCCATCGGCGGAGGCACGCGATGTTTCCTTAACGATGGGAAGGCGCGGTTCACGGAACTCACAGCGTCTGGTCTCTCGCGCAAATTTGGCAGCACCAGCCAGGCTTTGGCCGACGTCGATGGAGATGGCGACCTGGACTTGTACGTTGCCAACTATCGCACGGACACTTACCGGGATTCGCCGCCGTATCTGAAGATTCAGTATGAAGTGGCGGACGGCAAAGTGATTATCCGCCCCGAAGACCGCTTCTATGGGATGATGAAGGGAAAAGACGGTTTCATGCTGATCGAGCGCGGAGAAGCTGACTTCCTTTATCTAAACGACGGCAGAGGAAAGTTCACTCCGGTGTCCTGGACTGGCGGCGCGTTTCGAGACGAGGACGGGCGGCCGCTGGCCGTAGCACCTCAATATTGGGGACTCAGCGCCATGTTCCGCGACATCAACGGCGATGGCGCGCCCGATCTTTACGTGTGCAACGATTTCCGCTTTTCGCCCGATCAAATCTGGATCAACGACGGCCAGGGCCGTTTTCAAGCGCTCCCGCGGTTCGCCCTGCGCAACATGAGTATGTCCTCCATGGGCATCGACTTCGCTGACATCAACCGCGATGGGCACGTGGATTTCTTTGTCGCCGACATGCTCAGCCGCGACCACAAACGCCGGCACATGCAGCGCGTAAACGTGCTTCCCGATCTGATGGCGCTGCCCTTCGGCGCGATCGACAACCGGCCCGAAGTCATGCGCAACACGCTTTATCTGAATCGCGGGGACACCACGTTCGCCGAGATCGCGCAGTTCAGCGGATTGCAGGCCTCCGAGTGGTCCTGGTGCCCCATCTTCCTGGACGTGGATCTGGACGGCTACGAGGACTTGCTGATCTCCACGGGCAATGGCCACGACGTCATCGACTCCGACGGCAGCGCGCGGCTCGAAGAATTGACCAGGCGCAATCCGGGCAAGTCGTTGAAAGCGCTGCCCCAATTCCCGCCGCTGCTCACACCAAGTTTTGCGTTTCGAAATCGCGGTGATCTGACTTTTGAAGACGTGAGCAAGGCGTGGGGATTCGACCCCATCGGCGTTTCACACGGAATGGCGCTGGCCGATCTCGATAACGATGGCGACTTCGATGTGGTCGTGAACAACTTGAATGCGCCCGCCGGGATTTACCGGAATGAGACCTCCGCGCCGCGACTGGCTGTGCGATTGAAGGGCGCCGCGCCGAATACACGGGGCATTGGCGCGGCCATCAAAGTGAGCGGAGGTTCGATTCTGCAAAGTCAGGAAATGATTTCCGGCGGGCGGTACCTTTCGGGCGACGACTCAATCCGAATTTTCGCAGCCGGGGCGCTCACCAATGATTTGCGCGTCGAAGTGACCTGGCGCAGCGGACGTCGCAGCGTGGTGACAAATGCCACGCCGAATTTTATCTACGAGATTGATGAAGCGAGCGCCGGCGTAGCGCCGCCTTTCCAGTCGGCGGGTCCGGGCGGCTTTCCAGCCGCCAGAGTGTCCGGGCAAGAAAGCCCGGAGAACCGGCAGGCGGGAAAGCCTGCCCCACAATCCGAGGGCCTCTTCCAGGACGTCAGCCATTTGCTGAACCATGTCCACCCCGAGGAGCCTTTCGACGATTTTGCGCGCCAGCCGTTACTCCCGAATCGCCTGAGCCAGCTAGGGCCGGGGGTCTGCTGGCAGGACGTGGATAGCGATGGTTTCGATGATCTGGTCATCGGCAGCGGCAAGGGAGGCTCGCTGATCGTGTTTCGCAATCAAGGCGATGGAAAGTTTGCTTCCCTGGGCGAACCCACGGTGAGCCGGCCCGTCGCCCGCGACCAAACGGCCATCGTGGGCTTCGGCTCGAACCTGCTGGTTGGCTCCGCAAACTATGAAGACGGCCTTACGAATGGCGGCTGGATCCGAATCTACGACCTGAATCGCAAGGCCGCCGGCGACAGCATCCTGGGCCCTTCCTCAAGCACCGGACCGCTCGCCCTGGCCGATGTGGATGCAGACGGCAACCTGGATTTGTTCATCGGCGGACGCGTCATTGCGGGGCGTTATCCGGAGCCCGCGACCTCGATGCTGTTGAAGAATGAAGCCGGACGTTTTGTGGTTTCCCAACGATGGGAACGATTGGGCCTCGTGAGCGGAGCTGCGTTTAGCGATTTGGATGGAGACGGAAGTCCAGAGTTGCTCCTCGCGTGCGAGTGGGGCCCAATTCTCTTGTTTCGCAATGACAAGGGCCGTCTCGCCGAGTGGAATCCAATGCTTCGTTGGCACGATTCAACCCCTCTCAACTCTCAACTCCAGACTCTCAACTCTCTGACCGGCTGGTGGAACGGCGTCACGACTGGCGATTTCGACGGGGACGGAAGAATGGACATCATCGCCTCGAATTGGGGCCGCAACACGAAATACGAACTCTTCCGGCGGGATTCTCTCCGAGTTCATTTTGGCGATTTCAACGGAACCGGAGCGGTGGATGTGCTCGAAGCTTACCTGGATCGAGCGACGCAAAGGGTCGTCCCCTGGCGCGGCTTCGACATCATCGGCGGCGTTCTGCCGTTTGTGCGCGAGCGCTTCGCGACTTTCAACGCCTATGCCGCGGCCAGCTTGAGCGACATCGGTGGCGAATCGTTGAAGAAGGGACGCGAACTGCGGGCGCATTGGTTGGAATCCACGCTGTTCCTGAACCGAAGCGATCATTTCGAGGCTCGGCCTTTGCCGGTCGAAGCTCAATTCGCCCCGGCATTTGGATTGGCTGTAGGTGACTGCGACGGGGACGGAAATGCAGATTTGTTCCTGAGCCAGAATTTCTTTGCCACGCAACCGGAGACGTCCCGCTACGATGCCGGCCGAGGGTTGTGGATGAGAGGCGACGGGAGCGGGAGATTGGAGGCCCTGGACGGACAACAGAGCGGCGTGTTGATTCAGGGCGAGCAGCGCGGCTGCGCGCTGGGTGATTTCGATGCCGACGGGAGACTTGACCTCGCGGTCGGCCAGAATGCAGGCCCGACGAAGCTATACCAAAATCGGGGAGGCAAACCGGGATTGCGTGTGCGCCTGAAGGGTTCGGCGGGCAATCCGTCCGCCGTTGGCGCGACCATCCGAGTCTTGTTTGGAGACCGGGGTGGTCCGGCTCACGAAATCCGCGCAGGCGGAGGGTACTGGTCTCAAGACAGCAGCGTGGCCGTCTTGGGAACACCCCAGCCACCGACGCGAATCTGGGTACGATGGCCGGGAGGAAAAACGACGACGACTGAGCTTCCGTTGGCCGCGCGGGAGGTTGAGGTCCAACCATCCGGCGCCGTGCGAGTGGTCAAGTGATCCGGACGTGGATCAATGATGGCAGCCGCAGCCGTGGCCGCACGAGCCGGAATCGAAATCCTCGGCGTTAGGCACGCGGCCGAGTTCAAAAGTCTTGCTGACGAATTGGCCGACTGACTCCTGGACCTTGTGCATCTCCTGCTGCGCATTGAGAAACCCGCGTGCGACCGGGTTGTTGAGGAACTGTTCGCGTTGCTCTTCAAATTCGGAAGCTTCTTCATCCGAAAGCTGGAGTCCCTGCTGTTGTTTGTGGCGCAGGTATTCTCCCCGCTCGCTCAGGAGCTGATACTGCAACTTGGCTTCGTCGTTGGCCATGAAACTCTCGATCTGCTGCCGCATCGTTTGGAATTCCGGCTGATCCAGGATCGTCTGGCATAACTCTTTGGTTTTCTGGACGACGAGGCTCTCTTCAGTGGTGGTCTGCATATTTCAGTAGTGTGTTGACTTGGCGAAGCCAGTGCTCGGTCTGCGGACTGGGCTGTCGGCTCCCGCAATAGAGCACAGCGCGTCGGAACCGCAACAAAAATTCGCGGCAACGCGTCTCGATGTCCCCTCAGTCAAGGTGGGGCGAGGCTCCTGCCGAGCCAATGCCATCGAAGAAAGGCTCCGCAGGAGCGTCGCCCCACCGTCGTTGACTGTGCAGACCGTGGGATTGACGACAGATCGACCGGAGAACCGTAGCGCAGATTTTCAATGTGCTGTATCGCCGATTTCCAATCGGCAGGGCGCCGGCAAGTCCCAGCGGGCTCGGACTGGGAGACGCCCCGCAGAATACAATTCTGCGACACGGCAGAGTGCCACTCTGCGCTACGAGCTTTGTCGTCCATCCCGCGGACCAAGCAGTAACTGAGGAGTGAGCGCGGTTTGATTCTCTCATGGCGCAAAAAACTCCGGATACAGCTTCTTCGTGGCCTGGAAGCCGCGGTGAATCAAATCGACGTCGCCAGCCAGACTGAAGAGCAGGCAGCCGAGCTCGCGGCACTTGGCCGCGTGCTCCGGACTGCGCGCGAGGACGCCCCAGGTTTTTCCGGTCTTCTTCACCGCCGCCGAAACACGTTCCATCGCCGCAATGCACTTCGGATGCATGGCTTGCCCCGGAACGCCCAGCGTGCATGACAAATCGCTCGGTCCGATGAACAAGCTGTCCACGCCGTCCACCGCTGCGATTTCGTGGGCGCACTCGACGGCTTCGGCGGTTTCGATTTGGACGCAGAGCCAACGGTCGCGGTTGGCTCGCGGAAGATGTTCGGCAGGGATCGCTGTGCCGTAGCCGGCTTCATAGTTCGCAAGAAACAACCCGCGCACGCCCATGGGAGGATACTTCGCCCACTGCACGATCTGCCGCACTTGATCGACCGACCGAATCTGCGCAACCATGAGGCCACTCGCGCCGGTCTCCATCGGCCGCATGACTGTGGCGTAATCCGTCGGCGCCACGCGCACGAAGGCGTCGAGCCCCGCCGCGCGGCAAGCGATGAGCAAAAGCTCGAGTTCCCGGTGCGGGATGGCGGAATGTTCCTGGTCGATCCAGATGCCTTGAAATCCTCCGGACAATCCAGCGATTTCGACGAGTTTAGGACTCGCGAGCGAAGCGAACGCGAGCACGCGGACGATTTCCCCTTGAGCCAGCCGGTGTTTGATGGAGGTGATCATAGAATTGCAGTCGCTCAAAGTAAGCCCATTCCGTTTCCGCGCGAGAAAATTCGGGCGCGGCGCAACGCGAGTTCAAAGTTCAAGGTTTCAAGTTCAAAGTTGGTTCCTTGAACGGGTAAGAACGGGTAAGAACGGGTAAGGACGCGTTCCACCGCGTCCCGGGATTGGCTCTTTCGATCGCTGACAAGGTCAGGGACGGAGTGGAATCCGTCCTTACCAGGTTCATGGCTTCGGCGCCATGCACATGGACCATGAACCAGGTAGGGCGAGTCCGTCCCCGGCGAGCCGCTCGACGTGCGTGGAACACGTCCGACTCGGCTCGCTGGGGACAGGCTCGCCCTACCGTTTGGTTTCATGGAAAGAAGGTCCACGCTGAGCGGCTTTTTCGTTGTCAAATGGTCGCCCCGAAACCAAATTGTCGGGCATGAAAAATCTCCTTCCACTCCTGGCCGCGGTGTTTTTGTCGGGTGCGTTTGGATGCGAGACCGCACCCTCCGCAGGCGGGGGCAACGCGGCCACGAAAGTCGATTACGGCGCGTATCCGGACAACTACGAGCAGATCGTCCGGAGCCACTTCGGCGCCGCCGAATGCCGATTGGGCAAACCGTTCGCCGGGTACGTCAAAGCCGGTCCGCTCATGGGCGGCAAAGTTCTGGAGGCCGGCTACTTCGTCGAGGCGTGGCTAAAGGCCAAGGATCAATCGAGTCCGGAACGACGCCTCGGCGTTCTCGTCAAGAACGGTGAAGTGCTCATGCAACTCAGCGCCAAAGAGCTTGATGAAGTCGAGCGTGCGCGCTGAGAGCGAGAGGTTTTCTGGACCTCGAGTTCGATCACTGATCAGGGACATTTTTCAGCGCGGGAAATGGCTGTTCCCTCTCCTGGGGGAGAGGGTTAGGGTGAGGGCGATTCACCAAGTCCATGATACCGCTAAACGTCATCATGAAAGAACGCAGCCGTGAGGCGTGCCGAAGCGGATTTGTGCTCGCGCTTTTCTACGGCGTCTCCACGGTCACAGGCATGCCGCAAACAAACCAGAGCATTGCATCTCGCTGGCTGGAGGCCGCCGAGGTCGCCCCGGATTTTCGACCGTCTCCGACTCGCCGTGGATGGATCAAGCAACGCAAGGAAGTTCGCGCTCAGCTTTGGAAACTTCTTGGCGACTTGCCCGCCCGTCCCCAGAAGCCGTTCGTGCAAACATCGCTTCGGGAAGATCGCGGCGATTATTGGCTGGAGAAATTCCAATTCGACAACGGCGCGGGCGCCACGGTTCCGGGCTCCCTTTTGCTCCCCAAGAAAACGTCCGGCCGTTCACCTGCGATCCTGTATTGCCACTGGCACGGCGGCCAGTATGACAACGGCAAGGAGGAAATCTTTCGTGCCGAACACACGCCAGAGCCGCCCGGGCCAACGCTGGTGAAGCGAGGGTTCGCGGTGCTGGCCATTGACGCTTATTGCTTCGGCGAACGGAACGGGCAAGGCCCGGGCGGCCCCAGCGAAAAGGGCGGCGCGGGCGAAATGACCGCGAGCAAGTTCAATCTCTGGGCCGGACGCACCCTCTGGGGGATGATTCTTCGCGACGACCTGATGGCGCTCGATTATCTGGTGTCCCGGCCCGAAGTGGACCCCGAACGCGTGGGCGTGACCGGGATTAGCATGGGCGCGACGCGGACCTGGTGGTTGATGGCGTTGGACGAACGGCTCAAGGCGGGCGTCGCCGTGGCCTGCTTCACGCGCTACCAGGATCTCATCCGGAGCGAAGGGCTGAAATACCATGGGATTTATTATTTTGTCCCCGGCATGCTGAAACACTTCGACACCGAAGCCGTGGTTTCCTTGATCGCGCCTCGGCCTGTTCTCTTTTTGACCGGAGACCAGGACCAAGGCGCGCCTGTATCGGGGATTCGCGCGATTGAGGACAAAGTTCGGCCGGTGTATCGCCTTTACGGCAAGGGCAGCGCGTTCGAGAGCAGAATCTATCCAGACGTTGGCCATGTTTATCTGCCGGACATGTGGCGCAGGATGCTGGAGTGGTTTGATCGATATCTCTGTTCAACACCTTAACCGCAGCGCGGCGAAGCGGCTAAAACGTTACAACGTCAAATCGTTAAATCGGTTAAATGAGTGGGACAGAACAAATCCACCGCCATCCTCCATCCTTCCATCCTCCATCCTCTCAGCGGAACAATTCCGAGTGCGGCTCGTTGTCCGTGTGCCAGCGTTTGAGGAATCTCGGATTAGGATCGAGGAGCAGTTCGCGGGTCTTGATCGACTCCGCATGGCCGTCGCAAAACCCAACGTTCAGTTTGCCATTGTGCCGCTGGTTGACCGCTTTGAGTTCGCGGACGAGCGGAGTGAAGTCGAGTTGGTTGTGCAGTTTGCGGGACAGGATTTCCAATCCAAGCACGAGCTGATCCTCCGGGCGTGACCAGGTCGAATAAGCATCGGCGCTGGCGATCATGTCCGCCGGAACCTTGACCTCCGTTTCGCGCGTGGCGGTCGCGGTCATCCGGGCCTGCGAGGCGAACTTGCCCGCCAGGCCGAATTGGTAAGCATCGTCCTGGCCGGCGCTGCCCACGTTGTAGCCATAGCTCCCAATCGAGAGGTAGAAATAATCGCCCTCATCGCGACCATCAAACGTCTCCAATTTGAAGCTCGGACAGAGGAACAGATCGTTCGTCCATTTGTGGACCAGATAAGGCTTGAGGTCGTCGTACCATTTTGCGCCTTCGGGCAGCGCAGGATTCTGGCGGGTCGCGAGCAACGGGTAATGCGTGTTTTCGTGGACGTACATCTGCAGCGCCAACCCGACCTGGCGCAGATTCCCCCGGCAACGAGCGGATTGTCCAGCGGCCTTGGCGCTGAGCAAACTGGGCAAAAGCAACGCCGCCAGAACTGCGATCACCGCGATGACGACGAGAAGCTCAATCAGAGTGAAGCCATCCGAATTGGATCTGCTTGCGCCCCGCGAGCTCAATCGCTCTTCCCATGAACCAGACGGTAGGGCGAGCCTGTCCCCAGCGAGCCGAGTCGGACGTGTTCCACGCACGTCGAGCAGCTCGCCGGGACGGACTCGCCCTACCGGGTTCATGGGCCGAGTGCATGGTTCCGAGACCAAGGGAACTTCCCAGAAGCAGAACTGGGCTCTGTGACGCCGCATGGAGATCCCCTCCTGGGAGTGGAAGGGGTGGGTTGGTTCCGGACCACTTAGGGTCTGTGCAGAAATAACTTCCGGTTTTGGCGGGAGCGCCGCCTGGCCGGATGCAAGGCGCGAGGAGGGAGCATCCCCGTTTTGGGGCTGTGACCGACGAGCAACGCCGCAGCCGGCCAGGTGCCGCCCCGCCCCGGAGGGCTGGGGCGATTTCGCTTTCTGGCTTCGTTTCTCCTCAGTCGCAGAGCCCTGGCTATGCTCCTTCGTCGTGCCTCGCCAGAAAGCGAAATCGCCTCCAGCAAAACCGGA
>Ga0194126_10006671_pt1 | contig 16381 bp, 15 predicted proteins | sample TA2KigC150mmetaG_FD_148641 | JGI IMG/M metagenome (GOLD analysis project Ga0194126, IMG submission 148641) | Freshwater microbial communities from Lake Tanganyika, Tanzania - TA2015035 Kigoma Deep Cast 150m | ecosystem: Environmental > Aquatic > Freshwater > Lake | place: Tanzania: Lake... | reverse complement strand
CGGCGCTCCCGCTGTGGCGCGAGATCGCCCAGCCCACCTTCAGCCAACCCGCCCCCGGCGTCTTCGAGTGGATCGATGATGGCACGCAAACCGACCCGAGCCGGCCGCGGTTCTACCGGGTCAGTGCGGAGTGACCCGCACCAACCGGGCCAACCGGTCGTAGCGGCGAACTGGGGTTCGCCGCTGTTGCGTTCGTCGCTCTCGCGCTCGAGGATGCGACCCGCTCCCCCAACGGATTCGAAGCGTCCAGGGATTGACCGGTTCACGTTCTCCGCAATCCCCGAACGGCTTTGAATCCCGGGGGGATGGCGTGTTCCCCCCAAACGGATTCGAAGCGTCTGCAATTGTACAAGGGGGAGGGCGCCGTCCTGAAGGCGCCGACGGGCTCGTGGAAATCGCTCGTGGCCGGCGCGCTTACCGCTCGTCGCCCGGCAACGGTGGATTGGCGGGGACGCGCGCGAGGATTTCGTCCACCTTCTGCCAGTGCACCCTCTGGGCGCGCTCGGTGATGCTGGGGCGCGTAGCGGCGGCGGAGACTTGGGCGGAGAGGGCAGCCGCGACCACTTGGTCCACGGTGACCTGTTGCCGCTGCGCCAACTCCGCGGTCTGCCGCAGGAGCGAATCTGGAATGTTCACTTGCAGAGTCATGTCACGTCGCTGTCAATGTGGCCAAGAACTGGCGGGGCTTCAAGACTTCGATTCCCGCACGGGTAGCGGGCGCAAGGTGGCGGACGTTGTGGGTCACGATACGGTTGGCGGCGGACTCAGCAGCCAGTTGCACCAGTGGTTCGTCGTCCGGGTCGGTCAGGAGGGGCCACCATCCCGACTGCAACTGCCACTCCTCAGCCCGGGCACAGATGGCATTCAGAAGTTCGTCGACGTCTTCCAGGCCGAAGCCCAGTTCCGCGGCGTTTGCCTTGAGAACCTCCTCGTATTCGTGAACGAGGTGATTGCTCACCACCGCTGTCCATTCCCCCAGGCGCAAGCGCCGAAAGACCTCAAAGGAAGCTCCCAGGCGCGACCGAAAGGCCGCGTAGAGGACATTCGTACCCATGACCGCACGCCGCGACATGGGCGGAGGGTGAGCGGTCCAACACCACCCGTCAACCGCGCCGCCAAGAGCGAAGGAGCGGTACGGCAGCGGACCGGGAACATCCCACAAACGGAGCATGGTCCGAATGAGGCAACCGCCTCAGTGGCTCAGAGGTAGCTGCCTCGACCCCCTTGCCTTACCACCGAACAGGCGGCGGCGTGGACGTAGGCCTTCGATGCCTACCGAACCGCAACCTGGCGAAGTCTCGCTCGGCAAGCCGCGGTGCCTCCCCTCCGCCGCTGCGATCCGCAAGCCGGTGCGGGACCTGCGGTCGGGGCCGTGAGCGGTCCCCGGCTGCCCTTCGAGATTCGGCACAGTTCATGCATTCAAAGGGGCTATTCAGTTCCGACGGACGCAGAACGACTCGCCGTTGGTCCTGGAATGGCCAGCTCCCGCAGCATGACCGCGTTCTGCTACCTGGCGGTGACGAGCCAGCGAGGTTCGTGGCTGTTTGCGCATGACGGTGGCGCCTCGGGCAAGCCGTGGAGCACGCTTACCTGGGTCGCCTCGACACACGCGCGGACCACGGCGCGCGTGGAAGTGCGGGCGGCGGAGACCGTGCCAGGTCTGCCGGGCCAAGGGACAGTGTTCAATCCAATCCGCGAGGCCGCCAGCCGCGTGCCGTTCAGCGGAGTGGTCGGCCGTTATCTCGAGGCGCGGCTCAGCTTAGCGTCGAACTGGACCGTGGCCCGGAGTCCTGGCCTGTACGACCTCACCGTGCATTGTCCTGAAAACTGACAAACTCGATGAACAGGCTCACCATCCGATGCTTTGGTCGGCCGCTGACCTGGGCGGCCATGTGGCTGGGTGCCTTTACGGCACAAGGAGACGACCCTTTGGTGGTGGAAGCAGTGCAGACCAACGCGGGCGGAATCCTGATCGTTGGCGATGGCTCGTGTCACGGGCCGGGGGTCGACTCTCCACGCCAACTGGCACCTGGACGTGCATAGACGGGGCGCGTTGGTTATCGCCAACCGAGGTCACGTTCGCTCGGCAGGTGCTCTCGTTGCTGGACGAGCCTCGGTCTCGGGTGAGGGCTCGCGGTGGGAGGAACTGACCGAGCTCACGATCTCCTGTCCAGGTCACCAACTGGGGTACTCTGTGCCTCTCGGATCGCCGCGGCGCCCTTCGTGTCGAGGGCAACGTCTACTCGTTGGGCCGTGTGCTCCTCGAGCTGAGCGCCGGCAGAGCAGGACGCGGAGGGCCATGCCTCGACGTTCGCGATAAGGCCGCCCTGGATGGGGGCCTGGCGGTGCAGTTGCGCGATGGCTTCCTCCCCGTCTGGACGAACCGGATGGAGGTGATCCGCTGGGGTGCGTGCCAAGGCGCCTTTACCAACGCGCCGCCCGGTTCGCGCCTGGCGGTCGGTCCCGGTTCTTTCCGCGTGCTTTACACCCCGGCAGGTCTGATCCTGACCGATTACCTGGTCGACGCTGACGGCGATGGGATCGATGACGACTGGGCGCAGACCTACTTCGGTCATACGCCCTTATCGAGTGCCGAACAACTAGCCGACAGCGACGGAGACGGCGTCGTCAACCAAGACGAGTTCATCGCTGGCACGCACCCCACCGATGCCCGGAGCCTGTTCCGGATCGCCGCGGTCATCCCCGAAGGAAATCGGGTGAACATCCGGTTTGGCCCAGCCGGCGGCAAGTGGTATCGGGTGTGGCACGCCTCGATCCTGCCCGTGTGGCGCGAGATCGCCCAGCCTGCCTTCGCCCAGCCAGAACCGGGCCGCTTCGAGTGGGTCGATGACGCCACGCAAACCGACCCGAGCCGGCCGCGGTTCTACCGGGTCAGTGCCGAGTGAACGCCGCCGGCCGCTTGCCGGGTCTCGGGTAGGATGGCCCAGGTCGCGCAGCGTTTGGAGTGGGTGCCTTTCAGCGCCGCTTTGGTTTTCGGTGGGGTCGGGGGTTCCGATCGGTGTCTGCCGCCGAAAAAGCGCAGTTGCGCGCGGGACCCGCGAGTCGGTCCTCGTCCCGCGGCTCGGGGAACCGGCCCACCGCGTTATGCTCGGTCTTGTAGAACACCTTGCCTGCGTCGGCGGCCTCGATCATGCGGGCCTGGCTAAAGGGGCACCGGAGAAAATACTGGACCTTGCGTCCTAAGAACCGGATCGACGGTGACGTGTGGCGTTTGCGGCATCCCTCTTGATCACAGCAGAAACTGTCGCGGTAAATGTCCGGAGGCGGTTGGTCCGGGGGGGGCCGCCGCGAGGCTTGCGCTTATAATCGGAACGGTGCAACACGGCCGACCAGTGCTGACAGCCGATATGCCGACATTTTTCCGCCATTTCGTTGTCGCACTTCTTGAAGAGCTCAAATAGGCTCTGGTCTGTCAGGTAGCACTGACACCCATTCTCTCTGTTTTTTGTTTTCACGAACTCGAAAAGAGAGAGAATAACCTCCGCGAGGGCAAGCCTTCGCGGAGGTCCCCCCTTTCGATTGGGGCGCAGGAAATGTGATGGACCGTTCCGGCCTTCCCTCAGGAAGCGTGACCGAAACCGGCCGCTTTACCCTCGTTTTGCCAGTCCAGGCTCAGATGCCCGTTCGGGGACGCGTGCCCAAGTCAACAAAGAGGGAGCGCGGCCGTGACCGTCCGCGCTCCGTTGCGCTATGGATTGGGGCGGGTTGGCTGGGTCTCGAGAAAGACCGTCTGGCGGTCGCCGGTGGAGAACGCGATCAGGGTGCGCAAAGGCTCGCCGCCAGTGTTAACCAAGTTGTGTTTGACCCCGGCGGGAATGCGGATGGTCATGCCCGGGGTCAGATCCACCCAGCGCCCATCGTAACTATGGCGGCCTTGGCCGGAGAGCACGTGGAGCACCTCCTCACAGTTGGGATGATAATGCAGCGGGTTTTGGCGCCCGGGCAGGATCACGGCGAGGCCCAGCGTCTGTTGCGAGCCGGGTGAGAGCGTGGCGTTGCACAACCACTGGAGCGTGCCCCACTCGTAGCGCTCGACGGGCAGTTGAGCTGCATCGGTGACGTGGGCGCGGAACTCGGCTGGAATGCGAGCTTGGGCAGCGACGTTCTCGGAGCCGCAGACCGGCGGCGCAGAGGCGCACCAGAGGAGCGCGCTCAGCAAGTACTTGTTCATAGGCTTAGGGTGTTTCGGGCGGTGCTTCATCCGATTGTCCGGCGGCCCGTGCCGCTGACACGGCCGCCGGCAGGACGGCTACCGCTTTGAGGAAGTTGCGCCGAGAGACGATGTCGCGATCATCGGGGGAGCATACAGTCGACGTGGCTTGGGGCCGCAGGAGGCGAGCGATGCGCGCGTTGGGTGGCATGGCGACATTCAACACGCGACTATCGGGGAAGGCAACTGCTAGAAATCGCTAGAAATCGCGCACGGAACCGTCGGTGGCTCGGAGCCGCGGTTGCAGGCTGGGTTGGCGGAACGGTTTGGCCTTGGCTCGGACCTCGTCGAAGGTCACGCCCAAGCCGGGCCCCTCGAGGGGCAGGGCATAGCCGTTTTCGACTCGTGGGAAGGGCTGGACGACATCGCCTTGGGCATCGCTGTTGGCCCAGGGCGCCTCGATCATGGTCAAGTTCGGTATCGCCAAGGCGGCGTGGAGGGTGGCGGCCGAGCCGAGCGCGCCGGCGTTGTTGTGGGGGATGAGGGTGATGTAGAAGACGTCGGCGAAGGCGGCGATGCGCATCAGTTCGGTGATCCCGCCGCAGTGGCAGACATCGGGGCGGAGATAGTCCACCCACTGGTTGACCACCGCTTCGCGGCAGTCCCACTTGTTATGGTAGCGTTCGCCGATCGCCAGCGGCACATCGGTGTGGGCGCGCACGCGCTTGAGGGCCTCAGGATTCTCGTGGCGCACGGGGTCCTCGATGTAGAGCGGCCGGTAAGGGGCAGCCAAACGCGCCAGCTCGATCGCCCACTCGGGCTCGTAGCGGCCATGGCATTCGAGGATCAGGTCGATGTCCTCACCCACGGCCGAGCGGATGGCCGCCAGGTACTCGATCTGTTGGCGGACGGCCAGCTTATGTTCGTGGAAGTCCTGCGCATCGTAGCTGTGGAAGGCGCGGAACCGGATGGCGGTGAGCCCTCGCTCCTTGCGCTGCACGGCTTGGCGGGCAGCCTCAGCGGCGGTGTTACCGCTGACGTGGCCGTACACGCGCACTTTGGTGCGCGCCATTCCGCCCAAGAGTTGGTAGACCGGCACGCCATAAGCCTTGCCCTTCAGATCCCACAGCGCCTGGTCGATCCCGGCTAGCGCCGTTCCGGTCGAGGGACCGCCGCGCTGGAAGCGCCGGCGAAAACACGATTCCCACAGGTAAGGAATCCGATCTGGGTCCTCGCCGATGAGGTACGGGATCATGTCCTTAAGCGCGCCTTCGACCGTGTAGGGCAGGAAGTGGTTCGTCGCGTCGCCGTACCCGACCAATCCGGCATCGGTCTCGATCCGCACGAACACGTCGCTGCCGGTCAGCACGGGGTCCACGCGCGCGATCTTCAGCTTGGCAATCGCGCGCGCCGGCAGTCCAGCGGTTGGTTCCGGTCCGGAGGCGACGCCGGCCAGGGCGTGCCGGTCGACGCTCCAAGCCAACCCCGCGGCGGCCATTCCCTTGAGGAGCGCGCGACGGGTGGTGGGGGATGCGTTCATGGGCCGACCTTGGGTTGGCTCAGAAGACCGGTCGGAGCACGAGCGAGCGCAGGTTGACGACGCCTTGGCCGGGTTTGCTGGTGGCCTTGACGGTCACGGTCAGCGGCCCGCGGTTGCGGAGGTTGATTTGGCCGGCAACGTCGCTGGCAAAGTCATCCCAGCCGCGGGTGGCAGGCACCGTGCCGCTCAGGTGTTCATCGCCGAAACTCATCACGTACTCGCTGCCTTCGGAGGCGGGATCGCAGGCATAGTTGGCCTCGACGTCGAAGGTGCCGGTGCGGTTGACGGTGACCAGCCACTGGACATGGTCTTGGGGATTGGTCCAATGGCCGATGTTGGGGGCGCCGTCACCCTTGGTCTCGAGCCGGAGGGTGTGACCGATGAGGTCGGCGTCCGCGGCTTTGAGGATGAGCGTGCCATCGCCCGCTTGGGAAACTCGCGCCTCGATCGGTTGCGGCGGGCCATCGATTTCGAGCACGACCACGCCTGCGTGTGGGGTCGGTGTGGCGCGCGGGACTTGGAGGACGATCCCCGCCGGGCCGCCATCGAGCGAGAGGCTCCGGTCGGGCGCTGCCAGCAGATAAGCGCGTCGGACCGGGCTGGCCAGCGGCACCGAGAGTTGACCGTCGGTGGGCCAATCGAAGACATGCAAATAAAGCTTGCCCGGTTTTTGGGTGCAACGGCCCCAAGCCAGCTTCTTGAACGGGCTGGCTGTGGTGCCGTAGATGGCGGGGTGATTGACCTTCATCCATTGGCCGATCTCAGCGAGGCGTTGGACGCTTGCCGCGGGAAAGAGACCCTCGCTCGTTGGGCCCACATTCAACAGGTAGTTGCCGCCCTTACTGGCGCAATCGATCAGGTTGCGAACCAGGGTGGTGGTCGATTTCCAGTTCTGGTCGTGTTGGTTGTAGCCCCAGTGGTTGTTCATGGTCATACACGACTCCCAATCGACGCCTGGGCCGAACCCGGTCGGGGGAATCTCCTGTTCGGGCGTGCCATAATCGCCCACCCGCTCCGCGCCGCGGTCCATGCCGTCCATGCCGGCCCGGCCTTTGCCGACGCGGTTGTTGACGATGATGTCCGGTTGGAGGCCCCGGACGTAGTCGTAGAGGTCCAAGCCGCGTTGGTGAGTCCAGGGCGCCTCCCATTCGCCGTCGAACCAGAGGATGCCCAGCGGCCCGTAGCCGGTCACCAGTTCCTTCAGTTGCCCTTTCATGAACGCGACGTAACGGTCCATGTCCGGCGTGCCGCTGACGCGGTCGTTCCAGGGTCGGCGCTGGGTGTAATCGGCGTGGTGCCAATCCATGATCGAGTGGTAGAAGCAGAATTTGAGGCCGGCTTCGCGGCAGGCGACAGCCAGTTCCTTCATGGGATCTCGCTGGAACGGGGTGGACTTGATGCACCAATCGGTCGATGCCGAGCGCCACAGGCCGAAGCCGTCGTGGTGTTTGCTCGTGATGACGAGGTATTTCATGCCCGCCTCTTTGGCCATCCGCACCCACTCGCGCGCGTCGAACTTCACGGGATTGAACTGAGCCGCGTACTTCTCGTACTCGGACACGGGCATCTTGGTTTCCTCGAGGAACCATTCGCCGTAGTTCTTGTTCCCTTTCCATTCGCCCGCCGGCACGGCGTAGACGCCCCAGTGAATGAAGAGCCCAAAGCGGGCCTCGCGGAACCAGCCCATTCGTTGGTCCCGTTCGGCGGCGGTCTCGGCGCCGGCGGTCGGCGCGAGCGACAGTCCGTGGGTGAGCATGAGACCAGTGAGATAAGGCAGCCAGGTGCGGTGTTTCATAGGGATGATGATGGCATCCGTCGTTTCTGTGACCGCGCGATCCTAGCCCAAAGGCCGGCTCGGGTTCAACCGTTCCCGCATGCCGAGGCGCTTGCGGCTTCTTCGATCGATTCGACCCGGCCACTGGCGGCCGAGCGCATGGCGGCGTCCACCACGGCCGTAGCATCAGCGTTGAACTGCGGCTCGAGGGTGGGCGGGAGTGGGTCGCCCGTCTCGAGGTGATGGATGAACTCCTCCGCGATGGTCCGCCGCCCGCTGGGCAAGGGCAACCCGGCGTGGCGGGTGACCGCACCGGGCCCATGGTGAAGGCAGATGGCGGGTTGCTTCCCCCACTCGTCCACGACCAAGGTGCCCTGGGTGCCGTAGAGGATCGGGCCACCCGGCAGGTCCGGTTCGTACGTGGTCCAGGACCCCTCGAAGACGCCGAGGGCGCCTGCGTACCGAGCGACGATGAGGGCGGTGTCGTCGGCGTCCCCCCAGGGGCTGTTGAGGTTGGCGCGCCAGCCCTGGACGGAGCTGGGTGGGTGCCCTAGGAACCAGCGGGCGAGCACGGCGCCGTAGCTGCAGAAGTCGATGAGGGCGCCGCCGCCGGCAGCCGCCTGGTACCACCAGGTCGAGGCGAGTTCGGGTCCGCTGAGTTGGACCGTGGCGACATTGGGGCCGGGGTGCTTGACGCCGGGCGCCAGGGGGCCGGCATGGGCGGCGCGCATTTTGAGTTCGAGGATGGCGCCGATCGCGCCTTCGTCGACGCACTGTTTGGCCCGTTGCATCAGGGGCGAGAACGGCATGTACCAATGAATCAGGACCTTGATGCCCGCCGTGGTGGCGGACCGGATCATCTGCTGGGCATCGGCGAGGCTAGCGGCCATGGGCTTCTCGACGCAGACATGCACGCCGTGGTCGGCGCACGCGGCCACGACCGCTGGGTGCTGGCTGTTTTCGGAGTTGCAGATCGCAAGGTCGAGCTGTTCCAGGTCGAGCATTTGGCGGTAATCGTCGTAGGCGCGCTCGAGGCCCAGGCGTTCGAGGAGGTATTGGCGGTTGAAGGCGCGCGTATAGGGCGCTTGGGTAAGCTCGGGGACCCGCGGCACGGTATCGGCGCAGGCGACGAGTTCGACTCTGGGATGTTGTTGGAAGAGGGTGGCGACGTGGTGCACGTGCACATGGCACACGCCGATGATCCCGACGCGATAGTGTTTGGGCATAGACTGGTGCGGGTTGGAAGCGGACGGGGCTTACTCGAGCCAGATTTCCCGGTTAACCCGGGCGGATTCATAAATGGCGTCTAGGGCGCGCATCACATTGAGCACTTCGGCACGTTGGACCAGCGGGGCGGCCTCGCCTCGGATCACTCGAACCAGATGTTCGGTGAGGCGCCAGTGCCCGCTGAAGTGCACGGCGCGATCCGGTGGCGGCTTGGGCGCCACCTCGACTTGGTAACTGCCGAGGTTTGTGGTGAGCGCGAGGGGGTCGAGGGTGAGGCCGCCTGCCGTGCCCAGCAACGTGGTGTTGAAGGTCTCCTTGGTGACATGGGCGGCCCAACTGGTCTTGAAACTCACCACCACCTCTCCCTCGAGCCGCAGAAAACCCGCCGCCATGTCTTCGACATCGAACTCGCGGTAGTCGTAGGGGCGCGGCGTCAACACCCCGAGCGGCGCGCCGCTTTCGGCTAAGGAGGTTTTGAGGCCTTCATCTCGGTTGCCGAACTTGGTGTAGGTGGATGCACTGACGGCGCGCACGCGCGGGTTGCCGAGCAGCCAAAACAGGCCATCGAACTGGTGCACCCCCAGGTCGTACACCGGGCCGCCGCCCGAATGCTCGCGCATGTGGAATTGGCCCCAGGTCGGTATCCCGCGCCGGCGCATGCCGGTCAGCTCCGCGTAGTAGACTTGGCCCAGGCGGCCGGCGTCGACCAGTTCCTTGGCGGCGATGGCGCTTTCGTAGAAGCGCAGACTTTGGCAGACGAACAAGACCCGGTGGGCGGCGGCCGCGGCGTCGAACATTTCGACCGCGTCGGCATAGGAGGTGGCCACTGGCTTTTCGCAGAGCACATGCGCGCCGGCTTCGAGGGCGGCGAGGGTGTGGGTTTTGTGGTAGCAGTTGGGGGTACAGACCGAGACAAGATCGGGCTGGACCTGGGCGAGCATTTGGCGCCAGTCGCCGTAGGCCCGGGGAATCCCTTCCGTGCGAGCCACCAGGTTGGCTCGTTCGGGGTTGAGGTCAGCCACCGCCACCAGGTCGATGTGGTCTTTGAGATTCTTCCAGGCGGGGATGTGGCCGGCATTGGCGATCATGCCGGTGCCGATGATGGCGGTGCGGAGCTTTGGGGCGGGCATAACTATCTCCAGGTGACGTTGGCCAGGCCGTAGCTGGCCAGGAGTTGGCGGCGGGCCTCGGCCAGGGCCGGGGCAGGCGACGCCAAACCCTCGAGCGGGTGCGTGGCGCCCATACGTTCGTACTTGGTTTCAGCGAGGCGATGGTAACGGAGGAGTTCGATGCGCTCAACGTGTTCCAGCGGCCCCAAGAACCGAGCCAAGGCGTGATAGTTCGACTCCTCATCGTTCCAACCGGGCACCAGCGGTACTCGGATCCAGAGGCGTGCGCCCCGGGCGTCGAGCCGCTCGAGATTGTCGAGGATGCGTTCGTTCGAGACGCCCGTCAGGGCCTGGTGCCGCGCCGGGTCGGTGTGTTTGACATCGTAGAGGAACAGGTCCACGTGCGGGAGCACCCCCTCGAGGGATTCCCACGGGCACAACCCGGCCGTGTCGAGCGCAGTGTGCCACCCCTGGCGCTTGGCGGCACGCAGCAACGCCCGCGTGAAGGCGTATTGGGCCAGCGGTTCACCCCCGGAAATCGTGAGGCCCCCACCCGACCGCTGGTAAAAGGGCGCGTCCGGCGATGCCGCGGCCATCACCTGCGCGACGGACATGTTGCGTCCGGCCAGCTCGAGGCCGCCCGTGAAGCACTCGTCCACGCAAGCACCACAGGTGAGGCAACGCTCGCGGGCGAGCCGGTGTGTGCCAGCCGCGAACGAATGGACGGCTTCGGGACAGGCGCGAACGCAGTGCTCGCAGCCCATGCACTTTTCGGCGGTGAACAACAGGGTAGGGTCGGCCGACCTCGACTCGGGGTTGTGGCAATAGCGGCAGTGCAGCGGACAACCCTTCAGGAAGACGGTTGTGCGGATGCCCGGACCGTCGTGCAGGGCGAAGCGTTCGAGGTCGAACACGCGGCCCGTGACGGTTTCTTCGGAAGGCATGGCGCGCGGTTCGGCAGCCTCAGGCGCGCGGGCGGCTCACACGGTGCGCGCGACGACATACGCCCGCAGTTCCGGGCTGAGACTGGCGAAATAAGCGCTGAACCCTGTGACCCGAACGATGAGGTCGGGGTAGCGCGCCGGGTCCTGGTACGCGGCGCGGAGCGTGTCGCGGCTGAGGACATTCAGGTTGACGAGCGTACCGCCCAAATCGAAGTAGGTTTGCAGCAGCGCCTCGAGTCGTTGGACGGCCTCTTCGCCCTCGACCAACCCAGGGTCCAGATCCAGTTGCAGCGGCGCGGGATTGCCATAGCCCGGCTGCACCGCGGCCACCGCGCGGATCATTTGCGTGGGCGTGCCGGGCCTGCCGCCGTTGAAGCCCGGATCCGGATTCGGCCCATGCGATAGGGGTTGACCTGCTCGGCGCCCGTTGGGGGTGGCCCCCAGGCGGCGTCCGAAGCTGATGACTTTCGCCCACGAGAACAGGCTCGGGATCATGCGGTAGCCGGCCGGGGTCGGTTTCTCCGCGACGAGGGTCGAGAAGGTCTGCGCGACGCGCGCGGCCCACGCGTCGGCGGCGCTGTCCCCGCTGCCGAACCGCGAGATATTCTTCATCATGAGCCGAGCTCGTTCGCCGTCGGGACCGGCCCAGTCGGTCTCGAGATAGTCGCGCAGTTGGCTCCAGGTCAGGCGTTGCTCGAGCTCGAGCCGCTGCTCGAGGGCGGCCAACGAATCGGCCACCGTCGCCAGCGAAGCGCCGTCCACGCCGATGTTGTAAAACTCGACGCCGCCGTGCGAGGCGTCTCGCCCGCGTTCGAGGGGGCCGTGGCAGAACAGGTCGAGCAAGAGCTCGGGGAACACCTCGTGCATGTGTTCGAGGTGAAAGTCGGTGCCTGCCGCCGTCACCGCCACCGCGCGGCGCAGATGGGCCACGAACCGCTCCCACAGGGCGGCGGTGCTGGGTGCGGTGTCCGGCTCGCCGAGCAGTTCCTCGAGCGCCACATCCAGGACCGTGGCCAACTCGATCTTGATCAGATCGCACATGCCGTACTCGCGCCCGGGGATGGCGACCCAGTGGCAGCCGGCGTAGATCCGTTGCCGCGCCAACTCGAGCGGGTAACCGTTGCGTTGAAACCCGGCGTTGAGCGAGGCGTCGCCCAGGAACTTGGGAAAACCCATCCGATCCGCCAGCAAGATCTCGAGGCCGCGGCGGAACAAGGCCGGGCTCAACCCCGGCCCAACGCGCACAGCCACGTTCGCCGGGATCTTGAGTCGGTGGATGGCCTCGAGAATGAGGAACGAGACCGGGCTGGCCAGGTCGCGACCGGTGGCATCCGGACCGCCCAGTTGGATATAGGCTGTCTCGGTCAGGAACAGGCAGGCCAGATGGAAGATGGCTTCCTCGTCCTCGAGTCGGCCGGCAGCCCGATCGCGCTCGTAGTACGGGCGCAGCCATTCGTCCAATTGCCCCCACTCGCCACTGCCGTTGTACATCTTGGCTGCCGCTTGGAAAAAGACCAGCCATTGACAGGCCTCGCGAAAGGTCTGCGGCGGTTCGACAATCAAGCGGCGGCAGATGGCCGCCATGGCCTCGAGGTTCTCGCGGCGCTGCGGATGTTGGGTCTGCTGCGCCAGTCGCTCGGCCGCCTGCGCGTGCCGGCCGATCCATTCCTGGATGCCCATCACCACGTCCGTCAGGCCGTCGTAGAACGCCGTCGCCTGCGGGTTCACCTGGCGATACCGCCGGATCTTCTCGGCCAGTCCGCCCCAGCCGCCCGTCAGGCCCAGGGTCAAGTCGGGACAAAAATGTTGTACGCCGCCGATGCCGTGGTCGATGCCGTAGCGGGCTTGGTCGGCGTGCAGATGCGCGTAGTCGAAGTCCGGATTCCACTCGGGGCGGCGATACGACATGAAGCTCACCATGTACACCCCGCACAGGGAACTGATCGGATCCACGTAAGTCGGATGCGCCGCCAGCAATCGCCGGAAGTTCTCCCCGGTGGCGCGTGGACCAAAGAAGCCGCCGCTGGGATGGTTGCTGACAGGACGGAAGTTCTTGAGCAACGGTTGCCGGACGGTGACGCCCGAGCCCGAGGTGACCTCGACGACCTCGAAGAGGTCGGGCGGGGGCAGGACTTGCCCTTGGTCGTCGTAGTCCATGGCGCCGAGCACTTCTTGTTTATGTCGAGTTTGGGCGGCTTTGGTCGCGCGCAGCAGTTCGAGCCGCTCGGCGTAAGTCAGGGGTTCGGACGCAGTGTGCATGCGGGATTACTTCGGTCGTCTGACCGTTGCTGCCGGGTCGTGGAATCCGAACACAAACGCCAGCGTCACGACGCCGGCCAGGACAGCGGGGATGGTCCAGTAGGTCTGCCAGGCGGCGGCGCTATGCGCGCCGGCCTCGACCAGGGCGTTGAAGAGCCAGCCGGTTGCCTGGGCGCCGGCCAGTTGTCCGAGGCCGGTGGTGACCAACACGAACAGGCCTTGGGCTTGCGCCCGTGTGGTGGGCGTCGCCTTCTTATCGACATAGATTTGGGCGACGACGTAAAGGAAATCGAAACAGATCCCGTGCAGGATGATGGCGGCGATCACCAGCCCCACGCTGCCGTTGGTGGCGGCGCCGGCAAAGAGCCCGTACCGGACGAACCACGCCGCCATCCCCGCCGCAAGCATGACTTTCATCCCCAGACGCGCCAACAGCACGGGAATCAGGAGCATGAAGAAGATCTCCGACATCTGGCCGAAGGACATCTTGAAGCCTGGGTTGGGGATCTCTAGATCGTTCACGAATACGGGCGCGTAACTGTAGTAGGCGGCCGTCGGGATGAAGACGACAAAGACACAAGCCAGGAAGACCAAGAACGGTCGGCTCATCAGTCCAGCCAGGGCGGGCAGGTCGAGGATGTGGCGCCAGGACACGGCCGCGCCTGCCTGGGCCGGCGGAGTGTGGGGTAGCGTCAGGCTGTAGGCGCCCAACCCAATCCCAGCCAGACCCGCCACCCGCAGCGGTAGCCCCGTCTCGTCCGCTTGCAGGACCCGACTGACCAACACGCCGGCTGCAATCCAGCCGATGGTCCCGAAGACGCGGATGAGGGGAAACTGTTGGTCGGCTCGGGTCAGATGGTGAAAGGCCAAAGCGCTAGTCAACGCGATCGTGGGCGCGAAGCAAAGGGCATGGAGCAGTAGCAGACCAAGAAAACCCGTCGCCGAACCGGCGCCCGACTCGGCCGCCCACGGCGCCGCGAACATCGCGATGCCACCCACCAGGTGGAGGGCGCCCAATAGTTTCTGTGTCGCGAAGTAGCGATCCGCCACCAAGCCGATGAAATAGGGCGAGACCAACGCGCTCAGCGGCACCACCGTATAGGCCCAGTAGATGGCCGACCCCATGCCGATCTTGGCCATGTAATTGCCCACCGTCACATACCACGCCCCCATGATGAACCACTCCAGGAACATCATCAGACTCAACCGGCTGTACAGGCCAACCGTCATGTGACGGGCCGAGAGTAGAGCGACCTCGGGTGTGCCGCAATCAAAACACCGAGTGGAGTCTGGCAAAAGCCAGATGGGGCAGGTGTGCATTCTCGGAAGGTATTCAGTCAATTCTCAGTTTCGCATCTGATTCAGTCGGCACAGCGGCACAGAAAATGGCCTAGAAAAATGGCCTAGAGTCCTTGAATCCCAAAACACGTTGTAAACAAGTCAAGTTCACTCAGGCTTATACGGAGAATAAAAGTGGTCTGAGGCGAAGCCTCGCTAGGACTAGGTTGCCGTTGGGGCCCATGGTCAGGGCATAACCGGCGAAGCCGGCAGTGTCGCCCTCCACTTGAGCCTCCAGGCGCGACCCAGGCTCTCATGCCGACTGAACAAAACCCGGTCTGCCCCATCACCGTAGCTCCCCTCCTGATGCCTCCCCTCGACTCAGCAGAAGGCCGATCTCACCCCTGTAATGGATTGGGATCTTTCGCGCCTTGGACTTAAGGCTAGAGCGCTCAACCCGCGTGTCATTCTTCAATTATCGGACCGACCCCTGCTCGGACCTGACGCTCCCATCCGGGTTGCATCGGTGGCAGGTCCGGCTACGATACCGCCATGACAAGCATATCCATGCCCGTCCGCCTCGATGGCGAGTTGACCGAGTTGCTCTCCGAAGGAACCAAACCCAGGCACCAGAATAAGCAAACGTTGATGCGCTTGACCTTGCGCCGGCATCTGCCCGAGGTGATCGAGCGCGAAGCCTGCAGAGTGTTGGCCGGCCGGATCACCAGCTTGGCCCCCTGGCCAAGCGGCGCGCTGACCAAAGCTTACAAGCGGGCCGGCAAGAGTTCGGACCGCCTTGAGGCTAAGGCGGTCGCCGCCCAGGGCCGGCCCTCCTGGGAGGTTTGATGAAACCGTGGGAGGTGTGGAACTGGAAGTTTCCTGACGCCGGCGAACACCGCGCCGTAATCCTTGGCACCGAAGATCGCGTCCGTCTGAAACCTCGAGCTCCGCCCGAACAAGGCGAACATCACCGTGAAACTGGTCGCCCTGGCCTGGACGCCGCACCTGCGCGACGCCTCGGGGCAGTCGATCCGGGCCGGTTGAAGCCGCTTGCCAGGGAACCGAGCCCGATTCCCGCGAATCACTTTCCGCCGGTCAGTGCGGCGCGGAAGGCGCGACGGGCTTCCCGCCACGAAGCGATCCTCACGCAACGTTCAAGCAAGGCCAGGTCGAGCCGCGGCAGGAGGCGGCTTTGGGCAACCTGCTCGTAGCCGAACCCGTCCGGGAGCAGGGCGAAGATTTCCACCGCGTCCCGGCGCCAGAACCAAACCTCCGGCACCCGGAACCGGCGGTAAACTTCTAGTTTGCTGACCCCGCCGCTGGTCAGCGTGATCTCCAGCACCAAGTCGGGGAATTCTTTCTCCTCGCCCAGGCACCAAGACTCGTCCGGCTCGGCCCCGGCCTGCTTGAGCGCCAGCCGCATCGTCGCCTGACCACGGGGCACGATCTCGACACCAGCCTCGAAGAAATAGTCCGCCAGCAAATCGCCGATCCATTTCTTGATGCGTTCGTGCTCGTTGGATGTGGTCATGATCTCCAGATTGCCGTCCAGGTAGTAGAAGCGCGGGCCGGGGCGGTTGTCGCCCAGCGCTTTGTCGAGGTCCAGGTAACGCTGCCAGGAGAGGCCACAGAGGATCAGCCGCTCCTCGGGATCGGTCCCGTCGGGCAACGGCTCCGGGCGGAGCAGCTCAGCCAACTCGCCCAAGGGCGGCTGACCGGTGAGCAGCGAGGCAACCATGCCGTGAAACTAGGCCGCGTGCCCGTTGGGTGCAAACCAATTTGGCAATTCTCATTCTGCTGGTGCGGCGCCGCGCGAGGGCACGCGGCGGATTCTCGTGCCAAAACGAGAATCGCTGAAACCAATTTGGCTAAGCCGCGCGCCCGAGCAGCAGTAAGGCAATGGGGGCAAACACAGGGCCAATGCGACGTCTGAGGCAAGTCGCTGAGGATTAGGCGGCCAGCACCTTTTTCGGGACAACCGCCCTTAAACTTTTTAGGGTTGGGCGCATGAGCAAGTATCGATTGCCCGCGCCCGACGAACAGACTTTGCTGGAGGGGCTTCAGGCCAGGCTGGTGGAG
>Ga0194126_10006665_pt1 | contig 16385 bp, 17 predicted proteins | sample TA2KigC150mmetaG_FD_148641 | JGI IMG/M metagenome (GOLD analysis project Ga0194126, IMG submission 148641) | Freshwater microbial communities from Lake Tanganyika, Tanzania - TA2015035 Kigoma Deep Cast 150m | ecosystem: Environmental > Aquatic > Freshwater > Lake | place: Tanzania: Lake... | reverse complement strand
TTGAGAAGTGAAGATAATCCCGTTGCGCTTGTTTGTCCAAAGGCACTAATCAGGTAGTCGCTGTACAAATCAAGGAGTTTGCCGTTTTTCATCTGTCAAGTTTACGCTAAAACTGCGTAAGGTGAGTAATATATTAAAAATTATGATCCTCATCACAGGCGCTGGCGGCAAAACAGGTAGGACTCTGGTCAAGGCACTCTCGAAAACCGAGAGCGTTTGCGTGTTCGTCCATCGCGAAGAACATATTTCGGTTCTAAAGTCTTTGGGTGCAGACAAAGTAATCGTCGGCGATATGCATGATGAATCCGCGATTCAAACTGCCATGCAAGGCGCACGGAGTGTTTATCACATCTGTCCGAATATGAGTCCAGATGAAGTGGAAATTGGTAAATTGGTCATTGCTGAAGCGCAGAAAGTTGGCGTGGAGCATTTTGTCTATCATTCCGTCCTGCATCCGCAAACGGAGAAGATGAATCATCATTGGCAAAAGATGCGCGTGGAAGAAATGATCTTCGAGTCAGGACTACGATTCACCATCTTGCAACCCGCGCCGTACATGCAAAACTTGCTGGCAGGCTGGAAGAGTATTGCCGAAGGTGGTGTTTTGCGCGTTCCATATTCTATAAACTCCAAATTCAGTTTCGTTGACCTTGAAGACCTCGCCGAAGCCGCCATAATCGTGTTGGTCCAACCAGATCACATCAACGCGACATATGAACTCGTTGGCACACCGCCGTTGTCACATGTGGAGGTCGCAGAGATTTTTAGCCGCGTGTTAAAACGTGCTGTCCGCGCTGAGAAGGAAGAGATTAAAGACTGGAGACTTCGCTCGAAGGGAATCAGCGAGTATGCGGTTGAGGATCTATCCAGGATGTTCGAGTATTACGACGAGTGGGGATTGTCGGGGAATCCCAATGTATTGAGATGGCTTTTGCACCGTGAAGCGGCATCGCTTGAAACATTTGTTGAGAGAACTTTGAAGGAAAGAAATGCAGTCCATTAAAGCTCTTTCCATTACTCCCGATGCCCGTAAATGGCTGACAAATTCGCGTCATCCACACATTTTGCACATCTTCGATCACGCCTGCAACTTGATCAACGAACGCAAGGAGGTATTATCCATCGTCACTCGAGAAATCGGAAACGGCCCGTTCAATCTGGTCATAGATGTCGATATTTTCTTCTCCGAACATCTCGATCTCAAATCTCCAATCTCTAATTCTCATTCTCAGCTCACTCTCGGAGATTTGACCATCCACACAGTCAACGCGAAACTCTGGTCTCCACGACCCGATTGGGAGGCATTACATGCCAAGAGAGATCACATAATCAAATTACTACTTGCCAATCACCAAAAAGGTGGTCTCCCCCTTCGGGGACTTCGCGATATGCCTTTCACACAAACCGCTCAAGGCTGCTCGACCACCAGCCTCAACCCAAATGTACCAATTACCGAATACCAATTCTCCAATTCTCTAATCTCTGCTCTCGCAAACGCCGACCTCCCAACCTCCCTTACCGCCACCCCAAAAATTGCCGGTTTAGGCATCGGTCTCACGCCTGCAGGCGATGACTTCATCCTCGGCGCAGTTCTCGCTGCGTGGATCATTCATCCTCCTGAAATTGCACGAGTCCTTGCAGAAGAGATAACGAACGTCGCCGCGCCATTGACCACATCACTTTCGGCTGCGTGGCTGAGGTCTGCAGGGAGGGGCGAAGCGGGAATCTTGTGGCACGAGTTCTTTGATGCTTTAAGCCTTGGCGACTCATCTGCCATCCAATTACAAATTAACAAATTACTATCAATCGGTCACACTTCCGGAGCCGATGCGCTGGCTGGATTCATAGGCGTCTTTATCTCATTCAAGGAACATATACTAACCTCATGTCCTTCCTAAACACCTTTACTGATAATGTTCGAAAATATCCAAATAAAATCGCGTTGGAATTTATTGACCCGCCGCTTCAACGCCTCACCTATGCAGAATTGGATGAGTCGGTCAACCGCGCGGTGGGATACCTGCAAAGCCTCGGCTTGCAGCCCGGTGACCGTGTCGCTTTGCAACTTTCAAAATGCCTCGAGTTCATTCTTCTGCACTTGGCAGCCCTGCGATTGGGAGCCATCACCCTTCCGCTCAACCTCGCCTATCCGCCCGATGAACTGAAATACTTCCTCGAAGACTCTGGAGCAAAACTATTCTTTGCACTCGGGTCTTCGAAGGAAAAAATCCAATCCATTCTTCCGCAATTGCCTGATTTGCAGGAATGCATTTTCCTCGATCCATCCGAACCCAACCAATTCAATTCTCTAATCTCTAATTCTCTAATTGCTAATTACCAAGCTGGTCTCGATACGCCCCTCGACGAACACTCGGGACTACTCAACCACCAGAAATTATCAAACACCAATTACCAGCCACCAATCTCCAATTCTCTAATCTCTCTTCCCTCCATCAACGACACAGCGGTAATAATCTACACCAGCGGCACGACCGGACGCCCCAAAGGCGCAGAGATCACACATGGCAACCTCATCTCGAATCTCGAATCCCTTCACGAAGCCTGGGGCTGGCAACCCGACGACGTTCTGCTTCACGTCCTGCCCATCTTCCACGTCCACGGATTATTTGTCGCTTTGCATGGCGCGCTAAATGCGGGCGCAACTACTTTGTTGATGTGCGAATTCGATGCGCGCAAGACTCTGCAAACTCTCGTTGATCGGCGATGCACGGTCTTCATGGCTGTCCCCACCATTCATCAGCGCTTGCTGGATGTGCCTGAGGCGAAAAGTTTCGATCTCTCTCACCTCCGTCTGATCACCTCCGGCTCAGACCGCCTGCCCGATGAAGTCTTCACAGGTTTTCAGCAAACCTTTGGTCACACCCTGCTCGAACGCTATGGCATGACCGAAACGGGCATGAACTGTTCCAACCCTTTGAATGGAGAACGACGTATCGGATCGGTCGGACTTCCGCTCCCTGGCGTGGAGGTGAGGGTGATTGCAGAGACGGGAGAGATTCTTCCAGAAGGGGAGATTGGAGAATTGGAGATTCGCGGCCCCAACGTGTTCAAAGGCTACTGGCGACAACCGGACAAAACATATGCTTCTTTCTCAGCCGACGGTTGGTTCCGCACTGGCGACCTGGGCTTCCGCGAAAAGGATGGCTACATCACCTTGTGCGGGCGTTCCAAAGATTTGATCATCAGTGGCGGACTCAACATCTATCCACCCGAAGTGGAGCGCGTCCTGGTCGAGCATCCTGCAGTGGAGGCTTGCGCGGTCATCGGCTGTCTCGACAAAGAGTGGGGAGAAAAAGTCATTGCGGTGGTGGTGCTAAATCGAAGCGAAGCAGTTTCGGGCGAAGAATTGATCCGCTTTTGTCGTGAACGGCTCGCGCCTTATAAATCCCCCAAGTCCATTGTCTTCAGAGATGACCTGCCTCGCAATGCCATGGGCAAAGTGCAAAAAACGGAGTTGAGAAAAACGGTCTGCCTGGAAGGAAAATGAGCATATTTCACAAAACAACCTTTTCATCTTTCAGCCCAGGATATCCGTATCATGCTAAAATAGGAATAATCAACATCGTGGCGCCACTGGCGCCATCAGATATTGCGCGATGGGACTTTATGAATTCGGACGTGAAGCGTGTCATGATTCAAGGTACATTTAGAGGTGCATAGTGCCTGACATATTATGGCTGTTCTATCTTCGGCAATGCGGCACAGACATGGCGCCACTGCGCCACCACACAGGAGTCCTATGCCAAACCTGATCGGACCCGATGTAAGTTTTTACCAGGACGATAATGCCACCGAGAGGATGATTGACTTCGCGAAGATGGAGTCAAATGCCGGCTATGTCATTATTCGCTCAGGACAGAATTTGTGGGCAGACCCGGATTTCAAACCCAACTGGCAAGCGGCCAAAGGTGTATTACCGCGAGGTAGTTATTGGTTTTATGACAGCCGTGTCGAGCCGAAGCGTCAGGCAGATTTGTGGGTGAGTCTCTTCGAAGGCGACCTCGGCGAACTGCCCCTGTTCTGCGATTTTGAAGATAACTACGATGGTCAGTATGGCAGATGGCAGGATTGGTATGATTTCATCGAGGGCTTAAAGTCCTTACTGCCCGCCGGCAGGGAAATCGGCATCTACACTGCGTATTATTATTGGCTTGAGCGTACAGTGGCCAAAGGCATTCCCACCGCATCCCTGGAATATTTCAAGCAGTATCCGCTATGGGTGGCCAACTATAAAGTGGAGAAGCCGCTCGTCCCGAAGCCCTGGACGGAATGGGTGTTCTGGCAATTCACTGACAAAGGGGACGGCAGTTTGTACGGCGTTGAAAGCAGGAACATAGATCTGAACTATTTCAACGGCGATATGAATGCGTTTCGGACGCGCTTCAAGCTGTCATGGCGCCAAGGCGCCACTGCACCTCCCGTGGAAACTGATAAAATTGACCTCAAATTCCTGGTGGTTGATATGGAAAATGGCGAGCAAATTACATTTGTGAAAAGAGGAGAATAAAATGGCACAAAAAGATTATGTAGTTGTTGGCAAGATCATTCCAAATCAAAGCACACGATTGCGTGTCGCTCCCAGCACATTCACATCCGTAATTGGGTCATACGCCGCCGGCTCTCAGGTTGAGATTGACCTGGTGCGGGAGTACACCGAAACCGTAAGTTCTGAGTATGTGAAAGCAGGCGATAAGTGGGGCAGGGTTTTGAAAGTAAACGGCGCAGCAGTTCAGCAGCCGGCATGGATGGCGATAATCTATCTCGGCAACACAATCTGCAAGGCTGAATATTCCCTGCCGAGCGTGCCTGCGCCTTTACCAAGCCCAAAGGTAAAGATTGTTTCGTTGACCGTGATTGCAAATTACGAAGATGGTACGACCACCACCGAAGTATTTGATCCCGTCCAATGATACGTATTATTGCTCACACCGATGATGGAGTTATTGCCTTCGAGCCGCGTAAGGATCTGAAACGGATCGGAGTATTCGGAGTTGTGAAACTGGATTATGACCAGGCTTGGTTACAGGATGATGGAACTACTGTCACGAAAAAATCACGCCCCTCCCGCAACGGAGTAGAAGATAGAATTCGCGGACTGCCCGCCACCGCAAGGTTTATGGTTACTGCCCCAAACGGGGGAATTGTATCGCTTCACCAGGACTTGCAATTATGGATGCACGACCTATGCAGGCAGCGTATTCCAAGCACGCCCGAAGCCGAGGCGAAAATGTCATGGCGAAGCCTGACCGCTGGCAGCGGAATGTCAACACGCTTCTTTACCGACTTTGCCGGCTCAGAGACTCATGCGGATTATGTAAATGGAAAAAATTTGGATAAAGAGCCAATGAAAGGCAAACCACTCGTCACAGGTGGAACGATATTGAAAATCATTGGAGAGCGCAGGGTGGGCGGGACAGATTGCCATGTAGTGGAAGCGATCAACCCCATTGGGAATTATCGTCAATACAACCCGCGCGATCATTGGTGGTTGTTCTTTTTTCCAACCATTTCCGCGCGGGTACAAGTGAAGGATGCCAGTGGTAAATTTCTTTACTTTCTTGAATACATATCCGAGCCATTTCCGCAGTACAAAAACAAGACCGTTATGCCTGTTTTGGCATTGGCAGGACAGTCTGAAAATTACATTCCAAAAGGCAGGGTCAGAATACTCGCTGAGAATGAATCGTTACCCAGCCCTTACTTGAATTCGTCCGTGCCGGGGAGTGAGACCTTTTTTTATCCAAATCCGTATGCATAAATTGGCTGGCTGATTAAGCGGAGAATAATCAGGACTGTTCGCCGCCCGATACATCCGCCTCATCCGTGCCAAAACGAAATTTTTCCAATCCCAATAACATAGGGCCGTAAAAAATAAACGGGCGACTTGTCCATCAAAGCGAGAAGAGTCGCTTGCGCCTCGTTGGGGTGGATGGCGACCATAAATCTCTCACAAAAAATTTATACCCAAAAGCATGCTTTTATGTTATAACCAGCAATCCGCACGTATCCAGGCGAACGTGACGGGTAAAACCAATCAAACCGAAATCGTGTGCATCTTCAGGGGCGCCAGCACACAAAGCGGACTCTACCTTTATCGGAGGGTACCCTGTCAACCGTAACATCCATCTCAACAAACGCGTCACAGCGCAAGAAGGTGACCACGCTGACGTTCCGCCAGAAGAAGGAACGCGGCGTGGCGATCACCATGCTGACAGCCTATGACTATCCCACCGCACTGGCAATGGACAAGGCCGGTATTGATTGCATTCTCGTCGGTGATTCGCTCGGCATGGTGGTGTTGGGCTATGAAAATACATTACCTGTCACCATGGAGGAAATGCTTCATCATGCGCGTGCGGTTTCACGCGGCGCGAAGAATGCCTTGCTTGTGGGCGATATGCCTTTCATGTCTTATCAAGTTTCAACGGAAGATGCGGTTCGCAATGCTGGGCGTTTCCTGCAGCAAGGCGGCATGGACGCGGTCAAACTCGAAGGCGGACGCGAGCGCGCCGACGCAGTCCGCGCGATTGTGGGTACAGGCATTCCCGTCATGGGACATCTGGGACTCACACCGCAATCCGTCCATCAATTGGGCGGGTTTCGCGCGCAAGGCAAAACTGCGTCTGCGGCGAAACGTTTGCTTGAGGATGCGAAGATCCTCGAAGATGCGGGCGCCTTCAGTCTCGTGCTTGAGTCTGTGCCTGCGCGATTGGCGGAAACCATCTCCAAACAAATTTCCATTCCCACCATTGGCATTGGTGCGGGCACAGGTTGTGACGGGCAGGTGCTTGTGACGCATGATCTGCTCGGTCTCTTTGATCGCTTCACGCCGAAGTTCGTCAAGCAGTACGCAAATTTCCACGAAGAGATGAACAAGGCTTTTGCAGAATATATCGAGGATGTCGAAACGAAACGATTCCCCGCCATTGAGCATACAGTTGAAATGACGGATGATGAATGGAATGAATTTCAACGTTTAACATTAAACGTTGAACGTATCCTGCCGAGAAAAAACTGATGAAAGAAGATTCTATTTTATTGGTCGGCACAGGTGCATTGGCGACCTTATTCGCTGCGCGTTTAAGCGAGGCGGGTCATTCCGTGTCCATGCTTGGGACGTGGAAGAATGGCTTGCAAGCGCTTCAGGAAAACGGCGCGTGCCTGGTTGATGAGCATGGAAACGAACGCGCATATCAAGTGTATGCAACGGATGATCCGCGTGAAGTGAGCGGGGCGAAGGCTGCTCTGGTACTGGTCAAATCCTGGCAGACGGAACGCGCGGCCCGCCAGTTGAAAGAATCACTTGCAGATGATGGACTCGCAGTCACTCTCCAAAATGGGCTTGGCAATCGTGAAACGCTCATACGGGACCTCGGACCTGCGCGGGTTTCATTGGGCGTTACCACCATTGGAGCGACTCTGCTCAAGCCGGGTTTGGTAAAGATCGGCGGGCAGGGCATTATTTCCCTCCAGCAGAATCAGGCTCTCGGTCCGCTTGAGGCGGTTCTTCGGTCATCCAATTTCAATATAAAAATTGTGGACGATGCCCAGTCGCTCTTGTGGGGCAAACTGGTCATCAACGCGGCGATCAACCCGCTGACTGCCCTGCTGCGAATTACAAATGGCGAACTGCTGTCGCGTCCGCTGGTTCGCAAAGTGATGTCTGCTTTGGCGTGTGAGACAGCGGACGTGGCGAAGGCCGAGCATGTGCATTTGCCGTTCAGCAATCCTGTTATTGCCGTAGAGGATGTGGCCCGAAAAACTTCGGCGAATCATTCCTCCATGTTTCAGGATGTACGGCGCGGCGCTCCAACTGAAATTGATGCGATCTGCGGCGCGGTGACGTTGCACGGCAAGAAGCATGGCATCCGCACGCCCTACAACCGTGCCTGCTGGCAGTTGGTCAGAGCAATGTAATAAAGGGACAGTCACTTTTGCGAAACGCCTGAAATGAATTGTGATGGATAAGATGACTGTCACTTCCCAGCCTGATTCAGGTTAAAATAAATACATGCCAACTTATGACTTTATCTGCAATGCCTGCGAACAACGCTTTGACATATTCATGACCTTTAGCGAATACGGAAAGAAGTCCGTGAATTGCCCGCACTGTGGGAGTGACAAAGTCCGCCGCCGCATGACCAGGGTGCGCATTGCCAAAACTGATGAAGGCCGTCTTGAATCCGTGGCGAATGATTTTTCTGGTTTTGAAGGACTCGAGGATGATCCCAAGGCCCTCGGCAAAATGATGCGGAAAATGGGCGGCGAAATGGGCGAAGACCTGCCAGCAGAATTTGACGAAGTGGTGGATCGGCTGGAAGCGGGTCAGAGCCCCGAAGAAATTGAATCTGCCCTGCCAAGCCCGGGCGATGACAACAGTAGCGGCGAATAAAACCTGATGGAAAGAAGTATTGCTGTATAAAACAAAATCAATCTGCGCCTACTCCAGCGAAATCAACCCCGTGCGAATGGCAAACTTGACCAACTCGGTGCGCGAGTGCATATTGAGCTTATTCATAATACGTTCGCGATGACGCGCAATCGTCTTGTGACTCAAGTTTAGTTTTTCGCCGATCTCATAATTACTCAAACCCTGCGCGACCATTTCCAACACCCCGCGTTCACGGGCGCTCAATGCTTCCAGCCCCACTGCCTGCCCTTCTTCAGGTTTCTCTGGCGATGGTGATTCGATCAAGTGTTGATAATCTTCCAACAGCCAGCGTGCCAATGCGGGTTGTAAATAAATATGTCCCTTGGCTACCGTGTGGATGGCTTGCACCAACTCATCAGAAGCCGCTTGTTTGGTGAGATAGCCGCTTGCGCCCGCCTCCAGCATTTTCATAAAATAAAATTTATCTTCATGCACTGTCAGCGCCAGCACTGTAACTTGCGGCCACTTCTCTTTTAATTGTCGTGTCGCTTCCAGGCCGTCCATCTCCGGCATGGAGATGTCCATAATAATAATGTCAGGGCGCGTCTCCAAGGCGAGCGCGATGGCTTCCTGCCCATTGCCTGCTTCGGCGACCACTTCAAAATCAGGCTGCGTTTGTAAAAAGGATTTCAACCCTGTGCGGACCACTTGATGATCATCTACCAGCATAAGGCGGATGTTGGACATATCGAACCTCCTGATGGACCGGAATTTGTAGGAGAACGGTTGTGCCGCGCCCCGCTTCAGATCGGACCTCGAACCTGCCTCCGACCGATTCGGCTCTTTCTTTCATCCCGGCCAAACCCCAGCCGCGCGGCGCAGCGAACTTTTCTTCGGGGTCAAAGCCAATGCCTTCATCTGACACTTCCAACTTAACTTCCCGGGCAAGATAACTTATATAAATAACAGCGCGTTTCGATTTGGCGTGACGCGCAATATTTGTCACGGCTTCCTGCGCAACGCGGAAGATGACGGTTTCTGCAAGTGAGTCAATGCGGCGAGGCTCGCCATCCGTTTTGAATTCGATTTGCAAGCCAAGCCGCGGACCGTCCTTGTCTGCCATGAATTGTAAAGCGGGTAAAAGGCCGAGATCATCCAAATGAGCGGGGCGCAGATCGTATACCATCTGTTGCATGCTTTGGGACATTTGTTTACCAAGTTCCTGTAATCTTGCAAGAATAGGCGCAGCTTTGGAGCGATGTCTAATAACTTGTTTCAGTGTGCCAGTATCAAGTGTAAACGCCGTCAATGTTTGCGCCATTTCATCATGTAATTCACGCGCAATGCGGGCGCGCTCTTCCTCCTGTGCGCGCACGATATGGCGTAACAGGTCGCGGCGCATGATCTCCTGCTGTTCAAGGGCTTCGAGGCGCGCTTGCTGTGCGGCGGTGAGTTGTGCTTGTCTTTCGTCTTCCAAAAATTGAATGGTGCGAAACAGATTCCAGGTGATGATGATAGCTGCAAAAGTACGAATGATTTGAATGGGAACGCCTGTCATTTGCGTAAAAGATTCGGCGTTGATAAGAACAGCAGTTATGGTGTTCATTCCAGGTACAGCAAGTTGTGTGGCGCTGTACAGGGCAAAGCCTAAAGCCGTCCAGTTGAGATGGGTATCCAGCGGTTGGCGTGAATCCGCTTTGGCTCTGTTCGCGCCCGCTCGAAGCCCGAGGGAAGCGATGGCGGCGCCGGGAACTGCCAGTAGATAACGAACCAGCCCACCCGTCGTCTGAAGCGGGGTAATATCGCCTTGATAAAAAGCGTAGAGTACGTCAATCAGAATAAGCAGGATATAGGGCGGCAGGGTTGCCAATCCAAAAATAGTGAAAGGGCTGATATGCGCGCGCGCAACTTGAAAGGCTTGCCAGCCATAAAACCAAAGCGCAATGAAGGAAAGCGCCAACCATATCAGGCGGAACCAGGTTGTCCATTCGGGCAGGTTTCCATGCAGTTGTTCATTTTGCAGGGTAAAAATTTCGAGCCATTCGTGGATGCCGTGCAAGAGTCCGAAAACGGCAAGGGGCAGGAGCAGTTTTTTTTGTTCGAGGGAGGAGGTGCGGTTTACTTCTAAAACCAAAATCAAGCCCATGCTGAAAAAGGCTAATCCATAAATAAAATAAACGATGAAAAGGATTTCAAATCGCATAGCAGGTTGAATTTATTGTACAACACTACCCAAATAAATAAGCTATTTAATCATCCTTTATTCGTGATTTGTGTCACTATTGATATTTTCATAACAATGTAGAATATAATGGCATTGGGATATTTGACCCAATAATATGAGAAATAACCCAAAAGGAGAAGATCATGAAAAAACTGTTTATACTTGTTTCACTGCTCGTGCTGGCTTCGATGGTATTGAGCGCATGCGGCACCCCCGCTCCAACAGAACCCCCGGTTGCAGCAACCGAACCACCCGCTCCCACTGAACCCCCGATGCCCGCTTGGGAAGCCCCTGCTGGCGCATTTGTTGCGTCCCCTGTGGATGCCGCGCCCACGCTGGATGGCGTTGGTGACGAGGCCTTCTGGGCTGATGCTGAGGAAATTGTTATTGATGTAGATGGCGGCTTTGGCGGCTATGAAACCAAAGTTCACCTTAAGGCTGTTTATACTGCCGATAGCGTTTACTTCCTGGCTACCTACGAAGATCCCACCGAATCCTGGTTCCGCTCACCGTGGCAGAAACAGGAAGATGGCACCTGGTTGAAGATCAAGGATCCAAATGATAAAGGCGGCGATAATAATACCGTTTACGAAGACAAGATGGCTTTCATCTGGCCGATTAACAATAGTATCCCCAAGTTTGAAACCAAGGGCTGCTACACTGCCTGCCATGCAGGCGATGATTCCGGGAAACCTTATGGCAACAAGTACACTGCCGCTGAAGGCGAACTAGGCGACATCTGGCATTGGAAATCCATCCGCAACCTGAATCAAATTGATGATCAATATCTTGATTGGACACCGTATAATGCTGAAACAGCAAAGGAAGCCGGACGCAAGAGTGACAAGAAAGACTCCGGCGGGTATGCTGACAATTTTGCTTCCATGCCCGATCCCACCGATGCGACCAAGACCGTGGCTGATAAGACCAAACCCGGTTTCACATCCCCCAACATTGATATGACCACTGGGGCTCCCGGCTTCATCCTTGACAGCGAAAAGGTTGCTCTCGACCAAGCCGCTTTGGATGCCCTTCCTGTCGGTTCCTATATCCCCGGCATTGTGAAATCCGAGATGGTTGGTGACCGCGGCAATATCTCTGCAGGCTGGAAGTGGGCCGATGGCGTATGGACAATCGAATTTGGCCGCGCGCTTGAAACTGGTTCTGAAACCGACGTGCAGTTTTCCGACCTGACTGCCATGTATTACTTCGGCGTAGCAGTCTTCGAGAACGCACAGGTTCGCCACGCAACACAGACCGCTCCTTCCTTCATGGTCTTCATGCCCCGCTAAACAATCCACTGACAAAGATTATGTGGGGCGCATTTTCAAAATGCGCCCCACATTCTTTATCCTGCGAATTGTACGTTTCATATTTTTTCATCGCATCGAGTGCAGTGAAACTACATTCGATACGATGAAGTTATTTTCACATTTTGGTGTACTGAGGCCTGAGCGGGTAAATGGAACAGGCAAAATGCTCTGCCCTATATTCATATACAGCAAACTGTAATGTCACGAACTTTATCATAATTATAGTGACTATTGTCACATGCTTTTTATTGCAAATTAACTTGATTTTAATCTCCTAAATGCTTAGAATTTCGGGATAATTGTTCATAATCCCTTAATAAAATTATTAACCAAAGGAGACACCGCAACCAAATGATATTTGGAAAATACAATTTTTTTTCAAAATAATGAAAAAGGAGAATAATCAAATGAATTTCAATAAAAAGCTCGTTTTGCTCGTTGCCGCCCTAATCGTCGCCGCTTTCGTATTGACAGCCTGCGGTACAGGCCCTGCCGGCCCCGCCGGCCCTGCGGGTCCGCAAGGTGACCCGGGCCCTGCACCAGCGGCTTCCGATTTGTCCTGCACGGAGTGCCATAATGACACCACCTTGATCACCTCCAAGGTAGCGCAGTTCAATGAGAATTCTGTGCATGGGACAGGCGAGTCCTTCGTGAGAGGCGAAGGCGTTGCCTGCGCTGGCTGTCACGGCAGTGAGGGCACCAAAGCCCGCATCAACGCCGGCCTGCCCCCGCATGACCCGTCGGTTGTAGGCGTGGTGAACGTCTCGCCGTTCAACTGCCGAACCTGCCACGACATCCACACCACCTATACAAAGGATGACTTCTCCTTGACCGGAGATGAACAGGCGGTGAAGTTTGAGTATTCCGACGGTACCTTTGACGGTGGCGCAGGCAACCTGTGCGCCAACTGTCACCAGATCCGCAACCCCAAGCCCGAAGTTAAGGATGGAAACATCGCGATTACATCCCAACGCTACGGCACCCACTACGGTACTGAATCCCAGATGCTGGTCGGCGAAGGCGGATTGGGCGATGTGAGCGGCAGCCCAAGCCCTCACTACTCAAAGGTGAAAGATACCTGTGTGGGATGTCACATGGGAGATGAGTACAACCATACCTACCTGCCCAAAGTGGTGCGCTGCCAGGATTGTCATGTGGATGCCAAAAACTTTGACGTGAACGGCGTGCAGACCGAAATTGAGGCAATGCTCGAGGAACTTCATACCCTCTTCGTCGAAAAGAAACTGATGAACCCGGACGAGGTGGCGAACCCGAGCAATCTATGGGGTATTTATGACCCGGCGGCCGATAAATGGAGTAATCCCTCCGCAGATGCTCCCTTGATAGTTCCCGAAGCGGTCGCAAACGCGATGTGGAACTACAAATTCGTAACCTATGACCAGAGCATGGGTGCCCACAACTCAGCCTATGCCAAGGCTTTGCTCGAAGCAGCCCTGGAAACGATGAAGGCGTACACTCCGTAATTAATTTAACTCACCTTACGCAGCCAAACAGGCAGGGTTGAGTTCCCGCAGTTTGGCATAAGCGGCGTGAAGCGCGTGCAAATATAGTTTTGACTTGAGTGCAAAGTGATTGAGTTTGGTGTCGCCTTTGAGCAGTTCAAGTTTGATGTAGCCGTACAAAGCCGCAAAGAAATGATTCGTCTGAGTGGTCACCGTTTGCGTGGGTGACTTCTCCAAAGAAGCATTCTGTTTGAGCGACTTATGATAGGGTTCCACGTTCCATCGTTTTTGATAGATTGTAGTTATCCCGTTACCATCCAAGGTGGTATCGCTGGTCACCAGATACAAAATGCCTGTCGAGCCATCGTCGTTTGTGAAGATTTGTTTGACCAGAAGGAGCGCAAACTCCACGCCTTCCAGATACACAGTGACGGGTTTCATCGGTTCAAGTTCCAGCGTGTCCACGCTCTGATAACGTCCGTTCTGCTTGGCTTCCGCACTCGTCGCCACTTTGCGATTGCTTTTGAGCGGCATGACAAAGTCCTTTTCGAGTGTGATTTTGACAAAATTCATGTTTTCCGCCGATGCAAACCAGATATCATTGAGCGCATACTGAAACGGAATCTGGTTTTTGACGGCTTGTTGCAATAAGTCGCGGTACATTTCATTCTTGGTGCGTTTCGAGCGGCGTTTTTCTTTTCCGCTTTTTGGGTCAATGTAGCATTCTGTTTTCTGAACCAATTCAACGCCGACGGGCAGCGAAACACCGCGACTGAAATACAGGCAAGTCACAAAATTGATCCCTTTGATGTTCCGTTGTTTGGAATGGTCATAGTGCCAGCAGATGATATCGTTTTCATCGGTATACGGTTTTTCGGCAATGCTGTCGTCTACAATCATGACGCCGTTTTCATTTTCGATTTTGCGAACATGCGGCTTGGCAATCCGCCACAAATCAGCAGAGGTTTGCTTCTCGCCTGCCAGCCACCGTTGCGTCTGGTCATGGCTAACTTCGCCGTTGAGAAGTGAAGATAATCCCGTTGCGCTTGTTTGTCCAAAGGCACTAATCAGGTAGTCGCTGTACAAATCAAGGAGTTTGCCGTTTTTCATCTGTCAAGTTTACGCTAAAACTGCGTAAGGTGAGTTAATGACTCACCTTATATGATGTCGTTCTGAGCGTAGCGACACTCCCTGGCACTGCCCGCCAGGGCAAGTGTGCGCCGCACGCCAGTGCAGGTGAGAATCTCTACGATTGTCTCAGAGACCCTTTGCTAACGCCCAGGGCGACATGCCTAAAGGTGGCTGTGTCTGTGTAAGGTGAGTCAATGGCTACACTGCCTCGAGCGCGTTCGTCAGCCAGGTGGTCACTTCAGCAGGCGTGGGGATGCACCCTGTTGAGACGACTTTTTCGTTGATGACCAAACCAGGCGTGGAGAGAATGTTGTAAGCCATGATGTCGTTGTAGTCAGTCACTTTGATGATTTTAGCCTCGAGAGACATTTCTTCCACGACCCTGCGCGCAATTTGTTCAACGCGCTTGCAGTTGGCGCAGCCTGAGCCAAGGACTTTGATGGTAAGCATAAGAAACTCCTTTTGAGATGTGGATTAGTGTGCCGTTGCCATTTTTTGGACATTGCGACGATTAACAAACCATAACATTCCAGAGAGCAGGGTTAGGAAGGCGGCAAGATAAATGACAACCAAGCCAATACTTGTGCCATCCACCCATGTGCCGTAGATGAGTCCTGCGAGTGTGCTGAAAAGCGCGACCCATGCAACATACGTCCATGATTTCACCCGCCCGATGATGGTGGAAATGATGAGGATGCTTTGCAGGCTGAGTTCAGGGTCTGCCATGAGATAGGCGAGCAAGGGTCCACGGTGCATGCCGAGGCTGAGGAACATTTGCGCGATGGGAACTTCCACGAGAGTGGGGAAGTACATGAACACGCCAAAGATCACTCCCGCCAGATTGCCAAGCAAAGTATTTTGTCCTGCAAGCGCTTCGATCCATTCTGGTTGAATAAGCGCGCGGATGACGCCCACTGCAAATACGCCAACGACGAGCAAGGGAAAGATTTGCTTGACGAATTTCCACGATTCCCACAGGAAGTCGCGGGTTTCATCTTCTGTGAGTTTGGTTTTGAGGATCCAGCCAAGAATGGCGAGGGCGAACAATACACCGAAGAACTTTCCGTTGATGAGAATATCCAGCCCGCTTGGATGTGGCGACATGCCAACGGCGGCAACCAAAAGAGTGAGCGCAACGAGGCTAAGTGATGTCCATGTCCACAGGTTGAAACCATCGAAGATATTTTCCATTCCTTTCCAGGATGTGATACCGATCAAGACAAGCAAAGCAATGAGGATTGCGCCTTGTGCAGTGACTCCTTCTTCGCCTTTTGCAGAATCATAGGGGATGAGGTTGTAGAGAAAACCCTGGAACTTGTCCATGCCGGAGACGGGGACGGTGAGTGTGGCATAGGTATCCGTCAGTAAGCCAACTTTGAGCGTGCCTGAAAGTAAAAGCGAAACCAGCACGAGCAGGAAGATCAAAGCAACGCGGCGCATTTTCCCCTGCGCGGCGAACATTGTGTCAGTGGCTTTGTCGTGTTCGACATCTTCATGACGGAAGATGAGCGCCATGATAATACCGATGCCAATGCCAAACGCGAGCGAGAGGACAAGACGTGCAATGGCAAGGTCAACGCCGATGACTCCGCCCGTGTAGATGAGCGCGAGTATGTTGGCAGCGGGGGCAAAGAACAGGAAGGTGATGGCAGGACCAATCCCTGCGCCTTTTTTATAGATACCAGCAAATAACGGGACGATAGTGCAGGAGCAAACGGCAAGCAATGAACCTGCCAATGCTGCGGCGGGATATGAAATGAATTTGGGGTTGTCTAAAAAGGGACAGCCCCTGTTCATTTTAAAGGAAATTTAATACAATCGGGGGATGAACAATGGACAAATCACCTTCAAGCCGTACGCCA
>Ga0194126_10006662_pt1 | contig 16395 bp, 9 predicted proteins | sample TA2KigC150mmetaG_FD_148641 | JGI IMG/M metagenome (GOLD analysis project Ga0194126, IMG submission 148641) | Freshwater microbial communities from Lake Tanganyika, Tanzania - TA2015035 Kigoma Deep Cast 150m | ecosystem: Environmental > Aquatic > Freshwater > Lake | place: Tanzania: Lake... | reverse complement strand
GGCGGACAAACCGGCAACCCCGCCCGCCCCCGCACCGCTCGCCCTCCCCGAGAACCTCTTCGCGCAGCCGTCCCCCGCCGTCGCGCCGACCACGGTCGTGGCCGTCGTCGAGGGCAAGGCCCTGACGCAGGGCGAAGTCGACGAGCAGGTCGACCGCGCCATGCGCGCGAACCGCGGACGGATTCCCCCGGAGCGGGCGGACGAGATCCGCACCCAGCTCGGAATGCGCGCCCGCGAGGAGATGATCGTCCAGATGGTGCTGGAGCACGAGGCCGACGCCCGCAAGATCACCGTCAAGCCCGAGGAGATCGAGAAGGCCCGCGCCAGCATCCCGCTGCCCCCGGGGCAGACGCTCGAGCAGGCCCTGGCCGCCCAGGGGGTCACGATGGCCCGCCTCGACGCCGACCTGATGCGCGCGCTGAAGATCAAGGCGATGCTCGACGCCGCCGTGCCGAAGGCCAAGATCACCGACGCCGCCGTGAAGGAGTTCTTCGACGGGAACCCCGACAACTTCCGCGTGCCGGAGCAGGCCACCGCGCGGCACATCCTGATCCGCATCCCCACGGGCGCCGACGACAAGGCGAAAGCCGAGAAGAAGGCGCTGGCCGACGACGTGCGCAAGAAGCTCGTGGACGGCGGCGACTTCGCCGCGCTCTGCAAGCAGTTCTCCGAGGACCCCGGCAGCAAGGACAACGGCGGATCCTACACCTTCCCGCGCGGCCAGATGGTGAAGGCGTTCGAGGATGCCGCGTTCACCCAGAAGATCGACGAGATCGGCCAGCCGGTGGAGACGCAGTTCGGGTACCACATCATCCAGACGACCAAGCGCGAGGAGGCTCGGACCGTCGGCTTCGACGAGGCGGCCCCGCGGATCCGCACGATGCTCGAGAACCGCTCGCAGGGACAGGCCGTCCAGGAGTTCGTCCGCGGCCTCCGCGAGAAGGCCAAGATCACGATGCCCGGCGCGGCCGGCGTCTGATCCCCGCCGCCCCGGGCCCGCACCCGGGGGTCCGCGCGTCGGACCGACTCAGCGTTCCGACGCGCGCCGCGTGCGGCGGTGGGCGCGAAGCATGCCGTAGAACCGCAGCGTGTCGGAGACGGGGTTGATCTTGCTCCGCTCGTCGCCGTAGATCGTCCGGATCCGCACCGAATCGATCGAGATCCCGCGCGCCGCGACGTGCAGCAGCACTTCGGATTCCGCCGCGAACCGTTCCGCCCGCGTCTCCACGTGCGGAATCAGGTCGCAGCGGAACAGGCGGTAGCCGCACTGGGTGTCGGGGACGTACCGTCCCATCTCCCGGCTGAGCAGCCAACTCATGAAGCGGTTCGTCATGCGCCGGATCCACGGCATGCCCGCGGGGTTCCACAGGCGGTTCCCGATCAGCACCGGGATCCCGGTGCGCTCGTACGCCTCGATGAACTTCGGAATCTCCGCGGGATCGTGCTGACCGTCGGCGTCGATCGTCACCGCCGCCTCGAAGCCGCGGACACGCGCCTCGCGGAAGCCCGTCAGCAACGCCGCGCCCTTGCCGCGGTTCTCGGGGTGCCGGACGACGATCGCACCGGCGGCGGCGGCGGCCTCCGCGGTGGCATCGTCGGAGCCGTCGTCGACGACGATCGCGGGAATGCCCTGGGCCCGGACGGCGGCGACGGTCCGTCCCACGCGGCCGCCCTCGCGATAGGCGGGGACGATCGCGCAGTACCGGCCGCCCTCAGGCTTCGCCGGACCCGGCGACGTCGCCCCCGGAACGGCGACAGTCCCCGGTGTCCCAGAAGTCGTGGAAGATGAACCACTGATAGGGATACTCCCCGATGACATCTTGCATGGAGGATACCACCTGCGATTGGAGTTCGTCCACCGTGCACCCCGCCCGGGGCAGGATCGGCGGGTGGAACTTGAGCAGGAAACGGTCGTCGACCTGGCGGAGCATGAAGGCGGGAACGATCGGCGCACCGGTCTTGATCGACAGGATGGCCGCGCCCATCGGCAGACGGGCCGGCGCGCCGAAGAACGGGCACGGCTGACCGCGACCGGTGAAGTCCCGGTCGGCGAGAAGCGACACCACGCCGCCGGACCGCAGCGAGCGCAGGAGCCCCGGCACCGCGCGGCCGAGAGGGATCAGCCGGATGCCGCGGCTCTGGCGCCGGTCCGTGAACATGCGGTCGAGATGGCGGATCCCGAACGGACGGTACACCGCGGTCACCGGATGGCCGAGACGCGCGAGCATCATGCCGCCCAGCTCCCAGTTGCCGACGTGGGCCGTGACCACGATCGCGCCCCGCCCCCGCTGCACGGCGCTCTCGATGTGCGAGAGGTTCTCGATGCTGACCTTCCCCTCGATCTCCTCGCAGAACGCGCTGGAATACCGGAAGAAATCGACCAGGTACTTTCCGAAATACTGGTAGGTCTTGCGGACCATCCCCGGCAGCGACCCCGGCGCCGGCTCGATCCCCCGGTGCGCCAGGATCCGCGACAGGTTGGACGTCACCCCCGCGCGGCCGCGCCGGTCCAGCGCATGGAAGAGATCGGCCAGCCGGAGTCCCAGCCAGTAGGAAAAGGGCAACGGCAGATGACGGCTCACGAACGCCGCCACCCCGTACATGGCGTATTCCCACATCGATCCCGCCCCCCGCGTCCCGGCACCCTCTCCGCCCCAACGCGGCGGAGTGTCTCCCGAAGACCGCCCCCTGTCAATTTCAGGGGCGGTCCGGGGCCGCCCGCCCCTCTCCGGCCCCCTTCCGGTCCCCAGAAAAGACCCCGGCTGAGCTTGGCTGATCAGGAACGGACGATGCTTCGAGGGTCTTGTGCACGGCGCCGACGGAGCGGCGCCCTCCAAGCCGTCCTCGCGATATCCATCAAAAGGGTCCTGGAGGGCCGCGCTCCGTCGCGGCCGTCCGCGCGGCGGAGGTCGAGCGCCACGAATGAGTCCTGCCGCAGATCATCGGCCACGTCGGGGCGATCAGGGATGAACATTGCTTCGAGGGCCTCTCGCACGGCGCCGACGGAGCGGCGCCCTCCAAGCCGTCCTCGCGATATCCATCAAAAAGGTCCTGGTGGGCCGCGCTCCGTCGCGGCCGTCCGCGCGGCGGAGGTCGAGCGCCACGAATGAGTCCTGCCGCAGATCATCGGCCACGTCGGGGCGATCAGGGATGGACATTGCTTCGAGGGCCTCTCGCACGGCGCCGACGGAGCGGCGCCATCCAAGCCGTCCTCGCGATATCCATCAAATAGGTCCCGGAGGGCCGCGCTCCGTCGCGGCCGTCCGCGCGGCGGAGGTCGAGCGCCACGAATGAGTCCTGCCGCAGATCATCGGCCACGTCGGGGCGATCAGGGGATGAATGCTGCTTCGAGGGTCTCTCGCATGGCGCCGACGGAGCGGCGCCCTCCAAGCCGTCCTCGCGATATCCATCAAAAAGGTCCTGGAGGGCCGCGCTCCGTCGCGGCCGTCCGCGCGGCGGAGGTCGAGCGCCACGAACGAGTCCTGCCGCAGATCATCGGCCACGTCGGGGCGATCAGGGATGAACATTGCTTCGAGGGCCTCTCGCACGGCGCCGACGGAGCGGCGCCCTCCAAGCCGTCCTCGCGATATCCATCAAGAAGGTCCTGGAGGGCCGCGCTCCGTCGCGGCCGTCCGCGCGGCGGAGGTCGAGCGCCACGAACGAGTCCTGCCGCAGATCATCGGCCACGTCGCGGCGATCAGGGAATGAATGCTGCTTCGAGGGTCTCTCGCATGGCGCCGACGGAGCGGCGCCCTCCAAGCCGTCCTCGCGATATCCATCAAAAAGGTCCTGGAGGGCCGCGCTCAGTCGCGGCCGTCCGCGCGGCGGAGGTCGAGCGCCACGAATGAGTCCTGCCGCAGATCATCGGCCACGTCGGGGCGATCAGGGGATGAATGCTGCTTCGAGGGTCTCTCGCACGGCGCCGACGGAGCGGCGCCCTCCAAGCCGTCCTCGCGATATTCATCAAAAAGGTCCTGGAGGGCCGCGCTCCGTCGCGGCCGTCCGCGCGGCGCCCTCCAGGCCAGTTCTATCGTATAACCTTGGTATGGAACTGGATGGCATCGAAATGGCGAAGGCGGATCCGCCTGCCACTCGACGCGAAGCGGCTCGTGGCTACGGCCATGACCATGGGCACTTCGCATGGTAGGGCAACCGGATACGCAGAGCCAGCCGATGATTGGGGCCCCTTTCGAGCGTTGACCGCGACTCCGGGAGAGGGGAAACTGTCGACTCCGTGGAACAAACCGTCCAGTTCGACAACCCCCGTGAGGCCCAGGACGTCGCCGGCCGCGGCTTCGGCTTGCTCGACCGGATCGCGTCGGCCTTCGACGTGCGCCTCGCGGCCCGGGACGCCTGGGTCCGCATCGAGGGCGAGCCCGATGCCGTCGCCCGGGCGGTGCGGCTGCTGGGCGTCCTCCGCGCGGCCCGCAATCGCGGCGTGATCCCCCGCGAGCACGGCGTCGCCTTCGCCCTTCGCGCGTTCGCCGAGGGGCGCGAGGCGGACCTGGAGCGCCTCTACGAGGCCAGCATCCCGGTCACGTCGGGCATGCCCGCCGTCTTCCCGCGGACCTTCGGGCAGCTGCGCTATGTCGAGGCGATCGCCGGCAACGACTTCACCTTCGGCATCGGCCCCGCGGGCACCGGAAAGACCTACCTGGCAATGGCCATGGCGGTCGCCACCCTGCTGCGCGGCGACGTCAGCCGGATCATCCTGACGCGCCCCGCCGTCGAGGCCGGCGAGGCCCTCGGGTTCCTGCCGGGCGACATGCAGCAGAAGGTCTTCCCCTACCTCCGCCCCCTGCGCGACGCCCTCTACGACATGATGCCCGCCGAGGAGATCGAGCGGAACACCGACCGCGGCGTCATCGAGGTCGCGCCCCTGGCCTACATGCGCGGGCGGACCCTGAACCATGCCTTTGTCATCCTCGACGAGGCCCAGAACACGACGCCCGAGCAGATGCTGATGTTCCTCACCCGCCTCGGGTTCGACGCCAAGTGCGTCATCACCGGCGACCTGACGCAGGTCGACCTCCCCGGGCAGCGCACCTCCGGCCTGCTGGAGGCCCGGCGCACCCTCCGCGGCATCGACGGCATCGCCATCTGCGAGCTCGACGATGCCGATGTCGTCCGCCATGAACTGGTCCAGAGGATCATCCAGGCCTACCGGAAGGGCCGGTCCGCCGCGCGCCGACGCGCCGCGCCGGTCGGGGAACGCGCAGGGTGACCGACATCGTCTCCAAGGTCCGCCAGCAGCGCTACCGGCGCGCCAGCACCACGCGCGCGCGCGGCCGTCGGCCGCTCGGGGCGCCGATCCCTGCCGGACTGGTGCTCTGGGCCGGCGCCTCGCTGTTCCTGATCGGACAGGCCCCCGTCTTCCACGAGGCGATGGTCGCCGGCCAGCGGGCCGCCGTCACCATTCTCGCGTCGGTCGAGTTCGAGTGCGTCGATCACGCGGCGACGCAACTCCGGCGCCAGCAGGCCGCCGACTCGGTCCTCCCCGTGTTCACGGTCAACATGGGGCCGGCAGCGGTTCATCTTCGCGCCGCGGGCAAGCTGGTCCGCCGCGTCGCGGACCTCCGGACCTCGAACGCCCCGCCCGCCTCCGTGCAGGCCGAACTCACCGGCGTGATCGACCTGCTCGGCTTCGGCGTGGCGCCCGAGGACGCCCTCCAGCTGATCCCGCCCGGCGCGGACGGCGGGAAGGTCCTCCTCGCCATCACCAACGCCCTGCGGACCGTCTGGGCCGAGGGCATCATCGGCGAGCGCGACCGCGCCGGGTCGATCGCGCAGCTCGCGCGGCAGGGGCAGGTCCTTCTCGAACCCTCGGAGGGCGGGGCGGCGCGCATCGCCGACGTCGCCTCCCTGCGCACCCCCGGGGAGGCCGCCGCCCGGTTCGGCGCCCTCGTGACCGCCGCGCTGGCCCCCCACCCCGCCGCCCCCGATGCGCTCCGGCGGCTCGCCGAATCCTGGATGACGCCGAACCTCGCCTACGCGCCGGCCCTGACCGACCTGCGGCGCGTCGAGTCGACCGGACGCATCGAGCCGGTCCGCAAGACGGTCCGCGCCGGCACCACCCTCATCCACGCGGGCGAGACCGCCACCGCCCAGACGGTCGAGATGCTCGCCGCCCACGAGCGAACGTTGCGCGAACGCATGACGCGCGTCGACGAGTGGATCGGCTACGTCGGCCGTGCGGGGCTCCTCGCCCTCGCCACGTTCTGCGGGCTGGCCCTCCTCCAGGTCGTCGAACCCCGGCACCGCATCGGCCACGGCCGGCTCGCCCTCTTCGTCACCCTGGGCCTCCTCACGGTCGGGCTCTCCCGCGCGGTCTACATCCTGGTCAACGCCGGGGTTCTCCCCCGCGCCCTGGGCGACTACCTCCTGCCCACCGGGCTGGGCGCCCTCCTCGCCACCCTGCTCGCGGGCCGCGGGTTCACCATCGCGCTCGGCACCTGGAGCGCGCTCGCCGTGGCCGTGTTCGCCGGGAACCAGTTCCACGTCCTCTTCCTCGGCGCCTCCGTCGTGCTCGCCGCCTCGCTGTCCGCCGGCCACACCCGCAAGCGCGCGGAGGTCTTCCGGGCGGGGCTCTGGATGGGTCTCGCCGGGGCCGTCTTCGTCGTCTGCGCGACGCTGCTGATGCGCAATCCGGCCGCCGTCGTGCTCTCGCAGGGCGCCGCGGTCCTCGCGGCCGGCCTGCTCACGGCCATCCTCGCCCTGCTCCTCCTCCCCGCCTTCGAATGGGCCTTCGGCCTCACCAGCGACATCCGCCTTCTGGAGCTGTCCGACCCGTCCCACCCGCTGCTGGAGCGGCTCGCCGTCGAGGCCCCGGGCACCTATCACCACAGCCTCATGGTCGCCAACCTCGCCCAGACCGCCGCCGACGAGATCGGGGCCGACGGCCTTCTCGCGCGCGTCAGCGCCCTCTATCACGACATCGGCAAGCTCTCCACGCCCCGCTACTTCATCGAGAACGCCTGCGGGGACCGAAACCCGCACGACGACCTCTCCCCGCAGATGAGCACGCTCGTGATCCTCTCGCACGTCAAGGAGGGCGCCGCCCTCGCGCGGATGCACCGCCTGCCGCCCCCGATCCGCGACGCCATCCAGCAGCACCACGGAACATCGCTCGTGACCTACTTCTACCGCCGCGCGCAGGAGACCTCCGAGGCCGGTGCGCTGCGCGGCCCCGCCGCCCCGACTCGCCCCGAGGAACGCGACTTCCGCTACCCGGGCCCGCGCCCGCGCAGCCGCGAGATCGCCATCCTCGCCCTCGCCGATGCCGTCGAGGCCGCTTCGCGCACCCTCCACCGCCCCTCCGCCGGCCGCATCGCCAGCCTCGTCCGCGAGGTCGTCCGCCGGCGAGTCGCCGAGGGCCACGTCGACGAATCCGGACTCACCCTCGCCGAGCTCGACCGCGTCCGCCAGGCCTTCGTTTTCACCCTCACGGGCATGCACCACGGCCGAATCCCCTACCCCGATCATGAAGATCAGCATCCTGAATCCAACGGGACGGAACGTCCGGACAACGGCGCTCCGCGGACTGACGGCGTTTCTGATGACACGCGCCTCGTCGCGGAGCGGGCCGAGAGCATGGGATGAGGTCGCCGTCGTCCTGCTCGACGACGCCGCGACCGCCCGCGCCAACGCCCGCGTTTTCGGCCGCGACCGGCCGACCGACGTCATCACCCAGGCCTACCGCCCGCCGCCCGGCCGCGCCGCGTGGACGGGCGAGATCCTCGTGAACGCCGAGCGCGCCGCCGCCTTCCCGCGCCCCTCGGCCGAGCTCGCCCTCTACGTCGCCCACGGATGCGACCATCTCTGCGGCGGCCGCGACGGCTCCCCCGCCGCCCGCGCCCGCATGCTCCGCCGCGAGAGGCGGTGGCTCCGCGAAGCGAGGCTCGCCGGCCTCGCCGTCGACCGCCTCCTCGCGCCCCGGCGCGCCCCGCGATGAGCGACCTCATCCACGACGAGGCCGTCGCGCTCCGGTTCGGGCCGCACTCCAACACGTCGCGGTTCGTCGTCTGGCTCACCGCCGCGCACGGGCGCGTCGTCACGCTGATCAAGGGCGCCCTGCGCCCCAAGAGCCATTTCCTCGGACAGGTTGACCTCTTCGCCACCAGCGACCTCGTGTACTACGGCCACGGCCACGACCGCGTCCATGCCACGCGCGAGTGCGCCCTGCTCCGCCCCCGCCCGTGGCTGCGAGCGGACTGGCGGGCCGCCGCCGCCGCGTCCGGCGCCGCGGACATGCTCGTCAAGGCCCTGCCCTCCGACGAACCCCACCCCGACGTCTACGCCGCCTTCACCGCCCTGCTCGATGCCCTGGCCCGTCCCGGCGCTGCGGCCACCGCCTTCCACTGGTTCGAGCTCCGCTTCCTCGACCTCGAGGGGCTCCAGCCGAAACTCCAGCACTGCGCGGCCTGCACGACCGACCTGAAGCCCGACGTCGAGGCCCGGTTCTCGCCGTCGCGCGGCGGACTCGTCTGCTCCGCCTGCGCCGCCCGCTCGAGCGCACCGTCCGACCCGGTCCCGCCGGACGTCCTCGCCATGCTCGGCGTCTGGCAGCGCGCGAAGTCGCCCGACGAACTCGCCGCCGTCCGTCACACACCCGGCCAGCAACGCGCCATGGCCCGCCTCCTCGGCGCCTTCCTTCGCTTCCACCTCAACCTCCGGCTCGCCGGACGGGAAGTTGCGATGGAGATCCTCGATGAGCGGACAGACGGATGAGGGGATGCCTGGAAGCCGGGATGGTGTGATCGTCGGATGGTTGGCTGGCAGGCCGTCTCCGTCCGATCCATCCGCCTTGCCCCCATCCCCCCGCCCCCCTACCATGACGTCGTCCGCGGGCGAGTGGCGAAATTGGCAGACGCGCAAGACTTAGGATCTTGTGGAGAAATCCGTGGGGGTTCAAGTCCCCCCTCGCCCACCAGGCTTCCTCCGGAGGGGCAAGACCGCAGGCCGGCACGTTCAACTTGCGCGGGCCGCCGTCCCTTCGCCTCCCGTTCTTGCCTTCCCTTCCGTGCTCTGGCAGCTTCCCCGCCATGAGAACGCCGCTTCCGGCGGTCCCGACGGGCGTGCCTGCCCTGCGAAGCCCGCAAGGCGAAGCAGGGTGCCCGTACCGCCCAAAAGCGGTTTCTTGTCAGGCGGTCACCGTCACCAGCGGCGGCACGCTGGCCCCCGGGACGAGCGTGGGGACGCTGACGATCAAGACGGCGAGCTTCATGGGCGGGTTCAAGATCGACCTGTTCGACTTCACGACCAAGGGCAGCAGCCCGTTCGGCGGCATCTCGGACCCGAGCGGCAACTACCAGCCCGCCCACCTGTCCATGGACCACGACACAGGCGTGCTTACGGCGATCCCCGAGCCGGGGTCGACGGGCGTGCTCGGGCTGGGTGCGCTGGCGGTGCTGCGCCTGCGCCGCCCGCGGCGGCGGTAGACCCCGTCCGGCGGGGCGCGGAAGTTCTCGCGCAGAGACGCAGAGACGCGGGAAGAGGAAGCTCCGACACCCCTCCGCCCCCCCCGGCTGCCGCAAAACCTCACAGCGGTTGACGCAATCTTTCTCGTTGCCTTCGCGCGGGGCGGCGCGTAGGTTGTGCGGGTAGATGCGGGACGGGGCCTCCTCCCGGCCGCGCCGGCGGGGCGGGAGGCGTCGGGATTCGTGAAACTGGCGGGAGTAGGAGAGAGCGCGATGAAGAAGCTCATCCTGGCGGTGGCGGCGGTTGCGGCGATGTTCGGAACGGCGCGGGGCGCCACGCTCAAGTGGGACGCCAACGCGGCCGGCGCCGGCCAGACCGACGGGGCCGGCGCCTGGCTCACGGGCGACAGCAACGTCTGGTGGAACGGCGGGGCCAACACGACGTGGACCTCCGGCGATAACGCGATATTCGGCAACGGCGGCGCCGGCGGGGCGGTCACCCTCTCGGGGCCGACGGCGGTCAACTCGCTGACCTTCGACTACTTCACCGGCACCTACACGCTGGGCAGCGTGGGCCAGGAGATCACCCTTGCCAATGGCATCACGAAGAAAGCCGGTCCAGGAGCTGTGACCTTTTCGGCTTTGAGTCCTATCAAATTGGGCGGTGTCCAAAACTGGGTGAACAGTTCGAGCGCCAACCTCGGTCTTGGGGCGGTGAACCTCAACGGCAACGCCCTGACCTTCGTCGCGAACGGAACCATCACCTTTGATGGCAATGTGGCGAACGTCCTCAGCGGCGCGGGGGGAATCATCAAGAACGGAACCGGCTCGCTGATTCTCGACGGCGGCACCGCGATCACCCACACCTTCTCCGGCGGCATTACGGTCAACGGAGGCAGGCTTGCAGTCCAGAACGGGACCAACGCCTGGGGTCGTGGCAATGTCACGCTTAGCGGCGGGTATATCGGCGCGCGGTACGGTACGACCGTCACGTTCGCTGGCGGCCTTGGGACGGACACCAACCAAGTCCAGATTCTCGGCGGTACGAGCGGTTTCTCCGGCGAAGGCAATGTCGGCTCCACCTTCACGATCGGCACCTCTGGAAGCACGCTCAAATGGGGCGCAGCAGGCGAGAACGGTGCCACCGGCTACTTCAACCCGAGTGTCCTCCTCCTCGGTGGCGATCAAGGGATGAACGTGAATGGCAAGGGCAGTCTGGCTAACGGCATTGATCTCAACGGCGCCAACCGCACCATAACATCCCTGCAAGTCACCGACGGCGCGGCCGGCAGTGGCCAGACCGTCTCGGGTGCCATCATCAACAGTACTGGCACCGGCGGCCTCACCAAGACCGGCCCCGGGAATCTGATCCTCTCGGCCGCCAACACGTACAACGGCCCCACCACCATCAACGGGGGCAGCATCACCCTCAGCGGCAGCGGAACGATCAACAGCTCCAGCGGCCTCAATCTTGGCGGCGGCACGCTGCGACTGGTCAACACCGCCCAAGTCAACCGCTTCGCCGACGGCGCGGGGATCAACTCCACTGCCGGCGGCGGGATCGTCTACGACAATACCTCCGGTACGAACGTCTACACGGAAACGCTCGGTTCCGTCACCCACACCAGAAGCCAGTTGAACATCGTGGAGGCCGTGAACCAGGCCGGCACGGGCAGCCAGACGCTCACCCTCGGCGGCCTGAGCCAGAGCGGTTCGGCGGCGGTCACCTTCTCGGCGGCCAGCACCGGTCCGCAGGCGTCCGGGAACAAGAACATGATCGTCGTCACCGGCGGGGGCAGCACCACCGCCGGCCAGATCATCGGCCCCTGGGCGACCGCCGGCACGACCACCTCAAATCAGACCGATTACGCGGTGTACAACGCGGATTACGTCGTTCCGGCCAACATCGCCGCCAGTGCCCAATCCACCTGGTCCACGACGCACGCCGCGGGCAGCAACTACACGCTCGAAAATGGCACCGGTTCGGCCGTCAACGGCAGGCTCACGGCCAACCGCAACGTGAACTCGGTGCGCGCCAACAGCAGCACGATCGCTCTAACCAGCGTTGATACCGGCACCGACACGATCACGGTCACCGGCCATGCGTACGTCAACGGCGACGTCGTCACCTTCGGCGGAACGCCGCCCGCGGGACTCACCTCAGGGCAGCCGTACTACATCAGAGACTCCGCAGCAAACACCTTCAAGGTGTCGACCACCTCGGGCGGTGCGGCCGTTGATCTGACCGGCACCGGAACCGGTCCCAACATGACCGGGGGCATAACGCTGAGCTCTGGCAACAACCTCGGCACCTACGGCATCTTGAATGCGCAAGCCTCCGGCCTGGCCATCGGCGGCAGCGGTACCGGCGTGCTCACCCTTCCCACCACCAGCGCGGGCAATCTGTATCTCACCCCCGGCAATGGCGCTGTCATTTCCATCGGCGTCCCGATTGCCGACAACACGGGTGCCTTGACGCTGGTCAAGAACGGCTCGGCCACGTTGAGACTCTACACCACGAACACCTACACCGGCGGCACCGTGATCAATGCCGGCACGCTGCAAATCGGGGTCAATGGCATTGCTAACGGCGCCAAGCTCGGCGGTTCTGGCGGCAACTACGCGGGCGACATCTTCATCGCCGGCGGGGCCACGCTCGACGTCCAGACCGACGCCGGCCAGACTCTCAGCGGCATCATCAGCGGGGATGGCTCCATCGTCAAACGCTACTCGGGCACGCTCACCCTCTCGGGGACCAACAACACCTACACCGGCAAGACGTCGATCACCCCGCTGACCACCGCCGGCGGCGGCACATTGAGAGTGGCTTCCTTCAACAGCGTGAGCAACCCGGTCGCCAGCAGCAGCCTCGGCCGCCCCACCACCGTGGCCAACGGCACCATTGATCTCGGCAACGGATCTGTCCAGGGCGGTGCCACTCTCCAGTACACTGGCAGCGGCGAAACCACCGACCGTGTCATCAATTTCAACATGAACGGCAACGGTGCCGGCAAGACCATTGACGCTGGCAGTGGCGGCGGATTGCTGAAGTTCACCAGCACTCCCACGTTCAGCGGCTCAGTCAACAACGACATCACCCTGCAGGGCGCCAGCAGCGGTGAGTTCGACGGCGGCCTGCCCTTGAGTTTCCGCAATTTCACCAAGTCCGGCAACGGCACCTGGACGCTCGGCGGCGCGGTCGGCAGCACCGGGCTGCTCACCGTCAACGCCGGCACGCTGGCCCTGCAGAAGAAGAGTTCGCTGATGGGCGGCAACATGGCCAACTGGACAGCGGCGAAGATCAACGTGAAGAGCGCCGCGACGCTCGCGCTGAACGTGGATTCTGCAGATATCGACGGGTTGAGCAGCGCCAGTCTGGACGCCCTGCTTGCCGCCATCTCGGTGGCCGGTAGCGCCACGGCGGGGTTGCAGTCCGGCGCCATCCTCGGCCTCGACACCAGCAGCGCGACCGGCGGAAGCTTCACGCAAGGCACCGTGATCGCGAATTCCACCGGCGCCAACGGCGGAGCGATCGGTCTGAAGAAGCTCGGCGCCGGCACCCTCGTCCTGGATAAGACCAACACCTACAGCGGCGCGACCACGGTGGGCAACGGCACGCTGCTGGTCACCGGCTCGATCTTCACCAACGCGGTCACGGTGCAAGGCGGGGGCGTCCTTGGCGGCACGGGCCTGATCCTCGGACCAACGACGGTCAACGCCGCCGGCACCCTCGCCCCCGGGACGAGCGCGGGGACGCTGACGATCAGCAACAGCCTGACCGTGGCGGGCATCACGCTCATGGAGATCGACGCGACGAACCTGTTCGACCGCGTGGTCGGCATCGGGGCGCTGACCTACGGCGGGGCGCTGACGCTCGACTTCGGCGCCACGTTCGGTCCGAACACCACCAACACGTGGGACTTGTTCGACTTCGCCAGCCAGTCGGCGAACTTCGTGAGCGTCTCGCTTACCAACCAGTACTCCGGCAGCCTGACGAACAACAACGGGACGTGGAGCCGGGCGGACGGCGACAATACCTGGGTCTTCAACAAGGATGATGGCACGCTCGTCCTCACCGTGATCCCCGAGCCCGGCACGCTGAGCACGCTGGGGGCGTTGTTCGGCCTCCTGCTGCTGCGCAGGGATCAGCTCCGCCGCGGCTGAGCGGACTCGCAGGCGGCTCACGACCGCGCCTGCGGAAGGGGGACACCCCGCCGCAGGCGCGGTTTGCGTTTGCTGGATCCACGGCAGGTTCAGGTGTCCCGTCCGGCTGCAGGCTGACGCCTCCAGGGGGCGGAAGGGGTTACCGCGGACCTCCGGTTTTGGGCCGTTGTTGACGCCTTCCGCGGATCCGCGGTGCGACTTTTCCCCGTCCGCGTTCCGTCTGTGTCTGCCCGCGCTTTGCGCCTTGGCGGCTTTGCGTGAGCTTCCTCCCGCAATCCCCTTGCGGCCGCTGAGCCCTTGCGGTACTTGGGGGGAGCCGACGGGTGCGCGGGCGAGCCGGCAGGGCCCGCACCGGCCCGACCGGGTTCCGCGGGCCGCAGCCGGCCGCCGCGTTTGGGACGTTCCACTCCGACTGGGCGCAGGCCCACATGAAGGACGCCACCGTGGAGGCCATCCGGCTCGGGTGGCGCCACATCGACACCGCTCGCGCCTACGAGAACGAGGCCCTGATCGGCGAAGCCATCCGGGAGGCCGTCCGCCGGGGCTACCATCGCCTCGGCCGACGACCTGTTCATCACCGGCAAACTCTGGAACGGGCACAGGAAGCCGCGCGACGTGGCCCCGGCGAAGGACGCCACGCTCCGGGTGCTCGGCGTGGAGAAGGTGGACCTCTACCGGAACCACTGGCCTTGGCCGAACGTCCACACGCCCGGCTGCGCGGGCGACCACCGCAACCCGGACGCCGTGCCTTGCATCCACGAGCAGTTCCTGGAGACCCGGGCCGAAATCGTGAACTAGGACGGCGGACGTTCCGGGGCGAAACGGGCCGTGAGGGGGAGCGAAGCGAGCAGACGGCGGAGACCAGGCGGCGGGGAAGGCTTCGGCCGCGAAGCCGAGGGCTCGCGTCCAGGCCGGCGAGCACTCGGCTCTACGCAAGGCCGCAGGCCGGCACGTTCAGCTTGCGCGGGCCGGCGTCCTTTCAACTCCCGTTCTTGCCTTCCCTTCCGTGCTCTGGCAGCTTCCCCGCCATGAGAACGCTGCTTCCGGCGGTCCCGACGGGCGCGCGCCCGTGTCGGCCGAAGAGCGGTTTCTTATCAGGCCTTTGTGGCGCGCTGGATCCCGACCGGCTCTTCATCTCAGCCACCGTGGATTCGGCCGAGACCGCCGATGACATCGTTCGCTACGGCCGGCAGCAACCACGGAAAGAGTGAGGCGCAATCGATGAACAGGTATCTGAAGTTCCTCTTCATCATCACGGCTCTAGGCGCGCCCATCAGCTTAAGCGTCGCCGCGGAGGAGAACGCCGACATCGCAAGCAGCGCATACCAGTATCGCGCTGATCGTAAGCCTGATGAGAACCCCCCGGAGAGTTGGATTGCCCTGATGAAATACGCCGGGCTGCCGTTGAACCAACCGCTCGATGTGAACAACCCGAAGCTGAAGAAGGTCCTCTGCGGTTTGCTTTGGGAAGAAGTGCGGCAGGTGCGGCGTGTGGCACTTACGTGGGAGCGCAGGCCGAAAGCCGAGGAGATTGAGGTAACCTTCTTCGACGCCGAAGCCAAGGGAATCCCGACCTGGTGGAACGATACGGTCCTTCGCGAAGCGGGCAAACCGGAAGTGTCCGCCGACGGGAGGACTCTCACGTTTGCCATTCCCTCGGACACGTTTGGCTTCGTCGTCAGCGTGCGCGGCGAGCGAAACGCCTCGGCGTACGAAGTGCCGACCGTTCAAGTCTTCACGCCGGAACGTTGGAAGCGGATGGACTTGGAAATCGAGTGGGGATTCGACAAGTCCACGGCGGCGGTGGATGACAACGAACGAGTCGAGACGTATGACGGAGTGGTAAGCAACGTCCAACCTTTGCGCGGCGACCGGCACGGCGTGCGGTTGAGCTTGTTGTACATGGGCACATCAAGATGGCGAAAGCTCTGGCCCTACAACGGCGAGACCTGCGACATCGCTCGCACCATTGTCACGGTTTGGAGCAAGGCGGGCAACTTCTCGTTCCTCGCTTCCGATTTGGAGCAGGGACCGATTCTCGCGCCGGAGTTCGGCTTCTTTGTGCGCGCCACCCGTTTGCCCCCTTTGAAAGAGGCCGGTGCCGGCGAGACCGCCACCATGACGCTGCTTGGCCAAACGATGGCGGCTCTTCTCGGCAACAAGGATATTCCCGGCTGGAACACCGGCGGCGATACGCCGTGGTTCGGCTGCAACACCACAGACCGGCCCGCCACCGTGTCGGGCATCACCATTCCGAGTCGCGGTGTCGCAGTGCATCCCGGCGCAGACTGCGACGTGGGCGTTGGCTGGCGCAGTCCGATGGATGGCCGAGTGAAACTGGAGGGCAACGTCGCCGACGCGCAGCCGGGTGGCGACGGCGTCGAGTGGTCGCTTGTCGAGCGGGGCAAAGTGCTCGCGAACGGCGTGATCGAGCAAAGCGGCTCGCAGTCCATTTCGCCCGTTGAAACCGTCGCGCGCAAGGGCGACACGCTCTCGCTGGTCGTCAATCGCCGGGGCAATCACATCGCCGATAGCACGGCGATCAAGCTGGTCATCACGGAAATCGGCGGACAGAATCGCACATGGGACTTGGCAAGGGATGTGGTGGACAATCCGCACGCGGGCAATCCGCACGAGGGCGTGTGGTCGTTCTTCCAATGCACGACTCCACCGGTCTATCTGCCACCGCCGGCGTTCAAACTGAAATCGCAGGCGAAGTCGGCGCGAGAGTTCATCGCGGAACTGGCAGCCGCGGGTCTCACCACGATTCGTCAACGCACGCGCCAACATTCGGTGCAAACATGGGAGGGAGCTA
>Ga0194126_10006656_pt1 | contig 16398 bp, 14 predicted proteins | sample TA2KigC150mmetaG_FD_148641 | JGI IMG/M metagenome (GOLD analysis project Ga0194126, IMG submission 148641) | Freshwater microbial communities from Lake Tanganyika, Tanzania - TA2015035 Kigoma Deep Cast 150m | ecosystem: Environmental > Aquatic > Freshwater > Lake | place: Tanzania: Lake... | reverse complement strand
GCATGAAGAAATCCGTATTCTGAAGGAACTGACGCACGCAGTGCAGGAGCACGAACAGGCAATTGCAACCAATCTCGCCATTCTGGAAGAGCTCGACGTGATCCATGCCAGGGCCTGTTTGAGCAGAGCCCTGTCATCGCATCCGCCGCTCATCAGCGATTGCACCTCAATTGAGCTGAAAAACTGCCGCCACCCCATACTTTCGGCCCGCTTCATACCCGCAGCGCCGGACAGTGAACCCGGCCCTGACAATGCAGAACTGTCGGGGAGCTGGGCGTTTGACAGGCCCGGTGTCACTGAAATCGAGATTGCAAAACCGGCCGGCATCAGCACCCTGGTTATCACCGGCGCCAATGCCGGCGGCAAGACCGTAGCCCTGAAAACACTGGGCTTGTTTGTACTCATGCATCAGTCAGGCATGCACCTTCCAACCGGGCCTCACGGACGCATTGCCGTGTATGAGAGCCTGTTTGCCGATATCGGTGATGAGCAGAACATTGAAACCAGCCTGAGCACGTTCACTGCGCACATGGAGCGCATCAAAACCGTCGTGCATGCCGCGACGCCCCGCTCGCTGGTGCTGCTCGATGAGCTCGGCTCAGGCACGGACCCGTCCGAAGGCGGGGCACTTGCAATAGCCGTTCTTGATTACCTGCGCGCCCGTGGCTGTACGACCCTGGTAACGAGCCATCTCAGCCTGCTGAAAACATATGCGTTCACCCACGCGGATGTGGAGAATGTTTCGGTTGAGTTCGATCCGCACACACACCGGCCCCTGTACCGGCTTGTATATGGTGTGCCGGGCTTCAGCAATGCCCTGTCAATCGCGCGCGCCATCGGCATTCCCGAGCCGATACTTCAGGAAGCCGGCAGGTATCTGGGACCGGCCGACCGCCAGACCGCGGACCTGATGCACGCACTCGAACACGCGCAGCGCGCAGTGCAGGATCAGTGCGCCCGCCTGCAGGAGCAGCAGCGCCAGCGCTCGCTGCTGCTGGACGCATCCCGGCGGTTGCTCGAATCCATGCAAAGCCGGCGGGAGCGTTTCCTGAAAACATTCGAGGAAACAGCCCGGACACTGCTGCGCGATTCAGAAAACCGCCTGCGCTCCATCATCAAACAGCACCGTCGTGATATGCGCAGCTCATTGGATAAACGCAGCGGCGCAGAGGCGCTCCGGGACATCCAGTACATCAAACGGGAGCTCCATAGCCATTTTCCCCGCACAAAAGCTGCACAGCCCGGACTCGACCAGGTCCTGCCCGGTCAGACGGTTTCGGTCATCAGCCTGAAAAAAAACGGCACCGTGGTTTCGGTAGACACAGCTGCGCGCCGGGCTGAGATCAACATCGGCCACATACGGGTCAGCGCGGGTTTTCAGGAACTCGCTGCGACTGCGCCCCTGAAGCCAGGGCCGAAGCCGCCCCGCGCGCCTGCGGCACCGCCCGCTGCATTACCCTTTGAGAAACAGCTCAACGTGATCGGTCTGCGCGTTGATGAAGCGCTTCCGCTGGTTGATAAAGGCATAGATACGGCCCTTGTTCAGGGCGCCGATATTCTGGAAATAATCCACGGCCGGGGAACCGGCCGGCTGATGCGCGCGATCCACCATCACCTGCAGAGCCATGCCCATGTCGCGCGCCTGGTTCCAGAGCCGGCCTCACCGGGCAACAGCGGCGTTACACGCGTTGAGTTGAAATAATGCCTGCACACCCGGAAGAGCAACGCAGCACCCGAACCTCCAGCAAATACCTCAAATATCACCTTGACAGCACCCTGCCGTACCGCTATAGTCATCATCATTTATTATCCGTTTCTACGGACCCGACATACAATTTTAAAAGGAGCTCTTATGAACATCAGGTACATCAACGTTGCCGCAGCTGTATGTGTTGTGATCGCACTGTCTTGTTCCGGGTCTGCCGCTGCGGGCAAAGCGCCGACCCAGGAACCGGAGGTTGTCGTGACCGTCAACGGCACACAAATTACCCGGGCGGAAATCGATGCTGATATAGCACAAAAACTTGCCGGCGCAGCGGATAAAATGCCTCCCGAGCAGCTCGAACAGATTAAAACACGCATGCAGGAAAAGGCAGTTGATCATTTCATAACAAAGACAGTTCTGTCGGCAGAGTGCGATAAAAACAAAATCAACGTAACGCCTGAAGATATCGATAAGGCGCTTGCAGAAATGACCAAAACCCTGCCCGAAGGCATGAAACTTGAAGATGCCCTGAAGTCGAGCGGGATGACGCTTGAATCCCTCAAAAAAGATATTGCATTCGGCCTGCGGGTCAATAAGCTGATTGATGCCAATGTTAAACAGCCCGCCGAACCCACTGAAGCCGAGCTCAAGCAGTTTTACGAGCAGAACGCAAGCTCCTTCGAGGTCAAAGAGTCCGCTCAGGCCCGCCATATCCTTATTACAACATCCAAGGACGACGATGAAAAAGTGCTGGCTGAAAAACGAGCGCGCATTGAAAAAATTCGCGCGCAGCTGGTCGAAGGTGCCGATTTTGAAAAAATCGCCGCGGAAAACTCCGACTGCCCCAGCAAAAGCCGGGGCGGCAGCCTGGGGTCGTTTGAACGCGGCCGTATGGTGAAGCCGTTCGAAGATGCAGCATTCAGCCAGGAGATCATGGCAATCGGGCCGGTTGTTGAAACCCAGTTCGGCTACCATGTTATCCAGGTTCAGGGGCGCACGCCTGCGAGCAAGCGTCCGTTTGAGGAAGTAAAAGATCAGATTAAAGAGCACCCCGAACAGACCGGCAAAAACACGGCCGTACGCGCCTACATAGAAGGCTTGAAAAGCAAAGCAACGATTGTATACGGCAAGAAGTAGCACACCCCGATCATTTTTTCTAAACGGGATTTCATGCCCTGATGCCGTGAAATCCCGTTTATTTTTGGAAGCAGCCGCAATGAGGCCATTTATCACCGGGTACCGCGTTACCTATGCCGACTGCGATCCGTTCAACGTGGTCTACTATGCAAATTACCTGACCCTGTTTGAGCGCGGGCGGACCGAGTTGTTCCGCGCGATGGGCATCCCCTACGCTGACATTGGAAAAATGGGCATCTATGTGCCGGTCAGCGACGCACGGTGTCTCTATAAGCGCTCAGCCCGCTACGATGACCTGCTGAGCATAGAATCAGCCGTTCAGCAGCTCAAACGCGCCAGCATCACAATCGCATACGCTATCTACAGGTATGATCCCCGTGAACTCCTGGCAGAAGGCTACACCGTGCACGCATTTGTCAATGCGGAGGGCAAGCCACGGCGCATCCCACAAAGTATCATTGACACAATTCAGGCATACGACGGGGCCACAGAGCGCGCAGCACAGCAGGTTTTTTCATCAGGCAGCCACAATACAGAGCAAACAGCTTGACAATGAACACAAATCATATATACTCTTCAAGACTAACAAGCACCATGACCTGTTGCGGGGTGGAGCAGCTTGGTAGCTCGTCGGGCTCATAACCCGAAGGTCCTTGGTTCAAATCCAAGCCCCGCTACCACATATAAAAAACATCCGGAGTTAATCCGGGTGTTTTTTTTTGCCTGTTTCTTACAATCATCCGACCATTATATTTTACTAAGTACAGCCCCACAGAAAAGAGCGGGCGGTTTCATGCGGCCACAGTTTCGGGGACAGGGAACCTGTAGGCCTGACTAGGAACCGGATGTTCGCTCAATGTGTACGATACCGCCGGACACGCTTCGCCCTTCGGCTTCGCTCAGGGCAGGCTTAGTCCGGCAATTGGCACACAACGCCAGGTTCATGTCCGGCTTTTGTTGTGCAACCGGCCCTCATATTGTGTGGCGCTGTACTAAGGAGTATGCATACATATCAATGCATACAATAACCAGCGGAACAATTTAAGAAGGTGCTCCCCCGGATATGGCGGCGCTAAGCGATTGTTAAACAAAACAACCGGACTCAATTGCAATGAATACGGCTTTATTATTAAGAAATCACTTTTAGTCCTTAAAAAATGTTTTTGTCTTTTTTCCTAACCGTAAGCCTTGTTTTAAAAAAAATCCTTCTGATATGTTTTTTTTATTTTCATTCTCCGTATTTTGTTGTAAAGTTACGCAAAAAGTAGCCGAATAAATGATAAAAGCTAAAAGCAATGGCAGGGATATAATTACATACTGGTTCTCATGTTTTTTCACCTCCGCAACTGCGGAGGCAAACCGCCACAACCCACTATTATGAAAGGGGAAAACAATGGCAACTGCAAAAAAGGCTCCTGCGAAAAAAGCTCCGGCAAAAAAGGCAGCAGTGAAAAAGGCTCCGGCTAAGAAGGCTGCAGCGAAAAAGGCTCCGGCTAAGAAGGCTGCAGCGAAAAAGGCTCCGGCCAAGAAAGCAGCCGCCAAGAAGTAATAATTTATATCAGGCTTGCAAAAAAGGCAGGGCCGCATTCAGCGGCCCTGCCTTTTTTTGCCCGTAAGGTTCACTATTTTAATACAACATCAGAGGAAGTATTCGGACCTGAAAAATCATACTGACAATCTGCCGTAGTTCTACTTCTTGAACAGCGCATCCAGCGGATTGCTGCGGGGTTTTGAGGCAGTGCCCGGCAGAGCGCTGATGCAGGCCTCCTGCCTGAACGCGAAATAATCACAGAAATTAGAGCGGTTTTTTTCAAGTACGCGCTCAGCCTGCGGCTCGCGGCACTCGTTGTAGGAGCCCGGTTCATAGAACTCGCAGTTGCAGCAGCAGTGCACATCCGCATCGCAGGCACAGCAGGTATCGGCCCTGCCGGGCTTGTCGCGCCCGTCCAGCTGCGCGCCGCATGAAAAACATCTTGGCATATACAACCCTCCACACACACTAACCTCTTCCCAGTATACCCCCGGCATCCCCTGTTTTCAACAACGAACATCCGCTTTGCCAACAGCGCTCTTCACTGCATTTTGATTGACACGCACGCCCTGACCATCCTATACTTTGCACACTAAACATCGAGCTTCACTACAGACAGGGGGTACCCGCACATGGCAGACCGGACTGAACAGAACTCAAGAGTCGCGCTGGTGACCGGCGCTGCAAGCGGCATCGGCCGTGCTATTGCCTGCAGGCTTGCACACGACGGCGCTAATATTGCCGTGGCCGACATCAACGCCGACGGCGCCCGTGAGACAGCCGCCATGATAGAGGCTATCGGCCGCAGGGCCCGCTCCTATGCCTGCGACATGAGCTCCAAAAATGCCGTAGCTGCCATGGCCGAGAGCGTGCTGGCCGGTTTCGGCCGGGTCGACATCCTGGTCAACAATGCCGGCACCGGCGACTCCAGCGCGGGCCTTGACGATATCGACGAGAGCCTGTGGGACCGCATCTACGCGATCAATGTCCGCAACCCCTTCTTTCTCGTGCAGCGCATCGTACGCGACATGATCGAGAAGGCAACAGCCGGCTGCATGGTTAATATCGCTTCGACCGAAGGCAAGACCAACCGGGCCGGCTCTATCGTGTACAGCTCGTCCAAGGCGGCGCTGATCAACCTCACGCAGGGGCTGGCCATGCAGCTTGCGCCCTACGGCATACGGGTCAACGCAGTCTGCCCGGGACTGATCGACACGCCGATATGGCACAGAAGCGACAAGGCCATGGGCATGGAGCCCGGAGAAACCGTGCAGATGGTGGTACAGTCGGCGATTGATTCCATGCAGCTTAAAATTGCGCGCGCGGGCACTCCGGATGAAATTGCGGCCGCCGTGGCGTTTCTGTGCTCAGCGGATGCGTCCTACATCACCGGTCAGGCGATCAATGTCTGCGGCGGGCTGGAATACCACTGAGAGACAGCTGCAATTTTTTTAAACCACTCGATTGCCCTCCCATACGACTGCATACTACTTGACACCCGAAATGCCTTATTTTATTGTATCGCCGAACAGCTTGAGCAGACATATCCATACCCGGATGCTCACGAAGCGCAGTGTGGCCTGAACGGCAGCATCACCATCGAGATATGTGCATGACAGCATCACCGGTATACTTCACCGACCTGCGCACAACGGTTGCCGATAACCTGTGCGCTAAAACAGGCCGTTTACTTGAGCGCGCGGGACTGGCAGACTGTGTGCGGCCGGGTGACCTGACCGCTCTGAAGCTGCATTTCGGAGAAGCCGGCAACACGGCGTTTATCCGTCCGATCTTTATCCGCTGGATTGTCGACGCGGTTGCTGCTCTTGGCGCAAAACCGTTTTTAACGGACGCCAACACCCTGTACCGCGGAGACCGCAGCGACGCCGTATCGCATCTCGTTCGTGCATTGAAACACGGGTTTGACTGCTTCGGCGCGGGCGCGCCGGTCATCATCGCCGACGGGCTGCGCGGAACCGACGCTGAGACGCTCGCCTTTGACGGCGCGCATTTCACGGAGCTGTCAATCGCCTCGGCTGTCATGGCAGCCGACAGCATCGTGAATGTATCCCATTTTAAAGGCCATGAGCTGACCGGCTTCGGCGGCGCCCTTAAAAATCTGGGCATGGGCTGCGCGTCCCGTGAGGGTAAAATGCGCCAGCACGCGACAATTTCGCCGCGCGTCGAGTCCGGGCTGTGCACCGGCTGCGGCCGCTGCCAGGCCATCTGCCCGGCATCCGCCATACGGCTGACCGATACTACCGCGGTCATAGACGCTGCAGCCTGCATCGGATGCGCCGAATGCATTACCGTCTGCCCGCAGGATGCCGTCAAAATAAACTGGAATGACGACACCCGTCTGTTCCAGGAAAAAATGATCGAATACGCCGCCGGTCTGCAGCGCGCGAAACAGGGAAAGATCCTGCACATTAATTTTTTAATGCAGGTGAGCCCGTCGTGCGACTGCTACGGCCATGCCGACCGCGCAATCGTGCCTGATATCGGCATACTGGCCTCACCTGACCCGGTCGCGCTTGACCAGGCCTCGGCTGACCTGGTCAATGCCCAGACTGGTTGTCCGGGATCGGCCCTGGCGCGCAACACGGCCGCCGGGGAGGACAAATTCGCCGGGCTCTACCCCGAGGTCGACTGGGGCCGTCAGCTTGAGTATGCCCGCGACCTCGGCGTCGGGCAGCGCGAATATAGTTTGGTGCGCGTTTAGCCGCCATGCAGTTCTGCAATTATTTTTCAGGGAGTAATGCGCCATGAGCACTGACAAGGAAAAAACAATTGTCTATTTTGCCGACAAGGGGCCGTCCAACACCGATCGCACCATTGCGTGCGCGCTGGCCTGCTGCCGCGATCAGTCAATCGCCAAAATTGTTGTCGCCACGTCTTCGGGCGAAACGGCCCTCAAGGTGCGCGAAGCCACCGGTCCCGCGATCGAGGTAATCGCGGTTACCTACGGTGCCGGCAGCCGCTTTGTGGAAGAGGTTGCAGCCTTTAACGCAAACCGGACTCGCCTTGAGGCCGCCGGGATCAGGATTGTGCGCGGCATTCACGCCCTGAGCGCGACCGAGCGGACATTCGAAAACAAATATGCAGCCAAGCTCATTCCGCTCAACCTTGTGTCCGACAGTTTGCGCATGCTGGGCCAGGGAATGAAGGTCTGCGTCGAGGTCGCCATCATGGCGGCCGAGCACGGTTTTATTACACCGGCCGAAGACGTGGTTGTCATCGGCGGAAGCGGCGCAGGCGCCGACACGGCCGTGGTACTTAAGCCGGCCTATGCAGCTGCGATGTTTGACCTGCGCATCCGGCAGATACTGTGCAAACCGCTGGGATGAAGCGTACCACTGATGAGGCATGTAGGGGCGAAAAATTTTTCGCCCCTACCGCATAACCCTCGATCATTTCCCTGTTGCCATGAAAGAATATTTAAAAAAAGTCCGGCAGCCCGGCCAAAGCGTGAACCCCCTGTTTGCATATCTCGGGGTCGTGGTTGATGAAATCTCGCCCGGGCGTACCGTCATGCATCTGCCGTTCCGTCCGGACTTTATTCAGGGCGGCGGCACGATCGCCGGCGGCATTATAGCCACGCTGGCCGATGAGGCCATGGCGCACGCGGCACTCGCTGGTCTCAGCCCCGGTGAGACGACCGCGACGATTGAAATGAACATCCGCTATCTCAAGGCCTGCCCGTCCGGCGCCATTACGGCAACTGCAGCACTTATCAAAAAGGGGCGGCGGGTTATGACTCTGCAGGCCGAGCTAACTGACGACAACCGGCAGACCGTCGCGCTGGCAGGCGCATCGTTCATGGTACTGCCAAAAAAGGAATAGCCAATCGGCCCCGCAATGGATATAAAAAAAATCGAGGAAAACGACGTTCTGTTTCTGCTGCTTGATCAGGCCGGCCGGGCCATTATCAGGCGGATGCAGGCGCGCCTTGTCAACAGCGGCCATGACGTGACTGTTGAGCAGTGGATGATACTTCTGCTGCTCTGGCTGCAGGACGGAGTTTCACAGCAGTATATCGCCGATTTCATCGGCAAGGACAAGGGCACGATTTCACCGCAGATTGACGGGCTTGAGCGTCGCGGCCTGGTCACACGCAAAACCGGCGAGCAGGACCGGCGGCAGAAGCTCATATTCCTGACCCCGGTCGGCCGGGACCTGCAGGATGAGCTGATTCCGATAGGTATTGAAAACATGGTTGAAGCGCAGGCCGGCATTGATCCGCAGGCCCTGGCCGCCTGCAAGCAGGTGCTGCGCGACCTGTGCGCGAATTTGAGCAGGCCGCTGCACGCAGACTGAACATCGGCCCGCCCTGCCCCCCGGCACTCAGGAATAATTTTTTTCTGAAAAATAAAAATAGCCGTCCGCGTCCATGCTGCCGATATCGCCGGTATAGAACCAGCCGTCGCGCATCTTGCGCGACATCAGCTCCTGATCATTGAAGTAGCAGCGCATCAGGGTCCGGCCGGGCACGCCCCTGACAATCAGTTCGCCTTCCTGCCCCGGCGGCAGCTCGCGTCCCTGATCATCGACGACCTTCACCTCATTGCCCAGCCGCACGATACCGATAGAGTTGTGTTTATTCTTCCTGAACACCGGGCTCAAGGTTGTCGCGCCGAGCGTTTCAGTCAGGCCCCACAGATCGCACAATCGCGTGTTAAAGCGCTGCTCGAACGCAGCGCGTTCCTGCTCGGAAATCGCGAACGCGTACATGATATGGCGCAGGTCATTGGCGCTGTCCTGCGGATCAGCCGGCTGGTCAAGCAGCAGCTTGACATTGGCCGACACAAGGCTTGCGCTCGTGGCACGGTATTCGCGCACCTGGCGCATAAAAATATCCTCATTGAACTGATCGGTCATGATCAGAGTCGCGCCGGCCATCAGGGTCGGCATGACCGAAATAAACAGCGCATTGATATGAAACAGCGGCAGCACCATAAGATGCCGGTCCTGCGGGGTGAGCTGCCACGCGAACGCGCCGAATATGCCCGCGAACAAGGCGTTGGCATGCGTCAGCACAACGGCGCGCAGTTCACTGTCGGCTCCGGCAGTGAACAGTATCAGCGCATCATCATCGGCGCTGACCCCGGCCTCGGCCGGCGGCGCTGCCGGGACGTCATCACCGTCGAGAACAACGGCAGTGGGAAACATCTCGGCATTGGGATACCAGCTTGCGGTTCTGGTCACGAATACACGCGGTATCTGGCTCACACCCGCGAGCAGCGCCGCGTAGCGCGGTTCCGTGATCGCAGCGGCCGCCTCGGTAAAATCAGCTATCACATTCAGCTCTTTGGCGCCGGCCAGAACATTCACCGGCATGCAGACCGCTCCGATGCGCGCCAGGGCGAACCAGACCGCGATAAATTCAGGGCAGTTCATCATCACAACCATAACGCGGCCTGATTTCCTGATGCCGCCGTCGTGCAGAATCGCGGCATACTGGCTGACCATTGCCCAGAAGCGGCGGTAACTGATGGTCATATGACGGCCGTCCCGGTCTTCGAAAACAATACATTCACGGTCAGCAAACTGCTCGCATTTTTCAGCAAGCAGCGCGCCCAGCGGCTTCTGGCCGATACAGTCCATAACAACACCTCGTTCAGCGGATGAGCATTATCGGAATCGTTGTTTCACGTATCATGTAGGCGGTTGTGCCGCCCAGGATCAGATCATGCAAACGGCTGTGGCCGAACGCTCCCATGACGATCATGTCAAAGGACTGGTCGCCGGCATATTTTAAAATTGCCTTGGGCGCATCACCGCTCAAACGGTTAATAGCAACCTCAATGCCGTGATGGCCGACATAGTCGCGCACCTCGGCGGCCAGCATACCGGCCTGCGTGTCATCATCGGTCACGCACACCACCTCCAGCGTGCACGCCAGGTGAGCAAAGGTTTCACAGGCAACCTTAAGCGCCCTGGTTGACTCAATGCCGCCATCATAGGCGATCAGGACTTTCTTAATATCGTGGTATTCCCCCGGTGCGATCACTACCGGGCGGGGAGATTTCCTGGTAACGGTCTGGGCGGTTGACCCCAGCAACCCGGACGACCACTGCGCGTGTTCGCCGTGCTGGGCGATCACGACCAGGTCAACCCGCTTGGCCTCCTCGGCTATCACAGCGGGCACGACGCCGGTAAGGCGCTTGACCTCGGCGGTAATGCCGTGTTCGGCGCACAGTTTCTGGAAATCTTCCAACACGCTGTCAGCGCGCTGCTGCAGTATCTGCTCGAACTGCGGCAGATAGCTCTGGAACGGCTCAAAGCCGAGCGCGCCTGAGATATCGCTCATCAGCGGCCCCTCAAGCGCCCGGATATCGACAACATTCAACCCGCACACTGCGGCGCCGAAGAGTTTGGCGAGGCAGCAGCCGTACTGCGTGGCAACGATGCTGTTTGCGGAACCATCTGTTGCGATGAGGATACTTTTTATCATGGCGCAAGCCTCCATAAAAAATATTTTAATTAAATAGATTTTTGCAAAAATATTACGCTTTGTAAACATGAAAATCCGAATCAGGCACTACGGGTGTAAAAAATGATAAGCGAACAGTAGTGTCCAAAATAATTTGGACAGGCCCACTCGCCGGGTCGCTCCTGCACAAACATAAGGATACCGGATTCAGTGACTCAGAAGAATGCTGCCTATCTTAATTTTGATGAAGTCGTAAAAAGCGAGAAAATGATCATGCCAGTCATTCCGGCGAAGAGCCTGTGTCGCAAAAACATTTATTACTGTCATTTCGAATCCCCGCTCAAGCGGGGTGAGAAATCCTTCATTCAAGAAAATCAACTACGTAAGATTCCTCACATTCGTTCGGAATGACCTATCCGGCTATTGCGACACAATCTCGCAGGCCGGAATCCAGAAATTTAAAGCACTTAAAGAGACGCTGGACACCGGCCTGAATTTATCCGCCGCGGCGGACCTGTGTGACGACTTTTTACGTCTTCATCAATTTCGATACCGATAGCGATCCTGATTGCGATAACAACCGAACTGCCGCCCGGTATTCCGGCCCGCTCAGGGCCTGAAAATATTTTTGCTTTGCGCGCTTCAAAGTGCTATGTTAATTTTTTTACAAAACAGCGGCACTCGACAGAACCCGACACAACCATCACGATTGCTACAGCTCCTTGAACCATCAGTACTCTTGAACACATCCGAATGCTTTCTCGCATAAAAAAATATCTCAGGTTTACCAGGCGAAAACCAGTCATCACCCGGCGGCAGGACCATACGATCTCGCGAGAGCTGATCGACCGCGATGCCCTTAAGGTGCTCTACCGCCTCAACCAGGCCGGCTATACCGCCTATCTCGTGGGCGGCGGCGTGCGCGACCTGCTGCTGGGCCGCAAGCCCAAGGATTTTGACGTGTCAACCGATGCGCACCCTCACCAGATAAAAGAACTGTTCCGCAACTGCATTCTTATCGGCCGCCGGTTCCGCCTGGCCCATATCAGGTTCAGCAATAAAATAATCGAGACCAGCACCTTTCGAAAGCCGGGCTCGCATGGCCCTGATACGGACGCAGAAACGCCCGACAAAAACACGAAGCACAAACGCTCCAACACGTTCGGCACGCCTGAAGAAGACGCGCGCATGCGCGACTTCACAATCAACGGGCTGTTCTACGACATTGAAAACTTTACGGTCATCGATCATGTCGGCGGGCAGAAAGATCTCAAGCGCCGGCTCATCCGCTGCATCGGTGAGCCGCGGCTGCGGTTCCCGGAAGACCCCGTGCGCATGCTGCGGGCGATCAGGTTCGCCTCGCGCCTCGGCTTCACGATTGAAAAAAAGACGCTGCATGCGATTATACGCTTCCGCAATGAACTGCGAAACGCCGCCCCTGCCCGCCTGATAGAGGAAGTATACCGCTTTTTCGGCTTTGGAACCGCACAGGCAGCTTTCCGCCTGCTGGCCGAGACAAAAATTCTGCCCCTGCTGCTGCCCGCGCTTGATGAGCATCTGCGCGCCGCTCCCGATACACACCCGAGCCTGTGGAGCTGTCTTGAAGTCTTTGATGCCATGCAAACCCCGGCCGGTGTGGCGCGCGAAACCGCAATTTTCGCTGCCCTGACATATCCACTGTTTGAAGCACGCCTGCAGCAGGCCCGTTCGACCGGACAGCAGTTTGTTCAGCATCAGGAGCTGGCGCGGGATGTGCTGGGGGACCTGCTCGGCACCCTGCCTGTCCCCCGCAGGGTGATTGACAGCCTTGCGCGCGCGTTCGACGCCCAGCGCCGTTTTGAAAACCCGAAAGGGAAATTTTCCAAAAAACGCTTTGTCATGCAGAGCACCTTCGCTGATGCCCTGTTCGTGCGCGAACTGGTGCTGCGTGCGCGTGGAGAAGATACAGCCGAGATCAGGCAGTGGACACGTATGCGAGAGCAGTTTCTGCGAAGTGAAGCGCAGCCCGCTGACGACTGTGCCAGCGAATCGCCTGTATCCCCTGAAAAAACGCCAGCGAAACGCCGCAGGCGACGCCGCCGAAGAAAACCGGCCCCGGCTACATCCAAACCTGCTGTATAAAATTTTTACGGATCAGGCTGCTCAAAAACGGCTGGATGCAAGGCCCGCGAGATAATCTTTTGCAGGGGCACGGCATGCCGTGCCCCTGTTTTTTCAATAAAAGAGCGCGTGTATCTGAACACTCCTGCTTGAAAAAAGTCCGTTCACCCTGAGCCTGTCGAAGGGCGGAACGGACAACTCATTTGACGCTGCACCCGTTCATGGTTCGACAAGCTCACCACGAACGGGTTCTCATTATTTTTTCAAAAAACTGCCGCCTGCTACCTCGCAGACCCGCGGGTCGACTCCACATACCACTGCAGCTGCCGCGCCACGCCCCGGATCAGGCTCACATCCTTTTCCGTCAGTCCGGCGCGCGTCAGCAGGCGTTTTATCTTGCCGAGCGCGATGTCCGGGTTGTGCGGGTTAAAAAAACCGATATCAACCAGAAGCCTGCGCAGGTGATCATACATGTCCTGCTGCTCACCCGAGCTTGCCAGTTTACCCATACCGGCAGCCGGTCCCCATGACTCTGCCCGGCAGAACAGCTCATAGGCCACGATCATCACGGCCTGGGCGACATTGAGCGATGTCATTTCCGGCGCTGCCGGAATGGTGACGGCATCGTCGCACAGCTCGAGCTCCTCGTTGGTGAGCCCGCTGTCCTCCCTGCCGAACACGATCGCGACCCGGTTCGCCGGTACAAGGCTCAGCACTTTTTCAGCCATCTGTGCCGGGGGCAGCAGGGTGCGGAAGCGCCGGTCGCGCGCCGTTGTGCCGATCACATACTGAGCGTCGGCAACTGCTTCCCCAAGGCTGGCATACTCGCGTGCGCTCTCAAGAACATCTCCGGCGTGCGTTGCCATCCAGCGGGACTGCTCATCGACCTCGCATTGCAGCCCGGCCAGCTTCAGATGCGCAAGTCCCATATTCTTCATGGCGCGCGCAACCGAGCCGACATTGCCGCTCTGCAATGTACCGACCAGCACTATTTCAACACTGTTTAACGGAAGCTCAGCCATTCGGAAAACAACGGACGTCTTTATGATTTCAAACTGCAGGGTGGGTGTAACCCACCATTGCACATCGCACAGACTTCCGGTGGGTTGCGCTTCACTGCACCCACCCTGCGGGTTTTTTTCTTATGTATCACACCCTTACTTGATACGGGGTCCATTAACATAGCTGCATCCCGGGTCAGGCCCGGGATGCCAAAACGGTGAACTCAAACCATTCTTTCTCTGCGCCTGCGCGCCTCCGGGGGAGGAATCAATCATCGACAACCGTAATGGCATCGCCGACCCTGACGCTGCCGCCTGCAAGCACACGCGCGAAAATTCCTTCCGTGGGCATCACGCAGGTGCCGGCCTGATGATAAATCGCGCACGGCGCGTGGCACTTCTTTCCGTGCTGCGTGATCTCAAGCAGCGCGCTCTCACCCAGCCTGACCCTGGTGCCGAGGGGCAGGCTCAGCAGATCAACGCCGCTCGTGGTGATGTTTTCCGCAAAATCGCCGGCATGCACGTCAAGTCCCATGTCCTGCATTTTTTTAATGCTCTCCTGCGCGAGCAGGCTCACCTGGCGATGGGTCGCGCCGTTGGCATGGGCGTCATGTTCAATGCCGAACCCCTCGATCAGAAAGCCCTGCCCGACGTTTTTCTTGCGCATGCCGGTTTTTTCACTGATGCATACCGCGGTGATATGCCCTGCAATCCGTTCCGCTGTCATTGTCATTCACTCCTGTGTTGCCTTTAACATTATTCAGATATTTCAATAAAAACCACCACCCGCGCTGCAGCTCCGGCAGGCACGATTTCACAGGCGCTCAAGCTTACGATGTTGCGCCGTACTTTGCAAGACCATTTGACTGCGCGGGTGAATTTTTGTTGTAATTCTTAAAATGTATTTCACATAGACGTCAATAGCTTTATAATGGGCCTGCGATACACACTCATACCAGCGAGGCAAGCATGCGTATACCAACAGAAAATCAGGTTGACGCTGTGTGCGAACGGGCGCGCGAGCTGTTCGACTCAAAACAGCACAACTGCGCTGAATCAGTTTTCCTGGCAATCAACGAAGTCTTTAACGGCGGGCTCGATCAGGCAACGGCCGCGCGCATTGCAACCGGCCTCGGCGGCGGGCTGGGCGCGACCGGCGGCACCTGCGGCGCCCTGACCGGGGGCGTTCTGGCCATCGGCCTTATCGCCGGAGCAGACCCCGCGGTTGCGCGCCGCAAAAAAATCTATCCGCTGGCAGCCGCGTTGCAGGAGCGCTTTACACAGCGCTTCGGTACTATCTGCTGCCGGGACCTGACCCGCTGCATTACCGTTGAGCGCAGAATCCACTGCAGCCCGATCACGGCCGGGGCGGCTGCCCTGTGCGCCGAAATCCTGCTGCAGGACATGAACAGCTCCGCGCAAAAAGAATAACCCCGACAAACAAATAGTATGTCTGTAGGGGCAGCCCCCTGTGGCTGCCCTTTGAGTTGGAAGTTTGGCGGCGCAGATGTTCTAAACCTTCAACTCTTGATCAAGCCATACAAAATCCTGAGAATCTATTGTTCGTCATTCCGGCGCAGGCCGGAATCCAGTAATTTCAAGCAACTAAAAATGCACTGGACACCGGCCTTCGAGACTGTGTCGCAATAGCCAAATATGTCATTCCGAACGAATGTGAGGAATCTTAAGTATTTGATTTTCTTGAACCAAAGATTTCTCCCTTCGGTCGAAATGACCGAAAAAATGAATTGCGACACAGTCTCTTCGCCGGTGTGACGCATTTCCAAAAAGCGTCAACTTTGGAACCTTGAACTTTCCGTTCTCCCCGGCTCTCATTGACAATCCTGAAGGCTTTCTGCTATAGTTCAACCCGCAAAAACACGCCGGCCGGTCCGGCATACCCACCTCACATGCGCCTGTAGCTCAGTTGGATAGAGCAACGGACTTCTAATCCGTAGGCCGGGGGTTCGAATCCCTCCAGGCGCGCCAGAAATTGAATATTTTTCAACGGGTTGCGGACATAATGCCGTAGCCCGTTTTTGCATTTTTAGCGCGCCGGTCGTATTCCGGTCAGTAAACGAAAAACCTGCTTCGAACTGGGTTTTCGTGGTTCGAGCCTACCTGACCACCATCCCAATTTGAGCTTTTTTGCATTTTTCGTCTTTTAAGGGAGCTTGCAGAAAACAGCAATTTCATGACAGCATCACCGGGGGCAGGTCAATGCGGATATCCGGCGTTATTGTCAGCATTCACCTTCCACGATTTTGATTTCCTCTTCCGTCAGGCCGTACAGTTCATACACCAGACGGTCGATCTCCGCGTCGGTCGTCGTGACGGCATTCTGCAATGTGGCTTTTTCGGATTCTGACGTAGCTCCGCGCAGCTTCGGCATTCCCCGCGATTTTGAATTGATGTCGTAAAAGCTGGACAATAAAACACTACAAGGTTATAGAGGCAGGAGGGTGTCGACAGGGAAAACGCAGTGGAGCGT
>Ga0194126_10006644_pt1 | contig 16415 bp, 11 predicted proteins | sample TA2KigC150mmetaG_FD_148641 | JGI IMG/M metagenome (GOLD analysis project Ga0194126, IMG submission 148641) | Freshwater microbial communities from Lake Tanganyika, Tanzania - TA2015035 Kigoma Deep Cast 150m | ecosystem: Environmental > Aquatic > Freshwater > Lake | place: Tanzania: Lake... | reverse complement strand
CGGCTTCCAGGTGGCGGTGCTGGCGCCCACCGAGATCCTCGCCGCCCAGCACTTCCTCTATCTGAAGAACATCTTCGTGCCGCTGGGCTACGAGCTGGCCCTGCTGACCGGCTCGCTGCGCCCCCGCCAGAAGACCCAGTTCAAGCGGGCCCTCGAGGAAGGGCTGATCCACATCGCAGTGGGCACGCACGCCCTCCTCGAGGAGGATGTCCGCTTCCACCAGCTCGGTCTCGCCATAGTCGATGAGCAGCACCGCTTCGGGGTGCTCCAGCGCCTGAACTTCATCGCCAAGGGACGCTCGCCCGACGTGCTGGTGATGACCGCCACGCCCATCCCCCGCACGCTGGCCCTCACGCTCTACGGCGACCTGGACGTCTCGATCATCGACGAGCTGCCCCCCGGCAGGAAGCCTATCGTCACCCGGCACGTCTTCGAGGACCGCCTCGAACAGGTGTGGAGCTTCCTCAAGAAACAGGTGGACGCCGGCCGCCAGGCCTACGTGGTCTACCCCGCCATCGAGGAATCCGAGACCCAGGCCATCAAGGCGGCCCAGAAGATGCACCGCCACCTGGACGAAGAGGTCTTCCCGCAACTCTCCGTGGGACTGCTCCACGGCCGCCTCCCCACCGAGGAGAAGGAATCCGGCATGGAGCGCTTCAAGCGCGGCGAGATCAGGATCCTGGTCTCGACCAGCGTCATCGAGGTGGGCATCGACGTACCCAACGCCACGGTCATGGTCATCGAGCAGGCCGAGCGCTTCGGCCTGGCGCAGCTTCACCAGCTTCGCGGGCGCGTTGGGCGCGGCGCCGATCAGAGCTACTGCATCCTGGCGACCACCAAACTGAACCCGGAGGCCCAGGAGCGCATACGCACCATGACCGAGTCCACCGACGGTTTCTACATCGCCGAAGTGGACCTCAAGCTGCGCGGCCCCGGCGAGTTCTTCGGCACGCGGCAATCCGGCATCCCCGCGCTGCGCATCGCCAACATTGTCCGCGACTCCGAGTTGCTGGAGCAGGCGCGGCAGGAGGCCCACCAGTTCCTGGCCCACCCGCCCAGCCGCGAGGAGCTGGGCCGGGTGACCGGCTACCTGCGCCGCCGCTGGCGCGAGCGCTATGGGCTGATCGAGGCGGGCTGATGCGCGTCATTGGTGGGGAGTTCCGCAGCCGCCGTCTGAAGAGCCTTCCCGGCCTTCGCATGCGCCCCACGCCCGATCGCCTGCGGGAGACGCTCTTCGCCATCCTGGCGGACCGCGTCCGCGGCGTAGTGTTTCTTGACGCATATGCCGGCACGGGCGCCGTGGGCCTGGAGGCCCTCAGCCGCGGCGCCGCGCGCGCCGTCTTCATCGAGAAACACCGGCGCGCGGTTGAGCTGATCCGCGAGAACCTGGCGGCGCTGGGCATCGCCGGGCAGGCCGAGGTCATTCACGGAGAAGCCTTGGTGCGGCTGCCCCGCCTGGCTGCGGACATCGTGTTCCTTGACCCGCCCTACGAGCGGGAGCGCGAGTGCCGCGCGGCCTTGCGCCTGCTCGGCGCCGCGCCCCCCTCCCTGGCGGTGGCGCAGCATCCCGCGCGCGCCCCGCTGGACGAACACTACGGCGGCCTGCGCCGCGTGCGCATCCTCCGCCAGGGCGACAACGCGCTGAGTTTCTTTGAACCCAAGGTGACTACATGCAACGACGACAATTCCACCGCGGACGAAAGCCCCCGCGTGGGCATCGTGCGCAGCGACTTCACTGGCTCGGAAGACCACGACGGAACCCAGATCCCGGGTCTCGCCGATCTCCAGCCCACGGACAAGGAGCTGACCGATGCCCAGCTCGAAGCCATGGTGCGCAAGGCCCTTGAGATCGGCAGCCCGCGCCAGGGCGGCCTGCCGTCCCTGGTGGCCCCGGACGATTGGGTGGTGATCAAGCCCAACATCGAGACCTGCCACGGGCTGGGCCCCGAGACCCGCGACGGCGGCGCGCATCACCCGTACATCCACGGCTCTGTTACCGACCCGCGCATTGTCCGCACCCTCATCGCCTTCCTCCTTCAGAAGAAGTGCGGGCGGCGCTTCACCATCGCCGAAGGCTCCGGCCAGTGGCTCCCCAAGGAGAAATCCAAGTCTCTGGTGGACGGCTGGAGCACAGACTGGGGCGGCGCTTACGGCGGCTGGAGCTACCGCAAGATGGTCGAAGATTTTTCCGTTCGCTACCCTGGCATCCGCTTCGAGCTGGTGGACCTGAACTTCGACGAGACCGTCGAGCTGCCGGTGCCGGAAGGCGGCCTGGCCAAGAACAACCCCGGCGGCACATACCACATCCCCAAGACCATCCAGCAGTGCGACCGGCTGATCAGCGTCGCGCCGCTCCAGACACACTCCCGTACCGGCGCCGCGCTGTCGATCACGAACTACCTCGGCATCGGTCCAGGCTCGAAGTATGGTTTCCCCAAGGAGGGTCTGCACAAGCTGGGGACGCTGGACGAGGTCGCCGTGGACCTGTTCAGCTACCACCCCGCCGAGTACGCCATCCTGGGTGGCATGTGGGGCCTCGAAGGAGACGGCCCGCACGCCCCCGGGGCCCGCAGCGTGCGCTTCAACGTGATCATCGCCGGCGCCAACGCCGTGGCGGTGGACGCCGTGGGCGCGGCGATGATGGGCCTGGACCTCGGCCGCATCCAGCATCTTCGGCTGGCCGAGCGCAAGGGCTATGGAGGCTGGGACCTGCCCCTCATCTGGACCCGCGGCAACGACGTGGATGAATCCCATCGCGTCTTCCGCCCCCCTGCGGGATGGGCCGCGAAGGGCTAGAATGTTCCCCATGGGACCTGTGCGGCTTTGCCTGTCCGCGCTGGCGGCGGCTTCCCTGGCGGCGCAGACGGTGCAGGTCTACTCCGAGTTCCAGCGGCTGGACCCGAAAGGGGAGATCCTGGCGGTGGACAAGGGGCCCCGGCCGCGGGAGATACTCTCGCCCGCGGTGGTCCGCAACGCCCACGCTTCGTTCTTTATAGCGGTGACGGTGCCCAAGGACACGCCCTTCTATCTGTTCCTGGGCCAGAACCCCGAGAACGCGCTCAAGCCCGCCGTGTACAAGGTAGCCTGGGGGCAGCGCGGCGCGGCGTGGTGGCCGGACCGCCTGACGCCGCTCGGGCTGTCCTCCGAAGACATGGTCGCGGACCCCGGCCCGCTTCAGCCCGGCCAGACCGCGGTGGTCTATCTGTTGGACCTGTGGGTGCCCGCCTCCACGCCCGTTAGCCGGGTGCGCTTGGAAGTGCAGCTCAACGTGGGTGATGAGTGGATCATCTGCCCGATGGAGATCCGGGTGACCGACCCGGTCTCGCCGGGCTTGACGGAACCCGGCGCCCCGCTGGCGCCCGTGACCGCCTCCGCCGAGTCCACCGCACGCGAAACGCTGCGGCTATACCTGTGCGGCGGCGGCAAGAAGGAGCCTGAGGGACCGCTCACCATCCGCGGCCTGATCCGGCGCAATGCGCGCCAGGACGCCGCGCTGGCGCGCATGCTGGAAGCCAGGTGCGGCAGGGATGTGCTCTCGGCGGCCCTCCTGGCTGCCATCGCCCCGCAGGCCCAGGCCGCCGCCTGGTGCCAGGCCCCCGCCTTTCCCTCCAGCCAGGGCGCCGAGTGGTACCTCCGCGTCCGAGACTACCTCTACCGGGCCGCGGACCGTGGCTGCAAGGTCGATCCAGCCACCACCTCGACCGTCACCGTCAGCCCCGTCCCGAAGCAGCCCTAGTCCCCCGTACCACCCCACCAATGGCGCGCGCTTCAGCATCCGACCCCGGGAGGCGGGGCCATCAGTACCTGACGGTGGTCTATGACCTGGAGCGGCGCGCACTGCTGTGGGTAGGCCGGGATCGGACCGAACAGACCCTCGCCAGGTTCTTCACCAGTCTGGGCGCGAGGCGCTGCCGTACGGTGCAAGCCGTCTGCCTGGACATGTGGGCGGCCTATGCCAAGGCGGTGCGCACCCACCTGCCCCACGCGCGCATCCTTTTCGAGGCGGATCGCGTTGCTCCCGCCTTCAGGCTCATCTCGTATGAGAATTCAATCTTCTCTCCAGGCTCATTCTTCGATGAGAATATGCTCTGTTCAGGCGGGCCGAACCGTTGGCGGGCACAGAGGATCGGACGGCCTCCTGCGGGTACCGCCCCGGGTGGAAGAATGAGCTTCCACGCGGGGCGGCTTCGCCGTTAGAAGTTAAACTTCAGGCCGAACTGGATGATGCGGCCGTCGGAGGCGCCATTGATGACGCCGAACTGGGCCAGGCCGAGCGAGCTCCCCGGAGCGCCGAAAAACGGCGTGTTCGATGCGTTGAAGAACTCTCCCCGAAGCTGGAAGAAGCGCTGCTCATCCAGCGCGAACGCCTTGTAGATGGCCAGGTCGAGGTTGCGCAGGCCGGGCGCCTGCGCCAGGTTGCGGCCGGCGTCTCCGAAGGTGAAGGCCGGCTGGCGGACGAAGGCGTCGGTATTGAACCAGCGCGCCAGTGAGCGCTGTTCGGAGGGCAGAATCGGGTTCTGGCCAAAGACGACGTTGGGGCGGGGCGAGGCGCCGCCACCGACGTTCGGCGGGTCGGCCTGAACGCCGATGTTCACCCGGCGTCCCGAGTTGAAGGTCAGAATGCCGCCGGCGGCCCAATTGCCGATCAGCAGGTCCGCCCACTTCGGCATGCTGCCCAGCAGAGCGCGGCCGCGCCCCCAGGGCAGATCGTAGTTTGAACTCATCACGAAGCGGTGGGGGAAGTGCTCGTCCGCCAGCGATCTCTCCGCCTTGAAGTTGTTTTTGTCCTGCACGGCGTTGGGCGCCGTGCCGCCGGCGTCGGCTCCGCCGCGGGCGTCGCTGATGGCCTTCGAAAACAGGTACGACGCCAGCAGGCTCAGCCCGCGCGACATGCGCTTCTCCACCTTCACCTGCATGGCATGGTAGTTGGAATTGGCGCTGAACTCGCGCCGGAATGTGTCGGCCAGCGGCGTCACGACATAGTCGAGTCCGGGCACTTCGACCCGCGTGATGGGACGCCGCGCATTGATGTTGCCGGGACCCGGGTCCGGCGCGTTGGAGTCGTAGCGCTGGAGCAGGCGGTTGCCTTTCGTCCCGGCGTAGCCGAGTTCCAGGGCGATGTCAGCCGCGATTTCGCGCTGCACCGTGAAGTTCCACTGCTGGGAATACGGCGAGCGGTTGGTCCTGTCCTGCGAGATGGTTTGCAGGTTGGTGACGTTCGAGGAGGTCGCTCCGGGCGGGAAGCCGGTGCGCAGAACGATAACCGGAGTGATGGAGTCGGTGTTGAAGCCCGACTGGAAGAAGAACGGCGCGCTGCAATGCAGGAAGCGGTCGCCGATGTGATCCACGCCGCCGTAGTAGATCCCGTAGCCGCTGCGCACCACGGTCCGGTTATCCAGGCGCAGGGCGAAGCCGGCGCGCGGGGCGAAGTTGTTGTAGTCGGGGCGAACCGTGGAGCGCTCGGCGATGCCGCCGCTGGTGGCCAGACGGAGCTTGGGATCGCCGCGGCTGGCGTCGATGTCGAAGTTCGAGTAGCGGTTGTATTTCTCGAACCAGGGGCCGATGTATTCGTAGCGCAGTCCAAGGTTCAGCGTGAAGCGGTTGTTCCACTTGAAATCGTCCTGAACATAGAAGGCGTGCAGCCGGCGGCGCTGGTTGCCCTGGGCAATGGTGGAGAGTTGGGAATTGAACGGAATCCCGAGCAGGAAGTCGGCATAAGAGTTGCCGAACGTGTTGTTGGAACTCTGGCGGGTGAAATTGCCGTTGAAAGTGAAGACGCCGTTGGATTGGAACGCCTGGCGGTGAGGCGACTGGACGAACATCAGGTTGGCGCCGAACTTGACCGTATGCCGGCCGCGCGTCCAGGCGACGTCGTCGGAGAGCTGGCGGGTCTGCGAGTCGGAGAACTGGGGGTTGTTGGCGGGCGGTCCGAGCGAGGCGAATCCGTTGATGCTGAACAGAGCGAAGCCCTTCAACTCGTTGTTGGCGCCCTGCAAACCGATCTCCCGATTGTAATTGCGATCGAGCGGTGAGCCGCGATTGGTGAGCAGGCGGTTCCAGCCGACCTTGAGGGTGTTGAAGAGGTTGGGTGTGAAGATGTGTCCGTGGCTGATGACGAAGGATTGCGGCCGGTTCTCGTTGAACGCGGGGTCGCCGCCTCCGAAGGCGGGTGCGGGCAGGTTGCCTTCCGGCTGCAGGAAGTAGTTCTGGTAGCTGAAGCGCCCGTAGATCATGTCGCTGGGACCGAAGGTGTGGTCGATGCGGAGATCGCCTTTGTGGGTGTTGGCGTCCGAGCGCGGGTTGGAGAAGTAATTGTTGATGATGGTGTCGCGGTTAGGGTCGGGGGAGAAGGCCGCGACCTTGGCCGCCACCGGATCGATGCGGTTGGCCGGAATGACGTTGTTGGGGAAGGGCTGGCGCGCGCGGGTCTGGGGGTTATAGGTGGCCGGATCGAAGATCTGCGTGGGACGGTTGTTGAAAAAGGAGTTGGAGAAGTCGCCCCGCCGCTCGGCGGCGGTGGCCACCGTGGGCTGCGCCGTGTCGGCCGTGTATTCCTTCGTGCCTTCGTAGTTGACGAAGAAGAAGGTCTTGTTCTTCACGATGGGTCCGCCCAGCAACCCGCCGAACTGATTCCGGCGGAAGATGGCGATCCTGGTGTTGGGCGCCTGGAAGAAATTGCGGGCGTTGAACGACTCGTTGCGGAGGAACTCGAAGGCCCCGCCGTGGAACTCGTTGCTGCCCGACCTGATGACCACGTTCACCACGCCGCCGATGTTGCGGCCGAATTCAGCGGAGTAGTTGGTGGTCTGAACCTTGAACTCCTGCACCGCGTCGATGGAGGGCGAAATCACCTGGGGGGTCCGGCCCTGAGCGGCGTGCTGGTTGGAGTTGTTGTCCATGCCGTCCAGCAGATAGTTGTTGTGGCTTACCCGGAAGCCGGCGGCGCTGAAGCCGGCGAAGCGGGCCCCGGGGGGCGGTACATTCGTTCCCGCGGTGAGGAGGGCCAGTTGCAGGTAGTCGCGGCCGTTCAGCGGGAGATCGACGATCTTCTTGTTGTCGATCACCTGCCCGCGGGAGGGTTCGGTGGTCTGCAGCAGGGCGGCGTCGGCGGTGATGGTGATCTGCTCGGCGGCAGCCCCCAGTCCGAGGGTGAGATCCAGTTGGACCTCGGCCTGGATCTCCAGCGTAATAGCGGTGCGCACCAGCCTCTTGAAGCCCGGCGATTCGACGCTCACGCTGTAGCGGCCGGCGCGAAGCGGAATGGAGCGGAAGCTTCCATCCCCGGCGGTGCGGGTGACCTGAGTCACGTTGGTGGCGAGGTTGGTGAAGGTGACGGTGGCGCCGACAACCCGCGCCGCCGATGGATCAGAGACTGTTCCGAGAATGATGCCCTGCTCAACCTGCGAATAAGCGGGAAGGCAGAGGAACAGCACAAAAGCCAAATGTTTCAGCATTTCGATCCTCCCTTTCCTCAATCAACTGATACCAGCGAGACTGGAGTCAAGTGTAGCGGGATTTCCGTTTTCGACTCCCGGACACGCCGAATATAGACCCGCCCCCCCCCACGTGTCAACCCGCACATGATTCTGTGTGCACCTCCGGCTTCGGCGTGGCGGTCCTTGATCCACTGCTCGGCGGTGCCCCGCTGGTTGTAGAACCGCACCACCGCCCGGCTGTCCGTGTCCAGGTTGGTGACGATAAAGCCCACCCGCGGAAACAACTCCCCAACAGTGTCTTGACTGGTTGTCTCACGTCAGGGGACAAGCGCATCATCGTGCCCAAACCCGCATGAATAAAGGCGTCGGAGGCCCTCACGAAGTTACGAGTAAGTGCTCGATAATGGAAATGCGGGCTAACAGCAATGCTGTTCACTTTGCGTAAACCCGACCGCTCGCTGACGCTCGCGGCTCGGCTACGGCTCGCGAACCTGAGGCAAGTGCAGCGGAGCCACGAGCGTGAGCGAGTGGTCTGTGCTCAAGTGAACCGAATTGGGGCTAAGAGCCCCGCGCCGACTGAGAGTCTGCCCCACGGGCGGGTATCCCTGGCGGGCGGCGGACGGGGAGGGTGAGGGTGAGACCGGCGGGGGCGCCGGGGAGTACGCGGACGGGGGTCTTGAGGCGCAGGGTATCGACGTAGCAGGCGGTGGACTTGTCGTCGCAGTAGTAGACCACGGCGTCCACGGTCAGCTCGGTGTCACCGGCGGCCGCGTGCAGCGGCACTTCGAGCGGGAAGCGGGGATTGCCGAGGTCGAACGCCTTCGGCTCCACCTGGAAGCGGACTGCGCTCTGGTCGCTCGAAGACCACTTCAGGTGGAAGGGGGCGCCGCGCGCCAGCTTGAAGCCCGGCGGCAGGGCCAGCGCCAGTTGCAGCGTGGCCGCTCCGGGCCGCAGCACCGCCGCCCGAGTCTGGAGGAGCCTCCCGCGGAAGCGTTCGAGGTCGAGGCGCGCCAGCATGTCCTGGTTGGTGAACTCGAGCGTCCGAACCTGTTTGGCCTCCAGGTCAATCACCCGGATGAGGTGGTTGTTGGTGTCGGCCACGTACAGCTTGCCGTCGAGGAAGGCCAGGCCGCCCGGCTCGTTGAAGGCGGCGTCGGTGAGCGTGCCGTCGCCGTCGCCGTGCCGGCCCGTGCCCGCGAAGGTGAGGCTGGCGCCGCGCGCGGGATCGATGATCTTGATCTTCGAGTTGTAGGTGTCGGCCACGTAGAGCAGGCCGTCCTTGAAGGCGACTCCCAGCGGATGCTGGAGCCGGGCGCGCGGGCGCGTGCCGTCGCGGTCGCCGAACTCGAAGAGGTCCTCGCCGATGAGGGTCCCCACCTGCCCGGGGTCGCCGAGGTCCGCCCAGCGCACCGAGCTGGTCTCGCTGTCGGCGAAGTAGAGCTTCCTGCCGCCGGTGGCGAGGCCGCTGGGTTGGGCCAGAGCGGCGGCAAGGAGCGGCCCGTCGATACGCGCCTCCCGGCCGGAGCCGGCGTAGGGTTGTGCTTCCCAGGTCTTGAGATCCGCCACCCAGAGCTGGTGCGATCCCGCCATGGCGATGTAGAGCTTGCCCTCGTGCGCCGCCAGGTCCCATGGCGAACTCAGGGCCACGCTCGTGCCGCGGCCCGGCACGTTGAATTGGCGCGCCTGCCGGCCCGTGCCCAGCACGGTGGTCACCTGCCGCGTGCGCAGATTGGCAGCGCGGATGGCGTGGTTCCCGGTGTCGGCGATGTAGAGGGTATCCCCATCCAGCGCCGTGCCCTGCGGCTGCCGGAACGAGGCTTTCTCAAAGGGGCCGTCCTCGAAGCCGCTGGCGCCGCCGCCGATGACTTCCTGGATGGCCCCGTCGGCGCGGGTGATGATGACGCGGTGATGGTTCGAGTCCGTGACGTGCAGCCGCCCGCGGGCCGGGTCCGCCGAGACCTTACCCGGAAATGCGAGTAAGGTGGCGGGGCGGCGGGTCTCCTCGGGTACGGTGTCCAGCGGCGCGCGCTTCAGCTCGCCTTTGGCCTCGAAGTGCCGGATGACCTGCTGGATGGCCGCGTCGAGAGGCTCGAAGACGCCTTCGCCCGAGCGCATGGCAACGATCTTCCCGCGCGGGTTGATGAGCGCCACGGTGGGCCAGGCGTTGACGCTGTAGCTCCGCCACACCTCCATATCGCGGTCGTTGACCACGGGATGCCGTATGCGGTAGCGCAGGATGGCCTGCCGGATCTGCTCCGTGTCCTTCTCGTTGATGAACTTCGCCGAGTGCACCCCGATGACGACCAGCTCGTCGGGGTACTTCTCTTCCAGTTTCTCGAGATCCGGCAGGATGTGCATGCAGTTGATGCAGCAGTAGGTCCAGAAATCCAGCAACACCACCTTGCCGCGCAACGCGCGCAGAGTGAGCCGCCGGCCGGTGTTGAGCCACTCGAGATCCGGAGGAAACTCCGGCGCGTTCACCACTCCTTCCCAGGCTGCCACCCTGGACATGTTGCCCCCCTTGACCGGTGAATGGTCCTGCCGGGCCTGGCACGCGCCCAGGACCGCCAGCAGCGCCACAAGCAGGGATACCCCGGCTCCTGGCAGGTTGATCATGTGAACTCCCCGATAGCCCGATCCCAGCGGGCCTGCTTCTATTGTAGCGTGAGCAGGCCGCGCGCCCGCAGCCAATCGGCCAGGCGGCCGGCCCAGGTGGAGAGCACCGAGTCGGTGGGGGCCAGACCCACGCCGTGCTTGCCACGCTCGTAGATGTGCATCTCGGCGGGCACGCCGGCGCGGCGCAGGGCCAGATAGAACAGGATGCTGTTCTCCGGCGGCACGCCTTTGTCTTCGGTGGTGTGGAACAGAAACGTCGGGGGCGTCCGGGAAGTGACCTGCTTCTCGCTGGAGAGCAGCTCGACGAGCTTGGGGTCGGGGTTCTCTCCGAGCAGGTTATTGAGGGATCCGCGGTGGGTGAACTCGGTAGTGAAGGAAATCACGGGGTAGGCCAGGATGGCGAAGTCCGGCCGGGAGCTGAGGCGCTCGAGGGGCTCGGCGGCCGCGGGGTTGCCGGCATCGAAGTGCGTGGCGGCGGTCGAGGCCAGGTGGCCGCCGGCGGAGAATCCCCAGATGCCGATGCGGTCGGGCGCGAGGCCGAACTCCCGGGCGCGCAGCCGGACCGTGCGGATGGCGCGCTGGGCGTCCTGAAGCGGCGCGGGGTGGCGGTAGCGGGGTCCCAGGCGGTACTTGAGGACGAACGCGGCTACGCCCAGGGAATTCAGCCACTGGGCGATCTGCTGGCCCTCGTGGTCCATCGCTAGGGCGCGGTAGCCGCCGCCGGGGCAGACCACCACGCCGGCGCCGACCGCCATTTCGGGAGCGGGCAGGTGGATGCTGAGGGTGGGCCGGTCGGCGTCCTCGCTGCCCGCTGCCCCGGGCGCGCCGTTGGGCCACAGCAGCTCGACTTTCGGCTGGGCGGGAAGCTGCAACCACAGGGCGGCCAGGAGTGTACAGATCACGGTCGGCATGAACACCATGGTACCGAAAGCCGCTGCTCAGTCCCGCGTGGCGGCGCGGCTCTTCTGGATCGCCACGGCGGCGAGGTCGCGCAGCTTCTCCAGCAGTTTGGCGGTCTGCGGGTCGGGCCGCCAAACGTAGTTCATCCGGTCGAAATACAGGCAGCCCACGAGCACGCGGTCCACCACGATGGGCAGCAAACCGAAGCTGGCGGCGCCCAGCATCTTCAGCGTCTCGGCTTCGGCGAAAGTGGCGCCGCCGTAACCGGGCAGGAACAACTCCCGCGCCAGGTGGAGCGCCGCGCCGATCGGCCCGCCGCGCGGCGACAGAGGGAAGCGGAACCGCTCCCGGAGGGCCTCCGCCCCTTCGCCAAGAGCCACCCGCCCGTGGACATGGGTGTGCTCGGGGTTGACCAGGCCGAAGAGCACGCGGTCGAACCGCCCCCCACGGTAGATGGCCTCGAGGATCATCAGCAGGACGTTGCTGAGCTGCAACTCCGCGCCGCGGTGCAGCAAGTCCTCGATCTCGCGGGTCAGTTGCTCCCACAGATCGGCGCTGGTGGACAGCCCGGCGATGTCGGCCGGGCTTTCGGGGGCGGCCGGGGCCGGCTCCGGGGAGGCGGCGATGGTGGCCTCCGTCTGGCGGCTAAGGCGCAGGCTGTCCAGCGGAATATTCAGCAGTTGGAAAGTGCTCTTGGTGTCCAGCAGGGCCGAATCCAGGATGCGGTCCACGTCGTCCTTGCGGAGCGCGAGGACGGGAAGGTGGTCCTGGATCAGCAGGTTGACCCGGGAGCGGACGCCTTCCTGGTCGCGCCGGTAGACCGCGGTAGTGAGGCCGTGGCTGAAGGCGACGAGGTGGCCCAACAGGCCGGCGTGGTCCACTCCCTCCGCCTGAGGCTTCGTCCCCGGGTCCCGGATGCAGCGCTCCACCGACTCGGGCATCTTCCAGTGCCGCGCCACCGCCTGGCCGAGCTCCGCATAGGCGAAACCGAGCACTTCGTGGCAGGCCTCCTGGGCGGAGCGGTTCTCCTCCTTGACCAAGCGGAGGATAGCGGTGTACTGCTGGGGGAAGTAACAGGCGATCAAGACTTCGCCCAGATTGCACAGCATCCCGCACAGGTAGGCCTCTTCCCGGTGCGGGAAGCGCAGTTGGATGGCGGCCGCGCGGGCCTGGTTGGCGGTCAGCAACGAGAGCAGCATCAGCTCCTTCAGCCCCGGCGAGAGCCTGCGAAAGTGATCGAACAAGGTGAGGCTGCCGGCCAGGCAGCGGATGGCCTCCGCGCCCAGCAGGACAACGGCGTGGCTGACTGACAGGATGGGGCGTCCCGAGCGGTTGTACTGCGCCGAGTTGGCCGTGCGCAGCACCTTAAGGGTGAGGCTGTAGTCGCGCAACACCAGCGAAGTCAGGTAGCGGAAGGAGGCCTCATCGTCCTGCAACGCCTGCATCAACTGCTGGATGTGCTGCGAGATGGCAGGAAAATCCGGCTGCCGGAGGACCTCCGTCAGACAGGCCTCAATGCGCTCTTGACGTGTCGCCTCCTGCTCCAAGCCAGCACCGCCCTCATGAGCCGGCATCCATGAAGTGGTAGCCGATCATGTGGCAGACGATCATGTGTGCGTCTTCGATGCGGCCCATGTGCGGCTCGGCCACCCGGATGCTCAACTGCGCCAGCGGGGCCAGTTGCCCGCCGTCCCGGCCGGTTAACGCCAGTGTCCGGCAGCCCAGCGAGTTGGCGTACTCGAGGGCGCGCAGCACGTTGGGCGAGTTTCCGGACCCGCTGATGCCCATTACTAGATCGCCCGGCCGGGCGAAATTCTTTAACTGCTCGACGAAGACGCATTCGAAACTCACGTCGTTGGCGTAGGCGCTCAGCGTGGACATCGAGTCGGTCAGGGCCATGATGCGGAAGCGGAGGGGGCGGTTGTAGCTGGCCCCCTTGACCAAATCGGTGACGAAATGGGAGGCGGTGGCCGCGCTTCCGCCGTTGCCGCACACGAAGATCTGCCGCCCCTGGGCGCGGGCCTCCTCAAACCAGCGGATGGCCTGCTCAACCGGTTCCGGAGCGATGGCGTCTATGGTCTTCAGCAGAGCCTGTTTGTACTGCTCGGGATACCCCATTCTGACTCCTGAGTTCTGACTTCTGACTCCCGACTTCTGGTTGCGCCAGCGCCAGCGCCCCCCACAGCACGCTGTCGTCGCCCAGCGCGGACGGCATCACGTCGATGCGCGCCCCGGACCAGGACGTGATCTGCCGCCGCAGTTCCTCGCGGAGCGGCACGAACAGCGCCTCGCCGGCCTTGGCGATGCCGCCGCCGATGACCACCCGCGCCGGGTTCAGCAACATGATGGCGGATTTGATCCCCAGCGCCAGGTCCACCACATAGCGGCCGACGAAGCCCTGATCCTGAAGCAGCTCCCGCGCCGGGCGGCCGTAGTCGCGCTCCAGCCACAGGCCGCAGCACATGCGCTCAAGGCAGCCGCGCGCCCCGCACAGGCAGACCGGCCCGTCGGGGCGCACCGTCAGGTGGCCGACCTCGCCGGCCCAGGAGTCCGCGCCGCGGAACACCTGGCCGTCTACCACCACCCCCCCGCCGATCCCCGTGCCCATGTTCATGTAGAACAGCGGGGAGCAGCCGGCCCCGGCGCCGTAGACCGCCTCGCCCAGAGCGCCCACATTGGCATCGTTGTCCATGACCGCGGGCACGCCCAGTTCCCTCTCGAGGAAGGCCGGCAGCGCGAAATCCTGCCAACCGCCCACATGCGTGGACAGCGCCACGCGCTGCTCGGCGAACCGCACGGGGCCGCCGAAGCCGATTCCGCAACGCTCCAGCGGCCGGTCCTTGCGCCACTGGCGGCCCAGAGCCACGATCTGCTCCAGCATCCAGTCGCGCCCGCCCTCCCGGTCGGTGGAGCGCGATTCGCGCAGCGCCAGGCGGTCCCCCTCGAAGACCGCCATGGTGAACTTGGTGCCGCCGACGTCGATGGCCAGCGTGTTCACTGAGCGCTCTCTTCCTCGGCGGCCTGCACCTCATCGGGAGAGGCCGTGCCGGTTCCTTTCTTCATGATGGTGATGGAGGCTACCAGGTTGCCGAATCGCGCCGCCTCGACGGGGGCGCCGGTCACCGCCAGGGCCAGCGCAGCGCCGGCGGAGAAACTGTCGCCGGCCCCGCAGATGTCCACGGGACGCTCCACCCGCTGGGCGGGCGCTGAGGTCACGCCGTCCTCCTGAACCAGCAGCACTTCCTCGGCCCCTTGTGTAACCACCAGCAGCGGGCTCTCCACGTGCCGGCGCAGCCGCTGGTAGTCCACCGCGCCGAACCGGCGCCGGCAGGCGGCCTGGGCCTCCTCCCGGTTCGGCTTCACGATGACCTTGCGGAACAGCTCAGTGCGCCTCCGCGAATCCACCCAGAGGATCTTCTCCGGGTAGCGCTGGGCCAGCTCCGCCAGCAGGTTTCTCACTCCCGCCGTCACCACGCCCCCCTGATCGGTTTCCGCCTGGTCGGCCACCAGGATGACGTGGTGTTCCTCGATCGCCGGCCCCAGCCGCTTTAGCAGCTCCCATTCCACCGCCTGGGGCAAGGGGCGCGTGTTGATGAAGTCCACGCGCGGCTGGTCTTCCACGCCGCTGGCCGCGTTCAAAAGCTTGGTGTAGGTGAAAGTGGACCAGCCCGGCGCGGTGACCATGAGCTGGCTGCCGATACCGCGCGCCTGGAGCGCGCGCTTCAGCTCGAAGCCGAAACCGTCGTCACCGGCGACGCCCAGCACCGTCACCCGGCCGGCGCCCAGCGCCACCAGGTTGTTGGCCACCGTGCCCCCGGCCCCTGGTGTCACTTCCGTAGCCACCACGCCCAGGCGTGGAATGCCGGTCTCGGCCGAAGGCTCCGATGCGGACGGATCATAACTACACCAGCGGTCCAGGCAGATGTCGCCCACCACCAGGACGGACAGTTTCGGGAAGGAGGCCAGGATCTCCACCGCTCTCATGCGGATGCCTCAAGAATGGCGCGGCGCAGCGCCGGGAAGGTGGCCCGATGGTCGCCGCGGAAGTAGTAGCTTTCGCCGCCGTCGGCCACCGTCCGCACCAGGATGGTCTTGTGCGGGCGGAAGTAGTAGCCGGGGTCGGTCTTGTCAAGCTCGCGGCGGAAGTCACCGCCAATAGGCGCCAGGTCGAACACCGCCGTGGCGAAAAGCCGGATGGAGCGGCCCTTCTGCGCGGCCACGTTGCGCGCCATGGCCAGGGCCTTCAGGTACACTTCGGGCGCCATGATGGCCGAGCCGAAGCTCAGGAGCACGCCGCCCTCGAGCCGCTCGACCGCGCGGGCGAAGATGAGGAAATCGCGGTAACTGGCGGCGCCCAGCGCCGCGCCGTCGCAGTTGGGGTGCTGGTGCAGGATGTCGTAGCCGATCCCGACGTGGACGGTCACCGGCGCCCCCACCCGGTACGCCGCGGCCAGCACGCTCAAGCCCCGGTGCGGGTAGTCCGATTCCTGGATGCGCCGGCCCACGTTCTCGCCGAGTCCGAGGCCCTCCCGGGCGGCCTCGGCGATCCACTCGTTCAGCTCGCCGGTCTCCCGCCACAGACCGAACTCGCCGGTGCGGACATAGCGGGCCACACTCTCGGTGGTGGCGCCGATGCGCGCCAGCTCGTAGTCGTGGATGGCGCCGGCCCCGTTCACGGCGATATGATCCACGAAACCCCGCTCCAGCAGGTCGATGATGTGCCGGTTCACCCCGGCGCGGATCACATGCGCGCCCATCATGAGCAGGCGCGCCGCGCCGCTCTGGCGGGCCGCCACGAGGCGCGCGGCCACCTCGGGCAGCTCGGGGTGCGAGTACTCCGGGGTGGGATCTTCCAGCGCGAGCCAGCGTTCCAGCGTCAGCTCGTGCGCGCGCTCGGCCAGCGGCCGGATGCGCAGCCGCGAACGGTCGAAGACCTCGTACTTGGATTTCATTCCCCGAACAGCGCCTCCCGCAGCTCGTCGTGGCACAGGAAGTTGGGGACGATGAAGTCCGCCCCCACGCCGATCAGCCGCTTCCGTTTCCACTCGTCCACCACCTGGCACTCCGGCTCGGCGGTGGCCACGCCCACCGCCACGCCGCCCACTTCCTTGATGTTCTCGATCTCGACGTAGCCGTCGCCGAAGCCCAGGAACTCCTCGCCGCGGCACTCGGCGGAGGCGATGAGACGCTGGATCAGGATCTGTTTGGAGAAACTCTTGTAGTCGTCCAGCGCGCCATAGACGCGGCCGTCGAAGTAGCGGTCCACCTCCAGCAGCCGCGCTTCCTCGCGCATGTAGGGTTGATCCGTTCCGCTGGCCAGGTACATGGTCAGCCCGCGCTGGTGCAAGGTCTCCAGCCAGGCGCGCGTCCCGGGCACCAGGTACTTCTCCGGGGAGACCTCCTGGTTGCGCAACTCCTCCAGCCGATGGGCGATCTTGCGGTGCAGCCGCTCCAGGTACAGGT
>Ga0194126_10006643_pt1 | contig 16415 bp, 12 predicted proteins | sample TA2KigC150mmetaG_FD_148641 | JGI IMG/M metagenome (GOLD analysis project Ga0194126, IMG submission 148641) | Freshwater microbial communities from Lake Tanganyika, Tanzania - TA2015035 Kigoma Deep Cast 150m | ecosystem: Environmental > Aquatic > Freshwater > Lake | place: Tanzania: Lake... | reverse complement strand
TTGCCGATAGATATCCCCCTTAGCCCCCCAAACCCCCGGGAACCTGTCCCGACGGTTCCCCCGTCGCCGAAGCGACGGGTCCCCCTCCGCTATGGGGGTCTGCAGGGGGATATCTATCGGCGTTTCATGATCATTCATGGCCCGGAAACGCAAGAAGGACCTTGAAAAAGGCCGGGCCTTGGGATATTCTGAGCCGGGCCTTTCGGCCGGAGACCGATCGATCCCATAGGGAAGGGATGGAGGAGAGGCGAGATGTTCGAAAAGATGCAGGAAGCCCTGATAGCGGGCAATAAGCCCGAAGTCGAATCCCTGGTCGACCGGGCCCTGGCCGATGGGACCCCGGCGGCCCGGGTCCTCAACGAAGGGCTCATCCCCGGAATGGAGAGGCTCGGCGAGCTGTTCAAGAACTGCGAGGTCTTCATCCCCGAGGTCCTCGTGGCCGCCCGGGCCATGAACGCCGGGCTGGCCAAGCTCGAACCGATGCTGGTCAAGGCCGGTGTCCAGCCCAAAGGGATCGTCGTCATCGGCACGGTCAAGGGCGACCTCCACGACATCGGCAAGAACCTCGTGGCCATGATGCTCCGCGGCAACGGCTACAAGATCGTCGACCTCGGGGTCGACGTCGCGCCCGAAAAATATCTCGAGGCCGCCCGAACCCACCGGGCCGGGATCATCGCCCTTTCGGCCCTGCTGACCACGACCATGGTCCAGATGAAGAACGTCATCGAGGCCGTCGAGTCCTCGGGGCTGGGGATCCCGGTGGTCATCGGCGGGGCCCCCGTCACCAAGGACTACGCCGACCGCATCGGGGCCCGCGGCTACGCGCCCGACGCGGCCAGCGCCGTCGAGGAGGTCGGGCGGCTCCTCGCCGGCTGACCGGGCCCGCGGTCGGCCGTCGAGCCCGCCGGTTTTCCGCCCATGCCCACGACCTCCCGGGAACTCGTCAAGCGGGCGCTCGAGTTCCGGTCCCCGGAGAGGGTCCCTAGGCAGCTCTGGGTCCTTCCCTGGGCGGAGAGGGCCTGGCCCGGGGAGCTGGCCGACATCAAAAGCCGATACCCCGACGATATCGTGACCGCCCCCCCGTTCCTTGAGGAGCCGCTGAGGACGTCCGGGGACGAATACGCCCCCGGCATTTACACGGACGAGTGGGGGTGCCGGTTCGAGAACCGGCAGTGGGGCATCATCGGGGAGGTCAAGGACCCTCTCCTGCGGAGCTGGAAGGACCTCGACACGGTCCGCCTGCCGCGGGAGCGATTGAGCGTCGACCGCCGCCGGGTCGACGGGTTCTGCGCTTCGACGGAGGCCTTCGTCCTGTCCAAGACCGCGGTCCGGCCGTTCGAGCAGCTCCAGTTCCTGCGCGGGCCCATGCAGCTCTACATGGACCTGGCCGACAGGCCCGACGAGCTTTTCGTCCTTCTCGAGCGCCTCCACGGCTTCTTCAAGGAGGAGCTCGAGCTGTGGGCGGAGACGGACGTCGACGCCCTGTTTTTCGCGGACGATTGGGGAGGGCAGACCTCGCTCCTCGTCTCGCCGGCCCTCTGGCGGGAGGTCTTCAAGCCGCTCTACCGGGACTATGCCGGGATCGCCCGCCGCGCCGGAAAATACCTTTTCATGCACACCGACGGGTATGTCGTCGACATCCTGCCCGACCTCGTGGAGATCGGGGTGGACGCGGTCAACGTCCAGCTTTTTTGCATGGACATCGAGGATCTGGGGCGGCGGTTCGCCGGCCGGCTCACGTTCTGGGGGGAGATCGACCGGCAGTGGCTGCTGCCCTACGCGCGCCCCGAGGAGGTCGCGGCGGCCGTCGACCGCGTCCGGACCGCTCTCTGGAGGGACGGCGGGGCGGTCGCCCAGTGCGAGTTCGGGATCGGCGCCAGGCCGGAGAACGTGGCCGCCGTGTTCGAGGAGTGGGGCCGGCCCGAAAAGTTGCCGAGTGTTATATAATAGATACGGTCACGCGCGCGCGGCTTGCGCCGTGAGCCCGTGAAGAGCATCGGACATGGCTTCGAGGAGCCGGAGGAGGCGATCATGAGAAAGCACATCGGGCTCGCCCTGATGGTCATTGCCGGGACGGCGGTCCTGGCCGGACCCTGCTTGGCCCAGGACAAGGCGGTGGCCAGCCTGTGGACGGAATTCCCGGTCAAGATGGACGGCTTGACCCAGGACTGGCAGGACGTCACGTTCCTGACCGACAAGAAATCCAAGGCCGAGTACGCCTTCAAGAACGACGGCCAGAACCTGTTCATTCTTTTCGTCTTCAAGGAACCGCAGTCCCTGAGCACTCTGGAGGCCTCGGGCATGACCGTCTACTACACGCTCGACGGCAAGAAGAAGAAAAGCGACGGCCTCCGCTTCGTCAAGCGCCAGCTCACCGCGGAGCAGCTCATCGCCTCCCTCGAAAATAAGGGCGAGGCGCTGACCGAGCAGAGGAAGGCCGCCATCCTCAGTCAGCCCGCCTACGTGTTTTACGAAGGCGAGCTGGTCAATCCCCCGAAGGGGACCGCTCAGGCCGCCCCGGCAGACGACATCGACCTGCCGACGTTCCGGAACCAGCGGCAGCAAAAGGTCAGCGCTTTTGAGTACCGCATTCCCCTGGAACGCGCCGCCAAGGTCGGAGGCCTCGGGGCCAAGCCCGGCCAGACCGTGACCCTCGGCTTCGAGTGGGGCGGCATGACCAAGGAGATGATCGCCGTTCAACTGACCCGGACGGCCGAGGCCAGCACCCGGGCCCAGGCCGGAGGGTCGTCCATCGAGGCCTCGATCAGCGGGGGCGACGATAGCGTCCCCGGCGGCGGCATGGGCGGCGCCCCGAGCGGCATGGCCCGCAATCCCATGGCCAAGAAGCATTCCTTCTGGGTCAACGTCAAGCTGGCCGGCGGGGGCGTCTGATCCGGAGGTCCCGGGCCGGCTTTTTTAAAAACCCACCGTTGCCAGGTAGGCCCCGAAGAAGGCCATGGCCACGGCCGCGATCTTCCAGCCCGTCAGGCGCTCTTTAAGGAATACGGCGGCGATGATGACGATGAAGATCGTGTTGAGCTGGTTGAGGACGGCCGCTACGGACGCCGGCGCGTATTTCATCCCCCCCATCCAGAGTATGAGCGAGAGATAGGACCCGAAGATCGAGGCGGGCACCATCGCCTTCCAGTTGGCCCGGACGAAGAGCGGCCGCAGAATGTCCCGGCGCCCCCGCAGGAAGGGGACGACGAGCGCCAGCGACACCGTCCCTCCCGCCAGCCGGACCAGGGTCGCCCACAGAACGGACACCGTTCCCAGGGCCGGCTTGACCATGACGATCCCCAGGGCCACGAAGAACATGGCCAGGACCCCGAACACGATGCCCAGCAGGAGGTCCTTCCGGGCGGCCCGCTCCGGGCGCTTTTCACGGGACACGGTCAGCACGGCCGAGACGACGAGGGCCGCTCCCGCCAGCTGCCAGGCCGTCAGCCGTTCGCCGAGAAGGACGAACGACATGCCGATGACGAACGGGCTGTAGAAGCAGTCGACGATGGCCACCAGGCTGGCCCCGAGCCGGTTGAGGCTGTGGAAGAACAGGGTGTCCGAGACGGCGATGCCCAGGAAGCCGCTGAGGAGAAGCAGGCCGACGGTCGCGAGCGGCACGTCCGGGAAGAACGGCTTGCCGAGGACGGCCATGGTCGGGACCATGAGGAGCAGGGCCAGGACGTTCTTGAAGAGATTGAGGCCGATGGGGTGGACCTTGCGGCCGCTGACCCGGAACAGGACGACGGCCACGGCCCAGACGAAGCCCGAGAGAAGGGCCAGGATCTCGCCCGGCGAGCGGACGGCGATGAACGCGTCGAGCCAGGAGGCCATCTCGTATCGGTCCTTTCGGGAAGTCGCGAGAAAACGGATTCCCTGTATAGCAGAGATGTCCGAGGCGGTCAACTCCGCTAAATCACCGCTTTATGCTCCCGTCGATGACATCTCTGCGGCCCCTGCTCCCGCAGCCTCCCTGGGTATTACACCTGCGCCGCTTATTGCCCGAGCTCGGAAGGCGTCATTTGACCGGTTCGCTGGGGGCGTGTTATAACCACGGGCGGACCCGCGTCCAGGCCCTCGGAAGGAGGCGTGACATGCGGAAAACGAGACTCCCGGTGTTCATTTTCATCGCGGCGGCCTTCCTGGCCCTGTCGTTCCTGCCGGCCTCGCGGGGCGAGGAGGCGGCGGAGCCGAGGTCGTTCGAGTCCGAATCGTGCACGAGCATCCTGGTCGGGCGGCTGGCGTCCGTGGACGGCTCGACCATGACCTCCCACTCGTGCGACTCCGGCTCGGACCGGACCTGGATGACCATCGTCCCCAACAAGAAGCACAAGCCGGGGGCGACGGCCAAGGTCTACCTCGAGCCCAAGAGGACCAAAAGACCGGACGACCCCGAGCGGATGGAGGGCGGCGAGATCCCCCAGGTCGCGGAAACGTACGCTTTCCTGGATGCCGCATACCCCATCATGAACGAGCACCAGCTGGCCATCGGCGAGACGACCATCGGCGGCCGGCGGGAGCTGGTCAGCCAGGACGGGATCATCGACGCGCCCGAGCTCTACCGCCTGGTCCTCGAGCGGGCCAAGACGGCCCGGGAGGCCATCCGGGTCGCCGACGAGCTGACCGCGGCCCACGGCTACAACGACTGGGGCGAGTGCTTCACCTTCGCCGACACCAAGGAGGTCTGGCACTTCGAGATCTACGGGCCGGGGCGGGGCAAGATCGGCGCGGTCTGGGCCGCCCAGAGGGTGCCCGACGACGAGATCGGGGTCTCGGCCAACGCCGGGCGCATCAGGCAGATCGACCTCTCGAACCCGGACTTTTTCATGGCCTCGTCCAACGTCACGTCGCTGGCCGAGGAGATGGGCTTCTGGTCGAAAGCGAGCGGGCAGCCGTTCGAATTCAGCTACGCCTACAATCCCGACTCGCGGACGAGCCTGGGATGCCGGCGCCGCGAGTGGCGGGTCCTGAGCCTGCTCGCGCCGTCGCTCGAGCTCCATCCCGAGTCGGAGAACTATCCGTTCTCGGTCAAGCCGGAGAAGAGGGTCTCCGTGGCCGACGTCCTGGCCGTCTTCCGCGACACCTACGGCGGGACGGACTACGACATGACCCGGACCCTGACGGCCGTCAACCGCAAGGGAGAGACCGTGACCAGCCCGATCGCCTCGCCGTTCATGAGCAACGACCTGCGCGAACTTTTGCGCGTCCGGCGCGAGCGGACCATCTGCTCCCCGGCGGCGACCTATCTCCAGGTCACCCAGTCGCGCGACTGGCTGCCCGGCCCGATCGGCGGGGTGGTCTGGCTGGGCTACGACAATCCGGCCACGACGCCCCACGTGCCGATCTACATCGGCATCTCGCAGATGCCGGCCTCCTACATGGTCGACGGGCGCTGGGAGTTCAGCCGGGACTGCGCCTGGTGGGCCTTCCGGACGGTCAGCAAGCTGGCCCTTTTCCGCTGGCAGGAGATGACCAAGGACATCGAGAAGGTCTGGAGGGGGATCGAGGAAAAGGCGTTCGCCGGCCAGGCCAAGTTCGAGGAGGAGGCCCTGGCCCTCTATAAGAAGGACCCGAAGAAGGCCCGCGAGCTGTTGACCCGCTACTCCCACGACGCGGCCAACGGCGCCGTGGCCGCCTACTGGAAGCTCGCCGACGAGCTCATGCACCGCTACTCTGACCGCTTTTAGTAATGTCCATCATCGGATTGCACTGGCTGGACTTCGGCATCATCGTCGTCTTCATCGTCTCCATGCTGTGGCTCGGCGCCCGGACCGCGCGGCGGACGACGACGACCGAGGATTTCCATCTGGCCGGCCGGCGGCTGGGAAAGGTCTACCAGTTCTTCCTCAACCTGGGGACCTCGACCAACGCCGACCAGGCCATCGTCGTCTCGCGCGAGATCTACCGCCAGGGCATCGGCGGGATGTGGATCCAGTACCTGGTCCTGTTCCTGACGCCGTTCTACTGGTTCACGACGGCCTTCTTCCGGCGCGTGCGGCTGGTGACCATCGGCGATTTCTTCACCGAGCGCTTCAAGAGCCGGTTCCTGGGCGCCTCTTTCGCGGTGTTCACCCTGTTCATGGCCTTCCTCGGCAGCGGCGTCGGCTACATGGTCGCGGCCAAGACGATGATGGCCCTGACCCCCAAGCCGGTCGAGAAGTACACGCTCGAAGAGCGGACGAGCGTCGATCTCTTCCAGGAATTCCAGGCCCTGCGGTCCAGGGACGCCGCCGAGCTCTCGGACGCCGAGCGGCTCCGCTTCGACGAGCTCAACGAGCGCAGCAAGCGCGGCGAGCTGCGGTCCTTCGTCTCCTACACCAACCCCCTCGGGATCTATCTCGTCAGCGCCATCATCGTCGGGGCCTACACGATCATGGGCGGTTTCCTGGCCGCGGCCGTCACGGACGTCATCCAGGGGGTCCTCATCACGACCTTCTCGTTCATGCTCATCCCCATCGGCCTGGTCCGGGTCGGGGGGTTCAAGGGCCTTCACGCCGCGGTGCCGGACTACATGTTCCATCTGTTCGGCTCGGCGGCCACCAGCGAGTACGCTTGGTACACCATCCTGGCCATGATCCTGGCCAACCTCGTGTCGATCATCGCCGTGGCCACGGGGATGCAGACCGCCGGATCGGCCAAGAACGAGATGACGGCCCGGGTCGGGATGATCGGGGGCATGTTCTTCAAGCGGTTCATCATGATCTTCTGGGCCCTGACCGGCCTGTTGGCCATCGGCCTCTACGCGGGCCGGCTCCACGACCCGGACCTCATCTGGGGCTACATGACGATGGACCTCCTGTTCCCCGGGGCCATCGGGCTGATGATGGCCGGCATCCTGTCGGCCCAGATGTCGACCCTGTCCGGCTCCGGCGTCTCCTATTCCGCCCTGTTCATCCACAACCTCTATCGGCCCTTCGTCAAGCCCAAGACGGAGCGCCATCTCATCACGGTCGGGCGCGTAGCGGTGGGCGTGACCCTGCTCGGCGGCGTCGGCACGGCCCTGTTCATCGGCAACCTGCTCGACCTGTTCAAGTATTTCATCTCGCTGCCGGCCGTCTTCGGGGCGGCCATCTGGCTGGGGTTCCTCTGGAGGCGGGTGACCCGGGCGGCGGTCATCGTCCAGGTGGCCCTCTGCTTCGTCATCTACGCCCTGGTCCCCAACCTTTTCCAGTCGCTCGAGTGGGCCCGGACGAACCCGGCCTTCCTGAAGGAGACGCGGCCGCAGGTCGTGACCATCTCGACCAAGGCCGTGCGCGAGGACCTCGGGGCCGGCAGGGCCGTCGCGGTCGGGGAGACCATCCTCAGGGAACGCACCAACCCGCCCGAGGGGATCTATTTCGAAAGGGTGGCCCGGACGAACCCCGAGGACCCGGACTCGCCGCGCATCGGCATCGGCCGGTTCCACGCCGAGCTCTGGGTCCTCAGCTGGTTCGGGCTCGATTTTTCGGGGTTCTCCAAGGCCCAGCTGAGCGCCGTGCGCTTCGGGTTCGACGCGATATTCCCGTTCGTGCTCCTGTTCCTGTTCAGCGCGGTGACCAAACCCGTGCCGAAGGCCGATCTCGACCGCTTCTTCGCCAAGGTCCACACCGCGGTCCAGAAGACGCCCGAGGAGGAGGAAAGGGCCCTGCGCCACGCCGTCGAGCATTACGAGGATGTCGAGAAGCGCAAGCTCTTCCCCGGCAGCAACTGGGAGATCATGAAGCCGGGCTGGATCGACGTCCTCGGGTTCGGCGGCAGCTGGCTCCTCGTCGGCGTCATCATCCTGCTGCTCTGGCTGATGGCCAATTGGGGGACATGATACCTATTACCCATTTCTTTTTTTCCTGCCCTTGGCCTTAGGGGCGAGGACCCGGCCGGTCAGCAACTCGAGACGCTTGATGAACTCCTCACTCCCCAGGGGTCTGCCTGTTTGCTCATGCTGGAGGAAATTCTTGATATCCTTAGGATCATCCTTTGCCCTTAAATACTCCGCCCAATTAGGGATGGCCGCCTCTAACGCGAATGGAGAAAGAAGCGGGTGGGGCTCCTTCCTGACATGAGCGCGGGCGCTCGACCACTCGTAGCGCTCGGCAGCGGCGACGATGCCAGCCCTGACAGGATTCTTTTCGACGTAGCGGACGGCCGCGTACAAATGCCCTTCGTCGAGCGGGTAGGAGATGTAGCGGCCCTGCCAGAGAAATCCCTTCCAGCCCTCCCGGATATTGATCACGAGGGTATATCGGCGATGGGCCTCTCCGAACCCGCGCGCGAAGCTGTCCGTGCTCTTGGGGACCGCGATGAGATGGACGTGGTTCGCCATGAGACAGAATGCCCAGATGGTGATCCCGTGTTTCTTGGCCTCCCGGTCGAGCACTGTGAGGTAGAAGGCCTTGTCTTCGTCGGAAAAAAAGACCTGTTGCCGGCGGTTGCCCCTCTGGATCAGGTGGTGGGGGCACCCCGGCACGACGACCCGCGCAAATCTCGGCATGTTCAATTCCTTTCATAGGGAAAGACGGCCGAGAGCCCGGGGCTTTCTCAGTGAGGAAAAAAATAGGAAACAGGTATCATGTCCCCCATTTGCCGGCCAGCTGTCCGCAGGCCGCGGCGATGTCGGCGCCCTTGGACAGGCGCAGCGTTGTTCCGACCCTTCGCTCCTCGAGCCAGCGCTTGAATCGGGCGACCTCCGCGGCGGATGGGCTCTTGAAATCGCAGCCTTCGACGGGGCTGTAGGCGATCAGGTTGACTTTGGCTTTGAGCCGCCGGGCGATGGCCGCCAATCCGTCAGCGTCGTTTAGGGAATCGTTGACCCCGGCGATGACGATGTATTCGAGAGTCATCATCCGGCCGCCGGACCGGACGTACTTCTCGGCCGCCCCGACGACCTCCTCGAGGGGGAAGCGTCGGTTGATGGGCATGAGCCGGTCGCGGAGCCTGTCGGTCACGGCGTGGAGGGAGAGTGAAAAATTGATCTGAAGGTCTAGCGCCGCGATCCGCCCGAAAGCTTCGACGAAGCCGGCCGTCGAGACGGTCATGCGCCGCGCGGCGATGCCCAGGCCCTCCGGGGCGTTCATGATGCGCAGGGCTTTCTCGACGTTATCCCAGTTGTCGAGAGGCTCGCCCATGCCCATGAAGACGAAGTTGGTCGGCTCCCGCCCAAGAGCTTTCTGGACGGTGAGCAACTGGCCCGTGATCTCCGATGTCCGGAGGTTCCGTTTGAAGCCCAAGCGGCCGCTGGCACAGAACGCGCAAGCGAACTTACAGCCGACCTGGGTCGAAAGACAGACCGTCAATCGCTTGCCGGCCGGGATGAGGACCGTCTCGACATGCTCTCCGTCGCCGAGACGGAAGAGGAATTTCGTCGTTCCATCGGTCGATTCGCGCTTGTCGGCGACCTCGAGGCCGCCGATCGCGAAGCGGGCGGAAAGCTTATCCCGCAGAGGCTTGGCCAGGTTGGTGAACTCGTCGAAGCTGGCCGCCTTCCTCTTGTAGAGCCATTCGAAGACCTGGGCCGCGCGGAACGGCTTTTCGCCCATGGCTTCGAGCTCGGCGCGGAGCTCCGCGAGCGTCAGATCGCGGATATCAAATGGGGGACATGATACCATTTCCCCCATTTTATCACAGACGCGACGGCCCGATCCGTTCGGTTATCATCCGGATCGAGGCTCTGCTAAATGGGAAACAGGTATCATGTCCCCCATTAAAATGGCCAGGCATTCGATGTGGGGGGTGTGGGGGAAGAAGTCGTAGACCTTGAGTCCCGCGAGCTCGTAGGCCCCGGCGACGAGCGGCTTGAGGTCGCGGACGAGCGTCGTCGGGTTGCACGAAAGATACAGGACGACCGGCACGGGGTCGCGCGCCAGCGCTTCGACCATCCGCGCCTCGATCCCCCGCCTCGGCGGGTCGAGCACGACGACCCCCGCCCGCCTCTCCAGGATCTCCGGCAGCCACTCCTCGCTCGTCCCCTCGCAGACCGCGAAGTTCCCGATGCGGTTGAGCGCCAGGTTCTTCTTCAGATAAACAACGTTCTCCTCGTCGGCCTCGACCCCGAACACCTCCCGCGCCTTCCCCGCCAGGAACATCCCGAACGTCCCCAGCCCGCAGTAGAGGTCGGCCACGACCGGGTCGCCCATCCCCGCGACGGCCGCCTCCATGTCGCCGAAGACCCGCTCGAGGATGCCGACGTTGACCTGGAAGAACGACCGCGCCCCGATGCGGTACGTCAACCCCCCGGCCTTCTCCTCGATGAAGTCCCGCCCGAAGAGCCGTTCCTTGGCGACCCGCTTGCCGTCGAAGACGAACCCGACCGCTCCCGCCAGGTCGTATCGAAGCCGCAGCTCCTCGAGCCCGCCGGAGATCTCGGTCAGCTCCTTGCCCGAATCCAGATGCAACACGACGAGGGACTGGCCGTTCGACCGGCTGCTCTTGATCTCGACGCCCGTCACCGACGTCCACGGCCCGCCGTTCATCCGCTCCCGCATTTCGGCCAGCAGGTCGTTCGTCCGCTCGGGCACCAAGAAACACCGGTCCACGGGCACGAACGAGGCCTCCTCGCCCGGCTCGTTGTAGACGAACTCCGCCCGCTCCCGCTCCCAGAGCGCCTTGAGCTGGACCCTGTTGCGGTAGCCCCAGACCTCCGGCGACGGCACGACCTCCCCGACATCGACCGCCCGCTTCAGCTCGCGCGACAGGATCTCCTCGACCTGGGCCTTCTTGACGCCGAGCTGCGAAGCGTAATCCATGTCCTGGTAGGGGGAACAAGCCAGGAAATGCCCGCAGCGCGGCTCGCGCCGGTCCGCCGACGCCTCGACGATCCGCGACGTCCGGGCTTCGGCGTAGGCCTTCCGGTCGCGGTAGACCTCGGCCTCGACGACCTCGCCCGGCAGTCCCCGGTCCGTGAAGACGACCTTGCCTTCCAGGCGCCCGAGACGCCTCCCGGGATAGACGATCTTCTCGATGGTCAGGCGCATGCGGCTACTCCGACGGGAAGGACGCGTAGCTCCTCAGGTCGATCTTTTTCCCCTTCGCGCTCCAGGCGGCCCCGATCTCCGAGGGCAGGGCCCCCGCCTCGTAGCAGGCCTCGAGAGCCTCGCCCAAGCCGTCGACGGCCAGCCTCCGCGTGCCGTCGGCCGCGACGATGGCCCGCACCGCGCCTTCCGGGAAATCCCGGATCTCCGGCGTCGAGTCCTGCATGCCGTTGACGCAGAGCGTCTGCCCGGCCGCCGCCTCCACGCCGCAGAGCGGCCGCGACCCGTCGCGGACCCCGGCGATGGACCGCCACAGCTTGGTCATGGGCTCGGCGTCGGGGACGCCGTAATCCTTCCTCGAGCCGTCCTCGAGCTCGGCCCAGATCCCCGAAGCGCGGCTCTCGCACCTCACCACCGCCTTCTCGAACTCGTAGCGGAACACGGGGCCCCGCTCTCCCTCGGCGACGTGCGTGACGTAGAAAAGGATCTCGACGCCGTCCTCCGTCACCACTCTCGCGGCCGCCGTGTCGAAGTTCTCGACGGGATAGGCCCGGTAGAGCTCGGCTTCGACCCCGGCCGGCGCGGCGCTCCGCCCGGTCTCGCCGCCCAGCACGTAGAACATGTTGTGGAGGTCGTGGGCCATGGCGTTCTGGGCCGGGCTGTCGAGGACCCAGCCGCTCCCCCCGGCGACGCGCTTCTTCCCGGCCCAGTCGTTCCGCGCGTAATAGCCCTCGTCCCTGGGCCAGAGATAGAGGCATTTCATCCGCTTCGCCCGGCCGAAAAGCCCGGCCCGGATGTCGCTCTTGAGAGCCTGGACGGCCCGGCTGTAGGACCACTGGTAGCCGACCGCGGCCCACCGGCCCGAGCCCTTCTCCGCGGCCATCATCTCCCGGACCTCCTGGATGGTCGCCGCCGCCGGCTTCTCGCACAGAACGTGGCTGCCCCGCTCGAGGGCCAGGCAGGTCTGTTCGCGGTGGAACTGGATGGGGGAGGAGAGAACGGCCAGCTCGGCCTTCTTGTTGCGGTAAAAATCCGCCAGGCCGACGAAGCACGGCACACCCAAGGCGCGGAGCTCCTTATACTGCTCGCAGCGGTTCGGCTGGGGGTCGACCGCGCCGGCGATCCGGAACAGCCCCTCGCTCTCCCTGAGGAGCAGCTCGCGGACATAGACCCCGCCCATGCCGCCGATGCCGACGAGCACGAGCGATACGGGGGCTTCGATCGGCGCCTCCTTCGGGCCTAATAGTGACACAGCCGCCGGTATTCGTCCAGCATGGCCATGTAATTCTCGTACTTCGTCCCGACGGCGACGCTGTGGCTTGTGCCCAGGATGAAGCGGCCGCCCGGCTTGGCGCAGGCCATGGCCCGCCGCACGTCCGCCCGGACGTCCTCCGGCGCCCCCCCGACCAGGCTCTCGACGGCCACCCCGCCCCACAACGTGATGCGGTCGCCGTAGTCCCGCTTCAGCCGGCAGAGGTCCATCCCGGCCGTCGGCTGGATGGACTGGTAGGCGTCGAAGCCGATGTCGACGAAGAAGTCCATCAGCAGGTTGATGTTGCCGCAGCAGTGCTTGAGGATCTTCTTGCCGTGCCGCTCCTTGACGTTCCGGGCCCGGGCCTTGTTGGCCTCGAGGAAGAAGTCCCGGAACATGGCCGGGCCGATGAGCGGGCCCGTCTTGTATCCGAGGTCCTCGGCCCACAGGACGGCGTCCGAATCGGGATGGACGAAGACCTCGTCGGCCAGGTTCTGCTCCCGCACTCGGAGGGCCGTCGCCGCCCGGACGGCCTCGGGGTTGGCGGCGAGCTCCAGGAGCCCGCGCTCCATGCCCCCGAGGAGCACGATGCCGATCGACCCTCCCGACGGGCCGCAGATGAACTTTTCGTCCTTGAGCCGTTGGACGACCGTGTCGAGGATGCGCCAGGACCGCTCGTCGCGGACCGGCCGTGCGGGCTCGCGCTCGAACTCCGCGGCCGTGAACACCCGGGCGTCCCGGACCGGGTCGCGCACACAGGTGATGTCGCGGGTCGCCTCCGACTGCTTGTAGACGCGCCCGAAGCGGTCCTCCCAGGTGTTGGCGTCGATCCGGCGCGGAGGCGGGTCGCCGGTCTCCGGCGGCATCTCCCAGGTGGCCATCGGAAAGGTGACGATATCGAGCTCGAGCCGCCGGTGGAGCTCCAGGTGGTCCTCGAGCCAGCTCTGGGCGACCTCGTCGCGGCGGCCTTCCCAGAAGGCGATCTGCGACTTGGCCTTGGCCCGCAGATAGGTCTCATGGCCCAGGATCCTCTCGACCGTGTCGAAGTCGACGGCGAACTCGCCGTAAGGGACGCGGTCCGGCACCCGGCCCTCGAGGGCCGCCGCGACCCGTTCCTTGGAGGTCATCTTCGGCCCGCCCTCCGTTCGAGGAGATCGGTCTCGACGAACCGCTTGGAGCGCCGGTCGAACCGGAAGGTGCGGACCTCGAAGCCTCTCATGCGGATCTTCTTTTTCACGCCGAAGACCGGGAGCCTGAGCGTCACGGCGCGGTCCCGGCCGGTGGGCTCGAAAAGCCGGACGACGACGTCCCGGCCGTCCTCGGACCTTTTGAGCGCCGAACACTCGACGGCCAGGCCGTCGAGGACGAGGGCCGGCTTGGGCTTGCGCCCGGTCCCGGGCGGGCCGTAGGCCAGGGCATAGGGCCTTTCGTTGCGGACCTGGGCCTCGCGTCCGATCCGCTCCATCCTTTCCTCGAGCGGCCCGCCATGGACCCAGAACCGGAACAGCCGCTCTCCCTGGTCCTGCCGCGGGACGAAACGGTCGCGGGCCACGGCCAGCTTGTTCTCCCAGGTGTCGGCGGCGTAGGCGGGCGAGCGGAGGAGCGACAGGCGGAGCTCGCCGTCGCGGAAGTCCGATCCGTAAACGCCGTCGTTGACGACGGTCAGGGCGGCGCCGTCGGCTTCCGAGACGAGGGCCAGCCATTTCTGGGAGACGGCCTCGTCGCCGTTCATGGGCAGCTCGTCGGCGCCGAAGGCGACCTGGCCCATGAACCGGGGCGCGCTCAGCTTGGACGGCAACGAGAGCTTCAGCATCTTGTCCTTCTCGTTCCACAGGACGCGGACCTCGACCTCGATCCCGGCGCCGCGCTTGGGGAGCTTGTAGGTCAGGATGACCGCCGAATCCCCGAAGCGGAGAACGGCTTCGACGACCGCCCGGACGGGCCCGTCCTCGACGAGCCGGACAGGAGGCAGGGGCTCGCCGCCGAGACCCGAGACGCGGGCGGCCTCGGCCGGGCCGGGGAGGGCGAAGCGGCCCTCGAGGCTGCGGAAGCCGCGGACCTTCATGCCCCAGGGATCGGCGTTGTCGGCGATGACCAGCGGGGCGAAGGCGCCGGGCTCCAAGAACTCGACGCCGCCGACCCGATAGGTGTCGAGCAGCCCCGTGCGGCTGTTGACGGCCGCGGCGAGATCGGCGGTCTCGACTCCGATGCGCTCCGGCGACACGACCGTTCCTACGGTCGCGGGCTTAGCGTCCGCCAGCGTTCCTTTGACCGGCTCGAGCCGGGCGTCGAAACGGCTCAGGCGGGACGGCGGGAGCTCCGCCTCGAAAACGACCTTCTTGCGCCATTCGACGCTGAGGTTGCTGTCCTCCTTTTCGGTCTGGCAGGGGATGTCCTTCCCGCGCTCGGAGAGGCGGACGGCCCAGCGGCTCTTGTCATAGTTCGGCTCCCAGGGCTCGAACTCGCACTCGACGATCGTCCGCACCGGATACGGATGGGGGTTGTGGACGAAAAGCGGCATCGTTCCCGGCGCCGCCTTCGGCTCGCCGGCGGCCAGGGCGAAAAAGGCCCGGGCCTTGATGCGGGACAGGATCTCGAGGCCGTGGCCGATCCGGCGCACGGCCCCCTCTTCTCCGGCCGGGATGCAGGAGCCCGGCAGGATGTCGTGGAACTCGGTGAAGGCCAGGTCCTTCTCGGCCTCCTTCAGCTCACCGGCGGGATAGGGGATGAGGCCGTTCATCCAGGCGGCGACGGCCATCTTCTCGGCCGAGTAGAGCTCGTTCTCGAGCCGCCTGTGGCCCCGCTTGACCCGGGACATCGAGGTGTAGCAGCCGACGGCCCAGGGGTTGAGGTCCTGTTCGCGCCGCGGCAGGTTCGCGCGGTCGGCCTCGAGCTCTTCGAAATAGGCGTCCGGCGTCGAGTGGACGATGTCGAGGTCGGGCCGTTCGCGGGCCAGCGAGCCGAGGTCTTCGAGGTCCTTGCGGGACGGCCCGCCGCCGTGGTTGCCGATGCCCCAGAGGTGGACGACGAGGCCCTTCTCCGGGTGTTCGGCCAGCCACGTCTCCAGCCGTTCGCGTTCCTTTCCCCCGACCGAGCAGTAGTGGGCCGAGGCCCGGTTGGCCAGGACCTCGGAGCCGTCGTAGCCGACCCAGACGAACTCGTCGCGGGGGAGAGGGCATTCCTTGTCCCCCGGCCGGCAGCAGAGATAGGCCGTGTGCCCGCTCTTGGCGACGATCTGGACCAGGCCGCGGGTGTGGCCGAAGGGGTCGAGGTTGACCGCCGTCCGGGGCTCGACGCCGAATTTTCCGGCGAAGTAGCGCTTGCCGAGCAGGATCTGGCGGACGAACGACTCGCCGCTCGGCATGTTGCAGTCGGGCTGGACGTACCAGCCGCCCATGACGTGCCATTTCTTTTGCCGGATGAGCTTTCGGATGCGGCGGAACAGGGCCGGCTCGTGCTCCTCGACCCACTCGTAGAGGACGGCCTCGTTGTGGCAGAAGACGAAACCGGGATGGTTTTCGCAGAACTCGGCGGCCTGGCGGAATGTCGACAGGGCCTCTCCGGCGCCCTCCTGCCACTCCCAGAGCCAGACGGGATCGAGGTGGGCGTTGGCGACGAGGTGGATTCTCTTCATCGGACGCCTCCTGCTCGAATGGTGAATGGTCCAGGCTTCGCTGGGGGTATTATATACACTTCTGTCGGCTGCGGAAGGGCCCTCGGGGGATCGTCCTCGGTCGCTGCGGTGATTTCATACGCCTGCGAGAGGGCCGGATTCGGCGGCTCGCGAAACTCGCGGGATCCAGACTAGCCCTCAGGATAGCAGGCTCAGACATCGTGAGCCGCCCTCTTCGAGGGTGCCCTCGTCCGGTCCTCTCTCCGTCTAAATCACCGCTTTAGGCTTCCTCGGACGATCCCCCTCGGCCCCTCTCTAAGCGGTCGTCCTCGGTCGCTGCGGTGATTTCATACGCCTGCGAGAGGGCCGGATTCGGCGGCTCGCGAAACTCGCGGGAAAAAAGGGGGACATGTACCGGAGGTACGTGTCCCCCGGGGCTCAGACCCGCGAAGGGCCGCGGAGCACGCGGGCGGGCAGGGTGATGACGGCCTTGAACAGTTCGAGAACGGCGTTGACCGTGATGCCGAGGAGCCGGAAGGGGATGAGCAGGAGCCAGACGATGGGGAACAGAAGGAGGGCCAGCAGGGCGACCGGCCAGGCGATCACG
>Ga0194126_10006639_pt1 | contig 16426 bp, 15 predicted proteins | sample TA2KigC150mmetaG_FD_148641 | JGI IMG/M metagenome (GOLD analysis project Ga0194126, IMG submission 148641) | Freshwater microbial communities from Lake Tanganyika, Tanzania - TA2015035 Kigoma Deep Cast 150m | ecosystem: Environmental > Aquatic > Freshwater > Lake | place: Tanzania: Lake... | reverse complement strand
AATCCGTATGGACGAGGGGTTGGGCGCCATCGTTTCCCTGCCCTTCCTACGCATGTGAACGTTGTGAATGTTCCATCCCACCTCCCTCTGAGAGGATTATTCTGACTGGGACCCCCTCGCGCATTCGCTCGCCGATCGTGACATGCACGCCCATCGCGCGCAGTGCCGGGACAGCCCGACGCAACCTCGCGCCAAAACCCCGCGCTGAGCGTGGCCATCCGCGTGCTGGGGGGTCGGGCGTGACGCGCTTAAAAAGGTCGCCCATGGTGCCGATCCAAGTACCGAGCTCGCTGATGGAGCTTGCGACCACGTCTCCCTCGACCACATCGGCCGCAAGCCGCCCGCTCTGGCTGAGATAGGAGCGGAGGGCGCTCGTACCGACTACCTGGTCCATCGCCGCGACCACGCGCGCGTAGTCGACCATGCGCGGCATCTCGTCAAGCATGACCCGCGGCAGCTCACGAAGCACCGCGGCGACCACGTCCAGCACCGCGCCCAAAATGCGCGCATGCGCGCCACGGAAATCGTGCTCGATCTCCGCCTCGCTTCGCCGCTCCCCCCGCGGCATCGGCTCGAAATCCACGAGCACAACCCGATCACCCAAGTCTCCGCGCAAGGCTCCCGCGTCGATCGAGGTCAAGGCGACGGCGCGGCGGAAGGTAAGCACGCAAAGGTCCAGGTCAGAGTAGAGCATCCGACGTACGAGACCATCGCCTGTCACGGCCCGGCACAGCGCATCGCTCCACCACGAGGGGATATCCGATACATTGTCAACAACAAAGGCCCACGATCCACCCGCGGCGATCGCCCAGCCCTCCACGTCGCGCGGCTGAGCGCGAATCGGCGCGGGCGATGGGTCGATCACGGACACGAGTAGGCGCGCCCTTGTCGTCTTTCCGCAACCCTGCTCGCCGCCAAGAAGAAGTACAGGATGCGGAATGCCTGGAAGGAAACACGCGATCAGCCAGCCAAGAAGCGTCGGCCAAGTCCGGTCCGTTGCGTGCAGGAGCGCGCGGAGTTCCTCGAGCCCGCCTCCCCGCTCGGGCAGCGGAAGTTCATCAGTGAGCGGGGAACGGCGGAAGATCACCGGCGAGCGCTCAAGCAGCTTCCAGCCATGGGGCGTAACGCAAACGACGCGACCGTCCTCCCTTCCGAGGTCGAGCACGACGCCGCCCTCGTGCTCCGCAATCCGGAGATGCACCGGGGTACGCTTGGAACCGAGCGCGAAGCCTGCGAGCGTTGTCATGGCATTTCCGAGCGCGCTCGCGTTGGGCGTCCTCGAATACCGGGCTCGATATTCGCGCGCGAGGGTCACGCGCAATGCATCGCGTGCCCCGCGAAGCACAAGCGCCACGTTGGGGCCATTGTGTCGGACAGCAATGAGCTCGTCTGTGGAAGTCCGTCCAAAGCCAAACAGCTCCTGCGCGAGCTCTGTCAGTCGATCCGCTTGGCCGCGTGCTGGCGACGGCGCGTACCGCGCCACGCTCGCAGCGATGTTGCGCACCTCCGTCTCCGGCAGCGGCGGGACGCAGAATTCCCGGTTGTGCTCGAGCAGTGCGGCGAGAATCGCCTTCTCGGAGGATCCTTTCGCGCGCATCGACCCGGCCAAGCTCGTAAGGCTGTTATTTCGAGTTCCTTCGGGGATCTTCCCGCCCGCACCGCCTTCCGTGCCGCAAGCCTCGGGTGGCTGCTCATAGAGCCAATCCGGGGCGGGGGCCGGCTTAACCGCCCAGGGCGCGGTTTCGTCTCGCCAAACGTACTGCTCGCCGCTTCGATGCACGGAAGGCTCTACCACGATGTAATGGCCCACGCCGCTCTTGATGTCGATGCCTGGCGGGAAATGCCTCCGCACGCGGCCCTCAGTCCGAGCTGCGTACAGGTAGTGCGATCCTCCGCCCCCGGTCTTCGCGTTGCACGTCTCCGGAAGCTGTTCCGGCAAGGCGTCAATATGGCCGCCATTTCGCGGATCGATGTCGACGGCAATAAGGCCTTCGAGGCGGAGGCCCACGTTCGCGTTCGGCCAGCGAGCCCACCATTCGCGGATCCGCGAATCATCACGGCTCGCGTCGTGCACGCCGCGCCCGGTATGCGGAACCTTGGAGCGTTCGCGGAGCGGCAAGATGCCGTAGCCTGCGGCAGCGTAGCGAAGCGCGAATTCCAAGGTTGTCTCGCCCCGCGCAACCACTGGGTCGCGCCCCGCTGCATCAGCGTTTCCAGAGCCCGCTTCTTGCTGCATACCCTGCTAGGCCCCACTGGGCTCGCGGCTCAACTGTGTAGAGGCATCGTCCGGCGCCGCGCGCCTGCGCTCGATTTGCTCGATCTTCGTCGGTCGCCCCAACCTTGTTCGGGGCGGTGCCGCTACGCCAGCCCTTTCGCGCAACCAAGCCATCGCGGCCTCGCGCAGCCACACTCGCCGCGCCCCGAGCCGAAAGCTCGGCGGCACGCTAATCCCCTCGCGCTTGCGCGAAATCTGGTTTCGCACGCTTTGGGGCGTCGTACTGAGCAGCTCCGCGACTTGCCTCACAGACAGTATTTCGCTCATGCGGTTGCCTCACTCTCGTGTCGCTGGTCGCCCTTGGATGTCTCCCAGCATGAGCCTATATAACGCGGATCGGTGCGGCTGGTTTTCATCTCCCAGGGAGATGCAAATTCTCGGGGGCACGCCTGCTATAACGGGCATCGCCAACTTCACCGGCAACCGGAGGCAGACACATGGCAAGCTTGACCAGAGAACAGCTGCAAGAGGAGCTGGAGCGCTCCGAAGACCTTATCGACGAAGTGGCGAGCGTCCTGACCGACGGCGAGGCGTCGGATGAAGAAAAGATCGCCAGGCTCGAAGAACTGATCTTCGGCGAAGCGCCAAGCGAGTGACCGACGGGGCCTCCACGCCCGCTCCCGCTTGCGCCTTAGCGATCGCGTTGCGCCGCCTTCGAGGCCGGTGGAGAGCTGGAAATTGCCGAACAAACACGGGGGGCCTGGCCGCCTGGTGCGGCCGCCAATCGCCCGGGGCACGTAATCTTTTCGAGCAACAGACATCGTACGGGTTAGGGCAAAAAGCAAGAACTCAGCCCGCGCATTGCCTACTAGTTCCTTCAGTTCCTTCGCGCCAAGGGGCTCTTATCCTAGCCGGGCGACAAGGTCTTCGGCCCGCAGGTGCGTGTAGCGCTTGAGCATCTGCAACGTCTTGTGTCCGGAGATCGCGGCCACCTCCATTGGATTGAGCCCGCGCTCGAAGAGTCGGCTAATCGCCTCGTGCCGCAGGTCGTGGAAGCGAAGATCGGCCAGCAAAGTCGCCTCCGGTTTGACGCCCGAGCGCGCGCACTCCTCCTCGTACCGCAGGCGGGCGTTACGCAATACACGGCTGAAGGCCTGACTGATGCTGTCTCGCCGCAGAGCCCAGACTTGGCCATCCAGCCGGCGCGGAAGCGCGCTGAGGATTTGCGTCGCCCGACTGGACAGCGGGACGCCGCGCGGCGTGCCGTTTTTCGATTCAGGCACCCGCAGCACTCGCTTATCGCGATCTAGGTGCTCCCAGCGCATCGCAGCGAGCTCGCCGCGGCGCATCGCCGTTTCCAGCGCAAAACCGACCACAGAGCCGATCGGCCCGGCCCCCGGATGCGACGTTTCGTATTCCTGCGCGGCGCGCCTCATTCGCGCTTCCTCGTCGGCTGCCAAGCGGCGCTCGCGCCCCGAGGGCAGCTTCGGGCAAGCAATCCGCGCCGCATCCACGGGACTGCCAAGGCTCTCCATGCCCCAGGCCTTTCGGGCGACGGTGAATAGGTGGGAAACCAGGGCGAGCTCCAGTCGGATGGTGTGAGCGCTGAGTCCTTGCGACTTCCTCTGGGCCACGAAGTCGGCGAAGTCCCTGCCGCGCAGCGATGCCAGAGTGCGACTCGCCAGGCGATGCCGTTTCCAGGCCCGGATGCGCCCAAGCTCGACCATCGCGCCCTTCTTCTGCGGCGTGATTTCGTGGGCATATCGCTCCAGGGCCTCGGCCAAGCTGGTGCGCTCCGCCTCTGCGCGCGAGACGAACACACCGCGGTCCATCTCAGACTCAAGGGCCCGCGCCCAAGCCTCGGCCTGCGGGCGGCTCTCGAACGTATCGGACTGAACAGGGTACCCGGCGCGCCTGATGCGCGCCTCCCATTGGTATGCGCCGCGTTTACGGATGGAGGCCATCGCCCGCTCCTATACCGCGAGCCGACGAACTGGACTTGCGTCTCCCTGGAAGATGCAACCCGCAGCGTCATGCCCGCAATTCCGCTCCCTGACTGGAGCAAATTTGGAGCAAGAACGATCCCTCTGGCCGGCACCGGGCTCGAGAAACGAGCCCAAGTGTTTGATTCGTATAGGGTCGAGGTGGCGCGGTTCTGGCTCCTCGACCTGGACTCGAACCAGGGACCTGCGGATTAACAGTCCGACGCTCTACCAACTGAGCTATCGAGGAATCGTGCTGTGGTGCGAAGAGGCTGAATTGTATAGGAAAAGCCCGGCGCCGTGCTACTGCCTGATCACTTTGGCGATGGCTTCCGCAACGTAGTCGATGTTCCTTGTCGTCAGCGCGGCGACGCAGATCCGCCCGCTCTCGATGGTGTAGATCGAGTAGTCGCTGCGCAGGCGCAGGACCTGCTCCCGGGTGAGCCCGGAGTACGAAAACATGCCGCGCTGCTGCAGGATGAACGAGAAGTCCGCCCCGGGAACGCGCCTGTGGATTCCCCCCACCAGCGCCGTGCGCATGGCCTTGATGCGCCCGCGCATGGCTCCCAGCTCCTTCTCCCACTGCGCACGCATGTTCGGGCTGCCCAGCACCTTGGCGACGATGGCGCTGCCGTGCGTAGGCGGGTTGGAATAGTTGGTGCGCACGACGCGCTTCAGGTGCGACAGCGCCCGCGCTGCCTCGTCGGCGCTGCCGGCGACGATGCTCAACGCGCCGGCGCGCTCGCCGTAGAGCGAGAAGGACTTGGAGAAGGAACTCGCCAGCAGCACCGGATGCATGGCCTCGGCGAAAAGGCGCGGCGCGTAGGCGTCGGCGTCGATGCCGTCTGCGAAGCCCTGGTAGGCAAGGTCGAGGAAGGGCAGGATGCCGCGCGATTTCACCACCTCGAGCACCTCGCGCCACTGCGCCTGCGTCAGGTCGACGCCAGTCGGGTTGTGGCAGCAGGAATGCAGCACCGCGACGTCGCCGGCCGGCACCCGCTTGATCGCGCCCAGCATGCCCTCGAAGTCCAGGCCGTGGGACTTCGGATCGTAGTAGGGGTATTCCTTGACCGCAAATCCGGCAAACTCGAACAGGGCGCGGTGGTTCTCCCAGCTGGGCGCGCTGATCCATGCGCTCGCGCCCGGGCTGACCTGGTGCAGGAAATCGGCGCCGATCTTGAGTCCGCCCGAACCGCCGATCGCCTGGATCGTGATGACACGGTTCTCCTTCACTGCGGAAGATGCGGGGCCGAACACCAGGTCCCGGACCGCCTTGTCATAGGCGGGGAGGCCGTCGATCGGAAGGTAGGACTTCGGCGCGCCGCTGCTGACGCGGGTGTCTTCGGCTTCCCGCACGCACTCTAGCAGCGGCACTTTGCCCTCGTCATCGGTGTACACGCCGACGCCGAGGTTCACCTTGCTCGGGTTCTTGTCCGCGACATAGGCTTCGGTGACCCCAAGAATCGGATCCTTGGGTGCCATCGCCAGCGCGGCGAGAGGGGATGGAGGCTGGGCCACCGCCTTCACGGGTGCGTTCATCTGCTAGACTCGGCGGCGATTTTGCACAGCACCATTTTACCCGTGGATCTCGCATTTCCCAATAGCCCGTACAAGCTGCACCAGCCCTACCCGCCCGCTGGGGACCAGCCTGAGGCGATTTCCAAGCTGATCGAGGGCATCGGCGACGGCCTCGCCTTCCAGACCCTGCTCGGGGTCACCGGATCCGGCAAGACCTACACCATGGCCAACGTCATCGCCCGGCTCGGGCGCCCGGCCCTGGTGCTCGCCCCCAACAAGACCCTGGCCGCGCAGCTGTACTCGGAGTTCCGCGAGTTCTTCCCCGAGAACGCGGTGGAGTACTTCGTCTCCTACTACGACTATTACCAGCCCGAGGCCTACGTCCCGTCCAAGGACCTGTACATCGAGAAGGACTCCTCGATCAACGAGCACATCGAGCAGATGCGCCTGTCGGCGACCAAGTCTCTGATGGAGCGCCGCGACAGCGTCATCGTGGCCACGGTGTCGGCGATCTACGGCATCGGCGATCCCGCCGAGTACCACGGCATGATCCTGCACCTGCGCCAGGGCGAGAAGCTGGCGCAGCGGGACGCCATCGCGCGCCTGGTGGCGATGCAGTACGAGCGCAACGACCTCGAGTTCCGGCGCGGCACCTTCCGCGTGCGGGGCGAGGTGATCGACGTCTTCCCGGCCGAGCACGCCGAGCACGCGGTGCGCATCTCGCTGTTCGACGACGAGATCGAGAGCCTGCAGATGTTCGATCCGCTCACCGGTCGCGTGCTGCATTCGATCGCACGCTTCACCGCCTATCCGTCCAGCCACTATGTCACGCCGCGCGAGACCACCCTGCGCGCCATCGAGGCCATTAAGGCCGAGCTGAGCGAGCGCAGCCGGTACTTCCAGGACGCCGGCAAGCTGGTGGAGGCGCAGCGCATCGAGCAGCGCACGCGCTTTGACCTCGAGATGCTGGTGGAACTGGGCTTCTGCAAGGGCATCGAGAACTATTCGCGCCATCTTTCAGGGCGCCGCACGGGAGAGCCGCCGCCGACCCTGATCGACTACCTGCCGGCCGACGCGCTGATGATCATCGACGAGAGCCACGTCACCATCGGCCAGCTGGGCGGCATGTTCAAGGGGGACCACTCGCGCAAGGTGAACCTGGTGGAGTACGGCTTTCGCCTGCCCTCTGCGCTGGACAACCGGCCGCTCAAGTTCGCCGAGTTCGAGAAGGTGGTGCGCCAGACCATCTTCATCTCGGCGACGCCGGCCGATTACGAGGCGCAGAAGTCGGCGCAGGTGGTGGAGCAGGTGGTGCGGCCCACCGGCCTGATCGACCCGCCGGTGGAGATCCGGCCAGCCGCCACCCAGGTGGACGACCTGCTGTCGGAGATCGGCAAGCGGGTGGCGAAGCACGAGCGCGTGCTGGTCACGACGCTCACCAAGCGCATGGCCGAGGAGCTCACCGAGTACTTCGCCGAACACGGGGTCAAGGTGCGCTACCTGCACTCCGAGGTGGAGACCGTGGAGCGGGTGGAGATCCTGCGCGACCTGCGCCTGGGCGTATTCGATGTGCTGGTGGGCATCAACCTGCTGCGCGAGGGCCTCGACCTGCCGGAGGTGTCGCTGGTGGCGATCCTGGACGCCGACAAGGAGGGCTTCCTGCGCTCGGAACGCTCGCTGATCCAGACCGTCGGCCGCGCCGCGCGCCACATCAACGGCGCTGCGATCCTCTACGCCGACCGCGTCACCGATTCCATGCAGCGCGCCATCGCCGAGACCGGCCGGCGCCGCAACAAGCAGGTCGCGTTCAACCTCAAGCACGGCATCACGCCCAAGGGCGTATCGAAGCGCATCAAGGACATGATCGACGGCGTCTACGACAGCGCTCAGGTGGCCGAGCAAATGGCGCTCACCGAGGCCGGTGCGCACTACGCGGCGATGAGCGAGAAGCAGGTGGCGCGCGAGATCAAGGTGCTGGAGAAGCAGATGCTGGAGCACGCCCGCAACCTCGAGTTCGAAAAGGCGGCCAAGGCGCGGGACCAGCTCGCACAAATCCGCAAGCGGCTGTTCGGCATCGAGCCGGCCGCCGAATAATCCCGGCGACCGGTCGCGGGCCGGGTTACTTGTTGCGCGTCTCCACCTGCATCAGTTCGGCTTCCTCGGCCGCCGGCTTGGGCCGCTCACGGCGCGGGCGGCCAAGCTGCACCGGCTCCGGTTCCACCATGATCTGCTTGGCCTTGAAGCGATCCGTTTCGACCATCTGCAGGCCGGCTTCGGACAGCAGTTGCTCCGGGTCGACTCTGGGCATGACCGGCGCCGGTGTCGGCTCGCGCATCACCGGGGCCGGGGCGGGCGCCGGCGAGGCGGGTACCGCCTCGTGGCCGTGCTCCTCGGCGTGCTCGTCGGCTTTGCGCTGAAGCTCCCGCAGACGGAACTCCTCGCGCTGCTGGGCGGCGATGTCCTGCGCACTCGCAGGTTGCGCGCCCGGTTGGCGTTCCGGGCGCGGGCCGGGGTCACCACCCTGGCGTTCACCACCACCCTGGCGCTCCCCGCCCATGCGTTCGCCGCGGTCACCCCGGTCGCGTCCGCCACGCCGGCCGCGCCGGCCGCGACGCGGCTCGCCGTTGCCCTGTGGTTGCTGGCCAGGTTGTTGCGGCTGGCCCTGTGCCGGGGCGGCGAGGGGTTGAGGCGCCTGGGCCTGGATCAACTGTTCGCCGGAAGGCTGCGCTGGTTGCTGCTGTTGCGGGCGCGGTGGATGCTGCTCATGGCGCTGGCGTTGCTCACCGCCCGGACGCTGTTCACCCCCCGCACGCGGCTGGCGTTGCGGGTCCCGGTGGGGGTCGCGTCCATCGCGGCGCTCGCCGCGCTGCTCGTGGCGGTCGCGTCCGCCACGGCCGCCGCGTTCGCCGCGGCCGCCACGTCCGTCCCTGGCCCCGCGGCCATTTCCCCGGCCATGGCGCCCGCCACGATGCTCGTCCCGCTGGCGTTCGTCGCGCGGCTGCGGCGCTGGCCGCATGGTGGGTTCGTTGGCCGCGGCCGGTTGCGCGGCGGGCCTGTCGGATTTGAACAGGCCGAAGATGCGACTGAAGAAGCCGCCTTGGGGCTGGAGGACAGGCGCGGGCGCGGCGGGAGCGACGGTCGCCGGCGCCGGCTGGCCCGGCACCGGATCGGACACCACGGGCGCCGGCTGCGAGGGGATTATGCCCTTGACGGCGGCTTCCTGGCGCTCCTGCTTCTCCGCGCCCTGGCCGCCGGCCCGGGTTGTTTCCTCCGGCTGCTCGGCAAGCTGGTAGCTCGACGGCACGTGCTCCATCGTATTCAGCTCGTCGTGCTTCAGGCGCTGCACCTTGTAGTGCGGCGTCTGCAGGTGCGCGTTGGGCACGAGCACGATGTTGACCTTAAGGCGGCCCTCCAGCTTCTGGATCTCGGCGCGCTTCTCGTTGAGCAGGAACGAGGCGACATCCACGGGCACCTGCGCGTGCACCGCGCCGGTGTTCTCCTTCATCGCCTCTTCCTGGATGATGCGCAGCACGTGCAGCGCGGTGGATTCGGTGCCGCGGATGAAGCCGGTGCCGCCGCAGCGCGGGCAGCTGGCGTGCGCGGTTTCCTCAAGGGACGGCTGCAGGCGCTGGCGCGACAGCTCCAGCAGGCCGAAACGCGAGATCTTGCCCACCTGCACGCGGGCGCGGTCGTAGCGCAGCGCATCGCGGAAGCGGTCCTCCACCTCGCGCTGGTTCTTGCCCGACTCCATATCGATGAAGTCCACCACGATCAGGCCGCCCAGGTCGCGCAGGCGCAGCTGGCGCGCGACCTCGTCGGCGGCCTCCAGGTTGGTGCGGAACGCGGTTTCCTCGATGTCGTAGCCCTTGGTGGCGCGGGCGGAGTTGACGTCCACCGCCACCAGCGCCTCGGTGTGGTCGATGACCAGGGAGCCGCCGGAGGGAAGGTTGACGTGGCGCTGGTATGCGCTCTCGATCTGGTGCTCGATCTGGAAGCGCGAGAACAGGGGCACGTCGTCGCGATACAGTTTGACCCTGCCGACGTTGGCCGGCATCACGGTCTGCATAAACGCGACCGCCTGGCCGTAGATGTCCTGGGTGTCGATCAGGATCTCGCCGATGTCGGGCTGGAAGTAGTCGCGGATGGCGCGGATCACCAGGCTCGACTCCAGGTAGATCAGGAAGGGCTTGGAGCCGGCTTCCCTGGCCGCCCCGTCCACCGCCTGCCACAACTGCATCAGGTAGCCCAGGTCCCACTGCAGTTCCTCGACCGTGCGGCCGATCGCCGCGGTGCGGGCAATGACGCTCATGCCCTCGGGCACCACCAGCCTGTCCAGGGTGTCGCGCAGCTCGTCGCGGTCCTCGCCTTCGATGCGGCGCGAGACGCCGCCGCCGCGCGGGTTGTTGGGCATCAGCACCAGGTAGCGGCCGGCCAGGCTGATGAAGGTGGTGAGGGCGGCGCCCTTGTTGCCGCGCTCGTCCTTCTCGACCTGCACGATCAGCTCCTGGCCCTCGCGCAGCGCGTCCTGGATGCGGGCGCGGCCGGGATCCACGCCCTCGCGCATGTAGCTGCGCGCCACCTCCTTGAAGGGCAGGAAACCGTGGCGCTCCTCGCCGTAATCGACGAACGCCGCCTCAAGGCTGGGCTCGATGCGGGTGATGACCGCCTTGTAGATATTGCTCTTGCGCTGCTCCCGGGCCGCCGATTCGATGTCGAGGTCGACCAGCCGCTGTCCATCCACGATGGCGACCCGCAGCTCTTCCTGCTGGGTCGCGTTGAACAACATTCTTTTCACTTTGTGTTCTCCTGCGCGCGCAGGCGCGCCGGCATTCGGTCGGTCAGGTATCTCCTAAGAGGGGGGCCGGAAGGCCGCCTACGGGGAAATAACCACCTGCGCACGTTCTGCTTGCCACTGCGATCGCTGCTTGCGGTGAGCGAGATTAACCGCTGGCTTAGGGTCCGGCGCTCGGCCGGACAGGAGGCGGGTTGCAGGTACCGGCGCCGGATCGGCCACGCAAAAAGGGATGGCTGGGTCCTCGGCGTCTTGTGGTGCCTGTGCCTCGCAACTCGAAGCAAGTACGAGGATAATAATAAAAATGAATGACTTAAGCAAGCCACGGGCGACTTGGCTTGAGGTCGGCGAGGAAAGTGCCGCGCAGCGCATCGACAATTTCCTGCTGCGCCGGCTCAAGGGGGTCCCCAAGAGCCACCTCTACCGGGTGCTGCGCAGCGGCGAGGTCCGGGTCAACAGCGGCCGGGTCAGGCCCGAATACCGGCTGAAGCCGGGGGACAAGGTCCGCCTGCCCCCTGTGCGCGTGGCCGAGCGGACCGGCAAGCCGCCCGCCCGGCCACTGGAGCTGAAGATCCTGCACGAGGACCCGGCGCTGGTCGCCATCGACAAGCCTGCCGGCACGGCGGTCCACGGCGGCAGCGGCGTCAGCTTCGGCCTCATCGAGGGACTGCGGGCGGCGCGGCCGCAGGCGAAATTCCTGGAACTGGTCCACCGGCTCGATCGCGACACCTCGGGGGTGCTGCTGGTGGCGAAGAAGCGCAGCGCCCTGACCGAGATGCACCGCAAGCTGCGCCAAGGCGAGGTGGAGAAGCTCTACATCGCGCTGGTGAAGGGCCGCTGGGCGGGCGGCGCGCGCGAGCTGAGCGATTCTCTCCTCAAATATGTTACCGCGGCCGGCGAGTGCAGGGTCCGTGTCGAGCAAGCGCGGGGCAAGGCCGCGCTCACGAAGGTGAGGCCGATCCGGGTGCAGGATGACCTGAGCCTGCTCGAGCTTCGTCTCATGACCGGAAGAACCCACCAGATCCGCGTCCATCTTGCCCATGCCGGTCATCCGGTGATCGGCGACGACAAGTACGGTGATTTCGAGTTCAACAAGCGCCTGGCGAAGGCGGGCGCCAAACGCCTCATGCTGCACGCGCGGCGCATCGCGTTCGCTCACCCGGTGGGCGGCGACCGGCTGCAACTGGAATCGCCGCTGCCGCCGGACATGAAGGCGCTGGTCGACGCTACGCTGGAGCGCGCGGCGTGAGGTACCGGCTCATCGTGTTCGACTGGGACGGCACGCTGCTCGATTCCGCCTCAGGCATCACCGAATGCATCCAGCTCGCCGCGGCCGACATGTCGCTGCCGGTACCCGAGCGCGACCGCGCGAGCCATGTCATCGGCCTTGGCTTGCACGCTTCGCTGCGCTACGCGGTGCCGGCGCTGCCCGAATCCGGCTACGGCGAGTTCATCGGGCATTACCGCCGGCACTTCCTCGCGCGCGAGGAGGCGATGAGGCTATTCCCGGGCGTGCCCGAGCTGCTGCAGGACCTGCGCGCCCGCGGCCACCAGCTGGCAGTGGCCACCGGCAAGAGCCGCAAGGGGCTGGACCGGGCGCTCGCCTCGAGCGGGCTCGGGCCGCTGTTCGCGGCCACCCGTTGCGGGGACGAGACCCAGCCCAAACCGCACCCGGCGATGCTGCTGGAATTGCTGCGTGAACTGGAATCGCAAGCCAGTTCGGCGCTCATGATCGGCGACACCTCGCATGACCTGCTCATGGCGACCAGTGCCGGGGTCGATGCGGTGGCGGTGGCGAGCGGCGCCCACAGCGCGGATTCCCTGCGCTCGTTCGCGCCGCGCGCCTGCCTGCCCGCTGTCGCGGAACTGCCCGCATGGCTGAAGAGGCTCGGCTGATCTGCGCCGCTGCCGACCTCGAGGAGGCCGGCAGGGGTGTGCGCTTCGAGGTCGAGTACTGCGACCAGGCGGCGCCCGCCTTCGTCCTGCGCTACCGGGGAAAAGTTCACGCCTACCTCAACCGCTGCGCGCACCTGCCCATGGAACTGGACTGGCGCGAAGGGGAATTCTTCGACCTCGAGCGGCGCGATTTGATATGCTCGACGCACGGTGCCACCTACGCCGCGGACAGCGGCGCCTGCATCGGCGGCCCCTGCGGCAAGACCCCGTTGGTGAGGCTGCGGGTTGAGGAGCGCGGCAGCTCGGTCTACTATCTGGGATCCGAAGATGACTGACAACGACGGCGAGTGGGAACGCGGGCTGATCGGGAAACTCGCCACCGAGGCGCTCAAGGAACAGCGGCGCGCGCGGCGCTGGGGTATCTTCTGGAAACTGCTTACCTTCGCCTACCTGACCGTGGTGCTGGTGCTGGCGATGGAATTCAAGGGGCCGAAGGACGCCAAGGCGACGCGCCACACTGCACTCGTCGAGGTGAATGGCATCATCGCGCCCAGAACCGACGCCAGCGCCGAGAAGGTGTCGGTCGCCCTGCAGGCGGCGTTCAAGGACAAGAACACCGCCGGGGTCGTGCTGCGCATCAACTCCCCCGGCGGCAGCCCGGTGCAGTCGCAGATCCTGTTCGACGAGATGAAGCGCCTGCGCGCAAAGTACCCGTCGATTCCCCTTTACGCGGTGGTCGAGGACCTGTGCGCCTCGGGCGGCTACTACGTCGCCGCCGCCGCGGACAGGATCTACGTTTCCAAGTCCAGCCTGATCGGTTCCATCGGCGTGCGCTTGGACGGCTTCGGCGTCACCGGGCTGATGGAAAAGCTGGGTATCGAGCGGCGTTTGCTCACGGCCGGATCGAACAAGGCCATGCTCGATCCGTTCTCGCCGCTGGAGGAATCGCACAGGCAGATCGCCATCGGCCTGATCGGCGAGATCCACGACCAGTTCGTGACCGCCGTGCGCGATGGCCGGGGCGAGCGGCTCAAGGAAACCTCGGACATGTTCTCCGGCATCATCTGGACCGGGGCGAAGAGCATTGAACTGGGGCTGACCGACGCGCTGGGGAGCCTGGATACGGTGGCGCGCGAGGTCATCAAGGCCGAGGACATCGTGGACTTCACCCAGAAGGAGAACATCGCGGAGAAGTTCGCGCGGCGCTTCGGGGTGGGGGTGGCGTCGGGGCTGGCGGAGATTCTGGCGCGCAGCGGGTTGACGGTGCGGTAGCGGGGCGAATGTAACCGATCAGTTATATTCGACCTTCAAGACTGCAGCAAGAACACCGCGGGGCGCTTGCCGATGCTCGTTCGAGTATCCCGGCGCCACGCCGAGACCGGGGCCGACTTCACCGCCTCGGTCGCCAGCGTCAGGTCGATGGCCACGCACAACCGCGTCTCCGGCTCGCAGCATTCCAGCAGCGCCGCCATCAACACATCGTTGCGGTACGGCGTCTCGATGAAAATCTGCGTCTCGCCTTCGCGGCGCGAACGCTGTACCAGTTCCCGGATCCGCTTCTGCCGCTGCGCCTTCTCCCGCGGCAGGTAGCCGCAGAACGCGAAGCGCTGGCCCCCCAGGCCGGAGGCCATCAGCGCGAGCAAGATGGAGGAGGGACCTACCAGCGGCACCACGCGGAAGCCCGCGCGATGCGCCGCCTCGACCAGCTTCGCACCGGGATCGGCGATCGCCGGGCAACCCGCCTCGGAGAGCAGGCCGAGCGAGCGGCCTTCACGCAGCGGCTGGAGCAGGGGAGCGACCTCCTCGCCGATCTCGCGAATGGAAGCCAGCTTCGGATCGCAGCCGGCAGCGCCGAGGAAGGCGCGGGCGCTCTTGGCGTTCTCCACCGCAAAGTCGCGCAGCGAACGCACTGTCAGTAGCGCCGATACCGGCAGCGATTGATCCGGGCTCGCGCCGAGCGGGGTCGGAATCGCGTACAGGATGCCGAGCATCAGCCGAGCACCGGTAGCCCGGCCTGCTCCAGCAGTTCCGTGAGCGCAATCAAGGGCAGGCCGATGAGCGATGTGGGGTCGTCCGTCCGCAGGCTTTCCATGAGCGCGATGCCCAGGCCCTCGGATTTCGCCGATCCGGCGCAGTCGTAGGGCTGCTCGCGCAGGAGGTAGTTCTGGATCTGCTCAGGCGTGAGCCGGCGAATGGCCACATCGCAAGCCCCCACCCGGCTGGCGACGAAGCCGGAGGCGGCATCCAGCACAGCAACGGCCGTATAGAAGCGTGCCGTCTTCCCGCTCATATGCGTCAGTTGCCGGCGAGCGTTCTCGTGCGAGCCGGGCTTGTCCAGGATAACCCCTTCGCAGGAGGCAACCTGGTCTGAGCCGATGATGAGCGCATCCGGGAACCGGCCGGCCACGGCCCTCGCCTTGAGGATGGCCAGGCGGGTCGCGGTGGCCGAAGGCGACTCCCCGGGCAGGGGCGCCTCGTCACTCCCCGGGCTCGCGGTCTCGACGCGCAGCCCGAGCCGCTCCAGCAGTTCCCTGCGGTAGCGGGAGCTGGAGGCGAGCACGAGCCGCCGGGGGGGCGGGTTAGTTGAAGGCATGACTTTGTTTTGACAGCGATTTTCGCCGCATGATACCATCTGCCCCTTATGCCGCGCCGGCCGGTCATCGATGGCCTCGAATTCGCGAGGACCGGTTCCAGATTGCAGGTGAACTGGCCGGTTTCGGATTTCCCCAGGGTGCGCGACAGCCTGCGCGCCGACACCGGGACGATCGACTGCGAACTGGAGGGCATCCAGGAGCAGCTGGGCCGGCGTGCGCTGCGGTTGCGCCTGTCCGGCACCCTGCAGCTCACCTGCCAGCGCTGCCTGGGCTCGCTTGCGCACGCGGTGCGTGTGGACGAGGTGCTGCTGCTCGCGGAAACGCAAGCGGAGATCGACGCCGAGCCGGTGAACCCGGAGGCGCCGGAGCGGATTCTGGCGGGGCGCCAGATGCAGGTGCACGGGCTGGTGGAGGACGAACTGGTGCTGGCGCTGCCGATCGCGCCCAGACATGAGCGTTGCGCCGGGGAGCAGCCCGGCGCGGCGGCAACGAAGCCATTGCCATTCGCGGGTCTGAAGGACCTGATGCACGGCGGCAGGCATTGAACGAAGATCATTCATTGGGAGTCAACATGGCAGTCCAGCAGAACAAGAAGTCGCCCTCCAAGCGCAACATGCACCGTTCGCATGATTTCCTGACCCCGCCCGCGCTGGCGGCGGAGCCGACCACCGGCGAGGTGCACCTGCGCCACCACATCAGCCCGACCGGGTACTACCGCGGCAAGAAGGTCACCAAGGGCAAGGGCGAGTAGCGTTCTGCGGCCGTCTGACGCTGCCGGGGTGAACATCACCGTCGCAGTGGATTGCATGGGCGGCGACCACGGCCCCCATGTGACGGTGCCCGCCGCGCTGCGGTTCGCGCGCGGGCAGGCCGGGGTCTCGGTCATCCTGGTGGGCCAGGGCGTCGCGATCGAGCGCGAATTGTCGGCGCGCGGCGCGCAGCCCGACGCGCGGCTGCGGGTGCAGCACGCGGCCGAGGTGGTGGCGATGGACGAGCCCCCGGTGCAGGCGTTGCGCTTCAAGAAGCTGTCCTCGATGCGGGTCGCGGTCAACCTGGTGAAGAGCGGCGAGGCGCAGGCCTGCGTCAGCGCCGGCAACACCGGCGCGCTGATGGCGATCTCGCGCTTCGTGCTGAAGACCCTGCCGGGGATCGACCGCCCGGCGATCGCCGCCGTCCTGCCCAACGTGCGCGGCGGCTTCACCACCGTGCTCGACCTCGGGGCCAACGTCGACTGCACCCCGGAGCAGCTGACCCAGTTCGGCCTCATGGGCGCGATGCTGGTGGCCGCCACCGAGCACAACGAGCGGCCCAGCGTCGGCCTGCTCAACATCGGCATCGAGGACATCAAGGGCAACGACACCGTGAAGCGGGCGGCGGATCTGCTGCGCGCGAGCGGCCTCAACTTCTACGGCAACGTCGAGGGCGACGA
>Ga0194126_10006623_pt1 | contig 16454 bp, 15 predicted proteins | sample TA2KigC150mmetaG_FD_148641 | JGI IMG/M metagenome (GOLD analysis project Ga0194126, IMG submission 148641) | Freshwater microbial communities from Lake Tanganyika, Tanzania - TA2015035 Kigoma Deep Cast 150m | ecosystem: Environmental > Aquatic > Freshwater > Lake | place: Tanzania: Lake... | reverse complement strand
ACGCCAAAGAGCGCCGGCCCGACCGCCAGCCGGATCTCCTTTTCGACCTGCTCGATCATCCGCCCGGCTTCCCGCACGTCCGCCGCCTTGGCGCAAATGCGGATGTCGATGATCCCGTTGTGGGCAGCCAGGCCGACGGTCGGGTTTGCCTGGGTTTCGTATTCGCCGACCCGCTCATCCACCCAGGCTTCGCTTACGCCGGACAGGTGCAGGTTCCGGACTTCGATCACTGCCGGGACCGAAAACCGCTGGCGGAGGTACGGGACGACCGCTCCTTCCAGCAGGGTTTCCATTTCACGCGGTACGCCTGGCAGGCAGACCAGGACGCTGGATCCGCTCTCTGCCAGGAAGGCCGGGGCGGTGCCGACCGGGTTCGGGATGGCGCGGGCGCCGTGCGGGATGAAGGCCTGCCTCTTCTGGTTCTCTCCCGCCTGGCGTCCATAACGGGCGACGGTGGCTACCACCTGCCGCCATAAGTCTTCCTGGAATTCCAATTCCACGCCGAGGGCGGCTGCCGCAGCCTGGCGGGTCGGGTCGTCGACGGTCGGGCCCAGCCCGCCGGTGGTGAGGACGACGTCCGCCCGCTGCATGGCGGATTGGATGGCTTCCGTTATCCGAGCGGTATTGTCGCCGACGGTTGTGACCCGGAAGAGGTCCAAGCCGAGACTGCGCAGGGCGCGGGCGATGAAGCGGGTATTGGTGTCGGATATTTCACCGAGCAGGAGTTCGGTCCCAATGGCGATGATCTCTGCTGATGGCATTATGGGTGTTTTCGGGCGCTACGCTCAGGGGAGGAAATCGCCCTGCCCGGTCACTCCGGGCGGTCGTAGAGCAATTTCCCGCGGATGCGCAGGTCGGTATTACGGATCTTCATCGCCAGGTCGGCGGCCAGGTTGTACATCAAACGATAACCGAGCGGTGGGTAACTCTCGCACAGCAGCATCAACCGCTCGCGCGGGATGACCAGCAAGCGGGTGTCCTTCTGCGAGGCGCGGACAGTGGCCGAACGCAGGCCTTCATCCACAAGCGCCACCTCCCCGAAGGATTGGCCGCGTCGCAGGGTGGCGACCGTCACCTGGCGCGGCTCGCTCCCCGGTCCACCGACCAGCGCCGGGTTGACGAGGATGTCCACTTCGCCCTGGGTGATGATGTAGAGTTCGTTGGAGGCGCTGTTTTCCTCCACGATGTCTTGTCCCATCTGGAAGGTCTGCTCGTGGCAGATGCCGGCCACCATCTCCAACTGGCTGGCGCTGAACCGGTAAAAAATATCGGCCTGCTTGAGGAAGTTGATCCTTTCGTTCATCGCCCATCCTTTTGGGGTCACGGTCCCTTCGGGTAGGCCGCTGCCAACCATTTGAGCGGGTTGACCTGGACGCCGTTGACCCACAATTCCCAATGCAGGTGTGCGCCTGTCACCCGCCCGGTGCTGCCGACGACCCCGATCTCCTGGCCGGCTTCGACCCGTTCGCCCTCCTGGACCCTGATCTCGGTTTGGTGCCAGAAGCCGCTGTATACGCCCCAGCCATGGTCGATGACCGTGGCATTGCCGCGGACTTCCAGCGCGCCGGCAAAGACCACCACCCCGTCCGCTGGGGCAAAGATCGGCAACCCGCTCCCGCCGCAGAAGTCGATGCCGGTATGGAAGGACGAATAACTCGTCTGGCGATTCTCACTGACATATGTCCGGCGGTTGCCGAAATAACTATTGAAGCAATCACTGTAGACCGAAGGGCCGATGAAAATCCCATCCCAGTATTTCTGTGGGCTGGCGGGAGCGACCAGCGAGAGCAGGAATTCGATCTCGGGTTGCATGACAGCCGGGTCGATCGTGTTCTCGTCCACCTCCAGCAGGGCATCCTCGGTGTAATAGCCGCTCGTGACCAGCACCATCTGTTCGAAGGATTGGCTGGCGCCGTCTGGCAGGATGGCCTGCAGCCGCAGGGGGTACAATCCCGGTTCGGTCAGGGCGTGGACGCCTTGCAGGGCCACCCAGGAGCCGTCCTCATCCTCGAAGAAATTCAGTGGCTGGTCCACCAACAGGCCACCCAGTTCTGTCCCGGTCTGGGCGACCGATACCCGCACCTGGGCGGTGGTCCCCTGTACGATGGGGAGGTTGCTGACTTCGGTCGCCAGGAAAGCAGAGGGCATCCCGATCGGCACGGCGCTGGCGCTGCCGGAGGGCAGGTAGAGGATATCGCCCGGCAGGGCGGCATAGGTCCCGTCGAGGGAATTTATGGTTTTCAACGTCCACGGGTCGCTGCCATTGAGGACGGCAAGTTCCAGCAGGGTCCCACCTTCGGTGATGTTGGCGCGTGCCGGCCAGGCCGGTTCGTCTTCCTGCTGGAGCAGGATGATATCCGCCCCGGCGAAGAGTTCGGTCGGGCTGATGATGCGGTTCAAGCGTCGCAGGGTGGTTTCCTCGACCCGGTACTTGCGGCTGATGCTGCGCAATGTCTCCCCAAAGGGGACGGTCTCTCGTACCAGGGCGCCGGCCAGGTCTTCCATGCCGGGGATGATGAGTTGGTCCCCGATGGAGAGCAGGTTGGGATTGGCAATGTTATTGGCTGCCAGGAGTTCGTCGACAGTGACATTGAAACGGGCGGCAATCCCCCACAGGGTGTCATCGGCCTGGACTATATAGACCGGGCCGGGTGGCGTATCGGTTTGCGCCCTGGCCGGGGTCGGGGTGGCGAGGATGGCAAGGAACAGGAGCGTCAGGATGGATTTACGCATCGATGAATTCGACCTCGTGGCCGATATCGAAATCATTGATATGTCCGGGGTGCATTTCCAGTACATACATCGCTCCGACCGGTGGGATATATGCGGGCCGCCACTTCCGGGCTAACGCCTTGTGGACGACCGTCTTCCTGGAGTTGATCCAGAAGACCGCCAGGTCCGAAAACACGGCCAACATGTGGATCGAGGATCCGATGCGGCCGTCGCGATTTTGCTCCAGCAGCAACCCTTCACGCGGTGAAATGTTCCAACGGAAAGTGAACCCCCGCAACTGGCAGAGGAAACTGGCGCAGCGTTTGATCCGGATGACATCCGGCTGCGGCCGGGTCAGGTTGTTGATGATTATTTCGTCTGGCATATCTCTCTCATTTGGCCGTTTATATACCACGAACGGGGCGGTTGTGCGCCCCGTTCCAACCGCCGTTTCATGGGTTGTCTGCGCTTTTTGGACGGTTGATTACTTTTTCGACGCTTGCCAGTAATTCCTGGGGACTGAATGGTTTGGCAATGTAATCATCCACTTTGGCAATGTGCAGGCCAAGCACTCTATCGATGCTCTGGGCCTTGGCGGTGACGACGATGACCGGGATGTCGCGCGTCCGGGCATCGGCTTTGACTTGTTGGTATACCTCCCAGCCGTCCATTTCCGGCATCATCAGGTCGAGCAGGATCAGGTCCGGTTTCTCCTGCTCGATCGAATCGAGACCTTCCCGGCCGCCGTTCGCGCCGACAACCCGGAAGCCGCGCCTGGACAGGATGAGGCGGATCAGGTCGATCATTTCCGCTTCGTCCTCGATGCATAGGATCAGTTTTTCGTTTGGTGGGTTCATGGAGCCGCCTGGACCGGCAGGATACAAACATATACCTCGAGATAATTCCATCAGTGGAACACATCGGTTTTCGCCGGGCAGGGTAAGTTTACCACTTTTTGGGGAAGCGAAAATCAGCCATTTTTCTCACCAATGGGAGAGGGTGGTGTCCGATTGTAAGAGATTTATCAATAATCCGATTCCACCTGGTTAATGCCTTGTTAGGTTGGTATAATCCAAGCCGTTACAGGAGGCTTCTGTGAATTCGAGAAATCCGTCGTATATCGTTTACCTGGTCCTGATCGTTGGAATTGGCGCGATCCTCTATTTCAGTTTCTACAACCAGTCCGATACCACGCAGATCCTGACCCTTAACCAACTGGCGGCCGATATCCAGGCTGGTACAGTATCCCGGATCGTGATCGAAAACGATGATAGTGTCCGTGTGATCTATGAGAACAATGCCGAGATCGAGCAGAGGGTCCACAAGGAACCCGAGACCACGCTGATCGACCAGTTGCTTGGCCTGGGCGTCACGACAGAACAACTGGCGCCCGACCAGGTCGCCATCGAGGTCGAAGCGCCGAACTCCTGGGTTGGGGTGATGACCTTTGCCAGTTACGCCCTGCCTTTCCTGCTCCTTGGCGGTTTGTTCTGGTTCATTTTCCGGCAGGCACAGGGCAGCAACAACGCCGCCATGTCGTTCGGGAAATCCCGCGCCCGCATGTTCACCGGGGACCATCCCACGGTCACCTTTCAGGATGTGGCCGGGGTGGAGGAGGCGAAGGAGGAACTCTACGAAGTTGTCGAGTTCCTGCGCGAGCCCCAGAAATTCATCCAGTTGGGGGCGCGCATACCGAAGGGTGTCCTGCTGGTCGGCCCCCCGGGTACCGGCAAGACCCTGATGGCGAAAGCCGTTTCGGGCGAGGCGGGTGTGCCATTCTTTTCAATTTCCGGCTCCGAATTCGTCGAGATGTTCGTAGGGGTAGGCGCCAGCCGGGTGCGCGACATGTTCGACCAGGCCAAACGTCACTCGCCTTGCATCGTTTTTGTGGATGAGATTGACGCTGTCGGCCGCCAGCGCGGCGCCGGCCTGGGCGGCTCACACGATGAACGGGAGCAGACCCTGAACCAGATGCTGGTCGAGATGGATGGCTTCGACACCGATACGAATGTCATTATCATGGCTGCCACCAACCGGCCGGACATCCTCGACCCGGCCTTGCTGCGACCCGGCCGATTCGACCGCCGCGTGACCCTCGACCGGCCGGATATGCGCGGCCGCGAGGCCATCCTGAAAGTGCATGTCAAGGGCAAGCCGCTCGAGGCGGGCGTCGACCTGGGTTCCCTGGCGCGCGGCACGCCGGGTTTCGTCGGCGCCGACTTGGAGAATATGGTCAACGAAGGCGCCATCCTGGCCGCCCGGCGCAACCGCACCGCCATCGGCCAGAAGGAACTCGAGGATGCCATCGAACGCGTCATCATGGGACCGGAACGCAAGAGCCGCTTGATCTCCGATGAAGAGAAACGCGTCATTGCCTATCACGAAGCCGGACATGCCGTGGTCCTGAACGCCATCCCGGAAGGCGACCCGATCCAGAAGATCACCATCGTCGGGCGGGGCGAAGCAGGCGGCATCACCTGGTTCCGCCCGGAGGACGACCGCATCCTGACCTCCCGCAAGAAAATGCTGGCCCAGATGGCAGGCATTTTGGGCGGCCGGGCGGCGGAATCGTTGATCTTCGACGATATCACCTCCGGCGCTGCAAACGATATCACCCAGGTGACGCGCATGGCACGCGCCATGGTCACCCGCCTGGGTATGAGCGATGAAATGGGACCGATCATCTACGGCCAAAAGGAGGAATTGATTTTCCTTGGACGCGAGATCTCGGAACAACGCGATTACTCGGAGGCGGTGGCGGAACGGATCGATCAGGAGGTGCGCCAGTTGGTCAACGAGGCATACGCCCAAGCCAAGGCGATCCTCGTACAGTACCGCGACCGGCTGGATGCCGTCTCCCAGAAACTGCTCGAAGTGGAGACGCTCTCCCGCGATGAGTTCGAAAAGATCTTCCCATCCCCCTTCCCAAAGAAAAGCGGAACGCCACAACTGACATAGGTAAGAGAAAACGACCTCCTGCGAACAGGAGGTCGTTGTTTTCGATCCGATACCTTCTCAGGATTGGCCGGTCGCTTCCTTGTGCTGGCGGATCAACTCGCGCCGCAGGATCTTGCCTACGGTCGTCTTCGGGAGTTCCTTGCGGAATTCGATATGGGTGGGGACTTTATACGGCGCCAGGCGTTCCTTGCACCAGGCCTTGACTTCATCTTCGGTGATGGTCTCGCCCTGTTTGGCAACCACCCAGGCCTTGACCGTTTCGCCGCGGTAGGGATCCGGGATGCCGGCCACGCCGACCTCCATGACTTTGGGCATGGCGATGATCACTTCCTCCACTTCGCGCGGCCAGACCTGGTAACCGCCGGGTTTGATCAGTTCCTTCTTGCGGTCGACGATGTAGAAGAAGCCGTCTTCGTCCATGCGGGCGATGTCGCCGGTATAGAGCCAGACCTTCCCGTCCTTGCGCTTGCGGAGGGTGTTGGCCGTCTCGGTTGGCATGTTGTGGTAGCCCTTCATAACCTGCGGGGCGTTGATGACGATCTCGCCAATTTCGCCGACCGGCATTTCGGTCTCGCCATCATCGAGGCTGATGATGCGGGCGTCCACGTCGGGCAGCGGCAGGCCGATCGAGCCGGTGCGGTTCTCTCCCAGCAGGGGGTTGCAGTGGGTGGCGGTTGGCGCTTCGGAGAGGCCATAGCCTTCGCAGAGTTTTCCTCCAGTGAGGGCTTCGAAGGTTTCCTTTGTCTCCCGCATCAGCGGGGCAGACCCGGAAATGCAGGCTTTGACCGAGCGGATATCGTATTTCCCGGCTTTGACATCGGCATGGTTGTTGATGGCATTGTAGAGGGTGGGCACGCCCGGGAAGATGGTGGGGCGGAATTTCTGGATGTTCTTCAGGACATCCTTCAGGTCGCGCGGGTTGGGAACCATCACCATTGAAGAACCTGAGGCCATCGCGAACAGCATCCCGGCCACCATGCCATAGACATGGAAGAGCGGGATCGCCATCAGGATGATCTCCTTGCCCTCTTCGAGTTCCGTCATCCAGGATTTGATCTGGAGCGTGTCGGCAATCAGGTTGAAATGGGTGGCAATGGCGCCTTTGGAAATTCCGGTCGTCCCACCGCTGTATTGGAAGAGGGCATTGTCGTCCGATGTGATATCCAGTTTGGGACGGTCGGATGGTTTGTGTTTGGCGATGAGGTCCTTCATCCACAAGTCGCCATCATCAAGGTGGTCGATCCGGAAGCCGCCCTTCTTCTCCTTGGCCAACGTGAACAGTGTCCGCAACAAGGGCGGGAGGGTTTCCTTGATATTGGTGACGATGACGGTGCGGATCTTGGTCTTGGGCTGGGCGGCCTTGATGATTTTGTAGTAGTTGCTCATTACGATCATCACTTCGACCCCGGCGTCATTGACCTGGTGTTCGATCTCGGGCGGGGTATAGAGCGGGTTGGTTGCCACCACCACGCCGCCGGCCTTCAAGACGGCGAAATAGGCCATCACGAACTGGGGCGTATTGGGAATGAAAAGACCGACCCGGTCGCCTTTCTTCACGCCCAGGTTGGCCAGGGCGCCGGCGAGCGTGTCGGTAATCGCATTCATCTCTTTATAGGTGATGATTGCACCGTGGAAAATCGTACAAGGGGTGTCCGGGTGCCGTTGCGAGATCTGTTCCATGAAGTGGAACAGGGGGACTTTCGGATACTCGATGGTATGCGGCACGCCTTTGTCGTATTTTTTGAACCAGAGCTGCTCTTTCATGTGCTTCCTCCTTGGGGCTGTGGGTGAAATGATATAGGACTCTCCAGAATCAAGTATAAGGAAATTATGATAAAAGTCAACCGTTTTGGAAATTTGCTCGGGTATTTTTCCAGGCGAAATTGCCGTCAGGACCATCAGCCTAATCGCTTCAGGAAGACCCTCCGGCGTTTATGCAGGCGGCGCTGGTAGTACTTCCATTGTCCCTGGACATCTGTATTCGTTTCGAGTTCGGGATTGCTCTCGACTTTCTGGACGCCGAGGCGGTTGAAGACCTGGTTCATCCGGTCCATCAGGATGGCGTTGACTCCCTTGTTCTGGTAAGACTGGCGTACCGCAACCAGGTATAGATCGAAGTTCGATGATTTTCGCAGGGCGCGCAGTAAGTGGATGAAACCGAAAGGCCATAATTTCCCGCGGGATTTTTGCAATGCCCGCGAGAGGGAGGGCATCGTGATGCCGAATGCCACCATGCTGTCATTTTCGTCCAGCACAACCGGCACGAATTCCGGGCGGACGAAACCGAAATACTGCCGGACGTACGCCTCCACTTGCCGCCGGGTCAGAGGCACCGTCCCATACAGGTGGGCATAGGATTCATCCAGCAGGTCGAAGAGGTCGCCGGCATATTTCAGCATCTCCTTCTTGCTGCGCGTTTCCAGCAGATGGAGCCGGTAACGCCGCCGGCAGATCTCCGCGATCCGGGCAATGGTCGGATCCGGCTCCGGCGGGACGGTCATCTCATATTCAACCCAGTCAGTATCCTTGGTGTAACCCAGGGCGGACAGGTGTCCGGGGTAATATGGATGGTTGTAGTTCGTGGAGAGGGTGGCCAACTCATCGAAGCCCTCGACCAGCATCCCTTCCCGGTCCAGGTCGGTAAATCCCAATGGGCCGTGGACGGCTTCCATGCCGGCAGACCGGCCCCAGGTCTCGACCGCCCCGAGCAAGGCTGCCACTACCTGTGGGTCGTCGATGAAGTCCAGCCAGCCGAAGCGCAGGTAGTCCTGCCCCCACTTCTCGATGTGCTTGTGATTTAGGATGGCAGCCACCCTCCCGGCAGGCCGGCCGTCCTTCACTGCCAGCCAGTAACGCGCTTCACAATGCTCGAAGGCCGGGTTTCGGTCGCGGCGCAGAGTGTTGAGTTCGTCGAAGAACAGGGCTGGAACGTAGTACGGATTGTCCCGGTACAACTCGAGGGGGAAGTTGATGAACTTTTTCAAGTCTTGCAGGCTGTGTATTTCTCTGACCTGGATTACCATTTTTCCTCGCGGATTGGGTGGATGCCAGCCAGGGCGCTCATTCCCTGGCGAGATGTTTGATGAACGCCCGTCGGCGTTTGTGTTGTCGCTTTTCATAGTATTTCCATTGTCCCTGGACATCGACATTCCATTCCAGTTCGGGATTGGTCTCGATCCGGTCGATGCCCATCTGGATGAACAAACGATGGATGTGATCCATCAGGATGGCATTGATGCCTTTCCCCTGGTATGCGCCTTTAACTGCAACCAGGTACAAGTCGGCGCGGTCGTTCCGGTTTAGGGCGTGCAGCAGGTATAAGAAACCGAACGGGAAGAGGCGGCCACGCGCCTTCTGCAGCGCCCTGGAAAGGGACGGCATGACGATGCCAAAGGCCACCATCCTGCCGGTGTCATCGAGCACCACAGGCACGAACCTGGGAGAGATGAGGCCGATGTATTGCCTGATGGCATGTTCGATCTGGGCTTCGCTCAACGGGACTGCGCTGTACAGGTTGCGGTATTCCTCGTTATAAAGTTTGAAAAGGTCGCGGGCATGAGGCAGCAATTCATTCTTATCCGAGGTCTCCACCAGGTGCAGTTTATAACGTCGCAGGGAAAGGGAGGCGATGCGGGCGATGGTTTCGTTCGGTTCCGGGGAGATGGCGAGTTCGTACTCCACCCAGTCGGTATGTTTGATGTAACCGAGGTTCTCGAGATGGCGCGGGTAGTATGGGTGGTTATAGGTTGTCGCCATCGTCGCCAGTTCGTCGAATCCCTCCACCAGCATCCCGGAATGGTCCATGTTGGTGAACCCCAACGGCCCGTGGACGGCTTCCATTCCCGCCTCGGCAGCCCACCTTTCCACCTCGCCGAGAAGGGAGGCGGAGACTTCCGCATCGTCGATGAAGTCGATCCAGCCGAAGCGCATGTACTTCTGCCCCCACTTCTCGAAATGTCGTTGGTTCGAGATGGCGGCGATGCGACCGGCGGGTTTCCCGGCTTTGTATGCCAGCCAGTAACGCGCCTGGCAGTACTCGAATGCGGGATTCCTGTCCCGGCGCAGGGTATTCATTTCGTCGCCGATCAGAGGAGGGACCCAGTATGGATTGCCGCAATAAAGGTTGAAGGGAAATTCGATGAAATTCTTGAGATCCCGGTTTGTAACCACTTCTTTGACGCTGACTGCCATATGGCTCCTATTCCCGCAGGAATTCCTGTATGGTCGCCTTGATCGCTTCTCGCGGATCTTCATTGGCTTGGAACCAGTGGATGAGCGGGTCGGCTGGTTTGAACCAGTTGGCCTGCCGCCTGACGAATCGACGCGTCCCGCGCCGCATCCGGCTCACGGCCTCCTCGGGCGTTGCCTCGCCGCGCAGCGCTTCCGCGCATTCCCGATATCCGATGGAGGACATGGATGGCAGGGCGGGGGAGTAACCTTTCGCCAGCAGGCTGCGCACTTCCTCCAGCAGTCCATTCTCGAACATGGACTCGATCCTGGCGTCGATGCGGGTATAGAGTTCCTGGCGGGGACGGGCCAGGCCGACCGTCAGCAGGCGGTATGGACCCTCGGCCTGGCCGCGCTGGCCGGAGAATTTCCGTCCCGTCAGGCGGATCACCTCCAGCGCCCGGACGATCCGGCGCAGGTTTCGTGGGTCGATCCTCCCGGCAGCCTCCGGGTCCGATGCCTGGAGTTCATTGTAGAGGCTCTGATTGCCTTCGGCGGCCGCGCGGGCTTCCAATTCTTGACGCAAGCCTTCATCCGGTGGGATCTCCGGCGGCTTCCAGCCGTGAGTCACGGCATGGATGTACTGGCCGCTCCCTCCGACCAGCATGGGCAGCATCCCCCGTCCATGGATGTCCGCAATAGCATGCGCTGCGGCCCGTTGGAAAAGGGACAGGCTCCATGTCTGGTCGGGATCGGCGATATCCACCAGATGGTGAGGAACCCGCGCTCTCTCGGCGGGGGTTGGTTTGGCGGTGCCGATGTCCATGCCGCGGTAGATGAGACGGGAATCGGCCGAGACGATCTCGCCCCCCAGTCCTTCCGCCAGTTCGATGGAAATGGCGGTCTTGCCGACAGCGGTCGGGCCGGCGATGACCACCAGCGGGATCCAGGATGCATCCCGCGGCCCCGGCCCACGGGATTTGGTTTCAACCGATGACATTCTCGAAGTGCTCGATCTCCGGAGCTTGGCCGGCACGGCGGGTGACAGCGATCACATCGAACTGCCAGGTCTCCGGGCTATCTGGATGCTGGGAGAGGAAATGTTCGGCCGCCGCCAGCATGTGCGCTTGTTTTCGGGAGGTTACGGCTTCCTCCGGGAAGCCCCAGGAACGGGACGTGCGGGTCTTGACTTCCACGAATACCAGCATGTCTTCCAGGCGGGCAACCAGGTCGATCTCGCCATGCGGTGTGCGGACATTGGCAGCCTGGAGCGCGTAGCCACGATGGATGAGGTACTCGGCCGCGAGCTTCTCGCCCCAGCGGCCGATGACTTGTTTCCAACCGCTCAACGTTTCCATTTTTCCACCAGGCTCCTGACCCGGTAGCGCAGGCCGTGCCGGCGGTTGGCGCCATCGAATACCATTCGCTCATAAAGCGCCAGCATAAGCCGGGTGGTGCGACTGATATCGAACACCTCGGATTCGCGGCGGGAACGGAGTCCCATTTTCTGGCGCAGGGCTTTGTCCAGGCAGAGGCGCGTCAGGTGGGCTGAAAATGCTGCCGGGTCGTGACTGGACAGGAATCCAGTCATCCCATCCACGACGGTGTCACCGACCCCGACCGAATGGATGCCCAGGGTCGGCAGGCCGGCTGCCATGGCTTCGATGACTGACAATGGGTGTACTTCCGTGATCGATGCCGTGACGAAGACATCGCACATCGCCAGGTAAGCAGGCAGTCGTTCGTATTCCATAAATCCGATAATATGGACACGTTGCGAACTCGCCGTCTGGGCAGCCAGCCGTTGCAGTTCCTCTTTTTCGGGGCCGTCCCCAATGATGAGCAGGTGGATGTTTTCCAGCGCTTCTGCTGCGCCGGTGAATGCCCTGAGCAGGAATTTCAAATTCTTTTCCGGTCCCAGACGACCGACGAATACGAGCAGGAGGTCATCTTTGTGGAAACCGCAGTCTTCCTTGTGGCAGGGTTGGTCGACTCCGTGGAACCGTTTCAAGTCCACACCGTTCGGGACGATCTCTACCGGGCTGGCGACGCCCAGCCCGCGCAGGATCTCAGCCATGCCTTGCGAAGGCGAGATGACCAGGTCCAGCGCCTGGCAGAATGGAGGCATATAAGCCTGGAGGAAGGTGGCGCTGATTTCATCGGGCAGGAGCGGCAGGTAGGCCTGGGCATACAGGTCATAGCGGGTGTGGTTGGTGAATGCTACCGGGATCCGCACCGGGCGGCAGTATTGCAGAGCCAGCCGCCCGCTCAGGAAGGGATGGTGGACATGGACCACATCCATCGTCTGGAGGGTCTTGCGCGCCTGTATGGTGTACCGCAACCCCAGGTAGTAGCCGGTATCCACCAGGGGCAGGCCGGGCGATCGGATGACATTCTTTTCGTCATCCGCATACGAGGGATCGCCGAATGTAAAAACATACACCTCGTGCCCGAGTTGTTCGAGATGGCGTTTGTTCAGGTCGATATAATTGGTTATACCGCTGATGTGAGGCTTGTAGAGATCGACCATCATTCCGATCCGCATGGGGCTTCTCCCGTCTCTATCGTAAGTCAAGGTGGAAGGCCTGTCAAGGTAAGGTATAATTACGCCGCCGGATTACCGGCCAAAATCATTCCGGACCCAGGGCTTTCTATGGCAAGTCATGCGCTTTCAGTTCCACAAGATTACTGGAATTCGTTATCCATTTCCAAAGCAGACAAGGAATTCATTCACACCCACCTCTTCGAGGTCGAAACGCCGTTGACAGAGAAGGAACTCGTCCCGGCGCTGGTCGGTGAACGTATCCGGGTGGAGCGCCAGGCATTGCTCGCCCAAAAGGATGGGGGAGGCAGGACCTTTCTTCCAAAGGAACATTACAAGGCAGGCGAGACCATCTTCCTCCCGGCGCTGGATTGGGTTTCTGGAAAGATCACGTCTGTCCGTCCGGGCCTGAATCCCGAGGCCGGCGAGTTCGAAGTGATCGAAGTCGACCTCGGCGGCGCGAAGCGTTACTTTGCGGCCGGGCTGGCCGAACATGCCCTGAACGATCCGATCGAGGCGATCAATGAAGATGCCTCGCTCAACCTGGAAGCGGTCCTGGCGGACCATGGACCTCACCTGGAGAAACTCCTGGCAGAATCGCTGGGCAAGGACGAGAACCTGGTGCGCATCGCCGGGCGCTGGTTCCCGAGCGCCCTGCTGGTGGATGTCAATCTTGGCCACTTGAACCTGGCCGAGGCGGTCCTCGACGAGGCGGGGGGGAAGCCTTTGCCGGCTTCGGCGCTGGTCGAGCAGGTCGAACTGACCGGGAAAGTGAACGCCAAACTGGTCGAGTTTTCGATGAATTACGCCCTCCAGGAGGATGGCCGTTTCGATGAAGTTGGCCCAGCGGGTGAGGTTTTGTGGTGCCTGCGCCGGCTGGAACCGGAGGATGTACAATCCATCCCGGCCTCCTTGCGTTACAACCAGATCGAGCACGACCGCAACCATTTGACTCCCGACATGCTGGCGCTGGAAACCCTGCTCGATGATGAATTGAGCCAGCGCCTGCCCGACCGGGGAGCGGTGGACCAGGCCGAGATTTGCCTTACCTACCCGCACTGGCGCGCCGGGACGCTGCCGGTTGGCAGCCGTGTGCGCGGCCTTTTCCCGACTGCATATGAATCGCCCCGCGTCCGCTTTTCCTTGGTGGACGGTATGACGGACGAAGAACTGCCGGCCTGGGTTGTAAGGGAGTATGGCTATGTTTCAGGCCTGTTGGACTGGTACCGCAGGAACAACCTGATCCCGGGCTCGCAGATCGTCGTCTGCAAGGGAAAACAACCCGGCAAGGTTGTCATCCAGGCTAGGTCTCGGCGGACGACCCGCGACTGGGTGCGGACGGTGCTGGCCGGTTCGGACGGCGGATTGGTATTTGCCATGTTGCGCCAGAACATCAGCGCCGATTACGACGAACGGATGGTGATCGCAATCCCCGATCCTGCGGCAATCGACGAGGCTTGCACCCAACTCGCCAAATCCCGCCAGGCTTTCGAGCAGGTGGTGGCCGGCACGATGCAGGAATTGACCAAACTTAACTTGCAGGGACATGTCCATGCCCAGGAGTTATATTCAGCGCTGAACATCACACGGCGCTGCCCTCCTGCCCCGCTCCTGTGCCTCCTGGCAATCGGCGCGCAATTCACCCACGTGGGCGACCTCCACTACCGCCTGGAGGAACATAACTGAGGATTTTCCATGAGCGATCTGAAGCGTCCTAGTTTGATCAAACCCTCAATCAAAACTCCCTTCCATATCGATTTTGCCTGGTGGCAGGAAAATGATCGCAACTGGCGGGTGGAACTGGGAAGTATGCTCTGCCCTGAACACCAGGAAGCCTTCCCGGATAATGTTTCAGACCGGATGTTGGATTGGATCGACCCGCATACGGCGGAAGTGCGTCAGATCGATGCCATCCAGCACATCCTGATCTCGCATTGCGCCCGACAGTCGGATTTCCTTACCGAACACACGGCCATGGTGGATGCTGTTTTTCGCCTGCTGCTTGCGAACGGAAACACACCCATGACACCGGAAGAACTCGGCAGCCGACTCAACCGTCCACCTGACACCATACTGCGCACCCTTGCCGGCGTCAGGGTGTATAAGGGCCTGCGGCCGGTCTCACTACCTGAACGCCTGAACCCGCCCCTGTAGCTCAATGGATAGAGCAGCAGCCTTCTAAGCTGTTGGTTGTGAGTTCGAATCTCGCCAGGGGCGCCTGGAAAACTTTACTGGTTCAAGGAGGAGAATTGTCCCACGAACGATCCGGATTGATCCAATTCAAAGGACAGGACGTAACCATCGTTGGTCCCGACCTCTCGCCTGGCGACACCGCTCCGGAATTCACCGTCCTTAGCCAGGATTGGGCGCAGTTCAAGGGCCTGGCAGGGACTGGCGGCAAGGTGCGGGTCATCGCATCCGTCCCATCATTGGAGACCGAGGTCTGCGACCGTGAAACACGCCTCTTCAACCAGCAGGCGGCCACCCTCGGCATGGGGATCGCCATCCTGGTCATCAGTACCGACCTGCCCTTCACCCAGAAACGCTGGTGCGGCGCAGCCGGCATCGGCCAGGTGGCCGTGCTCTCGGATCACCTGAATGCCGACTTCGGCGCCCGTTATGGCTGCCTGATAAAGGAAGTCCGCATCCTGCGACGGGCGGTTTTTGTGGTCGACCGGACAGGTAAGATAACCTACGCAGCCTATATGCCGGTGTTGGGGCAGGAACCCGATTATGCAGCTGTGCTGGCCGCCGCCAAGGCGGCTCTCTGATCCGCGGCCCTGTTGCCTCCCGGCCCGAGTTGATCTCGAGGTGATGCCAATGACAACGCTTATCCGGAAGAACGAGTCGCCCAATCTCCGCCAGCCGCGCACCCTCCAGGCGCTTGGCTGGCAGGTGGGGATCCGCTCCTATGCCTGGAGTCCGCCGACCGATGTCTATGAGACGGATGAATGCATCGTCGTAAGGGTGGAAGTGGCCGGGATGAAGGAAGAGGAATTCTCGATCCAGTTCGAGAAGGACCTCCTCGTCATCAGCGGCATAAGGACGGAATCCGGCGAGCGCCGCGCTTACCAGCAAATGGAGATCCGCTTCGGAGAGTTCAGCGCCGCCGTACAGATCCATGCAGTTGTCGATATCGAACATGCCGATGCATCCTACGAAAATGGATTCCTGACCGTCATCCTGCCCAAGTCGAACCCGAAGAACATCCCGATCCTATCCTGATATGACTGCTATGCGCTGGTTCGCCAACTTGATGGAGATCATCAACTGGATGGATGATAACAACCTCCCGGAAGAATACGTCATGCCTTCGATCTTCACCCGCCTGAAAAAACAGGAGCCGGACGTGGAACCTGATGAAAAAACACCGGCTGCGGCCGAACGGGTAAAACTGCCGGATATTATCCCGATCCTGCCTTTACGCGGAGTGGTCGTCTATCCCCAGACTGCTGTCCCGCTGACCATCGGCCAGCCGCGCTCGGTCCGGTTGATGGACGATGCCTCGGCCTCCGACCGGTTGATCGGACTGGTGACGGCCAAAAATCCGGATTTAGAGAACCCCGCCCCGGGCGACTTGTACCAGGTCGGGACGATCGCCACAGTCCACCGCCTGTTCCGCGCCCCGGATGGCACCATCCGCTTGCTGGTCCAGGGGATGGAACGTCTCCGCCTGGTCGAATTCATCCAGGAGGAACCCTATCTGAAAGCCCGCATCGAACTCCTTCCCGAGACAGTCGAGACCGGCAAGGAGATCGATGCCCTCTCCCGCAGCGCGCGCGACCAATTCTCGGCCATCGCGGAGATGAGCGCTTCCATCCCGCGCGAACTGGTGGAGTCGATCTCCACGCTGGAGGACCCGCTCCAGGTGGCCTATACAGTGGCGAACTTCCAACGGATGGAACTCGGGGATGCCCAGCAGATCCTGGAATTGGACTCCACCCGGGATAAACTGCATAAATTGGTGGCATTGCTGGTGCGGGAGACAGATGTCCTGCAACTAGGGCAGAAGATCCAGAACCAGGCGCGCTCGGAGATCGAGAAAGTGCAGCGCGAGTATTTCCTGAGGGAACAG
>Ga0194126_10006621_pt1 | contig 16461 bp, 12 predicted proteins | sample TA2KigC150mmetaG_FD_148641 | JGI IMG/M metagenome (GOLD analysis project Ga0194126, IMG submission 148641) | Freshwater microbial communities from Lake Tanganyika, Tanzania - TA2015035 Kigoma Deep Cast 150m | ecosystem: Environmental > Aquatic > Freshwater > Lake | place: Tanzania: Lake... | reverse complement strand
TACAATCGGCGTTGGGCGCATCCCTATCGCTGGACGTACAAGGGATTGCCGTTGGCGGTCTGACAACCGTCGGAAAACTTATGAGACACGGTACTAGTGCGCTATCAGTGATTCTTGTTCCATGGAGATTCAGCGCTTGAAGTCTACGCAACCCTTGTAAGCACTTGAGATCATAGTCTCGGATTTTCGTATAACTGAGATCAAGCCACACCAATGAATTGATTTTGCCAATGATCTCCAATGCTGCCCCACCAATTCCAGTATTCCCTAGAAATAGCACTCTCAATTTTTTCAAAGGCTGGAGAAACTCGACGCCGACATCACCTACCCAGGTTTGTGCTAGATCAATGTGTTCCAGTTCAACTAATTCCTGCAAATATCGGAGACCCGATCCGATAATGCGAGTCTTAGCAAGTTCAAGCTGTCTCAGAGCAGTTAAAGGTACAAGATATTGTAGCGCGCGATCTGTTATACTGGTACCCGAAAGGCGTAGAGACACCAATGCCGAGAGTCTATGCAAATGGGAAAGCGAAGTGTCACTGAGGGTGCTGTTCCTAACTGTAGTCTGGCGAAAATTGGCTAACTGAACCTTAAAACACTAAAGCACGACCGGTTGCGGGCGCAGTACAGCAACGGATGGCAACCTGGTTTTTCGCCAACCGTTGATCGGATGCCTGGTTCACATCGTCGCTTACGCGTCTTGGGCGAGATACCGGTTGAGTACCGCCGTCAGATCGCCCGTGGTCAGGGCTTCCTGACACGCGCCGGTCAACCAATCGCGCGCATGTTCGTCGCGATGTTGCCGAATGATCGCTGCAAGATTGGGCAACATGCGCGTTTGCTCGCGCATGAGCCGCCATTGGAGATGTGCTAAACTGAGATGCACCACCGCTATCCACTTCACGATAGCTTCGTAGGGACGAACACGAAAATCGCCCAAGCCTAACCGCGTGTGCAAATACACATTGTCGGTCTCGCAACCCCAGCGCTGACCGTAAATCTGAAGCGCGGTTGGCGTCTTCAGCTGCAACGCCGTACATCCAAAGTACGCGGAGCGAGGAGCTCGCGGGTGCCGTTTGCTGTCGATCACGCGGACATCGAACGCCAAGTCTTCCAACCGTCCCGTGTAGGTGCGAGTAAAATACGTGCTGGGCGTTCCGTCCGTAGCGGTGACGGTAACTTGCTCGTACCGCTGGTGCCGTGCGGTCGTCGTGTGCTGGTCGAGCCGACAGTGATTGAGTTTGCGATTGTGCTTGAGGGCGGTGATGGTCTCCCACATGTGACGATGCGTCCAACGCATCAAACGCGCCGAAGCATACCACTTGTCGTGCAAAACGAAAATCGGAATATCGGTCGGTAACAAGGGATACAGGGCTTGGAGAATTTCCTGCGCGACCTGGAACTTGCTGCGAAAGTGAAGGCGCGTTTCGCACGCGCGCTGCCGATTGAGGCGTCGCACGGTCTTCTCGCGCAGATAGGGACGCAACGCAAACGTCACCGCGATCCCGCCGATGCACAGATGACAGGCAAGATAAGCCAGCCCATTGACGTAGCGGGGTTTTTGCGGCGTGCTCTCGAGATGATCGTAATGCCAATCCACACCTTCCAGGTTTTTCGTATGGTTGTGTTTGCGCGCAATCGAGTCGTCTAAACTGATCGTGATGTATTTCAGTTTGCCACAGGCACAGGCCTGTGCAATCGCGGCCTTCACCAAAAAGACGCCCACCGGTTCTTGGAGATCGTTCGCCGTCCAGGGCGCAATGCGCAAGGTGTCCGCCATGTTGGAGACATCGACGCATTCGACAAATTCGCGTTGGAGTGCCGCCAGTGTTTTGGGGCCGTCGCAGACCAGCAGAGCGTCGACCAGATTGATCACGTGTTGCCGTTGTGGCTGGCTGAGCGACAGATCGAGTTGTTCGATAAATGTGCATAATGATGGAGAATTGTGTAAAATACGGGTGAGCATGGGATGTCCTCCTGTTGGAACCAGTAATCTAGAGTTTTCTCTAGCTTACTCAGGAGGCGTCCCATGTTCAAGTCCCATCAAATTTTCGCCAGACTACAGTTCCTAAGATCAATCCTTCGTAAACCAGTGAGCCCTTGAATACATGCAAGTTGCGAGTCCTCAATTTTACCTCGGCATATATTCAGCACACATATAATGTCACTTGGCAGCGAAGAAAGAGGTGACAAATCACCTAATGCTTCTTTGTAGATCGATAATTCCAAAACCTTTCCCTGTAGCACTTTAATAGTGCCCCTTGCCTCACCAAGATCATCAGCGATAATTTCAACGGGGTAATAATAATGCGGATAATCTGGATCCATTACCGATAGATAGCCTATTGATCGGTCCTCTGGAAAATTCAGTACTCGGAAGCCTATAGAATCAAGCAAGGTGAGACCACGCCTTGCAATTCCTTCTGATCGTGTGATCAGTCCGTGCTCACCAGAAAGAACAAGTTGGTTGCACTTGGCGTCTTGCTTGTCGCTCATACACCGTTCCTCTGGCTCCTCAATCCTGCCAACCGCTCACGCACACCCATGATCTGCTCTTCTAACCTTGCCACCATCTCCGCCAACAAATCGCTTCCTTCTTGTTGTGCTTCGCGCACCTTCATCATCAACTTGTACAGATCGGACTTGTGCAATTGGGCAATCTCTGCCTCAATCGCGTTCAATCGGTCGCGCGCTTGAGCAACTTTGCGGATGATGCGGACAAGTTCTGCTGCAATCCCTTCGCCAGCCACAGACTCGGGGCTAAATTCCCAATCGCGCCAAATGTGTTGCAGTCGCTCAACGTTGCCATCCTGGTATGCGCGGTTGACCTCCGCCATCGTTTGATTACAGCGGGCGCGTTCTTTCTCGTCAGTTGCAAGGTCGGGATGAAACTTCTTGGCAAGATCACGATACAGTTTCTTGAGATCTTCAGGCACCTTGAATTCATCTTTTTGCTTGGACGCTTGCGCCGTACCTGCCGCTTGCGCGGACTCCTGCGCCTGTGTGCGCGTTTGTTGCGCGCGTTGTTGCGCCTGTGTGTCTCTGGGGCGCAAGCGCGCTTGCGCTTCGGCAATCTGCGCTTCAAGATCGTCCAATTCCGCATACTTGACGCCCACCGTGCGGAGATACCGCCGTTCAAACGCGCGCAGTTCCGCCTCCAGTGTGCTGAGATCAAGTTCTCGCTCTGCAAGTTCGTTTTCAATCGCCGCAAGTTCGAGTTTTATGCGTTTGAGTTCGGCTTCTTCGGGAGTCGCGAACTTGGTTATTCCAGTTGTCATATTTGACTCTTGTTGGTACACAAAAAGCACCCACCGCCGACGCGCGCCAGACGCGTCAAACGATAGGTGCTTGACCTTTTGCGAAATCGCGATTGAATTGAAACGCAGACTTGCCAACGGTAGTCATTCTTGCTTCTCCGATGAAGCAGAGCAGAACAAAACAGATTGCCGGGGACAAAACCAAGTCGTGCGAATCCATTATACCGCGAATCGAGAGAAAGACAAAACGCGCAATCGTGCAATGTGCAGAGGACGAAGACATTTCTCCGCTCTTGACCTGAACACCTTTCTTTGATCTCCCATCCGCAACGCCCTGCCCAATGCAGGCACTGGAAGGGCTACGTGACCACTTTACGTGCGAGAACCTGTCCACTTTGCGTGAGACATCCTGTCCACTTTGCGTGAGAGCAAATTCGTCGGACGCGTCGAATTCACGCTCAAAAACGGCGTTTGCCGAAGAAATTGCCGCGACCATCTTATATATTCTCTCTACTTCTTTTGCGTCCTCGTTTACCTCATTCATCTTTCGGCGTCTCATTCGTCGTGAATGTGTCTTGTTCCAATTCCTTCCCAAAACTATTGACTCGTCAATCCTTCCTCCCGTATAATACGCTTGCTTTTGATTCACATGGTCTCATTCGTCGCCTGGGACGATTGCTCTCGGATCTCGTGCCTCCCTTGTTGCTCATTCTCCCCGCTCCTGTGCACAGGCTTTCATTCGAGATGAGTTCTGTTGCAGGTGTCATGGTCTCGCGCCGGAACTGAACGGTGTTGAGGCATTCCAACGGGATGTCTGTGTCCAACATCAGAGCTTCGACTCGTGAAAGCGGAAACCGCGATAAGATTTTTCAGCCACGAAGATAACCATCCCTCTGTTTCGCCACGCCCAGAAAAGTCCGCGCTTGCGAATGGCCCTGCCGTTGGACTTTTGCGTTCCTCAGGACTGGTGTCTGGGAACAATGTTCCCGCCGCGGCGCACTAACTCTCCAACCAAAGGATTATTCGTAAGACGGTGCAGGCGGTATTGGTGAGGGGTGGGAACGCGTGGAATTTCGCGAGTGGTTCCGAGAGGTATTCGTACATGGACTACCCGTCGAGACGTAACGCCCCGACGGGCAGTTGGTTATGCCGCGATCTTTTCTTGCTCGCCATGCCCGTTCTTGGGTTGATGAGCCGTCGGCAATGGAATGATGTTGCTCGGTGTCTGCGTTTGCACAGCCGCTTGCACCTCCAGCGTGCGGCGTTTTTCGCGTTCGAGTGCTGCCGCCGCTGCGCTTGTCTTTGCCTTCGCGTTGGCGACGATAAGAGTTGCGCCACTCGCGGCGGTTACGGTGATTGCTACAGCCATTGCGATGGTCAGAGCCATCTCGCGCGTGTTGTCATTGTCGCGCTTGTTGGCATCACTGATGATCGCCCCCGCGATGCTCGTTGCCGTGGCTTGGGCTTGCAACTCTTCATTGCGCGCTTTCACCAAGAGCACGGTTTGCGTAGCGCGGACTTGTGCCGCATTGACTTCAGCTTGGAGTGTGGCGTGTGTGACAGTTTGTTGGGCAGGGATGGCAGTCGCTTGGGCAATCGCCCGAGACGCGTTTATCGCATCCGTCGTTTGCGTTTGCAGAGCGGCAACCAGGAGCGCGCGCGGCGTCTCGGTGGCCTGGAGAATGCCTGCGCGTTCCCGCGCATCAAGCGCGCTCTTCGTTGCATAAGCATTGGCTTCTTGATTAGCTTTGGCTGGGTTGAGGATTTCGGTGTTGGTTAGCAAAAGACCCAGCACGACGGCGCCCGCGAGAATGACGACGGCAAGAAAAACGAGCGCGGCATAGTTGTTTTGCACAATCATGGTTTACCTCCTCCCGCGCGATCCTGCGCTAGTCTCGAAAGAACGAACGCAGATTATCGCGCATCGTCATTAGCCCCAGAATGCGAGGCAGGTTCGTCAATGTCCACGCGCCCAGCCAGGCGAGTGGCAAAACGAGGCACGTCAGAAAGCCCAGACAGTTTGGCGCAGCCCTGCCGAATTGCGCTACGATTTCGCCGACGGCGCCACCAAAATCCCAAGTGCTACGAATTGCCAGTTGGACACTGCGACCCCAATCAGGGTCTGTACTCTTCGTGCTTACTTGATCAGGGTTAGGACCTGCATACGCAGGCCCCGCACAAGCAGTCATCACGAGCAGCCCTAGTAAGGCAAAACTGATCAGCCAATCGTTTTCTCGCATTTCCCCTCCTTTCGCCAATCTTTCAGGAAGGGAGCTCTGCAGCTGCTATGCCTGAAAGAGTGGTTGCCAGATTTCGCTCGTCAACGCGTCGCCAATCAACAGGACACGCATCCCCGGTTCGGACGGTGGAACGCGCTCGCGCCACGTCAATGTCTGTGCGATCGCGCGCGCCGTTGATTCGACGAGTGGCACGTCAGGGTCTTTCATCCAATCGAGTGCTTCGAGATCACATTGCCATTCCAATCCGCAGAGGTGGTGTGCCATCGCATGCCCGATGGAGAATTGCAGTAGCAGCGGATCGAATGGGAACGATGCTAACCTCAGATCGCCTGCGCGCGTCCAGTGCGCCCACTGCTTGATTGGTGATTGACACGTCGGCACGTCAAGCGCAATGTGATTCGACACGATGACGCGCGGCGCGGGGGCACCGATTCGTTGCGCGAAATCTTCGCACAACATTTGCGCGTACGCGCGGACTGCCCAGTAAGGCAGTGGCGCATCGCCAATCAAATAGTCGGGGTGAACCAGATACATCGTCTCCTCCTTTGTTGCTCGAAAAGTTTTTGACATGCCACACAGCGCGTCGTGTGCGGTAAAACTTTCAAGCGACCCTTGGGAATTCGTCTGCCACAGCGTTCGCACGTGCGATTTCTCGTTCGCCTTTGTTCGAGCGATTGTCTTAGTAGTCCAAGAGTCGCTCTCAGCGACCGACGATGAAATGCTTCTACGACCACATTCGCGCGATCCACAATGTCGCCTTGCGGCTCATCGTTTGGCAAATATTCGTCCTGCCATTGTTTTGTTTGCTCGCTCAAGCGTTTCATTGGGAATACCTCCGCATTTGCTACCATCATTCTAAGGGCATCCCAGGAATTCATCGCATTCGATCGGCTTTCAGTTCACTCGCGATTTGTTTCGCGAATCTGACGACGCGCTTACGGATGGCAAACAAAAAACCTGACAGTTGTCTGTCAGGTTTGTGCGATGTAATTCCGTACCACGTTTTGTTACTCATCGGGGCGCAACACCAACCGATAGCCGTCCGATTCGGTAATCACATAGCGCGGATTGTCAGGATCGTATTCGATTTTTTCGCGCAACCGCCGCACCGCCGTGTGAAGGCGACTAATTTGATGCTCGTCCCTTGGATTATACTTTTCCTGCAAGACATTTTCTACAATCTCTTGTTGTTTGCGCAATTGGTTAGGAGGATTGGCAAGATAGTCCAGCAGGGCGCGACTCTGCTTGCGTACAGAAATGCGCTTGCCGTCGCGCTTGATGCCATCCTTGTCCACGCGCAGTCCATGTTCGCTCGGTGCCGCAACTAGATGTTCTGCTTGCCCGACCTTTGCCGCGATCAGCGCCATCGCCAGCAAAGCATGCGCGAGGCGCGCGCGTTCATTCGGCGTCGGCGTAAGAGTGGGATCGAAATCGGCGAGACGACGCGCGGCGTGAAAGAAAATGCCGAGATGATATTGCCAGTACTCTTTGCCGACCGCGCGCGCGGCGAGGCGACGAAGCGGTTGGAGCGCGCGCACGACTTTTTGCGCGCTGGGATGAAGACTGGATGGATCGGGTCTGCCAAAGCGACTGTCATCCAACAAGCGATCTTCGATGTCGCGCAAGTGCTGTAGTTCCTTTTCTTCGACCCAGTCGAAGCGAATCGCAAACTCGAGCGCGACGAAATTCCAGAACTGCGGCGCGTCGCCCGCCTCCGCAAAATCGGTGAGCCACGCGCGACTGTTTGCATCAACGAAAATATTTTCGCCCGTTAACATCCCTGGCGATTTGATCGTCAGCGTTGGTTGTTTTGCCGATTGCAAGAGCGTGATGATCGGTTCTGGGTTTGGAATCGTCTTCTTGAGTTCGGGGAGGTAACGCGTCAGCACTTCCCAGCGCGCTTGAATCGCTTGCGGCGAAATGCGCTCAGCCGTCAGCCCAAGTTGTTCGCGATACAACTCTTCCAGCGCGCGTTTCGCTGGCGCAGGCGCGCCTTGCCACGCGCTCAATGTCTTTTCAAAAAGCGTCGTTATCGCTTGCGTAAACACTTTCTTGTCGCCCGCGCGGTACACCTCGCCAAGCGCGCGGACGGTTTCGAGATCGGTTGGTCCGAGCGAATACGCATTCGCGGCAAAGTGCGTGGTCTCGGCTTTGTCGGCAAGCGTGGTGCTGGTTTCACTATGCGCTTTGGGCGCGAACCCGTTGTAGCGAACTGCTTCTTCCACCACGCGCGCGTTCTCTCCGCAGACGACGACGAAGGAATCTACCGCCGCGCCTTTGAACGCGAACACGGCGAGCGCGACGCGTCCGTCGCGTTGCCAAAGCATGCGGTCAATGCGGACGCGATCTTTTTCGTAGAACAGGCGGCGGAAGAGGTCTTCCAGTTCTTCCGCGCGATTCAGCAGGCGTTCGCCTTCAAGTCCAGGTTCGATGCGCGAGACGAGATCGAAAGCGCTAGTGGCGCGCCAGTCAAGGGTGAGGGACCAGTTGATGTGGATGTGGTATGTCAGGGCTTCGTGGATAACTCGTAAAAGAGCGTCAGGCCCTTCTTGTTTTTCTACGATATCAATGGCGAGTGGACGACCACGCTGCCCTGCTCGAACCAAATCGCGAGCGAGGGGTGTTTTGAAGTTAGTCAAGATGATCTTTGTGATTGAACGAGTGAAATCAGCATTAACCAGTGTAAGTCCACTCGCATCTTTATCATCATCATCGTTCTCAAGACGAATATCAAGAATCGCGATTGGAGTCCACATCTCGCGCAGATACTTCTCTGCCTCGGCTACCGAAGTTGCTTTCACGATCTTGTAGCCCGCCTTTTCGAGAGATTCACTGCGCGTTTCTAGAAAATCAGGATCGTTGTCGGCAAACAGAATCTGCCTCATCGCTTTTTCCTACCCGACTTTTTCACTTGATCCCACGCTTCGCGGAACAACAAACCCAACAAACCCAAAAGAACAGTGCCAAGATAATTGCTGAGTGATCTTGCCGAAGGAAGTGGGGCAAAGTAGATTTCCAGGTTTTTCTTTTCCGCGGGCAAGTTATCTATACTTCCCCACAAACTTAATTGAGGCACTTGGTTAAATGTTTCCCCAAGCCGACTAAGATCAGCGTAAAAAAACACCTTTGTTTGCCGATTGATCTGTTGACGACTTTGTACAGTGCCTGAATAGACCGTACTGCTTTCCAACAATCCCAAGAATCCTGGTAAGGTGCTATTATTCTCTAAACCGAATGTTACAGTGATAGGATTGGTACTCGGATTTTCAACTGCAAAGCGGATTTCTTCGTCTTCGTTCATAGAGAGGTATTTAGGTGAAAAGACGAGCGCGCGAATTGGGCTAAAAGATAATGACTTGGAATATTTCTGAATGGCATAAAACGTTGCCAATGCCCAAACGCTAAAGATAATCGCTACTGCCGCCAACAACAACCAGCGCAATAGGGGTTGCGGTTGAATCTTGATCTTTTGTGTACGGCTAGGCATCGTGCTACTCCGATTGGCCACCCAAGCCGATCAGAACTACCGAGAGAATCGCGCAGGCGACTGTTCCGAACAACCAACTAGGTTCTCCAAACACCATAGCCGATACCCCCGCGCCCAATGCCAACAACAATGCGATCATTGCTGCCACAGGTCTCCATTGTTGCCACCGAGAAATCTTTTCTGCCTCTCGAATAGACTCTGTAACTACACGTTTCCTGTTCTCGGCAATCTGAAGCGTATTTCGGACAGCGATCAACAGTGCGGCGGGGCCCTGTTCTTTTTCGACGAAATCATACGCCGCAGGGAATCCATCCAATTGGGGTTTGAGTGCTTGGCGAGCGTACTCGACTGCGGAATAGCCTGTGAGAAGCAAAACAGGCACCAAGCGGCCTATTTCTTGCGCCAACATCAACCCGCTAACATCTTTCTCATCGTCGTCATTTTCCAAGCGAATGTCCAGTATCGCCAAATCTGGATTCTCGCTTGCCAGTTTGTCGCGCGCTTCATTCGGCGAAGTAGCAGCAACAACCGTGTAGCCCTCGCGTTCGAGAAACTCGCGCCGTGTCTCAAGAAAATCAGGGGCGTTGTCAACGAAAAGAATTTTTGCCTTTGCCATTTTGCCCTCCTCCTTGCGATGAGCGAACGTGAACAACCTTACTACATTTTAGTCCAATCACGGTACGTTCGCAAATTCGTTATAGGGAGGTAAAGACAGTTAGACTACATTTCCAATGGCAACGCAATAACCATGGTAGTACCTGTTGGTCCTGTTTCACTACAAGAGATGCTACCACCATATGTCTGCACAATCGTTTGAGTCAACAACAAGCCGATACCTTGTCCCTTTTCGCCTTTCGTTTTCTTGATGGGTTCACGAAAGAGCCGCTCTAGCACTTCATCAGGTATGCCATGTCCGTTATCGGTGATGGAAATTTCGGCATAGTTATCACGTCGTTGACTGCCAATGACGATTTTTCTTTCTGTCATTCCTACCGTCGCCTCTACGGCGTTGTCAACCAGAATGTCGAATGCCCGCCGTAACCATTCGGGGCTGGCGCGCACCGATGCCGAATCGTCCAGTTTCAGATCCAAGATAGGTGTAGCAAGTTTATATGGTTCGTGCGCCCACAATTGTCTTGTCCGTTCACGAAGGAAATCATTGATTGGTAGTGAAACAACACCTTCTTCCGCGCTCAATGGAGGGGTTAACGGTCTTTCGAGAATTTGATTTGCTAGCCGCTCTATCATCGTCACGCGTTTGTCCAGCGAGTCAATCTTTGGCAAATTTTTAGCATCCTGGCGTAATAGTTGAACCTGCTCGCGGATCGTAAGTGCATGCTTTTCAACAGCATGTCGCCAAGTTGAGCCAATCATACCTGTCCAAGCCAAGGCAGTACGCGCCGCCAGCATCGTCTCCACATTTTTATATTCTTTCGCATTCTCAATCGCCATCGCCGCTTGTGCGGCTAACGCTTCGACGTTTTGCACATCTTCGTCGCTGAATGCGCTTGGGTTGGGATGCTCAATGCTCAAAACGCCAATAACATGTGCACCGATATGTAGAAGCACTGAGAGTTGAGAATTAATGTTGACGCCTGGACGCAAAGGAATCCAATTAGGATTGTTCGGGGTGTTGGTTTCATTTTTGCTTTGCCTTGTGAGAATAACCTCCCCTACGATGCCTTTACGCTTGTCTTTCTCGAGATCTATTTCGCCGACATTCTGCCGTAAATCATGAACAATTTCGGTCGGGAATCCAGCAATAAAGCGAAGCTTACTCCCCTCTAGCAAAGCGATATGACTAAAGCATCCATCTTGCGGATCCGCTCCAACAGTACTCAAGGCGCGTTCCGCGATACGCATGAGAACCTCCTCTAAAGTCAAGGTGCTGGTGATCGCTTTGCTTGCCTCGTATAGTCCCTCCATTACCTTAGCGCGTTTTTGAATTTCCTCATACAACTGCGCATTGTGGATAGCAACTGCCGCTTGGTTGGCAAACAAAAGCGCGTCATCAATTTCGTCCTGCGTAAAACGATGTGGCGTACGATAGTTGACGAACATCACGCCAACGCGACGCTCGCCAAAACGGAGTTGAATACCTAACGCAGATTGCACCTCTTCTGATTTTGCAAAGTTACCGTACAACAACTCGTCGTCGAGAATATCCTCGGCAGGGTGATATTGCTTATCTTGCAGATGAATAATTTTCCATAGCGCCGAATCAGAGGTAATCTCATCTGGCGAACGCATACTCTTTGTATACCTGCATCCCACTCCTGCCGACCGAATAAATTGCTGCTTTTGCTCATCGAAGGTGTACAGAGTAGCAATATTACAACCCAACACGTCACGCGCGCCTCGTACCGTTGCGTTCAGTGTTTCGCTCAAGTTTCCCGATGCCCCCACTTGAGCGATTGCTCTCGCCGCGGCCTGTGAGCGCCGTACTTGTTTCAATAAGCGTGCCTTTTTGAGTGTCAACGCCGCTTGGTTGGCAAAATGTTCGAGAATTCTGCAGTCTTCTTTGCTAAACCCGCGCGCGTGCTTGTAATCCACGTACAAAACACCCAACGGTTCGCCTGCCACATCCAAGCGAATTCCCTGAAATGCTATCACTTTGAGTTTCTTCAAGAAATCGCGTGTTGAGTCACCCAGAAAATCAGGTTGCTCGCCAGGCAAGTCTTCAACCTTCACATATCCTCTCTCAAGCACTCGCTCTGTCGTCTTGCCAGTCTCGGGTTCTACCTTGCGGAATTCCTCCAGCAAATTCCCTTGGACATTTTCCGCAACCAAATCTTCGGGGAAGAATATTTTTCTTTCCGCATCGTAGGGCCAGATCAGTGTATAATTTGCCTCAAGCACCTGCTTTGCGCTTTTGGCAATTTCCTGCAGAACATCTTTCCATTCGGCTTTGCTTGCCATCGCCTCTGCTGCGTTTTTCAGTTGTTCCAATTCGCGCATCCGCCGCGAGTTGTCATAGGCAATCGCGGATTGATTAGCATAGAGTTGCAATGCCTGTTGTTCCGTTTTCGAAAAAGTGTGTTTGTCGCGGAATTGTATCCAAAGCACACCAATATTTCTACCCAATAATGACAAGGGGAGGCAAGCGGCTGCCTTGGTACCCTGCGTGAGCATTGCAGGGTTGATTTTGTTTGCTTCGGCTTCTGTGTCTGGAATGAATCGTGGTTGTCCCGATCGAAATACTTGTGTCGAGACTCCATTCGGACGAATACTCTCTGCCAGATCCAGGTGATGATCAAATCCAAATGACGCAATCGCGAGGGGATGCTCACTTTCATCAACCAACAGAATGACCGCGCGCCACGCGCCTGTAGTGCCACAAACAGTATTCACGATGTTTTGCAGGACCTCGTTAGGATCACGCGGCGAGATAATCTCAGTGGTTGCCTGATACAGTGAATGTAAATATCTGCGTCCTTCGTCTGTCTCTTGATAGAGACGCGCATTCCGAATTGCCACCGCGGCCTGATTTGCCAAACTCTGGCAAATCTCAATCTCGCCTTGCGAGAAGGCACGCGGGTTTTGCATCGCATCAAGACTGAACGATGCGACCACTTTACCGTCAAAGACTACTGGGACAATCACAATCGAACGGATGCCCAAGCCAAGAAGAAGATCACGAACAGTTCCCAGCGAAGTATCACTCGCCAGATCAGGAATATTGACGATCTGTTTTTCTAATACTAGTTGTTCTTCGGCGGGAATTCCGCGAACTGTAATTCTTTGCCCAAGCGTTCTCTCGGTTGGAGGATATTCAGCCAATACTTGTCCTGCTGTCCCATCAGGGTCGAACAACACGAGTCCGCTATGGTCTACTTCTGTCAGTTCAACTGCGGCTTGACAAGTTTGGGTAAGTACTTGCTTCAATTCCAAAGTGGAATTGATTGCAACGGTCAAATTTTGTAATGTTCCTAGATTGCGCGCTTTTTGCTCTGTCTCGGTCATTAATCGACCGTTCTCAAGTGCGACAGCAACCTGATTGCCAAGCGCGCGTACTGCATTTAACAATGCTTGATCGAATGCATGCGGCTTGTAACTCTGCACGGACAAAGCACCCAAGACTTCGTCTCCGACCAACAGTGGAAGACAGATGCCTGATTCCGACGGGCCTTCGTCGGTCACGCCTGGCATGATACCCAGGTCTTTCCATCGTTTTTGGGCTTGCTCGCTTGTAAACCAAACTTGTTCGTTTTTTTTCTTTACTACGTAGCCCGCCAAACACCAAGACGCGGGATCATTCCCAAGGTGTATGCTTTCGATGCGAAGGTGTACGCCCTTTTCATAGAATATAGGAAAAGAGAGGGTGTCAAATTGATTCGCGTACAGAGCGATGAAGCAGGTCGGCGTAGCCAGTTGCTCACGCACAAAATCCCACACCAGCTTCAGTTGTTCATCAAGATTTGTCGTTCGTGTTAGTGCTTCACTTGCCTTGACGAGTGCCGCCATATAATCGCGTTCTCGGCGCAGCCGTTTCTGCTCGGCGGCAAAGCGAATGGTCATTGCAAGTTCATCTTTGTCGAATGGCTTGGCAATGTATCGGTACGCGCCTGTGCGTAGCGCTTCCATGCCTGCCGTCATTCCCCAGCCCGTGAAGAGAATCACCGCGATATCAGGATAATCGGCTTTGATCTCTCTCAATACGTCGAGACCGCTTTTCTCCCCTGTCAGTACCTGGTCTAGCAACGCTACATCATAATGCCCCTGCGCTTCTTTCACCAAGCGCAATGCTTCAGCACCATCGGTGGCTTGCTCTACGCTGAACCCGTGTGTATTGTGCAGGTAGTCGCTCAACGGTTTACGCAAACTCTCTTCATCATCAAGCAAAAGCACGCGGATCGTTTGTTCGCTCATTTTTCTTTCTCCTGCTTTGCCACAGGCAACTTGACCAAGAAGGTGGCGCCTAGCGGAACCATGCTCTCTTCCACTTTGATCTTGCCATCAAACATTTCGATTAGATTACGCGCGATGTATAGCCCCAAACCACTCCCACCACGCGCAGAAAAGCCCAATTCAAAGATTTTCTCCCATAGTTGTTTGTGAATGCCAGGTCCCGTGTCTGCAAACCGAATCACAAGTGGACGTTTGTGACGACTAGGTTCGTACGACGTAGAAATTTCCAAGAGACGGCGATTGTCTTGCTTGAGCGACATCAATTGTACCGCGTTCAGCATAATGTTAAAGAATACTTGCTGGAGCGCGACACTGTTGCCTTTGATTTGTGGCAAGTTGTCGACTAATCGCAAATCAACCTTGGCTCCTTCTTTTTTCGCCAATGGGCGCACGAACATTTCAGCGCGGCGCAGAATATCGTTGACGTTGAACGCTGTGGGACTCTCTTTGGCTCGCATCATTTGTTGGAATGAGCCAACAAGTATTCTGAGATCAGTCACCGAGGTTCGTAAATCAGAAAGAGGAATTCGTATATCTGCAGGAGGATGTGTAGGAGATAAGAGATTAGCCAGCTGTAATTCCAGACCGTCTACTTTGTTGTACACCTCGTGCGCGAGTCCAACAGCCAGTTCGCCACTCAACAACACGGGGTTGATCGCGCGCAAGCGTTCGCTGACTACTTGCTCCTCCAGAATCGTGTGCAGCCACAATACATCCAGTTCAATGTACTGCGGACGGACGCGCGCGAACATCTCCGGCTTGCGATGAAACAGAAATAGCGCGTGTCGCACTTCGCCCATCGTCTCGATCGGCGCGCCGATACAGGATTCAAAAGCCATCAGGTTAAGCAGTTTGCGAAAACGATTGTTCGTTGTCGCGCGTCCTTCCAACACAGGTTCTTGCTCGACGAGGGCATCTTTGACAGGGGTCTCGCCTAGGGTATAGAGCGCTTCTTGCCGTATAGCCAATCCGCCCGCCTCCGCAACAATCGAAATCGCCTGCGAAGTTGGATCCTTGACAAAGACAATGCCCTTTTCCGCCCGCGCCATTTCTGTGATTTTTACCAACGCGGCTTGCAAGCGTCGCGTCGGCGCAACATCGCGTAGGGCAAGATTCAACACTTGCGATGCAGGTTTTTCTTCTTTTTGACGCGGCAGGGTTTTCCAAGCAGGTTGTATCGTCTCACCGCGCGCGAGTCGGTGCAGAAATCGATCAATGTCATCATTGTTCAGGGGTTTTTCAAAAACCTGAAACACTTTGTTGGCGCGGATTTCTTCCGAGCGTTCCAAGAGCCATTCGGGACTGCTCATTACGCAAACGAACACACCATTGCCATCAAGCCCCAGATTCCGAATCAGCTTCAAACCATCGCCGTCAGAAAGATGGATGTCAACGAAAAGGACACCACGCTCGCCAAGCCCGATCTGCGTCAAGATTTCTTCGCGTGTTTGCGCGGCGCATGCGCGATAGCCGCATTGCTGCAACCACGTGACCAAGCCGTTGCGAATAGTATCCTCATCATCTATCACGACGATTTGCCCAAGACGATCGCGCTCCTCTGCTGTGGGTGGCGGTAACTCCTCCTTCAACGTGACAGGCGCGCGCTCTGTCTCCCGTTCGGCGAGTCGTTCGATGATTTGCGTCACTTGCGCGCGCTGCTCCATTCGCGTTTTTATGCTTAACGTGAGTCGCTCTGACCGCGCGTCAAGATGCGTGATAACTGCTTCGACTTCGTCGTCTACCCACAGCAGGTCATCGGGTTTGGACACTTGCCACATCGCCAACTCATCAAGCGGCACAAAGCCGCTGATGCCTGCCTCAACGCGTACAAACACACCTTTTGGATGCAGCGCGCGCACCGTACCTCGCACGACAGCGCCATCGCGGAAACGCCGCGCAAAATCGTGCCAAGGGTTCGGCAGAATAGCGCGGCGGCTCAATTCGATATGTTTGCCTGTTTCACCCAGCGCGATCACTTTGGCAGTGATTTTGTCACCCGCTTTAACAACGCGCGCGGGATCCACATCAGCATCCAAATCCAGTTCACGACGGCGGATGTACGCGCGCGTCTTGGCGTCCAAACGCACAAAGACGCCGTACGGCTGGATGCTTTCGACAATCGCTTCGACTTGTTGGTGGAGTTGATACTTGCACATATTACACCTGCGATTATACGCGGACTGGGAAAGTAAAGGGCTGACAATTGGCTTACAATCTGCTAACGCGCAGGCGCACGCTTGGTGCTGGTGCGGGAATTATAGTCGTTATCGCGCCGCGGCGCAAAGGAACGCGAATCGCTCAGGAAGGTTGGAGAAAATGGGATACCACCGCAAGGCAAAGCAGAGGAACAAAAGGCGGTTTTGCACCGCGCGTCTTGTTCCTCCGCCAATGTTGTGTTACAATCGCATCAAGCTGACACCAACTCTGCTGCGCTTGTGGTCGGCGTCGGTGTGTCTGGTTCGGAAAAATCTGGCAAATCAGCCAAGACCGCGCGCACAAGGTCGTCAATCGCGCCTGGAAGAATATGCCAATTGTGATTAACTAGACGTTATCAAAAATAAGGTAAAAT
>Ga0194126_10006617_pt1 | contig 16466 bp, 15 predicted proteins | sample TA2KigC150mmetaG_FD_148641 | JGI IMG/M metagenome (GOLD analysis project Ga0194126, IMG submission 148641) | Freshwater microbial communities from Lake Tanganyika, Tanzania - TA2015035 Kigoma Deep Cast 150m | ecosystem: Environmental > Aquatic > Freshwater > Lake | place: Tanzania: Lake... | reverse complement strand
AGGGCGGCGGTCGGGCAGGATCGCAAAGCGCCCGGAAACATCAAGCTGCCGAAGGAGTTCCGGCCGGGGGAGCCGATCAAGGCGTTCATGGGCTGGGACGGCATCGTTTTGTGCGATGACGATGTGGACATCGTCGACATGTGCGCCCGGTATGCCGAGACCGTGCAGTCGGAGTCCTGCGGAAAATGTTTCCCCTGCCGCATCGGTACACGGGTCGTCAGCGATGCTCTGAAAAAAATCGCCTCCGGTGAAGGTCATCGGGATGACATTGCCCGGATAACCGACCTTGCGCCCCAGATCCGCGACGGGTCCAAATGTTCCATCGGTCAGACCGGCATGAATCCCATCCTCCATGCGCTGAATCACTTTTCTCAGGCTTTCGCCGACGCCGTCGCACAGGGAAAGCGGGCGAAGGAAGGCAGTTACCGCTTTGCCGTTACGGCGCCCTGCGTAAGCGTCTGCCCGAGCAGCCTCGATATTCCCCGCTACGTCGAGCAGATCGGCGAGCTGAGTTTTGCCGAATCCCTGGCCACGATACGTGAGAGCATCTGCATGGCCGGCACCCTCGGAAGGGTATGCATCCGGCCCTGCGAGTCGAACTGCCGGAGGGCGAATATCGATGAAGCGATCGCCATCAAAAACCTGAAGCGATTTGTCGCCGATTACGAAATAGACAAAAACAGAGCCCCCGAAAGCGGTGATGCGAAAAAGACCGGCAAGAAAGTCGCGATCATCGGCGCCGGTCCGGCGGGCCTTTCCTGCGCCTACAATCTGGCCCTGAAGGGCCACTCGCCGACGGTCTTCGAAAAACTTCCCGAACCGGGAGGGATGGCCGCCGTGGGCATTCCCGATTTTCGTCTTCCCCGCCAGGTCCTCAGAGGCGAGGTCGAACTCGTTAAGAAAGCCGGTGTGGAGATACGCTACGGCGTCGAGGTGGGAAAAGCGGTCACCATCGCCGATCTGCGAAAAGACTACGACGCCGTTTTCATCGGCGTGGGCGCCCATGACAGCATGCCCATGGGGGTGGAGGGCGAGGAGAGCGGTTACCGTGGTTTCATCCCCGGCGTCAAATACCTTCTGGACATCAGCCAGGGGAAGGACCCTTATCCCGAAGGGAAGAAGGTCGTTGTGGTCGGCGGCGGCAACGTGGCGATCGACTGCGTCCGATCGTCCTTCCGGATCGGCAAGGAAGATGTCAATCTCGTCTATCGGCGCACCATCGTGGAGATGCCGGCCGACCCGGTGGAGATCCACGACGCCGAGGAGGAGAAGGTCAAGTTCCACTATCTGTGCAACCCCACGCGAATCATCGCACCGGAAGGCAAGGTGGTGGGGGTGGAGTGCATCCGGATGGAGCTGGGGGAGCCGGACAAGAGCGGCCGCAGAAGGCCCGTCCCGGTTGCCGGCTCGGAATTCATCATCGAAACGGACATCCTGATCCCCGCGATCGGCCAGAAGGTCGATCTTTCCTTCCTCGCGGGGCAGGAGGGCATCAGGCTGACGAAATGGAACACCGTCGATGCCGACGAAGAGACCTTCACCACCTCGCAGGAGGGGGTGTTTGCTTCGGGCGACTGCGTCACCGGTCCCGATGTCCTAGTCAAGGCGACCGGCACCGGGAAAAGGGCGGCGGAAAAGATCGACCGGTTTCTGACCGGCGGCAGTGTGGAGGCGACGACGGACGAAAAGTTCAAGACGCTTTTCTCCAACATAAGAGTTTACAATAAGAAAGAGGCTCTCGGCATCATCGGCGGGACGAAGAAGGCGCACCTGCCGATGCTCGATCCGGAGGCGCGGAAACGGACCTTTGACGAGGTGGAGTCGGGCTACAGGATCAACGAGGCTGCAGGTGAGGCGGAGCGGTGTCTTCGCTGCTATCGAATCGGCATGATCGCTCTCTAGCGGAAGCGGCACATTCCATGAAGCCTGCAGAGGCGGTTGGCGTGCGGTGTGTAAAGCACGGCGACTTCATAAGAAAGTCGTCAATGCCTTGAACGTGGGACGGCTTCGTAAAAAGTCCGCAGGCAAGGCGCACGAATTGCGAGGAGTGAGGCGTACTTTTGTGTACGCCGCAGCGACGAGGAATGAAGTGCAACGCAGCATCCGGACTTTTTACGAAGCCGTCAGGCGTGATTCGCGCCGGGCAGTGTTGGGAATGAGAATATGGACTTGCTTTTTTTTCTGATCCAGACGGTGGTGATGATCCTGGTCGTGGTGACCTGCCTGATGCTCTGTGTCGCCTACATGACCCTGGTGGAACGGAAGTTCCTCGGCTATATGCAGGTCAGGCTGGGGCCGAACCGGGTAGGCTATTTCGGGCTCCTCCAGCCCATCGCCGACGGCATCAAGTCCTTCGTCAAGGAGGACATCATCCCCGACAACGCCGACAAGCCCGTCTTTGTCATCGCGCCGATGATCTCCTTCGTGACGGCGCTCTCCATGTTTGCCCTGATCCCTTTCGGAGAGAGCGTTACCCTTTTCGGACGGGAGATCAAGCTTGTCATCGCCGACGTGGATATCGGGATACTCTATATCTTTGCCCTGGGCACGCTTGGCGAATACGGGATCGTCCTGGGCGGCTGGGCGTCGGGCAATAAATACGGACTTCTGGGAGCGCTTCGGGCGGCTGCCCAGATGATCAGCTACGAGGTGGCCCTAGGACTGATCATCCTCGGTACGATCATCCTGGCAGGCTCAATGCGACTGACCGATATCGTGGAGGCCCAGCGGGGCGCCTGGTTCATCCTCTACCAGCCCTTCGCTTTTCTTCTCTACATCGTTGCCGCGCTCGCGGAGATCAACCGGACCCCCTTCGACATGCCGGAGTCGGAAAGCGAGCTGGCCTGCGGCTACAATATCGAATACAGCAGCATGAAATTCGCACTTTTCATGATCGCCGAATATATCCACCTGGTGATCGTGGCCGCCCTCACCACCACCCTCTTTCTCGGGGGATGGCTGGGACCGGTGCTGCCGGGGCCGGTCTGGTTTTTCATCAAGACGCTGCTGTTGATTTTTGTCTTCATCTGGATCAGAGGCACATATCCGCGGATGCGGTACGACCATATCATGAAGTTCGGCTGGAAATTCCTCTTTCCCGCGGCGCTCCTGAACATGATCGTGACCGCTTTTGTGGTGGCGATGAGATAGGAACGAAGGTGTTGACGATGATCCTTCCACTGTTAAAAGGTCTGCGATTGACGCTGAAGATGTTCTTTTCCCGGCCGGTGACGGTCCGTTACCCGGAAGAGAAAAGGGCGATATCGCCGCGCTGGCGGGGCATGCACTATTTTGAGAAGAATCCCCAGGGGGAAACCGCCTGCGTGGCCTGCGGCCTCTGCGTCGCTGTCTGCCCCTCGCACTGCATCGATCTCGAGATCAGGGAAAGGGAAGACGGAACCCGTTATCCCGGCCGATACGAACTCGATGCCCTGCGCTGCATCTACTGCGGTTTCTGCCAGGAGGCCTGCCCCGTGAACGCCATCAAGCTGGGACCCAACTACGAGACGGTTCATTATAAAAGGCAGGATTTCCTGTTCACCAAGGAGAAGCTCCTTGCCAACAAGGGATAACCGATGGATGTGATCAGTTTCAAAGGGATCGTGTTTATCGCCTCGGCGCTTGTCGCCGTCGCGGCGTCCGTACTGATGGCCACCAGGAGGAATCCCATCCACAGCGCGCTGTGGATGATCGTGACCTTCTTTGCCATGGCCGTGATCTACCTGCTGCTCAATGCCCAGTTCATCGCCGTGGCGCAGGTGATGGTCTATGCGGGCGCCATCATGATGCTGATCCTTTTCGTGATCATGCTGGTCCATATGGAAAAAGGGGAGGAGACCGTTCCCGGGCAAGCGCGCCGCCCCAAGAAGACAAAGCTTATCGCGGCGCTGATCACGGTGATTCTGTGCGGGGAAATACTTTTAGGGGCGCTGTTTTACAATATGACCGGTCGGGGCGGCGAGCATCCGGCGGCCCTGGTCGATGCCGTCGGCAATGTCAAAACGGTCGGCGCCCTGCTATACGGCCAGTACCTGTTCCCCTTTGAGATCGCTTCGATCCTGCTGCTCGTGGGCATCGTGGGCGCGGTCGTGATCGCCAAAAGAAAATAAGAGGGAGAATCGGATGTTTGAAGACAACTTCACCTGGTTATGTTACTTCCTCAGCGGCATCCTCTTTACGATCGGGGCCGTTGGCGCGATCCTCAGGAGAAATATGATTGTGGTCTTCATGTGCATCGAATTGATGCTCAATGCCGTGAATCTGGTCTTTATCGCTGCCGGTGGCTCGCTATCTTCGATGGACGGTTCCGTATTCGTATTTTTCATCATGACGGTCGCCGCGGTGGAGGCCGCGGTCGGGCTGGCGATATTCGTGATGGTATTCCGCCTGCAGCACACCATCAACGCCGATGAGCTGAATTTGCTGAAAGGTTAAAAAAAGGACACGAACCGATGGCTGATTATATCTGGCTGATCCCCTTGTTCCCGGCCCTTGGATTCATCATCAACAGCGCCTTCGGGGGCCGGCTCTCAAAGACCCTGGTGGCGTGGGTGGCCTGTCTTGCCCTGTTCGCAGCCTTTCTCAGCTCATTGGCCGTCTTTGTCGAGTTTCTCCAGTTGCCGGCGGCGGCTCGGGTGTTCGAGCGGGACATCTACGCATGGATCGCCTCAGGCGAGCTGAGTGTCAACATCGGCTTTCGGCTCGACCCCCTTTCGGTCATCATGTGCCTGGTGGTGACGGGGGTGGGCTTTCTCATCCACGTGTACTCGGTGGGCTATATGCACGACGATCCGGGTTTCAAGCGTTTCTTCCTCTACCTGAACCTCTTCGTCTTCATGATGCTCCTCCTGGTCACGGGAAACAGCCTGCTTCTGATGTTCGTGGGGTGGGAAGGTGTGGGCCTCTGCTCATACCTGCTGATCGGGTTCTGGTATGAAAAGGATTCCGCCGCCGACGCGGGGAAGAAAGCCTTCATCGTCAATCGGGTGGGTGATTTCGGATTCCTGATCGGCGTCTTTTTCCTCTTTGTCAGCTTGGGCGTCCAGGGCGTCTGGACGATGAATATCGGAGAGGTGAGCAGGAACGCCCACCTTCTGAGCGTCCCTGTCGTCACCGTCATCACGCTGCTGCTTTTCGTGGGCGCCGTCGGCAAGTCGGCGCAGATCCCGCTTTACGTCTGGCTGCCCGACGCAATGGAAGGCCCCACGCCGGTCAGCTCGCTGATCCATGCGGCGACGATGGTGACGGCCGGCGTGTACATGATCGCCCGGTTGAATATCCTCTTCAGCATGGCGCCGGACACCCTCTACGTGGTCGCCGTGATCGGCGTCCTGACCGCTTTTTTTGCCGCCTCGATCGGGTTTGCCCAGTACGACATCAAAAAGGTGCTCGCCTATTCCACGATCAGCCAACTCGGTTTCATGTTTGTCGCCATGGGGGTTGGGGCCTATGCGGCGGGGATCTTCCACCTGATGACCCATGCCTTCTTCAAGGGGCTCCTCTTCCTCGGGGCGGGGAGCGTCATGCATGCCATGAGCGGCGAGCTCGACCTGAGGAACATGGGGGGGCTCCGGAAGAAGACCCCCATCACCTACTGGACGTTCTTCATCGCCTGCCTGGCCATTGCCGGCATACCGGGCTTCTCGGGCTTTTTCAGCAAGGATGAAATCCTCTGGAAGGCCTTCAGCTCTTCCCACGGCGATCTTTGGATCTGGCTGTTGGGCGCGGTGACGGCGGGGATGACCGCCTTCTACATGTTCCGCCTCCTTTTCAGCACCTTCCATGGCGAGTGCCGGGCCTCGGAGGAGGTGAAGCATCACATCCACGAATCGCCCCGGGTGATGACGATCCCGCTGATGATCCTCGCGGTCCTCTCCCTCGTCGGCGGTTATGTGGGAGTCCCGCATCTTCTGGGTGGGGACAACGCCATCGAGCAATTCCTGGCGCCGGTCTTCGGGCCCGCGACCCAGGCGAAAGCGGCTGTGAATTTCGACATCGTCGCATCGGCCTGGGCGGCGTCCGGGGGCGGGGGCCATGAGGCTGCGATGGAACTTACGCTCATGGTGACATCGGTGCTGATCGCCCTGATCGGCATCGCCCTGGCCTATCTCTACTATGTGAAAAACCCTTCCCTTCCCGATCGATTCACTGCGCGGTTCGCGGGTCTGTTCCGCTGGGTGCACAACAAGTATTTTGTGGACGAGTTCTACGAGATGCTCTTTGTCCGCGGGACCCTGAAGGCGGGCGCATTCCTGCTCAAGGTGGCCGACGGGTGGATTATCGAGGGCGCGGTCAACGGCACGGCGGCCCTGGTGAAGCGGGCAGGCGAGCGGATAAGGAAGGCCCAGACCGGTTACGTGCAGGAATATGCCTTCGGCATCATCCTGGGTGCGATCCTCGTGGTGGGATATCTTATCGTGATACCGATGTTTTAGAGGTACGTGATCCATGGACCAGACATTTCCTCTGCTTAGCACCCTGATATTCCTGCCGCTCGTCGGCGCCCTCCTCGTGATGCTGCTGCCGCGGCAAAACGTCCTTTTGATCAAGGCTGCCACCCTGTTTCTGACACTGGTTGAATTCGCCCTGTCGCTCCCCCTGTTCTTTCAATTCGACGAGAAGACCGCCGCGATGCAGTTCGTCGAGCAGCGGGAGTGGTACCCCGAATGGGGGATCAGCTACCTGCTCGGCATCGACGGCATCAGCATGCTGCTCGTGATGCTCACGACGTTCATCACGGTAATCTGCATCCTCTGCTCCTGGGAGTCGATCAAGGACAAGATCAAGGAATATTTCGTCTCCTTCCTGATCCTGGAGACGGCCATGATCGGCGCCCTCTGCGCCCTCGACCTGGTGTTGTTCTATATCTTCTGGGAGCTCATGCTGATCCCCATGTACCTGCTCATCGGGGTGTGGGGCGGCCCGAACCGGATCTATGCCGCCGTCAAGTTCTTCCTTTTCACCATGGTGGGCAGCGTCCTGATGCTCGTGGCGATCATGGCCCTTTACTTCCATTACGGAGGCGAAACGGGAGTCTATAGCTTCAATGTCTTCGATCTCTACAAGGCCGACCTGCCGGCGGGGATGCAGTACTGGCTCTTCGCGGCGTTCGCCCTCTCCTTTGCGATCAAGGTGCCGATGTTTCCCTTCCACACCTGGTTGCCCGACGCCCATACCGAGGCCCCCACGGCGGGCAGCGTCATCCTGGCCGCCGTTCTGCTGAAAATGGGGGTTTATGGGTTCCTGCGCTTCGCGATGCCGCTCTTTCCCGCGGCCCTCGTCGCGTCGACGTCGCTGATCTCGTGGCTCGCGATCATCGGGATCGTTTACGGCGCGATCATGTGCATCATGCAGACCGACCTAAAACGGTTGATCGCGTACTCTTCGGTCAGCCACTTGGGCTACGTGATGCTCGGCATCTTTGCCCTGAACATGCAGGGATTCCAGGGCGGCATCTACCAGATGCTCAATCACGGCATCAGTACGGGAGGGTTGTTCTTGATCGTCGGGATGATCTACGAAAGAAGGCACACCCGGATGATCGCCGACTTCGGCGGCCTCACCAAGGTGATGCCCCGCCTGGCCGTCTTTTTCATGATCGTCACCCTCTCGTCGATCGCCCTGCCGGGAACCAACGGCTTCGTCGGCGAATTTCTTATCCTCCTGGGCGCCTTCCGCAGCAACATGCTCTACGGGGTCCTCGCCTCGACGGGGGTCATCCTCGGCGCCGTCTACATGCTCTGGATGTTCCAGCGGGTCATGTTCGGAAAGATAACCAAAGAGGAGAATACAGGACTGACGGACCTGACGAAAAGGGAGTCGGCCATCCTGTGCTCCATCGTTTTTTTCGTATTTCTGATGGGTCTTTATCCCGGCGCCTTCCTCCGGAAGATGGACGCCTCGGCGACCGGCTATCTGAAGTTCCTACAGGCCAGAACCGCCGTATACACCGCCGCTGCAACCGGTCCGATACGGCAGGCGGAAGCTAAATGAGAGGGGTAGGGGAGCATGGTCATTAGAATACCCGAACTGGCATTCGGTTTTATTATACCGGAGATCATCATCGCCGTCAGTGCCGTCGTCACATTGCTTCTGGCCGCCTTCGGCAAAAAGGAAAGTCTCGGCGCCCTGGCGGGGGCGGTCGCCCTGACGGGGGCGGGTCTGGCTTTGGTCTTTACCTTCACCCTGTGGGATGTGAGCGCCAGCATATACAACGCCCTCTATACCATCGACAATTTCGGAACCTTCTTCAAAGGTCTGGCGCTGATCGTCGCGATACTGGTGACCCTCCTCTCCCTGAGCTATGTGGAGCGCGAGGAAATGATCAGGGGCGAATACTATTCGCTCCTGCTCTTCGGGGTCCTGGGGATGATGATCATGGTCTCCTCGAACCATTTCATCACCATCTTTATCGGCCTGGAGGTGATGTCGATCGCCGTCTACGTCCTGTGCGGGCTTCTGAGCGGAAACCCGCGGTCGGCGGAGTCCTCGCTCAAATACTTCCTTCTCGGGGCCTTTGCCACCGCCTTCCTGCTTTACGGGATGGCGCTTGTATACGCCACGACCGGCATTCTGGACATCCGCGACATCGCGAATTATATGGCGTCGGGAAGTTTCGGTCTGACCCCCATGTTCATGATCGGGATCGCCATGCTCATCGTGGGATTTGGCTTCAAGACGGCTTCCGTGCCCTTTCACATGTGGACGCCGGACGTCTATCAGGGCGCCCCGACCTCGATCACCGCCTATATGGCGACCGGGATCAAGGCTGCTGCGTTCGGCGCTTTCCTGCGGGTGTTCTATACCGCCTTTCTCCCCCTGCTGGCCAACTGGTCGGGCATGATATGGCTGATCGCCGTGGTGACGATGACCATCGGAAACATCACGGCCCTGGTGCAGGATGACGTCAAGCGGATGCTGGCTTACTCCAGCATTGCCCATGCGGGCTATATCCTGGTTGCCTTCGTCGTAGGCGATCAGGTCTCGTCCGCGAGCATCCTCTACTATCTTCTCGTCTACACCTTCATGAACATCGGCGCCTTCACGATCATCATTCTTCTCGGTTGGAAAGGGGAGGAGAACACCGGCATCGAAAGTTATGCGGGCCTTGCCGGGAGACATCCCCTGATCGCCCTGGCCATGACCATTTTCCTCCTCTCTCTGGCGGGGATACCGCCATTGGCGGGCTTCATGGGAAAGTTCTATGTCCTGAGCGCCGCCGTGAAAGCCCAATATTACTGGCTGGCCGTGATCGGCGTCCTGAACAGCGTCGTCGCCGTCTACTACTACCTGCGGGTCATCATGGCCATGTATTTCAAGGAATCCACCGGAAAATTCCACAAAACGGACTTCTCCCCCGCCTATTCACTGGTGATCATCATCAGCCTCTGGGCCCTTTTCCATATGGGCATCTTCCCCCGCGACTTCCTGCTTATTGCCCAGAAGTCGGTGGGCATCTTCATGTAACGGCTCTCTCATTCGCCGGGCGTTTATAAAATTGGCGTTATCAAATGATGTCGTTATCAAAAGATTGACATTAATGATCACCATGGTTAAGTCTCTCTTCCGGTGTTCCGGATCGCTCAAAGCTGAACCTCCTCTTCTTTCATACGTGAGATGAAGAGTTAGATATTGTCTGCCGTGTATGGAAACGACATCCATCTGACTCAGCATCGGACAAACCATGAATCTTGACAATAGACCTGTTTATGGACTATATTCAGTCATACCTAAGAAGTGGAGGCATTCCAATGAAACTGTCCAGCCGGATCAAGCCCATCAGTTACCTCAAGGCCCATGCAGCCGAAATTGTAAGGAATATGGGCGAACAGCGAGAGGCGCTGGTTATCACCCAAAATGGCGAAGCCAAGGTGGTCATACAGGACATCGATAGCTACGAACAAACTCAAGAAACAATGGCGCTCCTGAAAATCCTGGCGCTCGGGATGCATCAGATTGAGGAAGGCAAGGTCCTGTCTGCGGAAGATGTGATTAAACGTCTGCGCGCACGGCGGGAGGGCTGCTGATGTCGTTCTCGGTTTTGCTGACCAATGATGCGGCCCATGATCTCGAAGCGATTTATGACTACATCGCTCTGCACGATGCGCCCCAAAAGGCGGACTACGTTTTGGAGCAAATCGAGAAATCCTTTTCCAGGTTGTCTGAATTCCCAGAGCGGGGCGCTTATCCTAAAGAACTGGCGGCGTTAGGGCTTCGTGAATACCGCGAGATCTTCTTCAAACCCTATCGTATCATTTACCGAATTATGGACAAGGATGTCTATGTTCTGCTGATTGTCGATGGCCGTCGCGATATGCAGACGCTGTTACAACGGCGATTATTAGATGCGTGATGCCGGATTGGTTAAGGAGGGTGTTTCCTGGGAGGCCGTGAACGAAAAAGGAATTTGAGCAATTATTGCCTAACCACGCCATTCACAGGATCGTCTATAAAGCCAGCCTCCCGGTGATGCCCGGCGTTGGGAGCCATCATGTTCGCCCTCTGTGATAGCCGATCCTGCCTGATTTATTGTTGGAGCTATTGACAGCGATTCCAGATGTTGTTATTATTCCCAACATGAAAGCCCTTGAACTCATTTGCACACGCATCGTCTATTCCGAATTTGCATTTGCGGAGTTGACGTTATGGCGTCTTCCAAAACCCCTTGATGGATCATTACACGATTATAAATACAGGCTGGCGTATGTCGTGCGTGGTGAATGTGTTTTGCGTTACGATAATGAAACCGGTAAAGGCGATCATCGGCATTTCGGCGAAAAAGAAAGCGCCTACATGTTCACGTCGCCGGAGCAGTTGATTGCTGATTTCCAGAATGATATCGTGAGGTGGAATAATGAAAACCGTAACTCTTGATGTACGGAACCCTGCCGATTCAATGGCAGACTTTACAGGTGCTTGGAAGACAGGCAAATCTCAAGGAGCGGCACGCATTAGCTTTGCGGCCCCGGAATTGCTTTGGCGTGTTTTAACAGCAAAACGCTGGGAGCTAATTAAGGCTCTCTGTGGGGTAGGGCCTGTATCAATTCGCGAAGCTGCCCGGCGCGTTGGGCGTGATGTTAAAGCAGTTCACGGTGATGTTACCGCACTACTCAATGCTGGAATCCTTGATCGCACAGACAACGGGCGCATCGTTTTTCCATACGAAGCCGTGAAAGTCGAGTTCCTGTTGCATGCGGCTTAATTTGGCGGTGTGATAGATAGTGGGGCGAATTGTCGGCTAGAGGTGACGCCAAAAACCGCGCGCCTCAGCCGTAACTTCGGCGGCGGAGGGGCGAACCTTGTCGACTCCGGCTTCGGGTGACTCACCGCGATGGAGAGGTGACATGATGAATCCAGCCAAGAACACGATTTGCCTTTGGTACGATGGGGACGCCGAGGACGCGGCGCGGTTTTACGCAAAAACCTTCCCCGATTCGTCCGTCGGCGCTGTGTACCGCGCGCCGGGTGACTTTCCGTCGGGGAAGAAAGGGGATGTGTTGACCGTCTGGTTTACCGTGATGGGCGTTCCGTGTCTTGGGCTCAACGGCGGGTCTGCGTTCAAGCACAGCGAGGCATTCTCGTTTCAGATCGCAACCGCTGACCAGGCCGAAACGGATCGCTATTGGGATGCAATCGTCGGCAATGGGGGCCAGGAGAGCGTGTGCGGCTGGTGTAAGGACAAATGGGGCTTGTCCTGGCAGATTACGCCGATCGTCCTGACGCAAGCGATGACAGGTTCCGATCCCGCTACCGCCAAGCGCGCGTTCGATGCCATGATGCAGATGAAAAAGATCGATGTTGCTGCTATCGAAGCGGCGGTTCGCGGTTGAGGTTGCAAAGGCACGCCGAACCGCTTTTGAGAAGTTTAAAATCGATATAAATAAAACTTCTTTCTAATCTGTCAATCAACCGGACTTTTTCCTTTTTCCGTCGCCGGCGCGGCATCAAAAGCCGGTTACTTCTATGTTGTGAGGAGCCATCATGTTCGCCCCTGCATTGTTGGCATTTTTGGTTTTTCCGGGTCTTGTCGCGATCCTTGCTCCGCCATTGATCGCGTATCTTGATCCATGGCGAGGGCAGGTTTGTGCGCCTGGTCTTGCGGTAATGCTTGCGGGCGCCATTGTGTTGCTTTGGTGTGTTCGAGATTTCTATGTTTCTGGCAAGGGCACATTGGCGCCGTGGGATCCGCCCAAGGAACTCGTTGTTGTTGGTCTGTACAGGCATATACGGAATCCAATGTATGTAGGGGTCCTTCTATCGGTGTCTGGGTGGGCGATATACTTCTCTTCGATTGTTCTCTCCGCGTATGTCGTTCTACTTGCGGTCGGCTTTCACATATGGGTGGTTGTGTACGAGGAGCCATGGCTGAAGTCACAGTTTGCAGAACAGTGGCACGTGTACAGTGAGGCTGTATCTCGCTGGCTTCCACGCGTAAAGCCTTGGAATCGATTGTGAACAAGCAAAAACCCATTACACCGGTTAGATCCTGTTGGAGGAGTTCCATAAGCCGATGGGGTTGGGCAAGCATCGCTTGGCCAAGGAGGTCGGTGCCAAATCCTGCGCGAGAAGGTTTGGCGCTCCGGCTGATTTTTTCGTTTACATAAAGGGACAAAGGAGCTAAATAGCGATCCTTGTGGTTTGTGCAAGCGGGGCGACCGGATGGTTACTCGTGGAGCAGTCACTCAACCGAGGTGAAACCTATGGAAACATAATCCCACAGGACGGGGCTTGTGGGATGCGCATCTGGTCGAATCATTGACATTTGATGATTCCGTGGTTCAGTCAACTTACTTTTTCGGCCGGCGGTTTCGAGCCGTCACGGTTTCACAGGTTCCTTCTCTTCGTCCTTTGGGGGCTCCGCTATGTCCGCAACACTTCGCGCGCTTCGAGCCGATATCACCACACTCTCGGTCGACGCTATCGTCAATGCCGCGAATTCGTCGCTCCTTGGCGGCGGCGGCGTCGATGGCGCAATTCATCGCGCGGCCGGTCCCGAACTGCTGCGCGAGTGCCGCCTTCTGGGCGGCTGCAAGACCGGCGACGCCAAGCTCACCAAGGGCTACGGTCTTCCCGTCCGATACATCATTCACACCGTCGGGCCGGTTTGGCGCGGCGGCACTCGCGGAGAGTCGGAACTCCTCGCCACGTGTTATCGGCGTTCGATCGAACTGGCGGCAACGGTTGGCGCCCTCACGCTGGCCTTTCCCAGTATCAGTACCGGCGTTTACGGCTACCCGATCGAGCTCGCAGCCAAGGTCGCCGTGACGACGGTCCGTTCGTCGCTTCAAATACATACGGCCATAAAGGAGGTACTCTTCTGTTGTTTCTCGCCGCATGACCTGCTTGTCTATGAGCGCGTCCTCAATGAAACATCGCTCTGATCATAACGGGAAGCACCGCCCTGCTGGCGGAGAGCTTCACATTAGCCTTAAAGATATTGAACAACGATGAAATGAGATGCCGAAGATGCTTTTCAAGAGATGAGCCAAAAATATGAAGGATCTCCATGCTGATCTACGTCGATGCGGACGGGTTTCCGCGAGCGGCGAAAGACATACTGATCCGTGCTGCCTTGCGTCTGGGCGTGTCCGTTGTCTTCGTCGCCAACAAACCCGTCCACCCAGACCCGTCGCCCCTCATCTCGAGCCTTCTCGTCCCGGGGGGGGCCGGACATCGCCGATGACCGAATCGCGGGCTTGGCAGAGCCGGGAGATCTGGTGATTACTGCCGACATCCCCCTGGCAAACCGGGTCGTCTCCAAGGGCGCCTTCGCCCTGAACCCCCGGGGCAAGCTCTACACCGAGGAAAACATCAAGGATCGTCTGGCTCTGCGGGATCTCCTGAGCGATCTGCGTGACGGCGGCCTGATGACGGGCGGGCCGCCGGCCTTCGGGAAGAAGGACCGCCGGGCATTTGCCGACCAACTCGATCGTTTCCTGATCCGTCGATTGAAAGAGGAAAGCAACCAAGAAGTCATTGACGATCCGTGACGTTTGTGTATGTAATACGCTCGGTTTTTCATGATGTGACCACTAAAAGGAGGTTATTACGGAATGTTCTTGAAAGAGATGCCCTTCACAAAAGACGAGCTGGAAAAGATTGCCGCCCGATTTCCAACGCCTTTTCATATCTATGACGAGAAGGCGATCAGGCAAAACGCCCGAGAGTTGCTGTCCGCCTTCGCCTGGAATGAGGGTTTCAAAGAGTATTTTGCCGTAAAAGCAACGCCGAACCCTTTCATCCTGAAGATCCTCAAGAGTGAAGGTTTTGGGACCGACTGCAGCTCGCTGCCGGAACTGCTCCTGTCCGAAAAAGCGGGAATTCTAGGCCCCGAGATCATGTTCACCTCCAACGATACCCCCGCGATCGAGTTCCAGACAGCACGCCAGTTGAATGCCATCATCAACCTGGATGACATCAGCCACATACCTTTTCTTGAGAAAAACGGCGGCATCCCGGAGACCATCTCCGTGCGATACAACCCCGGCAAGCTCAGGGAGGGGAGCGTTATCATGGGGAGTCCGGAAAACGCGAAGTACGGGTTCACCAGGGAGCAGATCTTCGCCGGGTTTTCGCAATTGCGCCTAAAGGGGGCGCGGAAATTCGGGGTGCATACCTTCATTGCCTCCAATGAACTGAATCCCGACTATTTTATCGAGACCGCCGACATGCTGTTCGATCTTGCCCTCGAGATAAAAGACAGGCTCGGGATCCGGGTGGGATTTGTCAATATCAGCGGTGGTATCGGCATTCCTTACAAGCCCGATCAGAAAAAGGTGAACCTGGAGTATGTGGGAGAGGGAATCCGGAAAAAGTATCAGGAGAAAATCGTGAAAAATGGGTTGCATCCTCTCTCTATTTTTATGGAAAGCGGTCGGGCGATTACAGGGCCTTACGGTTACCTGGTATCCCGGGTGCTGCACAAAAAGGAGATTTATAAAACCCATATCGGCCTCGACGCCTGCATGGCGAACCTCATGAGACCTGGGATGTACGGCGCCTATCATCATATCACCGTGGCGGGGAAAGAGGACGCCCCGCACGATCATGTGTACGACGTCACCGGCTCACTCTGTGAATCGATCGACAGATTCGCCTGGGACCGTTCGCTCCCCGAAATCGAAATCGGAGATCTTCTCGTCATCCATGACACCGGCGCGCACGGATATGCAATGGGGTTCAACTACAACGGGAAGCTTCGGTCGTCGGAATTGCTGCTTCGTGAAGACGGCGAGGTCATCGAGATCCGGAGGGCCGAGAGGGTTGAGGATTATTTCGCCACGTTGGATTTCGCGCAGCTTGGAAGATTCGACGGTTAGATTACGACTGGACCGCATGAAGGGGAAATCCATGAAGGAAACATACGCGACGGACATGATCGAGCTGAAGGCGTCCCTGCTGGTCGAGGGCGTGAGGGCGACCGCGGGAGCGCTGACGGGGGTCGGCAAGGAGTACAAGGAGCAGAACCACGGTCTCTTTGGCTGGGATATGGAAGACCACGCGGGCGCCGATCTGCCGGACGATTTTCGCTTGCCCGACGGTACCGTTGTTCAATTTAGGATGAACTCCTTGTCGCCATTTTGTGTTTGCGCCGATGACGGGGTTCTCCGGTTGTATCACGGTGAACGGGGCATATGCGAAGTGAATTGGATAAAGCGGCCCGCCTTTTACGATCATATGCTCGCCGAGAATAAAAAAATGGTCCAAATCGGGCAGATCGGGGGAGAGGACTGCCTGTTTTTCTGCTACCAGAACTACTGCAGTCACTTTTCGCAGGGGCGGCAATGCCTCTTCTGCAATCTCGTTTCGACGTCCGCGACATACGGCTCCGTGCTGAAAAAGAAGGATGCGGAATGGATCGGCGAAGTTGCCGTCGCCGCATGGGCGGAGGGGATCGTCAATCATGTCTTGCTCACCGGCGGCTGCTTTGCACACCAGAAGGAGGTGTCGGTCGTTCAAGGCATCCTGGAGTCCATCCGGAAGCAACGGGGGGTGGACCGCATCCCGGGCACGATTCTGCCATCGCCCGCAAAAGGCGACGATATCAAACGTTACTACGACACGGGCATACAGGCCATCGGATACAGCATGGAAATCTGGGACGAGGCGCTCTACCGGGCCATTTGTCCCGGGAAGGCGGAGGGAACGTCGCACACGCAGTTCCTCCGGTCGATCGAGAGCGCCGTCGAGATATTCGGGAGCGGCAATGTATACGGGGTCTTCGTGATGGGTCTGGAGCCGAAGGATACCTTCCTCGATGGCGTGAAGACCCTGACGGGAATGGGAGCCAATGTGGTTCCCTTCGTCTGGTCTCCGAATCCCGGCTCCCGCCTCGCAGGCCACAGGGCGCCCTCCGGGAAATGGTACGCGGAGGTCATTCGCGAGGCTGCGCATCTGGTGCTGCAGGGCGGGGTACCCTCGGGATCCGAAAACCACTGTTACCGCTGCGACGGCAATAACCTGCTGCA